>Ga0209542_10000345_pt1 | contig 113408 bp, 105 predicted proteins | sample RifCSPhighO2_01_FD_184028 | JGI IMG/M metagenome (GOLD analysis project Ga0209542, IMG submission 184028) | Soil microbial communities from Rifle, Colorado - Rifle CSP2_plank highO2_0.1 (SPAdes) (version 2) | ecosystem: Environmental > Terrestrial > Deep subsurface > Rock core/Sediment ...
TTTCAAAAATTCAAAAAATGTGCTCATTTTGGCTAATAATTATTTTGCTAAAATACCGGGGTCTTGATATTTTCAAAGAATTGGTTAATAATATTAGAAATGACTGTAAGGAAGAAACTTTTTCTCAAATTTATTTTAATAATAGTCCTAGCTCTTAGCGCAGGACTGGTTTCTTATCCCCAGGCGGCAAAATTCATGCCGCCCATTTATAACGCGCTGAATAAGCTGAAAATAAACCTGGGGTTGGATCTTCAGGGTGGAATCCATCTTGAATATAAAGCCGATTTGGGCAATACCGAAAGCGCCAAAATAAACGATGCCATGCAGGCGGTGCAAGACGTGATTGAGAGGCGCGTCAACGCCTTCGGCGTGGCTGAACCAACGATCTACACTACGCGTTCCGGAACTGAACGCCGGTTAATCGTGGAATTGGCGGGCGTCAGAGACATAGAAAAAGCAAAAGAGATGATAAAAGAGACCCCCTTTTTGGAATTTAAGGAAGAGAAGAATGAAGAGGAAATTAAAGAAACAGAAAAAATTTTTGATTCAATAAATGAACAGATAAAAAAACAGGCGCAGGACATTCTGCAAAAAGCGTTAGGGGGAGAAAACTTTGAAAATTTAGCGGAGGAGAACTCACAGGACCCGGGAAGTAAGGATAATGGCGGCGATTTGGATTTCGCGAAGAAAGGAAAATTCGTTCCCGAGTTTGATAAAATTTTATTTGAAAGCAATTTAAAAAACGGAGAAATTTATCCGGAGTTGGTGGAAACGCAATTTGGCTGGCACATTATAAAATTCATTGACTCCCGCGGGGAGGGAGAAAATAAGGAAGTCCATTCCGCGCATATTCTTTTGGCGAAAAGGACAGCCGATATGTATCCTGATTTAAAATATAAATCAACGGGGCTCACAGGAAAAAATTTAAAAAGCGCGAGCGCTGATTTTCAAGGGCAGGGGCTAACCGAACCGGTTGTTTCCTTGCAATTTGATGGCGAAGGGACGAAACTTTTCGCGGATTTGACTAAAAAGAATGTCGGGAAAACGATTGCGATTTATCTTGACGGGCAAACAATCAGCGCCCCCAGGGTCAATGAAGAGATTACCAGTGGCAGCGCGGTGATATCAGGTGATTTTACGACTGAAGAAACTAAAAACTTGGCCAGGCGGTTGAATGAAGGCGCTTTGCCCGTGCCGTTGGAATTGATTTCACAGCAGAGCGTGGAGGCGTCACTGGGAGAAATATCGCTTCAAAAAAGTTTAAAAGCCGGCATAATCGGGCTTGTTCTCGTCATTATTTTTATGGTTCTTTACTACCGTTTTCTTGGAGTAATCGCCTCACTCGCGCTTCTCATATATTCCGCGATTATGATTTCTATTTTCAAATTGTCGTCCGGAACTCCCTGGCAAATTACGCTTACGCTTCCGGGCATCGCGGGATTCGTCCTTTCCATTGGAATGGCAGTGGACGCCAATATTTTGATTTTTGAGCGCACTAAAGAGGAAATAAGGCGAGGCCGGAATATTTTAAGCGCCATTGACGAGGGATTCAAACGCGCCTGGACATCAATCCGCGACGGAAATGTTTCTTCTCTTATCACCGCTTTCATTTTAATGATGATGGGTACCGGATTCGTCAAGGGCTTCGCGGTGACATTAATAGTTGGAGTTCTGGTATCCATGTTTACGGCAGTCGTTATTTCCCGGACGCTGATAAAATTTTTAGTAAGAGAATGGATTTCCAATAAATTATATTTAATAGGGGTGAAAAGAAAAGATGTTGCTGACAGTGAGATTAGGAAATAATATTAAGACCTTAATTTCTAATTTTCAATTTCTAATTTCTAAACAATTTATAATTTTTCAATGATTAAATTTTAAAATTGGATAATTGAATTATTGAAAATTGTTTGAAAATTTAAAATTGTGAATTGAAAATTTTATGTTGAATATTATCTCCAAAACAAAATACGCCTATATTTTCTCCATAACCCTGACGGTCTTAAGCGTTTTGAGCTTGATTTTCTGGGGCTTGCGTTTTGGTATTGATTTTACCGGAGGAACTCTGATGGAAATAAAATTCTCCGGCAAGCCCCCCGATAATATTAAGATAGAAGAAATATTAAAAGATGCCAATCTGCAGGGGCTAACGGTCCAAAAAACGGGATCTGATTCGGCAATTATCCGCTACGCGTCCGAGAGCGACGCGGTGAATAGAGAAGCATTTAAAAAAATATCGGAAAGGTCTGAGGGCGCCAAGCAGATGAGAGTGGAATTCATCAACTCGTCAATCTCAAAAGAACTGAAAAAAAAGTCCTTGTGGGCGATGTCTTGGGCGGTTCTCGGCATATTACTCTATATATCCTGGGCATTTCGTAAGGTCTCCATGCCCGTAGAATCATGGAAATACGGCATTGGAGCGGTAATAGCCCTCATCCATGATGTTTTGATTACAGTGGGCGTTTTTTCAGTCCTGGGGCATTATAAAGGCATAGAAATCGGCGTACCATTCATCGCGGCGCTATTGACGATTCTCGGATTTTCCGTCCATGATACGATCGTGGTTTACGACCGGACAAGGGAAAATCTGCTGAAAGGGACGAGTAAAGAAAAATTTCCAGAAGTCGTGAATAGGAGCTTGAATGAAACATTAATCCGTTCCATTAACACTTCGTTAACCGTAATAATTACTTTACTGGCGATTTACATATTTGGCGGCGAATCCGTCAGGCACTTTTCTCTTGCTCTTTTAGTCGGCGTGACATTCGGAACTTATTCTTCAATATTCATTGCCTCGGCGCTGTTGGTCACTATATATAAATATCAAATTAAACATTAAAGCATAAAAACATGAAAACAAAAAGTTGCTTTTGTGTTTTAATGTTCTATTGTTTTTATGATTAACTGGAATCCGTTTAAAAAGAAAAATAATTCCGGGGTTCCCCATATGGGATTTCTTCAACGGCTTGCCATGAAGAAACTGGAAAAAATGAGTCCGGAGGAAAGGGAGAAAATCACGCGGGAAGCGATGAAACCGGAGAATATGGAAAAGATACAGAAAGTAATGGAGCAGATGGAATCCAGTGGTCAGTTTTCCGAAGAGCAGATGAATGAAACCAAGAAAAAATAAAGTTATAATTTCTAACGAATTTACATTTACTTCAATACTACTAAGTATTGAAGTAAATGTCTGGTTGCAAGAAAAATTATTTTTTAGCAATTACTATTTTTTGAAAATTAAAAAGGCCAGGAGTAGTTTCTACTCGCTGGCCTTTGCTATTGTAATTTTGTTTCTGCCTCCACGCTTGGAAGCGTAGAGGGCGTTATCTGCTTTTTTAAAAACTTCTTCCATGGTCAACTTGGAAGTCGAATCATATTCCATAATTCCGGCGCTGATCGTCACCTGAATGTTAGCGGGATTGGACTTTTCCACTTCGGCTCTAATACTCTCCGCGACTCTTATCGCTCCCTCGGTATCAGTATGGGGAAGTAGAATAATAAATTCTTCTCCGCCAAATCTTCCCGCTTTATCTGTTTCTCTGACTCTTTCCTTTATGATTTTTCCGATTTCTGCCAGTACCACATCGCCAACAGGATGTCCGTAGGTGTCGTTGATGTTCTTGAAATGGTCAATGTCAAACGTTATTACGGTTAATTTCACTCCATCTCTGCCGGCCCTTTTGTATTCCTGGCGGAATAAGTCCATTATACCTTTTCTGCTATAAAGTTTTGTTAATGGATCCGTTATTACAGCAATTTTTAAAGTTTCGTTTTCAACGTTTAATTCTGTAATTTTTGTCTGTAATTCCTCAACTACCTTCTTTAAATATTCGTTTTCTGTTATTAATTCTTTGGTATTCATCTTTACCTACCACTCCTTTTTTCAGGTTATTTTTAGTTTTTAAATTACTCGGCTTTATCGCCGTAATTATCTATGTTAGCATAAAAATTAATTTATGTCAAGTTGACTGGTTTTTGAGATATGATATTATAAAAAAACTGATAATTTAACTTTTAAAATATGAAAAAAGAATCACTTCAGCCGGAACTGCCGATAGAAATAGAGGAATTGAAGAAAAAAAACTTCAAGATTAATCTTGCCCTGTATTTAATAATGGGAATTTTACTGGGAGTGATAGTGAAGACTGAAGCAATGAAAAGAGTGGTTGTCGGCTTTGACGATTATAAATTAGCCGGTATCAGGCGGGATTATGACATTAATAAGCTTGAAAAGGACTTGATTGAAAAAGCCAAAGCGCAAAAAGATAATCCCCAACAGCAGGCCCAGGGCATTCAGGCGGGGGGAATTTGCGGACAATAGCAGCGACCCGAATGACCCTAATTACCGCCCGAATGACCCAAATTTTTTAATAATTAATTTTTTTAAACAAATGGAAGAAAAAAAGGAAATAGAAACCATTGAAAATCCAATGGGAGGCAAGGATCCCGCCTTTACTGAAGCTTCGGCGGACAAGAAAAAAATAAAAAATTTAATTTCCATAGTAATTTTGCTGGCCGGTTTGTTTATCGGCAGTGTTTTTGTCGATGTTGTGCAAATGACTAAAGGTGGAGGTTATTCCCAAAAAGCGCTCAACAAAACGGATGTGTTTGAATCCAACGGTAAAACATGGGTGGCTTTTACCGATCCCCTCATTAAAATTCAGGTTTTGACGGATGAAAAATGCGAGCAGTGCAAACCCGATGATGTCTTAGTGTCACTCCGCCGCGTGATGCCGACGATTTCCGTTTCGAAAGTTGACAGCAATTCCGACGAAGGTAAGAAAATAATTTCTGATTTCAGCGTAAAATCCCTGCCGGCTTTTATTTTTTCGGAGGAACTGGAAAAATCGAGTTTTTTCAGCCAGGTGCAGCCATTGTTTGAAAAGAAAGAAAATAAATACGTGATGAATACCGCGGAAGCGGGAATCAAAGCCGGAAAATTTATCGAACTTCCCCAGATTAGCGACTCTGACATTAAAATCGGACCGGCAGACGCGAAAGTCAGGATCACGGAGTTTTCGGATTTCCAATGCCCATATTGCAAAAAATTACATGAAGATGTAATTTCCAAAATGCTGAAGGACTATGGAGATAAAGTGCTTTTTGTTTACAAACATCTTCCACTCGCTATCCATCCTCAAGCGGAAAACGCCGCGCTGGCTTCCGAATGCGCCAACGAGCAGGGAAAATTCAACAATTACATGGATAAGCTTTTCGCCAGCCAGACCGAATGGGGAAAGACCACGGGAACCCAAAGCTTTAAAAATTACGCGGCGCAATCAGGATTGAATCAGGCGCAGTTTAACAGTTGTCTGGATAGCAAGAAATATCAAAGCAAGATCGACGAAAACAAAAAAGAAGCCGGAAATTTCGGGATTACCGGAACACCCTCGTTTTTCATAAACGACACCTTTGAAAACGGCGCGGTTCCGTATGATGACGTAAAAAAGATTATTGACCAGGAACTACAGAAATAGCAAAAAGATAAAATTGTAATACTTTTGGGAGGCAGGTGAATCAATGTTACTGCCTCCTTTTTGTATGCTATAATAAAGAAAAATAAATCTATGCAGGACTTGAATGATTTATTATCCAGCGTGCATTATTTGAATCACCCTTTGCTTTCGGGCCTAAGCGCCTTGCTTATTTTATTAATGGGCATTTTTGTCCTTTCAAGAGACAGGAAATCCGAACTTTACAGGACTTTCTTTTGGATAACTTTAGTAATGAGCATTTGGTTTTTTGGAAACGCTTTGTCAATGTTTTATTTTAATAATTTTGAATACGCGTTTTTTTGGTTTAAATTCGGTTATACGACAGTGCCCCTCTTATCTATATCTTATTATCATTTTTATCTTGCTTATTTCAAAAAAGAAAAAAGGATTCTTTACTCCCTTTACATTATTGGTATCCTGGAGATTATTTATCTTTGGCTTTTTTCTGGCGACCATAAAACAGCGGATTATGTTTTGCCGAATGTGGGCGTGATTTGGCGGACAATGTCGCCAATTTTTTACTTCCTCCTTTTTGGGATGGTTAAATATATTATTTTATCAACGGTAACAACTGTATCTTTTTTAAATAAATACAGAAAAGAAACCGCGCTTCTTAAAAAACAGGAACTCAAGTATTTAACCGCTGTATTTTTTGTTACTATTTTTGGCACTATAGAATGGCTGGTAATATTTGGTATCCCGCTTCACATTGCCTGGCCTGTGCTTCCTGTTCTTGTCGGTCTTATCGCCTACGCTATTCTAAAATACCAGCTAATGAACATCAAGATAATCATTAAGAAGGCCTTTTTCTATTCAGTCGGCATTGCCCTAGCCGGCGGGATTATTATGGCAGTCAGTTTCCTCTCCAGTTGGTTTACAGAACGTATTCCCGGATTCAAATTCTGGACAATTCCTTTGCTCGCCGGCACCGCGGCTTTCATTATCGGCAACATTTTCTGGCGGAAATCCAAAGAAGTGGACAAACTGAAATATGAATTCATAACAGTTGCCGCCCATAAATTGAGAACCCCCCTCACTGAAATTAAATGGGCGGCGGATGTCGCAAGTGACCAAAAACTAGAAGAAAAAGAAAGGCAGAGATTAATTTCCCAGATAGAATATTCCGCTAACCGACTCATTGATCTTTCCGACGAACTGCTGCAAGTCGCTCAAACGGAGTCCGGACAATTTACATATAAATTAAATCCAGAAGATCTTGAGGAAATTGCGAGAGAAGAAATAGCCGATATGGAAAGCCGCATCAGGGAGAAAAACATAAAACTGACGCTTGAAGCGGAAAAAAATATTCCTAAAATTAATATAGACCGCATCAGGATCAGTTCAGTAATTCAATCGCTTTTGGAAAACGCGGTAATGTACACAAAAGACCAAATAAACATATCTATCAGAAAAGACAGGACAGAAGTAATATTTTCAATTAAAGATAACGGCATGGGTGTTTCCAAAGACGACCAGCCGTATATTTTCAGCAAGCTTTATCGGGCTCAAAATGCCTATCTTGCGGATACAGAGGGGTCAGGAATAAATCTTTTTCTCGCCAAAAGCATTGTTGAAAAACATGGCGGTAAAATTAATGTTAACAGCGAAGGGGCAGGGAAGGGAAGCGAGTTTTGGTTTAAACTAAAGATAATCTAGTTTTTTTGACTAAGTAAAGAATTTATTTTGTGGTATAATAATTTTACGAATTACGAATTTCATACGAATATACGAATAAATCTTTTGAGAAATTCGTATATTAGTAATTGATTAGTAATTAATAAAAAAATTGCATGAAATTCAACGAAACATTTGAAATAATATTTTTTGCCCGCGCGGGCCAGGGCGCTAAAGCGGCCGCGGAAATCATCGCCCAGGCGGCGGTGAGCGAGGGAAAATTCGTCCAGGCCTTCCCCTTTTTCGGGCCGGAAAGAAGCGGCGCGCCGACTAAATCATTTGTCCGCGTTTCAGAAATCCCGATCAGTACCCACGAACCGATAGCGGATCCGGACGCAGTCGTGGTTTTGGACGACACGCTTCTGGGAAGCGTTGATGTCGCGGAAAATCTGGATATGAATGAATCACTGATAATCAATACTTCAAAAAGCCATGATGAAATAAAAAAATCAGTTCCGAAATTCAGAGGCAAGGCCTATCTTATTGACGGAAATAAGATTTCATCGGCAATTATCGGGCAGCCCAGGCCTAATTCGGTGATTTTGGGAAAAATCGCGAATGTGACTGGAGTCGTTAAGCTTGAAAGCATTTTCAGCGAGTTCCGGAAATTATTCGCTCCAAAAATAGGAGAGGAGGAAACGGAAAAAAATATAGAGGCCATACAAAAAGGATACGACGCGATATAACTTTATGAATTACTAATTAGTAAAAAATTTCATGGAAATCGGCGCAGTCATAAAACACGACATCAAAAAAGCCCCCAAAACGGGCGACTGGCGGTATATGAAGCCGGAAGTCATCAAAGAAAAATGCGTCGGATGCGGCGCATGCGTCAAATATTGCCCGGAGGCGGTAATAGAAACAATTGACAGAAAACAATTGACAATTGACCACGGTAAAATGTCAAAGGTCAAGGGTCAAATATTGAGCAACGAAGTTGCTCAAATAGATTATTATTTTTGCAAAGGGTGCGGAGTTTGCGCCAATGTCTGCCCGGAAAAAGCGATAATAATGAAAAAAGAAACGGAATGCGTAAAATGCGGAATGGAAGCAGAGAGAGAATAAATTTTATAATATATATTAAAATATATACTTCGGTAATGAATAATAATAAAACAAAAAATAAGGCGCTGACTGGCGGAGCCGCAATGGCCGAGGCGTTCCGGCAAATAAATCCGGACGTGATGCCGGTCTATCCCATCACGCCCCAGACCCCGATTATTGAGACCTTTGCCAAATTTCAGGCCGAGCGGATTGTGGAAACCGAAATAATTCCAGTTGAATCAGAACATAGCGCGATGAGCGCCTGCGTCGGATCCTCGGCGGCGGGAGCAAGAACAGTAACGGCAACCAGTTCCCAGGGACTGGCCCTTATGAATGAAGTGCTCTATATCGCCAGCGGTTTGCGCCTGCCGATTTTAATGGCGGTTTCGGCACGGGCGCTTTCCGCCCCGATCAATATTCACGGAGAACACGGCGACGTAATGGGCGCGCGCGACACCGGCTGGATCCAGATTTTTTCGGAAAATGTCCAGGAGGCCTATGACAACGTGATAATTGGATTGAAACTCGCGGAGAAAACGATGCTTCCGATAATGGTTATTATGGACGGATTTATTACTTCGCATTCAGTTGAAAATCTTGAAATTCTAACTGATGAAAAGGTAAAATCATTCGCCGGCGAATATAAGCCGGAAAAATTCCTCCTAAATTTGGAAGATCCTGTTACTTTCGGTCCGGTGGGACTTCCCAATTCTTATTTTGAGTTCAAAATCGACCAGGGAAAAGCGATGGAAAGAGTTTTTGATATGTATAAAAAAATTACAGGGGACTTTCATACAATTTCTCTCCGGAATTATGATCTTCTGGAAAAATATAAATCGGATGATGCCGAGCAGATTATTGTCATTGCCGGTTCCGCGGCGGGAACCGCGAAGGAAGTGGTTGATAAATTAAGGAATGAAGGAAAGAAAGTTGGACTTGTAAAAATAAAACTTTTCCGCCCGTTTCCCCATAAAGAAATCGCTGAAGCGCTGAAAAATTCCAAAAGCGTTGCCGTCCTTGACCGCGCAATGTCATTCGGAACTACGCCGCCGTTGTATTCGGAAATTGTTAATTCTTTGCATGGTACATATTACGAGTTACTAATTACTAGTTACGTTTATGGTCTCGGCGGCCGGGATATTTTTCAAAAAAATATCGAAAAGGTTTTTAACGATATGATTAACGGGCGATATATTGAAGAGGAAAAATATCTTAATTCAAAATAATTTATGGAAGAAGATAAAATAAAAAATGAATCAGAGGAAATAGGAAAAGTGTACGAAGAGTATGTTGAAAAAGTAGAGAAACTAAGATCCGAAGAAAACAGCATAATTGACGAGCTTGAAGAGAAAATGGAAGAAATAAAAAATGTTGAAATAGAAAAACTCAGAGAAAACGAGGAGAAACTGGGAGAAGTTAAAAATGATTTCCAAAAAGCGCTTGACGGATTGAAAGCGGAGTATAACGTTATTGCTTCAGCCCGGCAAAGAAATAAAGTATTAACGCATCCGGAGCAAGCAAGCATGGTTCAAAAAAAGGAGAAAAAAGCGGAATTAAAAAAAGAAAAGAAAAAAGAAAATATATATCTGAAATCGGAAAAAAGCGAAACTCAAGACATGGAAAAATTAGTTGAAAAAAAACCGGCGATAGAACCCGGGCCATCAGATGATTTCAATTCGCCGAGTGACAAGCCAGAAGAAGAAAAAATGACGGAGGTTGTTCAGGAAAATGTAGATAATGAAACTTCCGGATTTCCCAAGCCGGAACCGATAACGGAAAAATTGATCCGGGAAGAACCGGTGGATGAAACGGCAAGTCCTCAAATAACTCAAGATAATTCGGCAAATATTGCAACAGAACCGGAACCGCCGAAAATGACTTTTGAATCGCCCAAAGAGAATTATGAACCGCGCATTCTAGAGATAAAAACAAGAGAGGACTTGATAAATCTCCTTGATTCAATACCGGGAATTCAGGATAAAGAAAAATTTTTTACGTCCGACGAATTAAAAAAAGCGGCGATTGAAGCGCTGGACAGCAGGAACAAAAAACTGCTGGATAATATAACTCGCAAGAATAATCTGCGCCTCAAGGTTTATGAAATAATGAGGCATGAAGAAAAATAACAAAATAAATGAATAAAAAACTAACCCAAAAATTCGCTCCCGGGCATTCAACTTGCGCCGGATGCGGGATTCCGGCGATCGTGCGGACGGTTTTAGACGCGACCAATGATCCGGTGGTTGTCGTTAATGGAACGGGATGCCTGGAAGTTACCTCTACGCTCTATCCCTATACTTCCTGGAAAGTTCCGTATATCCATAACGCATTTGAAAATGCCGCGGCGACGGCGGCGGGAATTGACGCGGCTCAAAAAGTTCTGGAGAAAAAAGGGAGAGGGGGTAAGAAGGCGAAGATTATCGCGTTTGCCGGCGACGGCGGAACATATGATATCGGACTGCAGTCGCTTTCAGGAGCGTTGGAGCGCGGCCACAATTTTCTTTATGTCTGCTACGACAACCAGGGATATATGAACACCGGCGGGCAAAGATCCAGCGCTTCACCCTACGGCGCCAGCACCGAGACAACTCCTTCAAGCGGAAAAGATATCGGAAACGAGCTTTATCGGAAGGACCTTATGCAAATTGTGGAAGCGCATCATATCAAATACCTGGCGCAGGCCAATGTGGCGTATATTGAGGACTTAAAAATGAAAGCCAAAAAGGGACTGGAGACCGAAGGGCCGTCGTTTTTGCTGGTGCTTCAGCCCTGCACCAACCTCTGGAAATACCCGACTTCACTCTATGTCCATTACGGGAAGTCGGCGACGGAAACCAATTTCTGGCCGCTCTATGAAATTTCCGCCAAAGGCGGATCCGCCTCGGGCGGAGAAAATGTAAAATATAAAATAAATTATACTCCAAAAGAAAGAAAACCGATTGAGGAATTCCTGAAAGGGCAGGGAAGATTCAAACATCTATTCAAACCGCATAATAAAAAAGTGATTGAAAAAATGCAGAAAATGGTGGATGAAAAGTGGGAGGAACTTATAAAAAGAAGCAAGAATTAAGAAGTATGAATTAAGCGGAGCCACCTGTCGGATTTGAACCGACGACCTATGCGTTACGAATGCATTGCTCTACCAACTGAGCTAAGGTGGCAATAGTAGTAATATAAAATATAAAAAACAATTTAGCAATATAACAATTTAACAATAAAGCAATGAATAATTTTATCTGCCAAATTTGCGGGGACGCGTATCTGGGCGAGGAAAAACCGAAGAACTGCCCGTTTTGCGGGGCGCGGGAGCATTTTATCAAAGTTGGGAAAGAAGCGGATCCGATCGTAAATCAGAAAATAGAGATTAGTGAAATTTCCGGCAGAAATTTGGAGGAAACATTGGCGCTGGAACTAAGGGCTAATCTAATTTATCTCTGTATGGCTAGCGTAGCGCATAGATATGAGCTGAAGGCGATGTATAAAAGATTGGCTAAAGTAGAAATGGAACACGCGGTGATTGTCACTAAATTATTAAATATTGCCTTGCCGAAAGTGGAAGAACAAACCTGCAGTCAGGATGATATAGAAAATTTCAAAAAAACAATAGAACTGGAAGAACACGCTGCAGGATTATATTCCAAATTTGCCAAAGAGTCAGAAGAACAGAATATTAAAATATTTTTTACCGCGCTTAATCAGGCGGAGCAAGATCATATAGAGCTTATAAAAAACTATTTGTAGTTTTTTATAAGAATTTTTAATTTCCAATTTTTAATTTTTAAATAATTTCTAATGTTTAAATGTTTAAAAATTTATAAACTAAGATTTATTTATAAAATTACAAAATTAAAAATCATAAAATTTACTTAACTATGCTTTGGATTTATACGTTAGTGTCAGTCGTTATCGTCAGCTTGATTTCGCTCATCGGCGTTTTTACTTTGTCTATCAGCCAAGAAAAATTAAAAAAATTTCTAATTTATTTTGTAAGCTTGTCGGCGGGAACGCTTTTGGGCGACGCCTTTATTCATCTCATTCCGGAGTCGTATAAAAACGGAGCGAACGCGATATTAGCTCCGCTTTCAATTTTGTCGGGCATTCTAGTATTTTTTATTCTGGAAAAATTTCTGCACTGGCGCCATTGCCATGATGTCGCCTGCGACGATCATCCTCATCCTTTTTCTTATGTCATTTTAATGGGAGATACGCTTCACAATTTTATTGATGGATTGGTTATAGCGGCAAGTTACCTTGTTAGCATTCCTGTCGGGTTGGCTACGACTTTAGCGGTGATACTTCATGAAATTCCGCAGGAGGTCGGCGATTTTGGCTCGTTAATATATGGCGGATTCACAAGAGCCAAAGCGCTGCTTTTTAATTTTGGAACGGCATTGAGCGCCATTCTGGGCGCTATAATTGTATTGATAATCAATATAGATACCACACGAGTTACTAATTTTCTGATACCTTTCGCGGCTGGCGGATTCATCTATATCGCTAGTTCCGATCTTATTCCGGAAATCCACAAGCAAACGGAATTAAAAAAATCATTCGGGCAGTTAATAATGTTTCTGATTGGCATCGGGCTAATGGCTGCGTTGATTCTTATGGAATAATTAAAATATTTAATAATTAAAAGGCTGTTGCGATTTGTCGCAACAGCCTTTCCGCGCCTTCATTTCACCCAGTCCAGATCGGGGTCGGCAAAATCAATATTTTTTTCTCGGATGTGCGGGATTATCTCCGTTATTCCAAAGTTCTTAATATCTTCAATTCTCGGCTTCTTCCCGTGGAGATAAATATTTTTTGCCATTTGATTAATCTCCGTATCAGTCATTAATGCTAACAAAATAGACGGGTCGCATTCCCTGAAAGAGTGGTCGCGCTGCAAGAATTCAAAAACCCTTTCTAAAATCATCTTTTGGATTCTCCAGTCAAGTTGGCTATAATAATTTTCATACATCCAGTCGCGAATCTTCCCAAATTTTTCTGCCGCTTCGCTTTCAGAAAAGGAAATAATTCCTTTTTCCGAACTCTCTCTAACCAAAGTGAAAATGCAATGCAGAATTCTTTCCCTTTGGTTTTTTCCAAGATAATTTACTTCACGCGGAAGCGCAGCTTCTTCTATATGCCCATATCTCAGACCATCATTGATATCTGAAAATGTATAAGCGATTTTGTCGGAAAACATTGCGACCGCATATTCAAGAGGGGATTCCGGATTTATTAATAAAGCTTTCCCGCCCCGCGAATGATTTAGCACTCCCTCTAACACTTCAAAATTTAAATTTAGTCCTTCTCCCTTTCTTTCAATATGCTGGGCTATTACTATCCCAAAAACTTCATGACTGAATTTTTTTCCGCTCACTTTAGAAATAAATTCTTCGCCGAGATGGCCAAAGGGCGTGTGGCCGATGTCATGGGCTTCCGCTATTGCTTCGCAAAGAGGAATATTTAATCCCGTAATGTCAGCGATTTTTGTGGCGATGGAAACCACCTCCATTGTATGGCGCGAGCGGGTTCTTATATGAGGATTGCGGGGATCGCAGAGAACTTGGGTTTTCTCATTTAGGCGGCGCCTGGCTTTACTATTAAGGACTTTGTCTCTGGAAAGAATGAATGGATCAACGCAGTTAAAATAAGGGCTGTCCTCATCCTTGCCGTCATTTCTTCTTCCCTGGCTATTTTCCGGATTAAACGCTTTGTCTCTTAAGCAGTTCTTGAATTTTTTCATACCGCCCTCCTTGTTTATTTTTCAAAAATTTAAGGTACAAAATCTAGTGATTTATATTATCAGTAAAAAGAAAATCAGTCAATTTTTTCATCGCTTTATTTTTTATATTTTATTATGGTATAATGTAATCCCATGAAAGAACTCCAAGAAAAATTAGATATTTTAAAAGCTAAAATCCCGCAATTGCGGGACTGGCTTTGATGTTGCCGGTAAAAAGCGGACTATTGCGGACTTGGAACGGACTACCGCGGAGAAAGAGTTTTGGAGCGACAATCAGAAAGCAAGCGAAACAATGAAAGAGTTGGAATTATTGCGAATAGAAGTCGGGGAAATTGAAAATACTGAAAAAAGAATTGAAGAAATTTCGGGCCTCGCGGAAATCGCGGAAAACGAAAAAGACGCGGCGGAAATTGAAAAGGAAATCGGGAAAATCGGGGAGATGATGGACAAACTGGAATTCAAAACGCTTTTTAACGGCCCTTATGACAAAAACGACGCCATCCTTTCTATCCATAGTGGCGCTGGAGGCGTGGACGCGCAGGACTGGGCGGAAATGCTGCTGCGGATGTATCTGCGCTGGGCGGAAAAAAATAATTTCAAAGTCCGCCTCATTGACGAATCGCGCGGGGGAGAAGCGGGAATAAAAAGCGCGACTTTCGAAGTGGAAGGGCCGTACGGGTACGGACATCTTCAGTCAGAAGCCGGAGTGCATCGCCTGGTCCGGCTTTCGCCGTTCAACGCGGATAATCTCCGCCAGACATCTTTCGCGTTGGTCGAAGTCCTTCCGATAATATCCGAAATGGAAGAAGTGAAAATAAAACCGGATGATCTCCGGATTGATACTTTCCGCTCGGGGGGAGCTGGCGGCCAAAGCGTCAATAAAACCGAAAGCGCCGTCCGCATAACTCATATACCGACCGGCCTGGTGGCGGCTTGCCAGAATGAAAGGTCGCAAGCGCAAAATAAGGAACAGGCGATGAAGGTTTTGAAAGCCAAACTGCATCAGAAATTTCTGGAGGAAAAGGAAAAGGAAAAAATGAAACTGCGCGGTGAATACAAGAGCGCCGAGTGGGGAAATCAGATCCGGTCTTATGTTTTACATCCGTATAAAATGGTAAAAGACCACCGGACGAAATATGAAACTTCAGACGCGGAAAAGGTGCTGGACGGGGAAATAAGCGAATTTATTGAGGAATATTTGAAGTTTGCGGCAGGAAAGAAATAATGGTAAAATAACTTTACTAATTACGAATCAATTACTAATATACTAATTTTTTAAAATTTATTCATATATAATTCGTTAATAATTCGGATATAATTAGAATAGCAATTCGAATCCATGATTAAATTCGAAAATGTCACCAAAATATTTCCGGGCGACTTTATCGCTTTGGAAGACATTGACCTCTTTATTGACAAAGGAGAATTTATTTCCATTGTCGGGCAGAGCGGCGCCGGAAAGTCAACTTTATTGAAACTTATATACGCGGAAGAACAGCCGACAACCGGAAAGGTTTATTTTGAGGAAAGGCCTTTGGACGGAATTAAAAGGCGGCATCTGCCGTATTATCGCCGTAACATTGGAACGGTATTTCAGGATTTCAAGCTTTTGCCGCAGAGGACTATTTTTGAAAATGTGGCATACGCCTTGGAAGTGGCGGGGGAAACGAACGCGGAAATCAGCGAAAAAGTTCCGAAAATTTTGGATATCGTGGGATTGGGCGACAAGATGGAGAAATTTCCCAAGCAGCTTTCAGGCGGGGAGCAGCAAAGGGTCTCCTTGGCGCGCGCCCTTATTCACCGGCCGAAAGTCATTATCGCCGACGAACCAACGGGAAATCTGGATCCGATTTCCACCTGGGAGCTTATTAAGCTTTTGCTTAAAATTAATGATTTTGGAACAACGATTCTTCTGGCCACGCATAATAAGAATATCGTGGATCGGATAGGAAAAAGAGTTGTCGCGCTTGATAAAGGAAAAGTGATAAGGGATCATAAGAAAGGCAAATATGTGATATAGCTTTACGAATTACGAATCAATACTAATATACGAATCTTTTTGGTTTGATTAAAGACATAGGCATCATTAGTATATTCATATAAAATTCGTAATTAGTAAAAAATTTATTATGAAATTATTAAAACTTTGGCGGACATTTAAAGAAGGTTTCAAAAATTTTTACCGCAATGGCTGGCTTAGCGTTGCGACAGCCGTTATTTTAACGCTGTCTCTTTATATTGTCGGCATATTCGCGATTGTCGGCGTTGCTTCCAATGTTCTTCTGAAAAATATCCAAGGCGTGGCTAATATTAGCGTTTATTTTAATCCTGAAGTGAGCGAGGCGAAAATTATGGAAATCAAAAGTAATCTGGAAAGTTTCCGGGAAATTAATTCCGCGGAGTATGTTTCAAAAGAACAAGCGATGCAGGAGCTGCTGTCTATGGAAGATATTCAGGACGCCATCAGCAGAGCGGTCGAGGAAGTTGGCAATGACGCTTTGCCCGCGTCGCTGATAATCACCGCGAAGCAATCCGACCAATATGAAATTATTTCTCAGGCGATACGCGGCAGTTATGGCGGTGAAATAGAAAAAATTGAAGACAATAAAAAGATTATTGATGAAATAAACGGAATAACAAAGCTTTCAGAAAGAGCCGGCTTGATTTTGGGAATTATTTTTCTGCTCATCGCGGTGCTCATTACATTCAATACCATAAGAATAACTATGTATTCCCACCGGCAGGAATTTGAGATTATGCGGCTGGTGGGCGCTTCAAACTTGTATGTTCGGATGCCTTTCGTGTTTGAAGGAATTTTTTACGGGCTTTTCACCGCGATAACCGCCACTCTTTTTCTGTTCGCCACGGTAAAATTTGTTTTTCCGGTTCTGATCCGGGAGTCGGCCTCGCAAAGCGCCAAAGTTTTTTTTGAACAGGTTAATTCGTTTTATTTCCAGTATGTCTGGCTCGTGTTCGGGATTCTTCTACTTTTTGGAATGATTATGGGCGTTATCAGCGGGTTTATCGCGATCAGAAGATACCTGAAAGTGTAAGAGAAGAGAAACGAAAAAAATAAAAAAAAGGATGAATATCCTTTTTTTGTTGGAGCGGTAGGATTCGAACCCACGCATGACGGGACCAGAACCCGTTGCCTTACCGCTTGGCTACGCTCCAGCGGCGCTAAAATAATTTACTTGTCTAGTATAATTTGAATTTCCAAAAAAATCAATATAATGCTCTATTAATATGGTTTTTACCCTGTAGCGTCCGCCTTTTACGGACTGTTATCCGGGCGGATCCCCCTCTAACTGTGATTATTTAATACTTATTTAAGCCCTATTTTGACTATTGACTTTTTTTATATTTTGCGCTACAATGCAATATTGGTTCATTGAGAACTTAATATTATTGCGAAAGGAGGTGAAAGGACTTTTTACTTATCCAGTTGTCTTTGGCAATTGGAAAACGGATTGAAATCTAAATCAATTCGTCTGTCTGAAAAATCTGTCTGTTTAATCTGTCTGGAAGGAGTAAAAATGGAAAAGAAAGTTTTAGAAGGAGAGTTAATTACAATCCCTAAGTATAGAGGGACTGTCGTATCGTCTCACAAGGGCTTCAGTTATATAGGCGGAGTGAGGCGCGGATCCGAAACCATTAATACAAATGGCGATGTTTTTGTCCCGCAAGAGCTTCTGCCGGGTGAAGTGGTAGAATTTGATTCTATGGAGTTGGACGAAAAAAGAACAAAACCGGGAGAAAAAAAATTCCGAACTGAATTAGCAGTAGTTGTAAGTTCGGAGTATGTTCCCAGTGTTATTGGTTCGTCGCCGGCGGATATAGTGCTTTACGCAAGCAGGCAGCGCAGCGCCTACCATTATAACGCAAAGGAAATTGATCCGGAAAAAGTCAGGAAGGCGGCGGAAAACGAGCCCTTCAGTGAAATGATGGGTTTGGCCCGTGAGCGCGCGGAAGAAAAAATAAAAGAAATGGATATTGTCACAATTGCCGAAAACTTTCTGAAAAATACCTTTGCTTCTTTCTCAACCATGAATGTCAGTTATTCCATTAAAGGCGATGTCAAGGCCTATGATGAAAAAGAGTCAATTAAAGCGATCGCGGAAGAATATGAAAAAGCGGGACTCAATGCCCAAAAAACCTCAATAATGCAGGAGTATGAGTACTTCTCCGGGGTCAGAGATGTTTTTACTCTGATGAAAAATGAGGAATTACTCCATATGGACGCAGTTATTCCTATCCGCCATCTTCCCGATCTACTGGTGATGGCTCCGGTTTGGTATGTGGATAAAAAGAATCTAATTAGTTCGAGTCTATTTATACAATATTTCTGTGATGAGGTTGGTACGAAGGAATTTGCTAACCTGTTCCAGCTATACAATCGAAATTGTCGCCTAACCGAAAATTTTGACAGCCGGCGGGATATAATTCCTGTCCCGATAATGAAGATTCTTGAAAAGGCGAGGGAGATTTTTGACTTTACGGTCATTGCAACTCCTTATCATGATCTGGCTTCCGAAGAGTGGAAGACGACATGGACAAGGAATATTGATCCTTTCCTTTTCGGATTCGTGAGAGGACTGCCTTATATGTTTCTTCTCGGACGGTGGAGCGGGACAGGCCTGTTTCCTTTAATGTGCGAGATGGTGGCCGACACCATTGAACACTTAAGACAAAACTATGGAGCGTTGAAGAATATTGCACCAAATAATGAAAACAGAATATGGTTTTATAGAAGTGGTGACAAATGGAGCGATGTTAAAGGAAAAGAGCTTTCAGAATTTGCCCAAGATGTAATCAAGGCATTTGAAGAGGACAGATTATTTGCCTTTCTTCGCGGCGAGACCGCCAATACAGGCGCGGTAGTGGCGAAGTAGAGTAGAATTAGCAATTAGATGCGAGCCCCGCGCGATTTTCGTAGATTCTTTACGAAATCGCATGGGGCTTTTTTATTTTTTCAATGAAATTTTCATTTGTTTTAATCAAAAGAATTCCTCTTTTTCAAAATCCCGCAACACATTAAAAAACTATTCTCAAATTCTTAAGAATTTGAGAATAGTTTTTTTGTCTAGTATAATTGTATAATTGGTATAATGCGGTATGTTTGGTATAATACAAAATAAAAGGGGAGGTAAAAACATAAAATCACAAAATATTAAAATTATGCAAAAAACCAGCAAACAATTAGAGAGGCACTTCAAGGGAGTTGCCAATCACCACCGGATTGACATTTTATTACTGATTAAGAGTAATAGGGGAATAACACTGGATAAAATTTCCAGGAAATTGAGATGTAATATCAAAACCATATCCGAACACACCAGAAGATTGGTCCAAGCAGGGTTAGTCAATAAAAAATACTTCGGCAATTCAGTAAAACACTCTCTCACGCCATACGGAGAAAAATTTTTTGACTTCATAAAACTATTCTCAAATTCTTAAGAATTTGAGAATAGTTTTTATTGCAGTATTATAAGGAGATTATCAAAACGATATTATGTAAGACAATAATTTTATAACTTTGTGATATTATGCGCATCGCCATTCAGGCGGCGGATTTGGACGCCAGCCGCATTGACGGAACGAGAGTATATATTCTTAATCTGCTTCGGCGTTTTGGAAGCATTGCTCCCTGGGACGATTTTTATATTTATCATAAAAGCGAGTTTAATCCGGAGCTTATCCCGCCCAATTTCCCCAATTATAAAATAAAAAAAATAAAGTCGCCTTTACTTTGGACCCAGACGCGATTCGCCTGGGAATTATTAAAAGACAAGCCAGATGTTTTGTGGATGCCGATGCATAATATTCCCTTGATACGGAGCAAGAAAATAAAAACAGCGGTGACAGTCCATGATTTGGCTTACAAATATTTTCCTGATTACTTCCCTAGTAAAGATCTGTTTTTACTCAATTTGCTCGGTGATATGGCGATAAAAAATGCCAGCAAACTAATCGCTATTTCCGAATCGACTAAAAGGGATATTCTGAAGTTTTACCCCGCCGTCAAAGAAGAAAAAATCAAAGTTATTTATCACGGCTTTGACGCTGACTTATTCCAAAAAAATATTCCGACGGAAGAGAAAGATTCCGTCCTAAAAAGCTACGACCTAAAGTCCAAGGGCTATATTCTATATTCCGGCGCCATTCAGCCGCGGAAAAATTTAGTCCGGCTTATCGAGGCCTTTGGGATATTTAAAAATAATACCTCATCGGATGTTAAATTGGTGTTAGCGGGCGAGAAGGCCTGGCTCTGGGAAAGTATCCTGGCTAAAGCCGAAAATAGTCCGTTTAAGGATGACATTATAATAACCGGAAAGCTAAAATTTAGCGATTTAAGCGTCCTTACCCGGTCGGCGGGGGTGTATGCATATCCTTCGCTTTATGAGGGTTTCGGCATGCCGATTTTGGAAGCGCAGTCGGCTGGCGTGCCGGTGGTGGCGGGGGATAATTCGTCTATTAGAGAAATAATTACCTTGCCATTCTCTCCTTGGATAAGGAGAGATGTCCCGGAGGGGCAGAGAGGTGGCGATGACGCATCCCAAGACCTCCCCCTAGCCCCCTCCTTATCAAGGAGGGGGGGTATGGAGTCCGCGATTCTCGCGGATCCTTCTGATGCCGAACAAATCGCCGAAGCCGCCTATAAATTAATTTCTGACAAAAATTTGAGAGATGATATAATAAAAAGGGGATATGAGAATGTGAAACGATTCTCATGGGAAAAATGCGCCAACGAAACGCTTGACTGGATGAAATCATAATTTTTCCTTCTTTTCCACCATGAGTTTATAAAAATAATAAATCAGCGCGGCCGAAACAGCGGTTATAATAATATTTTGCCAAGTCGTGAATTTTATCAGGGAATTTGCCGTGAAGCTGATGATTAAAATCAAAAAAATAATTTTCAAGGGTAAATTTATCCGGAAAGTTCCTTTTTCTTCAAGGCGAATTTTTTTGTTTCCCAGATAATAGATTGCGCCTAAAACAGAAAAAACCAGGAAAATTATTTTTGTAAAGCTGATTTCGGCGGAAAAAATTCCAGGCAACGCGCTGTCCGCGGCCAGAAGCGCGAAAAATACAATCAAAAGAAGGAAAAGAATGTCGTGAAGAATCTTAAAAGCCAGTTTCCAAAAATTTTCATCTTTGGATATTTTTGTAAAAAAATCAGGGATTTTTGTCAGCCGTTTTTTCGCGCTTACCGAAGATATTTCAATTTTTTCGTTCTCCATAATATTTTTGGATTAACCGCTTTTTAATTTCCGAAAGAGCGCCTTTTAAATTTGGCCAATTCAGCTTTCTTTCAAAAGAAACCGATATTTCTTTTATTTGTATGTCCGAATCATTGGAAAATGTCAGCTGATAGTCATTGCCGGTAAATAAACTTATTCCCTCAAGCGACATATTGCAAAAATATTTTTTTGAAATCCCAAAGCGCTTTTCCAAATGGCAAAGGTTTTTGGTGACAAGGCCTTCCTTTTCAGCGATAATGGGCGATTTTTTCAGATAGGACTTCAGGATTGAAACACTGGGTATCAAGCGCTTCCGGCCTCCTTTAATATAATAGTAGTCCTCCGTATTCCGGGCTAAAAATATTGTCCCGTCCGGCTGTGGTTGGAAAATAGTGAAGATTTTAGTTTTTTCATAGATGCCGATTTCTTCTCCGCTGGCCGGGATGACGTCATCCCAGGAATATCCCATTGAATTGAAGGTGAACTCGCTGTCTATTGGAATTTTTTTGTTTCCGCTGATTATATAAGCCGAATCCGCGTAGGAAACCAAAGTCCCATCGGCAAAACCCAAAAATTCGTCCGCCACCGGATATTTTTCAAGAAAATCAGGATTTTTTTGAATGGCTTGATTTATTTCGTAGTTCGTCAAATAAGCCCTAGCGCTTACGAATTTATATAACTTTTCATTTTTAAGCTGGTAGTAATCGTCGTCAACGCGGAAAAGGGAGCCCTCCGGATAATTCTTATCGTCAGAAATATTTTTTCCCTCGCCATTGAATTGCAATTCCATTTCGTTAGTATCACTGAAAGAGGATGGATTGTACCCGAGATACTTTGCGATTTGAGGCGAATCAAATTTTCTCCTTTTGCCGCCGGAAATTATATAATAATTGTCCGGTGTCTTGAGAAGTTCGCCTTCTTTGAATCCCATTGGATCTCCCAGAGGATAAAAAAACGCCTGATATGATTTTTTGGCTGAAATAATCCCATTAACAACCGGATTAGATCCGCTTTCCAGTATTATTTCTATTTTTAAATTGGAAAAATTGCCGATTACTGCCGAATCAAAAATCATCTTTTCTTTTTTTCCCAGCTTGCCTTGGGCTGCCGCGCCGCCGTCTTCCAATCGCGGAGAAATTATGGTGTTTTTCAGCGCGCCGGCGGCGCGGAAGAAAAATCCGAAATCCGCCTTGGGAAAAAGCACCCGCAGCGTCAAATAAATCAGGGAAATGATAAAAATTAGATACACGAAAAATTTCGCAATCAAATAAATTTTTTTCCATTGGCGTTCAAGCTTAATTTCTTTGGTAAAATCGAGCATAGGCATTAGGACTTACCCGTTTGCAGACATCCGATGTCTTTCGGTCGTTATGGTCGTGAGACATCGGATGTCTAATAAACCAAACGCGTAAGTCCCATGTATAATAAAAATAAAAAATTTACTTCATAATCTCATAAATTTTTCCGTTTGTTTCACTGGATGCGATTTCAGGAGAGCTTATGGAGTCCTGGCCGGACATGTTCGCGATTTTCAGGCGGCTGGCTGAAAGAAAGTATGAATTGGCGTATACCAACTGGTATTCTGAATTAAGTTTGTCGTATAAAATTGAGCCGCTGTCCGGAACTGCCAAATAAATTTTATCAAATTTTCGCGCGTTGATTTTTTTTAAATCAGAAGGATTGAAAAAGTATACCGCGTTTTTGCCAAAAAGAAAACTCGCCGGTCCGGTTATCATCGACCATCCGTCGCCGCTGGCAAGCCGGTCGACTAAAATGAGATCATTGCCGGAAAATTGCTGGGAGAATTCCTTGGTCTTCGCCAGAAGATTATCGTTTTCGGAGAAAGCGAGGTATTTCGCGAAGGAGGGGATATTCAGGATTATCAGAATGATAATTGAACCCGAAAAAATTAATTTTTTCTTTTCTTCCAGCCGGTTATTCAGGAATAAAACCGTGTAGAAGATAAGAGCCGGAAGAACCGCGAAGACATAGCGGCGGAGCATCCAGGGGTGGTCGGACGAGATATTGGAGTCAATGAGGTAAAGAAAAGCCGGCGCGGCGATAACGAAAGGAATAATCTCCGAAAACCTTTTCTTTTTGAGAAAATACCCTATTCCTATGATTCCCAAAATTAAGTACTGCAAAATTCCGTAGGCAAAAAATATTCCGGTGGCGCGGGAAGCGGGATTGAGATATCTTTCCGGGATGCTCCCTCCGCTTTTGGGCAGAAAATCAAATATTTTCAGCGCGGCTTTTCCTATTTCCTTGAAAAAGGGAAAGTTGGCAAAAAAATCAATAACTAAAATCACGGCCAGCGCCAAGGCGGGAAATAAAATCCTTTTATATTTTTCAGCCACTAAGAATTTCCTTGCTTCTTTATTAATAAACAAAATCAAAACAGCCATAAGGAGAAAAGCGAATCCTTCAACGCGGGTAAAGGCGATTAATCCGAACGCGAGCGCGGCGGAAAAAAAATAAAAATCGTTTTTTTCCTTCAGGAAAACAATGAGTTCCAGTATTCCGATCCAAAGGAGCGCCAGCGCCATATTCTCGCTTAAAGTGTATTTGAAAAACCACATAAAAGAAAAAGAAGTTGCGGATATTATTAATACAGCCGCTGAAGCGGGGATTTTCAAAAACTGGCGGGAAAGAAAATAAAAAGCGGAAAAAAAGAGGAACAATAATATGGCATTTGCCATAACAAGTCCGAATAATCCCAGTAAAGAATAAAAAATTCCGAGCCACGCGATATAAACCAGCGGAAATTGAGTCACAAGGTTTCCTTTAGCGTCATAATAAAATCCCGGAAAATTAAGCGCTTTGCCTGGACGGTATGCCCGAAAAAATTCTTTGCTGGCGGATGTTTCAAATTCCAATTTATGATTTTGCTCCAGGCGGATTGCCGCTTCGCTTATTGATCCCTGATCGCGGCCGGAAAAAATCGTGGGTGTGACAAAAAAAGAAAAAATAGCCGTTATTAAAAAAGACGAAAGAAGCGCGCAGCGGAATTCAAAAGAAAGGCGGGAAATTATCTTTTTTCCCGCCATAAAATAAAGCAATGATGCCGCCCCCAAGAAAAAATAAGCGGCAAAAAGCGCTTTGTAAAAAATTCCGAAAAGCGCCGAAATAAACCCCAGCCAGCCTAGGACAACCCAGAAAAGCGCGAAAATTATGAAAATTTTATAATCAAAAGCCGATAGCTTGTTTTTTTTCATCATCTTGATTATATCCGTAATTCTGTATGTTTGCAAAAGAAGTTTTATTGGGATAAAATTGAGTAGAAATAGGACTTGCCCGTTTGCTTCTCTGGACATCCGATGTCTCGCGACTATAACAGCCGAAAGACATCGGATGTCCGCAAACGCGAAAGTCCTAAGAGATTTAAATTTTTTTCGCCAGTTTGGGTTCAATTTCGCTGTTTAAAGCGGTCAAATAAAAATGAAAACAAAAAAGAATTTTTTTCTTTGGTATTATACCGGCGGGCTGGAAGGTTATCTTGAAATTTGGAAAAATTTCATCCGTTTTTTTTGGCGTTATTTTTCAGTCAAAGATATTCTTTTTACCTTATTTTCTCCATGGAAGCGGGATGTCATATTCCATTATTGGCGGGGATTACAGCCCCTGAAATCAATTGAGACATTGATAGAAAATTTTTTTTCCCGCTTTGTCGGGCTGATAGTCCGGACTTTTGTTGTCGCAGCAGGATCAATCATTACTTTAATCACGGCTGCCTCGGGGCTTGTTTTATTGCTTGTTTTAATTGCCTATCCGGCTGTCGCTTTGGTAATTATTGCCAAACTCATCCAGGGAAATAGTGGCTTTATATTTGCCGCAATTTCGCTTTTAATTTTCTTTTTAGTAATGCTAATTTCGTATCTCATAGGCAGGAAGCCAAATTATCGCGCAATGAATATCCAAGAAATTTTAGGGAGCCGCCTTGGAGAAAGAATTTTGAACCGGCTGGGCAAAACAAAGGAAGAGGTTGACGTGAAAATATTTGAAAATCAGGGAACGGTCCGTGAATTTTTAAATTCATTGAATCTATCGGAAAGCGATTTCGAAGGCCTGATAAGAAAGGAGGCGAATCGGGCGGATGGACTGGAAAAAACGGGCAGATTTTGGCTTTGGGAAAATTTGCGCAAAATTATGCCCATAGGAAGATACTGGAAATACGCCTATACCGTCCAATTGGATAAGTATTCTCTCGATTTGTCTCAAGCCGACTATACTCAATACAGAAATTACGACTTGATAGCCAGGGAAAAGGAATTTAAAGTAATGAAACTGGTTCTGGAAAGGCCGGCGCAAAATAACGTTCTGCTGGTCGGAGAGCCGGGCATCGGGAAGAAAACCATAATTCATTATCTGGCAAAAATGATCAGGCAGTATAAGGCGGAAGAAATATTAAACAACAAGCGGGTGTTAATTTTTGATTTGGGAGGAGCGATTGCCCATTTTGTCAATGAAGGATTTGATGTTGAGAATGAAATTAGGAAAATTTTCAATGAAGCGGCGTACGCGGGGAATGTGATTTTAGTGCTTGAAAACATAGGAAATTATATTTTTGAGAGAAGTGATAATTTTCATTTCAGTGTTTCAAAAGTACTGGTTGAATTTCTGGACATTCCTACTTTTCAGATTATCGCCACATCCAGTGTTTCTGACTATCATCAACTGGTTGAAAGATCGGAAGAAATGGTGAAATTTTTTGACGTGATTGAAATGAGGGAACCCGATGAAAATGAAACTATTGATATTCTTTACCAATTTTTCAGACCAATTGAAAGGAAAAGAGCCATCTTTGCTTACGAAGGATTTAAGGCCGTAATAGACGCTTCCGGAAAATATAATTGGAATTCGGTTCTTCCAGAGCGGGCGATCGACCTGGCGGAGGAGGTCTTGATTTATTGGGAAAAAAATTCCGGCGCTCCTTTCATTGGATCCGATGCGGTGAATGAATTTATTACCCTGAAAACCGGAATTCCGCTCGGAAAAATAGGCAAAAACGAACAGGATAAACTGCTGAATTTGGAAAAAATAATGCACCAGAGGATAGTCGGGCAGGATGAAGCGGTCCATATGGTTTCCGAAGCGCTTCGCAAGGCCCGCACCGGAATTACCAATGCGAAAAAACCGATGGGAAGTTTTCTTTTTCTCGGACCCACCGGAGTTGGTAAAACGGAAACGGCAAAAACACTGGCGGAAGTATATTTCGGGCAGGAGGACAAAATGATCCGGCTGGATATGAGCGAATACCAGCATACGTCTTCAATTGACCGGATCATCGGTTCCGCCCAAACAGGCCAGCCCGGCCAGCTTTCTTCCAAAGTGAAGGACAATCCGTACGCGGTGCTGCTTTTGGATGAAATTGAGAAGGCCTATCCGACTATTCTGGACTTATTTCTGCAGATTCTGGATGAAGGTTTTATTACCGACGCTTTCGGGGAAAAAATAAATTTCAGAAATATGATGATTGCGGCTACTTCCAACGCGGGAGCGCCGCTGATCAAGAAATTAGTCGAGCAAAACACCGATCCGAAAGAAATTTCAAAGCAATTAATTGATCATGTAATTGAAAATAATATTTTCCGGCCGGAATTCCTGAACAGGTTTGACGGAGTGATATTTTTCCGGCCACTTAATAATAAGGAAATTAAAAATGTCACAAAACTTATCCTCAAGGATTTCGCTTCCCGCCTCAAAAAGGAAAAAAACATAGAGATTGAATTCGAAGACAGCGTAGTTGAAAAAATTGTGGAACAGGGATATAATCAGATATTCGGAGCGAGATCGATTTACCATTTTATCGAAGATAAAATAGATGACCTGGTTATAAAAAAAGTAATTTCGGGTGACTATAAGAAAGGGGACAAGATAAATATTTCAGACATATAACTAACAACTAATAACCAACAACTAACGACGAATGTTAAAAATTCTTATGGTGGCTCCAACGCCATTTTTTGCTGACCGGGGAACCCATATCCGGATTTTGGAAGAAGCGCTGGCGCTGGAAAAAAAGGGACACGAAATCACTATCGCCACTTATCACATCGGCAGGGATATCGGAAGCGAAGTGAAAACAAAGATCGACGTCCGGAGAATTCTGCGGCTTCTTTTTTGGTATAAGAAACTGGAAGCCGGGCCGGACTGGCAGAAAATAATTCTGGATCTGATGCTCATCCGGAAAGTTTTTTATTTGGCGCGGAAAAAGAAACCGGACATAATTCATGGCCATCTTCACGAAGGCGTGCTTATCGGCTGGATAGTCCAGAAATTATTATTTTGGAAAAAAATAAAATTAGTAGCTGATTTTCACGGGAGCTTGACGAGAGAAATGGTGTCGCACAGTTATCTTAGAAGCGGACTATTAAAATATATTTTTGGATTTCTGGAAGGCCTTATTAATAATCTTGGTAATTTTGCGATTGCCAGTTCCTGGGAATACGCGGAGGAATTAAGAAAGACCCGCCGGGATGGGAAAGTAGCGGTGGTTTTAGACGGAGTAAATTTTGATTATTACCGCCATCTTCCCTCAAAAGAAAATTTAAAAAGGGATTTGGAACTGCCGCTGGATAAAATGATTATCACCTATACCGGAGCGCTGGTGGCGAATAAAGGGATAAAATTTTTGTTTGATTCAATCCCGTTGGTTCTAAATAGAAACACAAACTCCTATTTTATCATTGCCGGATTTCCCGTTGAAAGCGCGGAGAATTTCATAAAAGAAAACAAATTGGAACATTCCGCGCGTCTCGTTTACCCCCTGAATTATTTTAATCTTCCCGAAATTTTGGCGGCCAGCGATATCGCGGTAGATCCTAAGGATTCGTCTACGCGCCAAGCCAGCGGAAAAATTTTGCAATACATGGCGGCGGGGTTGCCGGTGGTTTGTTTTGACCGGGAAAATAACCGGAATTATCTGGGCGAGGGAGGATCTTACAGCCGGGAAATATCAGGAAAGGGGATAGCGGATTCCATACTTGATTTAATCAATAATCCAGGCGATATAATGGCCAAAGGCGAAATAAACCGGAAAAGAGCCGAAAATTTCAGCTGGGGCAAATCCGCAAATCAAATTGAAGGAATTTATAATTTAGTAGCTAACATTCGTTAATTTTTTTATGAAGACACTTTTGATAAAAATCGGGAAAGCGTTTACCACCATGAGACGGGAAGGGGTTATAAAAGGAGGGAAAAGGGTTTTTTCCGCGTTTTTTGCGATGTTTCGGTTTGTCGGGAGAGGGGACATTCTTTTCATTACCGGTGGTGTGGGTGACAGCGCACTTTATCGCTGCCACCATACCGCGGAAGAACTGGAAATTCATGGATTTAAATGTTCGATTACCGTCCAGGACAATCCATTTCTTCCGTCATACGCGAATAAATTCAACATTTTTATTTTCCACAGAGTTCTGTTTACGCCTAGCGTCGCGAAACTTATCAAAAGGGCAAAACAACAAAAAAAAGAAATTATCTTTGAAACGGATGATTTGGTTTTTGATCCGAAATACCTCACGCATATGGACTACTTTAACCAAATGAACATGTTTGAAAAAATGCTCTATGAAAACGGCGTGGGAGGCGAAATTTTAAGAGACCCTTACGTTAAAGTATGCACAACCACGACATCTTACCTCGCGGATAAATTAAAGGAGTATGATAAAAAAGTTTTTGTTTCCAAAAATAAATTATCCAATCGCGACATGGAAATCGCTAATGTCATTCTGAGCGAGCGGAAGCGAGTCGAAGAATCTAATAAAAATAAAATTAGATCCCTCGACAATGCTCGGGATGACAAAATAATTAAAATTGGATATTTCAGTGGCACACTCTCCCACAATAAGGACTTCGCTACTATCATTAACGCTCTGACGCGAATTATGGAAAAATATCCGCAGGTGGAACTATTTTTAGCCGGACCGCTGGACATTGAAAATAAATTAAATAAATTCAAAAACAGAATCAAACAATTCCCGCGCGTTTCGCGGGATAAATATTTTGAAAATATTTCCCAAGTTGACATCAACCTCGCGCCTTTAGAAATTAATAATCCTTTCTGCGAGGCCAAATCGGAACTTAAATGGTTTGAAGCCGGAATTGTCGGCGTGCCGACGGTAGTCGTGAAAAACCGGACTTTTTCTGAAGTGATTAAGGATGGAGTGGACGGATTTTTGGCCGGCGATACCGAAGAATGGGTAGGCAAGTTGGAAAAGCTTATCCTGGATGAAAATTTGAGGCGGGAAATAGGCCAGAAAGCGCGGGAAAAGTCATTGCAAAATTATACTAATAAAAATAGCCATAATGAAGGATATTATAATTATTTAAGGCAGATTATTGATAAATGAATAATGAATTATGTCCTGTGGATAACTTTTTTGTAATTAGCGCGTTTTTATTGTATAATACTATCAGAAGATTCTTAACTTTAACGAAGAATAGGGGGGGGCGAAACAAAAATGAAAATTAAAGAATCCGGAGTTTTTCGAAACTCCAAGGCGAAAATATTAATCGCGCTGTTTTTGGTTGTCGGCGCTTTTTTTATTTTCTGGGCGATTAATAAATCGCAAGCCGGAAATATTTCCGGAATCGCAGTTTCCGTTTCCAGCGCCACTCCAGACGCGACAGGCGTGGTTTATACAATTGCGCTTACTCCCGCTTCTGCTATTCCCGCGGACGGCTCAATTCATGTCCAGTTTCGCTATCGGGAAGGACACGTTACTTTAATTAGCGGCAACCCTTCAAAAGAAGCCGGCACCTACGGATCAATTAATAATTTGCTTTGGGTAAGCAATAATGAATTTTACGCGACGGTTACCGACGAAGTTGCCGGCGGCACCGCGCTGACGATAAAAGCGGGCGGACTGCAAAATCCGTTTCAGGCGGGAGAATATTCCGCGGTTGTATGGACAGCCAATAATTCCGGCGCTGCCATTGATGGGTCCCAGCTTTCAAATTCAACCAGCCGGGATTATTACACGATTGGAACTCCAGTTGTGATCGGAAGAGTGACTGATCCCAGCGTTGCCGCGGTTTCCGGAGCGTGGGTCAACGCGCACACGACCGGAAATAATCCGCAATGGGGCGGGGGCAGTACGGACGAACTTGGTTATTATTCTATTGGAAACATAGGAGGCAGTACGCCGGCCAACGGCACGGATCTGAAAATTAACGCGTTTGCTCCCAATCAAAACGCTGAACTGGGGCAGACCGATGAAGAACAAATTACCTTTAACGGTTCGACTATTACAAAAAATATCCAATTTACCGCTTCTACTAAGACCATTACCGGCCGGGTAGTGGATGATGATGGCGCAGCGATAAACGGAGCGCGCGTCAATCTTTGGAAAGTGGACGGGATGGGATGGTCGCAGACCACGACTGATTCCAGCGGGGATTATGAGGTTTTGGTAAAAGGCGGCCGCTGGGATGTTATGCCGCAGGCGGATAACGATGATGACTGGGCTTATGGCCAGCCGCCAACCAGTGTGATTTTTGCCGGTGACGATTCAGTGGAATCACAGACGGTTAATTTTACGGTTATGAACGCCAGTTCCACCCTCACGGGGTCAATTCGCCTGCCAAACGGCTCGGTTCCTGATAATCCGCAGAATTTTTGGGTGAATGCGCACGCGATGATGATGGGCGCGGGCACGCAACTGGGAAATGACGGGAACTTTACTCTTAATCTGCCAGCCGGAACCTATATGGTTGAAATTTTTGACCAGGGCCAGAATTACGCGGTTCCGGAAATGGCGCCAGTGACGATAAATGAAAACGAAACGAAAAATGTCGGAACCATAACGCTCATTAACCGCGACGCGACCATTCAAGGAAGGGCCACGGACCAGAATGGAAATCCAGTGGCTAATCAGCGGCTGAACGCTTTTATGATGATGAAAGGCGGCGGTGGCGGTGGAGGCGGCTGGGCGGAAGATACCACGGACGCGAACGGAGATTTTTCCATGAAGGTTTTCCCCGGGCGCTGGATAGTGCATGTTCCCAACTGGGGAAATGATGGCGATACCAGCCAGTATGTTTTGGACGGCAACCCCACGGAAGTCAAAGTGAGTTCCGGACAAACCGCCACCGTTAATATAAGCTTGGTTGAAACCAGCGCTACGATTTCCGGAAATATCGTTGATCCTGATGGCAATCCGATTTCGGAAATGTATGGCTGGGTATTCGCCGATCAGGCGGGTGATGATGCGTTTTTTGGGCCGGGCTTGGGGGACGCCGTGAGTTTCGGCCAGTTTTCTTTCGATGTTCCGCCCGGCACTTATGAAATAGGACTGGGTCCGATGCCCGGTTCGGGGTATTCAGCGGGAGATATTACTGAAGTCACCGTGGCCGATGGGGAAACGGCCACCCAAAATATTACAGTGTATCCCAGCGACATGACAATCATCGGAACTATCCGGGACGAAAACGGCAACGCGGTTACTGGCGTCTTTATGGATATTTTCGCCACTAATGACAATGGCGGCTGGCAGAACGCGATGATTAACCAGTCAAACGGAACCTATGAAATGGCCGTGGCATCCGCGGTTGATCCGTGGAGCATCGGTTATTTCGTGGATCCCAGCTCCGGATATTTCTCTGAAAAATTGACTGATAGCTCCATTTCCGGAAATTCGGGAGATACGATAACTAAAAATATAACCGTCCGGACTGCCAACGCGACAATTTCAGGGCAGGTTACCGACAATAGCGGATCTCCGATGAGTGATGTATTCGTGTTCGCGGATAACCGCACGGCAGGGTATGACCGCCAGGGAGCGGAATTTATGGGACCGATGTTCATGGGTGACAATATGACGGACGCCAATGGAAATTTCTCCGTTAATGTTCCGGCCGGCACTTATAATGTCGGCGCGTCGCTTCCCCGCGATATCCGGTCAGAGCTCATTAATCCGGAACGGGTTCAGGTGACGGTGGCGGCTAATGGAACCGCGACTGCCAATCTAGCTTTCAAAAGCGCGGATATTGAAGTGGCCGGAACAGTCAACTTGGACGGAAGCCCGCAGGAAGACGCCTATGTCTGGGCCTGGTCGGAAGAAGGCGGATATACTGAAGCGCAGGCCGATGACAGCGGAAATTACATTTTAAACGTAACCGCGGATGACAATTGGCACATCGGGACTAATAGCGACGTGGTGGATTCCACGAATTACGTGAGATCGGAAGAATATATAATCGACACCAGCACGGCGGATAGTTTTAACCAGGATATTAATTTGGAAACAGTGGTTGGTGGCTTAGCTGATCCCGTCACAACATCTTTTGATCCGGCTAATGCCAAAGTGTCTAACTTAAGCGACGGGAGCCAGATAACTATTCCGGCTAACGCGATGGGAGACGCGGACACCGTGACGCTCAATGCTTCCACCACTTCCGAACTTCCCCGCACTACCAATGCCAAACCGATCGGCACCGGGCTGGAGCTGACGGCGATGGAAGAAGACGGAACTTCCATAACCTCGTTCGATTCCGACGTGAGCATCACTCTGCCTTACGATGAAACGGTTCTTGATGATTTGAGAATTACCGAAGACGATCTGGTGGCGGCGTATTGGGATGAAACCAATGGCGTATGGCAGCCGCTGGACAACTACACGATTGACAAAGAAAATAATTTAATTGTGATGTCCACGAGCCACTTCACTACTTTCGGAATAGTCGGTGATACGAATGGGGATGGAATCGTTGACGAAGATGATGACGGCACGCGGGCTGACGTTGACAGCTGGAAAGCGGAAAGATATTTCAAAGAACTGGCGGGTAAAGTCAGGGAGCGGCTGAAGCTGGTAGTCAAGGGCGATCACTTTGAGGACAACGCGGAAGTAAAAATCGGAAGCAAGGATGCCTATTCAGTGAAAGTCATGAAGCAGGGGGAAAGAATCGTGGCGCGGTTTAAAATGGGCGAACTTCGCAATGTAAACGCGGTAAAAAGAATTGTCAAAGTTACTAATCCCGGCGCGGAAAGCCGCAGCGCCAAAAAGAAAATAAACCTGAAAAAAGTCCCATTATGGATTGAATCCGACGTATTCAATGCTTCAACAACCGAAGGAATAAAAAATGTCCAAACCCTGCTGTTTAATAAAGGATTGCTGGAAGAAAAATACATCACTGGCACATTCGGCTCTTTGACGCAAAGCGCTCTGATTAATTTCCAAAAAGCCAATGGCATTCCGGGAACCGGGATAGTCGGGCCGCTTACCCAGGCGAAAATGCTTGAACTGAAAGATAATTTCTAATTGGTTTGCTTTTATCTTTTCGGATTTGCCTCCCGCCTCTTGGTATGGGCGGGTTTTGTGCTGGATTTATCGCGAAATTTCGGATATAATTAATGAAAGGAAGAAATAGTTAGCATAAATTTACATTGATCGCAGAAAGATCTTTTTGAGATTTTATACCCACAAAATAAGCCATAACGGGGAATATTATAATTATCTGAAAAACCGAATAGTAGAAGTAGTATTATAAAAGCGCGCGCTAACTTGCGTTTCTCGCAATTATAGTATATATTAATAGCAAGAAACGAGTATCACTAAATTAACGCTTATATATGGAATTTTATGATTTTGAGAAAAAAATGATGGAATATCCGATTTTTACGGCCTCGGAAGCAAAATTGATTTTTTTTGACCAAAAAAATATTTTGATTCAAGTGTCTTTTTGGGTAAAAAAGGGATATTTGGAAAAAATAAAAAAAGGGCTGTATATCCTTTCCAGCGCGAGAAAAAAGATCAATCCGATGATTTTGGCTGGTAAAATTTATGAGCCGTCATATTTAAGTTTGGAATTTGCCTTAAATTATTATGGAATTATTCCGGATATCCCGGGAACATTCACATCCGTTACATCCAGAACAACCAAATATTTTAAAAATAAATTCGGTTATTTCACGTATCAAAAAATCAAACCCGTTTTTTTTGGAGGATATGAAACGCGCATTGAAAAAAATGTTTCATTTAATATAGCGACTCCGGAAAAAGCGTTGATGGATTTTTTGTATCTGAATAAAAACAGGTTCGCGGCTGATTTTAATTTTTGGAAGGAAATGCGGATTGACGGAGATTTTAAGTTTCAAAAAAAGAAACTTGAATCGTATAAGGAAATTTACGCCGACAAAAAAGTCAACAAACTATTGGAAAGCGTTTTAAATTATCAAAATAATGCTTGATAAATTTTTCATTGAGGACTATATCAAGCGGAATGGAATTCCAAATATTCCGCGCCGCGTGCTAACCGAATATCTGCAATCGGAAGTTTTGTCCGTGGTTTTTAATTCAAAATTTGGAAGCCATATTTCATTCTTGGGCGGAACTTGCCTGCGATTCGTCTATAAAGCAGAAAGATTTTCGGAGGATTTAGATTTCGATTTAATTAAGCCAGGATTGGATTACGAAGAACTGGCTGGATTTATCGAAAAAAAATTAAAAGAACTTGGATTTCAAGCGGATGCCATCTTTAAACAAAATGAAAAAATTATCACCATTACAGTCAAATCTTCCTCGGTTATGAGAGAAATGGAATTGAGTGATTTGAATGATCAAAAATTAAAGATCAAATTTGAAATTAATCCGAATCCGTTCAAAAATATCCATTACCATTCAAAACAAATCTTTTCTTACGGAAAAAGTTTCAATATTATTACCAATGACTTGGAAACGCTTTTCGCGCAAAAAGTCATCGCTATTCTCCTGCGCCCGTACCAAAAAGGCCGGGATTTTTACGATCTTGTCTGGTTTTTGAGCCAGAAAAATATTGAGCCGAATTATGAAATTTTCAAAGAAAAAGGAATTGATATTAAAAATCGTTTTGAACTGGTTAAATTTTTGGAAAATCAAGCCGAAAAAACCGATTTGAAACAAGCCGCCAAGGATGTGGAGAGATTTTTGTTCTATCCGGAACAGGCGCAGTGGATTTTGAAACTGCCGGAATATCTGAAAAGTTTTGAAAAATAACGGCGGAAATTTGCGGCGGGAGATGGGCCAAAAAGCGCGGGGAAAAGCTCTGGCTGAATACACCAACAAGAACAGCCATAATGAAGAGTATTATAATTATTTGCGAAAACTGGTATAATGGAATAAATTTCTTCCGAAGCTTGCTTCGGGAGGCAGTGATGATAGGATGAAGATATGTCAGAACATATCAAACGATCTCACAATAGGTCCCTCCTCATCTATCACCTGGTTTGCCCAGCCAAATACCGCAAAAAAACATTTTCCGAAATCAAAGGCGCCGATCAGGAAATAAAGAATATCTGTCTGGAAATAGAACATCGCTATGATATCCATTTCCTCGAAATCGGAGTCGATCAGAATCATGTCCATTTTCTCATCCAAAGTGTTCCCGTGATTAGTCCAACCAACATAACCAAAATAGTGAAAAGTATCACCGCCAGAGAAATGTTCAAGTGAATTCCCAAAATAAAAACTATGCTCTGGGGAGGAGAATTCTGGACAAAAGGATATTACATCAGCACAGTCGGACAACGAAGCAATGAAATCGGAGTAAAAAATTATATAGAGAATCAAGATTTACAATACAAACAAATCTATCTGAGTCAGCCAACGTTGTTCGAAGGTTTTTAATACCTCGTCAGCTTGCTGCGAGGTAGTTTATTAAGGTATGACTAAACATCATGAAAACTATAAGGAACTTATTTGGATATTGGCGAAAACGGATTTCAAACTCCGCTATCACGGAAGCGTTTTGGGCTATCTCTGGGCGCTTCTTAAACCTCTTTTGACTTTTGCCATTTTGAATTTCGTTTTCTCTTCTATGTTTAATCCGAGAGGCACAGGCATCAGCACATATTCTTTGCAACTTTTAGTCGGCTTGATAATGTTTTATTTTTTTGCCGAAGGCACGACTGCCGGAATGGCGTCGCTTTTAAGCAAGGCGCAGTTGGTGACAAAAATTTATGTTCCGCGGTGGACGATAATTTTGGCTTCAACTCTTAACGCCACTTTGATTTTTTTGATGAATCTTGCGGTAATTGTTTTCTTTTTTGCCATTAAGGGATTTATGCCTAGCATCTCAGCCATCCTGATGTTTTTTGTTTTTTCAATTTTTATTTATATTCTCATCCTGTCTTTTGCGCTTATCACTGCCCCGCTGTATGTTAAATTCCGCGATTTAGCTATGATTTGGGAAGTGATTATAATGATTATAATGTATGCTTCGCCGATAATTTATCCTTTAGTTACGCTTCCGGCTAAATATCATCAAGTTTTGCTTTTAAATCCTCTATCCTTCATCATTCATTTCACCAAGGAATCTATGTTTGACAATCATTTTGCCAGTTTCGGACAATATGCTTTATTTTTCGCTATAGTTTTGGGATCATTTGTTTTGAGTATTTTTTCCTACCGGAAATTTATACCAAGAGTGGCGGAAGATATATAAAATTATGGAAAATGAAATCGCCATCAGCGTTCAAAATACCAGCAAGACCTTCAAAATCCCTCATGAGAAAATCAACTCGCTAAGAGGGGCTTTTGTGAATGTCTTCCGAAAAAAAACCTACGAGGAATTCAAAGCGCTGGACAATGTTTCTTTTGAGGTGAAAAAAGGCGAGTTTTTTGGTATAATTGGGAGAAATGGGAGTGGAAAGTCAACACTTCTCAAAATTTTGGCTGGGATTTATCAATCTAATAATGGTAAAATTCAAATAAATGGCCGAATCTCGCCTTTTTTGGAGCTGGGCATCGGATTTAATCCCGAACTTTCCGGGCGGGATAATATTTATCTCAATGCCACCGTTTTGGGGCTATCGCGAAAACAAATTAACGAGAAATTTGATGAAATCGTGGCTTTTTCGGAACTGGAAAGATTCATTGACCAGAAATTAAAAAATTATTCTTCCGGAATGCAGGTGCGCCTGGCTTTTTCCGTGGCTATCCATGCCAATCGTGATATACTGCTGATGGACGAAGTCCTGGCGGTGGGGGACTCAAATTTCCAAAAGAAATGCTACGACTATTTTAATTTCATAAAAGGCAAAAAAACAATTCTTTTTGTTTCGCATGACACGGAAAATATGAAGAAATTCTGTGAAAGAACGTTGGTTCTGGATGAAGGAAAAATTGTAGCGTTTGAGGAAACGAATTCAGCATTGGCAAAATATGAGGAAGTATTAAAAAGATATCAAAGATGAAAAATATCAGACATTTATTAAAAATGACCGTTAAAATTTATAACGAGCGCGGATTTATCAGTCTCATCCAGCGTATTTTTTTGTATTTAAATGATTTGGCAAGAGGACTGTTTTTTCTTATTAAGTACAACAAGAAAAAGGATATTTTGTATATTTCCGGCTGTCCGGGCAGCTCGCGATTCTATCGGTGTCTTAACCAATCCGAAGAACTTGCCAATTACGGATTAAAGACGGAAATTATCAATCAGAACAATCCGTACGTTAAATATATGCTAAGAAATTTCGATACTTTTATTTTTCAACGCGTGATTTATAATAAGCACATTAGTAATATTATTAAAGAGATAAAGAAACAAAAAAAAGAAATTATTTTTGAAACTGACGATTTGGTTTTTGATCCGGAATATATTCCGCAGATGCACTATTATAATTTTATGTCCGAGGAGGAAAAAGGATGGTATGAGAACGGCATCGGGCGGGAAGTTTTGGAGGATTCCTATGTGAAAAAGTGCATTGTTTCCACAGAGTTATTGGGAAAAAAGTTAAAAGAAAAATATCCGGAAAAAAATGTTTATGTTTCCGAAAACAAGCTTAATAAAAAACAAGCTTATTGGGCGGAAAAAGCGCTAAAGAAAAAAGAAAAAATAAAAGTAGGGGATGGTAAAATAAGAATCGGCTATTTTTCGGGATCAAAAAGCCACGATGCGGATTTTGAAGCTGTGTCAGACGTTATACTGAAAATTCTACAAGAGGATAGCAATGTGATTCTGATGGTTGTCGGTCACTTGAATATTGACGGAAAATTTTCCGTAGTCAAAAATCAAATTGAAAGGCATTCTTTTGTTCCACTAAGAAAATTGCCGCAGCTGATTTTACTGGCTGATATTAATATTATCCCTCTGGAGATTGATAATCCTTTTTGCCAGGCGAAATCGGGACTCAAATTTTTTGAAGCGGGACTAGTGGAGGTTCCGACAATAGCCAGTAGTACTGAGCCATTGAGGCAAATTATTGAAAATGAAAAAAGCGGCTTTTTGGCAGAAACGGAAAATGATTGGGAAAAATATCTGAAATTGCTTATTGGTGATCAGGATTTAAGGATACAAATCGGAAGTCAGGCTAAAATTGATTCTCTGGAGAAATATACGACGCAAAAAATTCATCCTGGAACTGAAAAACTTGCAAAATACATGAGTCGTAAAATTAAAAAATCTTTCTAACTAGAATAATTATAATTATTATATTTAGAAACGCATACAGTGAAAAAGTAAATGGCATGCCATATCCCTTAAACCAAATTGCTTTATATTGAGACATTCTATTGAGGAGTTCCTTTGTATTTGAAAGAATATTATTTTGTGAATATTTTTTAATTATTAAAAAGTCGGCTGGTCCATTTTTTTTGTCTTGAGTGTGCAGGATGCCTTCATAGCAGTTGTTTTTTGTTGTCCAAAATCCAAGCAAGTGGCTGGGAGCTTTTATGTATTCAATTGAAACAGAATATAAGCTATCTTTTTTGAGCATGCTGATGGGTATGTGTAAATTATAAAATTCGTTATCCCCAAACCAATGCGTTGAAGCTTCTTTTGAAAATATATGTTCATTGTTGCTGTCTGTAATTGTAAGCTTAACTGTTCCATGAATAAAGAATCGCTTATAGGTAGCAGTTTTTATAGAAAGGATAGTTAGATTATCGGTTGTTGGTATAAATGATTGAGAAATATGTTGATTTTTATGAAGCGGAATTGCGTTGCCTTGCGGACATGAAAAAGATTCTGAAAATGCAAGATTTTTTAACAACACCAGGGCAGGAAGTGCAAGTATTGCCAAGACAGAAATGGTTATAAATGTGTAATGTTTTTTCATTGCAAAACTAGCTTATAAATAATAATGGGGGATAATACAATTAAATAACGCAATTGAATTTAATAATATCATCAAAATAAGCAAAGCAAAAATAATTTTTTTGTGCGAAACATTTCCAAAAATAGTTGAAAATCCGACTGTAATAAGCGCGAACTTTGCTCCAATAACTGGAAGAAAATATCGCCCAGGTGTTCCAATGGAAGAAAATGGAGCAGCAAAATTACTCGAATTGGCTCCGAGAAAATTCACATAATGCATCATAAAATCAAGTCCAATAACCATAAAGAAAAGAAATAATAATTGAAAAAAAAGTATTTTTTTCTGAAAATCGAGTTCGTGATAATTTTTTAGCATTAAAAATATTTTTAAAATTATCCCAAGTGCGGCAACAACAAGAATGAGCCAAATAAAATAAATGCAGACCTGGTTGATTGGGACATTTGGGCTGCCGAAATTTCCCCAGTATGAAAGAGACCTGTCCAACATTATATTTGGTTGTAGTTGGTATAAAATGTAATCTTTAAAAATGAAAAATGGCCTTATGGCAAACTCAAAGTATCTATGAATTTGATTAAAAATTAAAAATCCCGCAGTTGAAATAATCAATACTATTGAAGTAAAAAAAACCAATAATAGAAAAAAACTTCTTTTAATAATTGAAAAATATGAGCAAATCATTTCTTTTTGATGAAGAAAAAGAGAAAAGATTATTAATAATAGCGATGCAACAGCAAGAAAATATCCTGTAGGCTTGGTATTTATTGCCAAAAACGTGCTTCCCAGAAGCAATGAAGCGTTTTTTACCGTCCAGCTATTTTTTAGCAAATGCAAAGCCCCAAGCAAAAAGATCCCGAAGGATAAGATCAATAAAGCATCAACATTTATTATTGAAAAGATAAATGTTAACATTGGTTGAAAAGATATTGCGCCAGCCATCGCTGCTGATTCTATAGGGGTAAAAGACAGTTCCTTGAATGAAAGGTATGAAATAATAATAAAAAGAAGAAGTATAAAAACGGAAATAATTCTTATAACGGTGACTTTTTCGATTATATTCGCATTTTTTATTGAAAGTTGGTTCTCTATGAAGGCAGTTATTTTATAATAAAGCGGCGAGTAGTTTATTATTTGTGGCGGATATTTTTCTACAAAACGGGAACCTTTAAAGTTTCTAATGTTGTTTTCCCGAGGTCCAAAAGATGAATTCTCCGAGAAAGAGTCCTTGAAATTTGTATCATTAATCAAATTTTGAGTAGACAAATTTTGAGTTGCATTGGATAGCTCTGGAGACAGGTTGTGAGTATTAAAGTCAAAAAAATTCCAATTTTCAAGAGGAAAATCATGCGACATTGGTTTGTAATTTTTTGGTTCGGCGTAGTACTGAATTGTGGCGTAATGCCTGTGCTCATCTGGTGCATGAAGCAAGGGTATTGCGTAAACCCAAACGATTCCTTTAATAAAAGATACTAACAGAATCAGCAATATTAAATAATTTTCTTTAATCCAAATCTTAAGGCGAGTATTGTTGGATGCGTTAGTATGTAAATTACGGGATTGATTTTTTAGCATAACTTTATTATAATTAAAAAGCGCAAAAAGGTCTAATAATAATGAATGAAGTCGCCAAAAGTGAGTTAAAAGATGTGAGTAATATAACAAGTATAAACAGGTTATTACTCGCTTAGTTCTATGAGATTATTAACAAAAACGCTATGAATATAATAATACTTTGCGTGATTAATTTTAAAAATAGCATTATTACAAGAGCGAATATTTAAACAGGTTTATTTTATCAAAAAAGATAGAGCTAATAATTTTTCTTTTATGTCTTCCGTGGTGGGGGGGATAATTTTTTGATTGAGAATAATTAAAACTTATGACCAGAATATTGATTACAGGAGGCGCGGGATTTATTGGATCGGCTGTCGCTAAAAAATTAATGGACAGGGGATACAAAGTTGTCCTGTTAGATAATTTTAATGATTATTACAATCCGCGGCTCAAGCATGACCGCATCAAAAAATTTCTCAAGGGCCATAAATTCAAATTATACAAAGGCGACATACGGGATTATAAGTTGCTGGAAAAAATATTCCGGAAGGAAAAACCGGACAAAATAATCCATTTGGCGGCGATGGCGGGAGTGCGCAGCTCTCTTTCAAATCCGAAACTTTACGCGGACGTAAATATTATGGGAAGCATAAATCTTTTGGAGCTGGCAGTGAAATATAAAATCAAAAATTTCGTTTTTGCCTCGTCTTCTTCCGTTTACGGCAACAATAAAAAAGTTCCCTTTTCCGAATCAGATCCAGTGGATAATCCTATTTCTCCGTATGCCGCCAGCAAAAAAGCGGATGAGCTGATTGCCTATGTCTATCATCATATTTATGGTTTGAATATAACAGCGCTCCGTTATTTCACCGTTTACGGTCCTTGGGGACGGCCGGATATGGCGTTATTTTTATTTACTGACGCCATAATCAAGGGCGAGCCGATCAATGTCTATAATTACGGAAAAATGAGCCGCAACTTTTCTTACATTGACGATATTGTTTCCGGAACAATCACCGTTTTGGATAAATGCAAGGGCTATGGCGTAATGAATATCGGCGGTGACCGCGAAGAAACGCTGACGCGCTACATTGAAGTGTTAGAAAATTGTTTGGGTAAAAAAGCCAAGAAAAAAATGATGCCGATGCAGCCGGGCGATGTCCCGTCCACAGTCGCGAATATCCGTAAGCTCAAAAAACTCGGATGGAAACCTACGACCAGGATTGAAAAGGGGATTAAGAATTTCGTGGAGTGGTATAATGAGTATTATGGTATTTAAATTAAATGATTAATGTTGTGAAAAGAAAAATTATGTCCATCGCGGAGATTTTGCATCTTAGGATTTTTGGGCATGAAATGAGTGATGAAATGAGAAAATTTCTTGGAAATCTTTCTTGGTCTTTTTTTGGTGGTGGGATAGCTTCTGTGGCGATGCTTGCTATAAATATCATAGCAGGAAGATATATTGGACCGGAAGGATATGGAAAATATGTGCTTGTTCTTACATTGAGTCAGATATTTTTAATTCCCATCATGTTTGGTCTAGACATCGTTAGTGTAAGATCTATAGCTAGAAGCAAGGATGAAAAAGAAAAAACAAAAAATATCTCCAGCACATTATATTTCGTTTTAACTACTCTGATTTCCTTTTCTTTACTTTTTGTTTTTACATATAAGTTATTTGCATATAAATTTTCTATTAGTACTGCTTTATTGGAGGTTTGCTTTATTTTTACGATATTTTCTGCAATCAAGTTAGTCTCCGACTGCTTCATAAGAGGATTATATTTGTTTAAGCATCAATTTATTGGGCGAATTATTGAGGTTTGCGCGATTATTGTTGCATTTTTTATTTTTTTTATTATTATCAAACAGCAAGATTACATGTCTTACATCTGGACGCTTATAATAGGTGCAGCGTTTTTAATAATTTTTTATTTTAAAAGTTTAATCCCATTTTTTTCCGAGTTTGATTTCAATTTACTTAAAAAACAACTTTCTTACGGAAAAATTATTTTTATTGGAACTATACTAGGAACCGGGTTTAATTCATTGGATAAATTTATTATTACAAAAGAATTAAATATTTATCAATTAGGTATATATGGGGCTTATTTTATGGCATCAACAAATCTAATCGCTCAAGCAACTCAGATGTTTATTAATATTTTTTTCCCAGTGGCTTCAAAATTTGAAAATAGATCTTTTTTGAAGAAACTTGATAAAATTTTTTTTATTGCGTTTATTCCTCTTTTTCTAATAATTTCCGGAATGATATTTATAATTATGAAATTATTTGGAGAGAAATATGGAGTAAATTTAAATTATGTGTTAAGTTTTGGCATTTTAGCGACTTTGCAAATTATTTTGACAATTAATGCCTCCACAATTACCGCAATTTCAAAAAAGCTTTTTAAAAAATATATTGCTTATTCTACGGCTATTAATGCTGTGCATATCGTCGCATATGGAGTCATAATTTATTTAAAAATAGTTTCTATCCAATTAATAGTAATTCTTTTGATTGCCAATGTTTTGGTGACAATTTTTATTCAAAAAAAGATAATGAAGTTGGCCTTAAATAGCTAAGAAAATTGGTTGACTGCTTATTTTTAAGATGATAAAATAAAAGAAATAAATTAACTAATTCAATCCAGCAATGATTAAAAGTAATATTGAAAAAATATTAAAGGAAGTGTCCACAGTGCTTGATTTCGTGAATGAATCACAAGTAGAAATGCTAATCAGTGAGATATTAAAGGCAAAAAAAATAGTTGTTTGTGGAGCTGGTAGGGTTGGAATGGCCGTTAGAGGTTTCGGGATGCGGCTGGGACATTTAGGGTTAAATGCATATACACTTGGCGATTCTGTGGTTCCATCAGTTAGGGGTGGAGATTTATTTTTGGTCGCGTCTGGATCAGGCGAAACGCAAACGATTTATGATTTAGCAGAAATTGCAAAGAAGAATGGCGCGCGAATAGTATTAGTGACGGGAAGTCCGGAATCTAGAATGGGAAAATTAGCTGATGTTATTGTACAACTAAGGGCGCCATCAAAAACTAATCCTATTGAAGGTTTTTCTTCAATTCAGCCGATGACGACTTTAAATGAACAATGCTTAGGGATTTTTTTTGACGCAGTGGTACTTCTTCTTATGGAAAAAATGGGAGAAACGCACGATACGATGTGGGCAAGGCATTCTAATTTGGAATAATAAGAAAAAAAATAAAAAAATGGCACAGAGAAAATTTAAAATAGCTGCATCATTAATATGCGGCGATCACGCCTCAATTAAAGATGATATAGCTGTTCTGGAAAAAGGAAAAGTTGATTACCTTCATTTTGATGTGATGGATGGTGTGTTTGTTCCAAGATACGGGCTTTACCCGGAATTATTAAAGGGCATAAAAGAAATAACGGCTATTCCCATTGATGTTCATATGATGACAGAAGAGCCGGCAAGATATATTAAGGAATTTGCCGAAGCAGGAGCTGATATCATTGCCGTGCATATTGAAGCATGCAAGCACCTTCATCATACGTTAAAACTTATTCGAGACGCGGGAGTAAAGGCCGGAGTGGTATTGAATTACGCGACTCCATTAAGTGCTTTAGATTATATTATGGATGATATAGATATGGTTGAATTAATGGCTATAAATCCCGGAATTGTCGGCCATAAATTAATTACAGGAACTATGAAAAAAATTGCCGATTTGCGCAAGAAGATAGACGAGTCAGGTAAAAATATTTTTATTGAGATTGATGGCGGCGTCACTCCGGAAAGTGCCCCAGAAATGGTTCGTGCCGGAGCTGATGTGCTTGTGTGCGGAACATCCGTAATATATAAAAAAGAAAAACCGTTAGATGAAAAAATTAAAGAATTGCGGGAGTTGATAAATAGCAAACAATAAGAATAGTTTTCTATGTATAAAGTCCTAATAACAACATCCGGAACAGGTTCGCGTTTGGGCGACTTGACTAAGTATACAAATAAGGGATTAGTCAGAATCGGAAAAAAACCGGTTTTGTCTTATATTATTGAAACTTATCCTAAAAACACGGAGTTTGTCATTACTCTTGGATATTTTGGAAATCAAGTCAGGGATTTTTTGGGATTAGCATATCCAGACAAAAAATTTACTTTTGTGAATGTGGATAAATATGAAGGTGCGGGAAGTAGTTTGGGATATTCTATGCTAAAAGCGGAAAAATATTTGCGTTGCCCTTTTATTTATCATGCTTCAGATACAATAATTACAGAATCCGTTCCTGCCCCGAGTCACAATTGGTCAGGAGGGTTTAAAGGAGAAGGATCTTCAAATTACGCCTCATTTGATACTCTCAATGGCAGAATTCAGCAGATATATTATAAGGGAGAATCAATTAGTCCTGATTTTCTACATATTGGATTAGTAGGGATAAAAAATTACGATAAGTTTTGGAGTGCAATGAAGGTTCTTTATAAAAAAAATCCAAATGATAGTACGCTTGGGGATGTTGGCGCTATCAATAAAATGCTAAAAGATGGAGTAGATTTTAAGGTTAAAAAATTTAAAGAATGGCATGATACTGGAAATGTGGAAACACTACATGAAACCAAAAATAAAATACGGGATTCCTTTCGCATTTTAGATAAAGCGGATGAATCCATTTTTATTTTTGACAAGTTTGTGATTAAATTTTTTGCCGATGAGAAAATGGTCAGCGATCGTGTGGTAAGAGGTAAAATACTAAAAGGACTAGTGCCGGAGATAGATGGTCATAAGAAAAATTTTTATAAGTACAAGTATGCCGACGGCCATCTTTTTTCAAAGGTTGCGACGCCTTATAATTTTGAAGATTTTCTTAAATGGACCGAAAGGGAATTATGGAAGAAAACTAAAGAAATAAGCCCGCAAAAATTCAGAAAAATATGCTACGATTTTTATTACAAAAAAAGCATCGAAAGAATAAATAAATTTCTTTCTTCTAGATCAGTCAAAGACCAAAGTAATATCATAAATGGAGAAAAAGTTCCTTCAATAAAAGATATAATAAAAGAAATTAATTTTCTTTGGTTGTGTGATGGAGAACAAAGTAATTTTCACGGAGATTTTATATTGGATAATATAATCAAGACAAGAAATGGATATGCTTTATTGGATTGGAGACAAAATTTCGGAGGATTATTGAGGTCAGGAGATAAATACTATGATTTATCAAAATTAAACCATAATTTAACCGTTAACCATGGAATTATAAATAGAAACTTATTCACCATAAATATAAAAGGCAATATTATAGAGTGTGATATTTTACGCAAAGATAATCTAGTCCAATGCCAGAATGTTTTATTTGAATTTTTAGCGAAAAAAGGCTATGATATGAAAAAAGTCAGATTGTTAACCGCTCTGATTTGGCTAAATATGTCTCCATTGCACCACCATCCATTTGACTTGTTTTTATTTTATTTTGGGAAATTAAATTTATGGCGAGAATTAAAAAAAATAAAGCAAAGAAAATAAATCCCAAGTTTTTGGTTTTTGACGTGGATGGTGTTTTTACAACCGGCCCTTTTTTATATACGGTTAACGGAAAATTTGCCAAGACATTTGGTCCTCATGATAATGACGGGATAAAGATGATTAAAAATAAAATTAAAATTTGCGCTATTTCGGCTGACAAGAGGGGGTTTGAGATAACAAAAAAAAGAATTCAGGAGGACATGAAAATACCCCTAATCCTAGTAAATGAAAAAGAGCGACTGGATTGGTTTAAGAATAATTTCAAAAATCTAAAAGAAGAAGTTATCTATATGGGAGATGGAATCCATGATGCAGAAATTTTTGAGTATGTTTGTTATAGCATTGCTCCAAATAACGCTTTCTATTTGGCAAAAAATAAAGCCAGTTATGTTACTAATGCCAAGAGCGGAGAAGGCGCAGTGGCAGAAGCCTGTATTCATGTATTAAAAATATTTTTATCAATTTAATTTTTTAAAAAACAATGGAAGAAATAAATATTACTGAAGGGTTAATCAATATGAATGATTCTGTATCAGCGAAAGAAACTGATTGGGTTCAATCATGCGAAGATGCGGCTCAAAATGACGAGTTTTTTAAGACATTTCGATCTTCAAAGGCCTTTCAGCGTGTAATTGAGGGAACACCAAGAGTTGGTGGTATTTGGAACTTAAAAAGGTTATTGAAAGATAAAAATTTTTTAAAAACCCTGCCATTACTTCAAAAATCTGACATTATTGGACTTCCATTAAATACAATACAATTTAAATTTAATGAAAAAAGCTACAATCTTTCCCCAACAACTATTCGATATGCAAATAATGCCTCGAACTGCGTATCTTTTTTTGGCAAAGATATTTTTTTAGGGAATACCGATATTTTTGAAATTGGCGCTGGATATGGAGGTGAATTTAAGGTTTTTAATGATTATTCAGTAGCTTTATTTAATAAAAAATTAGATACAAAATGGCATATATATGACCTTCCATCCTCAATCGCCGTTATTAAAAAATTTCTATCACATTTTAATTATCTGCCAAATTTTAATGAGTTAAAAAAGGATTCAACAGAAAAAAACTCTAACAGCCTAGTTATTTCAAACGGAGCTTTTTCTGAAATGACGGGGTCATTGCTAGATGAATATTTTGAAGCTGTTATTTCGCCTGCAAAATACGGCTATTTTATTTCTAATTTTGAGATCCAGTCAGAACCTTTTGGCGGTTGGAATACTAAAAAATTTATTATGCGCTTAAAAAAGTGTGGGAAGAATGACGTTGCTATTTTACCTGCTGAAAAATATTTGAGCTACTTCGATCAACAAGCTGGGAGTAAACTAATTGTTTTTGGGCACACTGCCTTAAAAGACGATAAATCGAAAATTAAAGACATAATTTTAATAAAATTTATAGAATTTCTAGATAGTTGTGAGGATTTTTTTAAAAATAAATTTTTAAAAAACTAACTTGGTATGAAGAAAATATTAAGAAATAAAAGTATTCTAACTGGAAAAAATAAGCTAGAACAACTTTATGAATTTAAGAAGTTTCCTGTTTTTATGGGTTGCGTAGATAATTTAGATGATAAAAACGATATCAATGTTGATATGAGCTTTAGTATTTGTAGAGATACTGGGATAATTCAATTAGATGAATTATTACCGCTCGATTTGATTTACCAAAATCAACATAACGATGGCGTAGGTAAAATTTGGCAAGAACATTATGTTTCTTTTGCAAAATTTTTAGAAAAATTTAATCCTAAGGAAGTATTGGAAATTGGAGGAGCTAATGATTTTATTGCAAATTATTATTTAGAGCGAAACCCAAAAACCACCTGGACAATTATTGAGCCCCATCCGCTTTTCAAAAATAAAAAAATAAAAATCATAAAAAGGTGGTTTGATGAATCGTTTGTGCTAAAATCAAAAAAAATTGATACAATAATGCATTCTCATGTATTAGAGCATACATACGAACCAATAAAATTTATTAAGCATATCGCAAAATTCTCAGAAGAAGGGTCGCGACATATTTTTACAATCCCCAATATGGTTGAACAACTTTCTAGAAAATATACTAATTGCTTGAACTTTGAGCATACATTATTTTTGGCAGAGCCATTTATAGATTATATTCTAAGAATTAATGGCTTTAAAATATTAAAAAAAAGTTATTTTCAGGATCATAGTATATTTTATGCCACTGAAAAAATTAAATTAAATAAAGAAAAAATAACTTTACCAAAAAAATATTCTCAATACAAGAAACTTTTTTCCGAATTTGTTAAATATCATCAGGATTTAATTAATTCTCTTAATAAAAAAATAGACAAATTTGACGGAGATATTTATTTATTTGGGGCCCATATTTTCTCCCAATACTTATTAGAATTTGGATTAAATAAGAAAAAAATCAAGGGGATTTTAGACAATTCAGATCTAAAAAATGGAAAAAGACTATACGGCACCAATTTAATAGTTAAAAAACCAGAAACATTAAAAGGAAGAAAGAATGTCGCGATTATTTTAAAAGTTGGAGCCTATCGAAATGAAATTATAAAACAAGTAAAGAAAATTAATCCGAATATTGTTATTTTTGAATAAAATATGGTTACTGCAATTTGCAATATATACATTAATTCTGAGGCAAAATTAGGTCTTTTTAAAGAGACCTTTCCTTTTGTTTATCCTATTAGTGATAATTGGCTTGTTTATATTAGGGGAAAATTTAAGCAAGAAGCAATCGAGCATATCAGAAGCTCATTTAACGATGTCGAGGACAGGTGTATATTCTTTGAAAGTCTTTATGATGATGATTGGGCGAAAAGCACTACGAGGATGCTGGAAAAATCCAAATACGATTACATATATGTTTTTTTAGAGGATCATTTCTTATTAAAACCCATTGATCATTTTAAGAAGGTGATACGAGATATGATAAAAAATAATATAGATTATTTCCAATACTCTTTTTTTAACATTGGACTACCCATTTATTCTATAGAACACTTATATCCTGATGTGACAGACTATCTTTGCGCATTTGAGTTTGATTCAGAAAAATTACCAGTATTGCGAAAAACAAACAAGGCATTTTATCCATATTCACTCACTAGCGTTTCGTCGAAAAAGTATTTTAATCATCTTTTAAGCATTGAAAATAAATACATTATCAAGGTTCCGATTTTAATACAGGCTTTAATGGAGAATATCTTCTTTTTCTATCCAAGGAATCGTGTTTTTTGGCTTACGATAAATAAATTATTCTCAATTATCAATATTCGGTTTGTTATTTATCCCCGTGCCACCCCGTTTAATTTAGAAAAATCATTATTTGATTGTGATGAAGAATTATTGCCGATTAAGGTGGGCGGACTGAAAGAAGAAATTTTTGCAAATTGGGATGATGACAACAAATTAAGCAATTCATCCTTAATTAAACGTGGTTTATATCCTAAATACTTCCGTATTGACAGTCAGGAAAAGCCAAAAATTAACGAGGGTAGAGAATATATTCTAAATCAGGGTCAGAACAGTAATCATCAATATTGCCCTGATGTCAGCAGGGTTATGAAAATACCAAAAAAACATATTTACGTCAAAAAAGGAACTCTTAAAATATCATCAGAAAATGAATCATTTATATTAAATTCGGGGCAGTCAGTATGGGTTACTGCAAACATTCCCCACTCTTTTTTTGCTTGTGAAGATTGTGTTTTTCATTTATATTTAGATAGTGGTTTACAGTAGAAAAATATAAAATTCAATTTTTAAAGATAAAAAATATGAAAAAAGTAGCACTTATAACAGGTATCTTAGGTCAAGATGGTCCCTATCTCGCGAAACTTCTTCTGAAAAATAATTATGAAGTTTATGGATTAATTAGGCGATATACGAATCCAAATTTCAGTAATTTAGATTATTTGGGAATTACAGATAAAGTTAATTATATATCGGGCGATATGACTGACGAAGCATCTTTAATTAATATCATTAAAACAGTAAGGCCTGATGAAGTATATAATCTCGCAGCGCAGTCATTTGTTGGAGCATCATGGGATCAGGCAAAAGTGACTAGCGAAATAAATGCCCATGGAGTATTATATTTGCTAAATGCTATAAAGAATTTTGCGCCTAGTGCGAAGTTTTATCAAGCGTCAACTAGTGAAATGTTCGGGAATAGCCATAAAAATGGGCTTCAGACAGAAGAGACACCATTTCATCCACGAAGTCCGTATGCAATTTCGAAATTATATGCATATTGGATGGCGATAAATTTTAAAGAAAGTTACGGAATGTTTTGCGCAAATGGAATACTTTTTAATCACGAGTCTCCAATTAGGGGCATAGAATTTGTTACACGAAAAATAACTGATGGGGTAGCAAGAATTAAGCTTGGATTAGCAAATGAGATTAGACTGGGAAATTTAGATAGTAAAAGAGATTGGGGGTTTGCCGGAGATTATGTTGAGGCAATGTGGTTGATACTTCAGCAAAAAGAGCCAGACAATTATATAATTTCAACTGGTGAAACCCATTCAATTAGAGATTTCCTCGACGCTGCCTTTAATCATGTCGGAATTAAAAACTGGAAAAAGTATGTTAAATTAGACCCGAGATTTAAACGCCCAGCAGAACTTTTTGCATTGCACGGAAAATCAGATAAGGCGAGAAGAAAACTTAACTGGAAACCAAAAATCAAATTTGAAAAATTAGTTAAAATGATGATAGATGCGGATATAAAAAGATTGTCGAAAAAATAAATTATGAATTTTAGAGACAAGACAATTATAAAAACCGACCCTTTTTTATCCGTTGTTATGGCGGTGCATAATAGAGAAAAATATTTGCGAGAAGCTATTGAGAGTGTCTTGAATCAAACATATGAAAATTTCGAATTTTTTCTTATAAATGATGGATCAAATGATAATTCGTGGGAAATTATCAAATCATATGCAGAAATTGACAGTCGAATAGTGTGCATAAATAATCATAAAAATCTCGGACAATCATTAGCAAGAAATGTGGCAATTAAAAAAGCACAGGGTGAATATGTTATCATTGCAGATTCCGATGATATTTGTTTGCCAAGTCGTTTTGAAAATCAGTTAAAATATTTCAAAGAACACAGTTTAGAAGTTGATGTTTTAGGTTCTTTCTTTTGTCTATTTACTGATGGTGACATCAATAAATGCGAATCAGTACCAGTAAGTATTTCTGATTTAAATGACGGTAAGCCGCCGGTTCATAATCCAACGTGTATGATTAAACGAAGTATTTTTTCTAATAATGGCTATTATGACTCTAAATATGATAACGCCGAGGATTATGAATTGTGGTCACGTTGGTCTTCAAGAGGTGTTCGTTTTCATAATCTCCATGAAGTTTTATATAAAAAAAGAAATCACAGTGGTTGCGTGAGTACTGAAAGGATAAGGCATCAAAATTATCTAATGACTAAAATAAATATAATCGCAATAATTAAATATCATAGGCGATTTACAATAGCTGGATACCTGCGCATTCTTGAGCAGCTATTCTATTTTATTTATTTATTGCTAAGATTAGATAAGGTATACAAAAAGAGTGGAAAATATTAAAAAACATAATTATTCTCATGGATAATAAAAAAATATTTGATAATTATTTAACGAATCATTATTCTAAGTGTGAAAAAACAGATTTCAACAACGATAATGAGGTGCTTGTATTACTTGATAAAAATAAGATTCCAATAGATTATAATCTAGGGTCGTTATTTAAGGAAAAAATAAGCAAAAAAAGCAAAATCCTTGACTTAGGATGTGGCTATGGAAGTTTTTTGTATTTTTTGCGATCGCATTATTATGAAAATGTGACTGGCATTGACATATCAACTGAAGAAATAGCAATTTGCAAGAAACTTTTCAAGACATATGAATTTTATCATGAGGATATTTTTGCCTATATTCAGAATACTAAAGAGAGATTTGACGTACTTTATTTGTCACACGTTCTAGAACATATTGATAAAAAACAACTTTTTGAATTTTTGGAAGGCGCAAATAATATTTTAAATGATAATGGCTTTTTTATTCTCGTGGTTCCAAATAGTGCTGCTTACTTCAATTCTGCGGCAAATCGATACGGAGACCTAACTCACGAGGTCGGGTTTACTGATAAGAGCTTAAGGCAAGCACTGATGGTAACAAAATTTGATAATATTAAAATTAAAAATTATTTTGGTGTTGGAAATTTTTGGTTGAATATTGTGAGAAAAGTGGCACTTTTTTTATTTGAACTATTTATTCAGATTTTAGGTTATGAAAAGCAAGAAATACACACACCAAGCATTCTAGTTATCGCTAGGAAATAAGATATATTCATCAATCTTTTATCATAAGATTATATACGTCTACTGCCGCGGATCCCCAATCAAAATATTTAGCCCTTTCTAGGCTGTTTTTAATTGCAGTATCTCGATACTTTTCGTCAAGTATAATTTTTTTACACTCTAATGCCATTTCAATCGGATCAAGTGGGTTCACGGTAGTTTGACTTAGCCCAATTAGTTCTTTCATTGGATCTCGATTAGATGTCACCACCGGACATCCACATGCCATAGCTTCTGCTATTGGAATGCCAAAACCCTCAAGTAGGGAGGGGAATAATAGAAGTTTTGCGCCAGAGTATATTTGTGGTAATTTTTTTTCATCTATGTAATCCGTAAAAACAACACTATCTGTAAGTTGTAACTTTTCTATATAGCAAAGTGTTTGCTTTCTGTTTGTAGGATTTACTCGACCAATTTTTAATAACTTTAAATTTGGGAAATCCTTTTTAAGTATTTGAAAAGATGCTAAAATATTCTCCATATTTTTCCTTGGCTCCTCAGACCCAACAGAAAGAATGTAGTCAAATAAATACAGTTTTTTCTTAGAAGGCGTGAATAGATCGTGGTCTAATCCACCATATACAACTTTACATTTCTTTGTGTCAACGCCCAATGAAGCAAGTTGCGATAAGGAAAAATTAGAAATACATATAATGCCATCAAGTTTATTTAAAACATTTTGATAGGATATGAATGGAAGGTATTTATAATAAAAAGGATCTTGCTCGTAGTGATAAAAAATAACAAATTTTTTATTGGGGATAATTATTGACCCAAGTAAATTGAACGATAATGGATCTGTAAATAAAACAATATCATCATGCCTAATCATGCACGTTGCCTTGATAGTATTGATTATTTCTGAAATGAAATTAATTAGAGAGTTTTTAAAAGGCTTGTTATCCAAGAGAATAACTCTTACAGCAACACCTCCTTTTTTTAGATTAAGGATAATAGACTCACTATATTTATTTATAGCGTCTGTCCTTTTTTCAACGATCACTGTTATCTTTTCTCTGCTAGGCATAGCTATATTGATAAACGGATTATATTGTTCCTCAGTACTTCCATTAGCTTATTAGTTTCTAGTGATTTTAATAAATAAAAACTCATTGCATCCTATGCTTCTTGCGGGTATGGTTTTGGCGCACATAAAATCAAGATTCTTAAAATGATTAACAATAGTTTCAGTACTTGCATATTCGTACGGATATCCGCCCAGCCAGTCTTTGATATCTGTAAAAAAATTCATCCCCCGTAGTGATTGATAATTACGAATATAAGTTATCGGGTTAATGAAGTGAGAGGCGAGCCCACAAACAAAGTAAGCGATATATATTCCCTCCATTATTCTTTTTGTTATCCGGGAACTCTTGTTATATAACCGTTTAACTTTTAGCCAAAAAGATGACGATCCTTCGAAAAAAAGCTTATTATCATTATATATGGCTAAATAAAGCTGGCTTAATTCATGCGTCAGAAGAGTTATATTTTCAAAAGCTTTATGCATATCCCCAGTATGATGCAAAACTCCCCATGAATAAACAATATCAAATTGTCCCAATGATTTTATAAAATTTTCATCCAGAGCGGATCCCTTTATAATTTCCCAACGCGGAGGATTATTTTGTTTTTCTTTAAGATGCTTCACGCAGGTAACTGAAAAATCATCTACATCCACACTGACTACTTTGGAAGCGCCAATGAGATAAGCCGAAAGGGAAAATAATCCGCTGCCGCAACCAATATCCACAAAAGTTTTACCTTTTATTTTTTCCTCTCCGCCAAGGAAATTAACCAATGATTTTTTGGCTTCATTGATTCTTTTATCATCCAATGTTTTCAAAAAGGATTGCCAATTTTTTCCAAAGCTGAAGTGATTTTTATTATTATATGAATTTTCGTATAGCTCAGCCATTTTTATATTTTAATCAAATAATTTATTGTGTTAGAAAATTTTTGCGCGATTTTATTTAATCCAAACTGGTTCTGGATTTTTTCTTTGGAGTTTTGTCCTATTTTTATTCTAATTTCCTGATTTTCAATTATTTTTTTCAATGAGTTTTTAATCTCCGCGCTATTTTTTATTTGAACCAGAATTCCTGTTTTGTTATCCTCAATTAAGCCCTTATTTTCCGGAATGTTGGTTGTAATAATAGGCAATCCGCTTGCCATTGCCTCCATAATCGCATTACTCATTCCCTCAAATAGGGTTGGAAAAACAAAAATATCGGAAATTTTTAGCAATTTTGGAACATCATTTCTTTTGCCTAGAAATAGTATATTATTTTTTGACTGGTAATTTTCTATTTGTTTTAATAAATTTTCTTTTTCTTCTCCATCGCCAACAATCAATAACTTCACATTATTATTTTCTTTATAAATATTTTCAAACGCCTCCAATAGATATTTATGTCCTTTGTTGATATGTAAATTAGCTACGCAAATTATGGCTGTTTCCTCCGGCCGTATGCCTAAATTTTCTCTCAAAACCTCGTCCCTTTCAATTTTATCATAAAAATCAACATCCACTCCGTTCGGAATGACGGTTATTTTTTCCCGCTTGACCCCGATATTTTCCACATAAAAATTTTTGACGGATTCGGAATTTGCCAAATAATTTTTCACAAAATATTTTGTTAGTTTCTCAAAAAGGCGCGCCGGCCAGTAATTTCTATGATTATAAGTGGTTCGCAGAAAAGGAATTATTTTTATTTTAGTAGTGGCTTGTAAAAATATTCTTCCAATTGCATCGGCGTGGAATAAGTAAGTTATTATAACATCCGGATTTATTTTTTTTATTTCTTTCAATAATCTTAAATATGCCGGCAAGTCAAAAAAACCGCCTTGTTGAATGTTTATGACGGAAATATTTTCATTTTCAAATTTACCGGCCAGTTCGCCGCGCTTTTTTAAAGTGATAATAGCGTGCTCAAAATCAGAAAGAAGCGGAAGTGTTCTAAGGAGCATATTCTCACATCCACCGTTATCTAAGGATTGAATCAAGTGAATTATTTTTTTCTTATTGCTCATAGTTTCCAATACAAGTTATCCCGGCTTCCGGATGTTCGGATGACTTTATATTTTTTAAATTTGCATCTCGGAACCATTTTTCAATTTCTTCAAATTTATAATAATTGCTTTTTGGCGTGGCGATTATGTCAAAAGTGTCATTAAGCTTCATATTAAAAGGAAAATTGGCGTAATAAGAGAAGGGAACAGCGCGGGCAATTTTTTTAAATCCCAAAAAATTAAAAAAGTGAGTTATCCAATTTAAACCCTCCGCGATTATTGCCGGTAAATAAGAGAATTTGTACAAAACCGGCTTAGGAAGTCCTTTCAATAAGTCCCTGGCGGGTTCATAAAAATAAATCGCACGCTTATTATTTCTGCGATTATAAACCCAAATCGCCATAATTCCGCCACTTTTTAAAGTTTTAGGCAGTTTAGAAAAACCCTCTTGCGGTTTAGGCAGATGATGAAGAACTCCAATTGAATAAGCTAAATCAAAAACTCCTGAAAAAGGCATATTATAAATATCCGCTTGAATTATACAAGCATTCCCCAAACCCTTTGTTAATTTATAAGCAAATTCAACGCTTTCTCCTAAATCAGAACCAAATGCTAGTTTCGCGCCACAGCTAATTGCATGTTTGGTAAATCTGCCAGAACCACATCCTATATCAAGAGTCATTTTCCCTTTAATATCCTCCTCTTTGATATTGGGACCAATAAAGTGCAGAAAGTTTTGTTTCTCGAAATTACTTTCTTTGTAAATATTATTCCACTCATAAGCGAAACTCTCCGCTGTTTTCTCCTGATGGTCCAAAAATTTATCCAAATCATTTATTTTATCAATTTCCTTCTTCCAGTCAATTTTTATTTTTTCCGGTAATTTTTCTTCAAATTTTTTGAAAAATTCATAATGCGATTGAAGAAGATTTGTCTTGAGTTTATTAACTAGAATACGCGGGATTCCATTGATAATTGGATACCAATTCTCATTGTTATATAAAATTCCGGAAGTTACATGGCCATTTTCCTCCGTAAAAATACTTAACTCAAATTTTTTTAAGTTAAGCGGGTCTATTAAATATTCTACAAATTTTTTTCTCATTTTTTTATTCAAAATATTCCCGAAACCACAGCTCCAGCGTGAGTAATGCCCAGATGTGCGGAGAATAATTGACATCAGTAGAAGAATGGGCGGAAAGTAGTTTTTCAACTTCTTCTTTCTTAAATAGTCCGCGCGCCAAAGATTTTTCTGAAAGCAGAATATTTTGGGCGTAATCTTTGAGCTCTCCGCGGAACCAGACATCAATCGGCACGCCAAAACCCATTTTAGGCCGATACATAACTCCATCCGGAATGAAACTGCTCAAGGCTTCTTTTAAAATGTATTTTTTATCATTCCATCTTTTAATTTTTAAATTAAAAGGAATCTTGGCGGTAAGCTCAAGAAACTCATGATCCAGAAAAGGTGAACGGCCTTCCAGAGCCACGGCCATAGAATCTATGTCCACTTTCACCATCAAATCGTCCGGAAGATAAGTGGAAAAATCGGCGTAAAGCGTCTGATCCATCTTATCATCAGTTCCAGATTCGTTAAATCTTTTTGCTATTAGATCATAAGTATCTTCTTTCCAAACTTTATTTTTAAATTCTTCCGTATATAATTCAGATTTTTGTTCGTTGGTGAAATACGCGGTATAGGTCATATATCTTCTCCGATAATTTTCCGCCAAAGTTTTAGAAAAACGGTAGACCCTTTCAAAAAAAGTATTTTTAATGGTTTTGGCAAAAAATTTACTGATTGGTAGCGCTAATAATTTATTAAGCAATGAAAATTTTTCATAAAACAGTGAGAATTGAAAAGCGCTGTAACGGCTATATCCGGCGAAATTTTCATCTCCGCCGTCGCCATTAAGCGCCACTGTCACATGATTTCTAGTTAGCTTACTAACGTAATAGGTTGGCAAGGCACTGGAATCGGCATATGGCTCTTCATATTGTCTAACCAGCATAGGAAGCAATCCAATCGCGTCCGGCTTAACAATGAATTCTGTGTGATCAGTTTTGAATTTTTCCGCCACGATTTTAGCGTATTTCAACTCGTTGTATTTTTCTTCTTCAAATCCGATTGAAAAGGTCTTTATCGGTTTGTCACTCAATTTACTCATAAGCCCCACAATCGCGCTTGAGTCAATGCCACCGGAAAGAAAAGCTCCCAATGGAACATCGGAAATCATGCGAAGCTTTACGCATTCTTCCAGTTTTTCCATAATTCTTTTTTTCCATTCATCTTCTGATAAATCCAGTTTTTTAGAATAATCCAGTTTCCAGTATCTTTCTTTTTCAATTTTTTTGGTTTTTAAATCAATAAAAAGATAGTGGGCTGGCTCAAGTTTTTTAATATCCTTAAATCCGGTTAGGGGAGCGGGGCAGTATTGCAAGGTTAAATAATGATTAATGGCGATATAATCCGGCTCTCTCTTGTACTCTTTTTGGGTTAAAATAGCTTTCAATTCGGAAGCGAATATAAAAACATTTTCATCCAGATAATATTTAAAAGGTTTTTTTCCGACTCTGTCGTGGGCGCAGAAAATTGTCTTTTCCTGTTCATCATAAATGGCAAAGGAAAACATTCCGCGTAAATGTTCCAAGCATTTTTTTCCAAATTTATCATAAAGCGCCAAAATCACTTCCGTATCAGATTTTGATTTGAAGGTGTATCCTTCTTTTTCAAGCGTCCCCCGTTTTTCTTGGAAATTGTATATTTCCCCGTTGAAAACAATCCAGTAGCGATCTAAATAATTCATCGGCTGATGAGCGAGAGGGGAGAGATCAATAATGGAAAGCCGGCGATGTCCTAGGCCGACTTTTTGGTCGGGAGAAATATAAATGCCGCCATCATCCGGCCCGCGGTGTCGGATTTTTTCGTTCATTGCCAAAATATCCGGTTCCGAAACAGCATTGTTATCAAAATAAATTTTTCCGGTTATTCCACACACAAAATAGTATTTAGTATTTAGTATTTAGTATTTCTAAAAATATTTTTAGATATTTTTCTATAGAATTATTCCAATTGAATTTGTCTTTTACTTTTTTATAAGCATTATTGCCGAAATTTTCTCTTACGCCTGTATTATTTACTAAAATTTCCAGTTTTTCTTTTAATGTTTCTATATTTTTTGGCTCAATAAGGAATCCGTCATTCTCCCCCAAAATAATTTCCGGAGTCCCGCCGACATTGGTGGCAATAATAGCTTTCTTGCACAAAGCGGCCTCAATTACAGAAGTGGGAAGACCTTCGGTATAACTGGGGTTAACTATAACATCTGAAATTTTAAGTATTCCAACGGCATCATTAAATTTTTTATAACCTAAAAATTTAATTTTATTATTAATATTTAATTTTTCTGATAGCGATTTTAGAAAATTTACTTGAGGACCATTGCCAATTATTAGGCAAATTATATTTTTATTCTCTAATATTTTAATTGCTTCAAATAAATCAGAAATTCCTTTTCCGTCAATTAGGCGACCAATAAATGCGACTATTGTTTTTCCGATGTATTTATTTTTAGTTTCCATGTCAGGCGGAATGCTTTCTATTTTTTCAATTTCTATCCCGCGGTAAATCACCTCGCATTTTTTATTTTTCGCGAGTTTCTGGCAAAATTCCGCCGAGGATTTAGAATTAGCAATGTTTTTATCCGAAAGTTTTAAAATTAATTTTCCAAAGGTATAATCGTAAATACGCGCGATGGCAGTTGAAAATTTTCCTCCTGACTTAACAAAATCAGATCCATGTTCAATATGGATCCATTTTACTCTTTTTATTTTAGCATAAATAAGCGCTAAAAGCGAGGTGTTGAAAAACCGCGTGCGAGAAATCGCAATGTCATATTTTTCCTTAAATAATCCAAGAAAAAGTTTCCAAAATTTAAAACTCCAAAATTTCGGCAGGGGATAGTTGGAAATAATTTCAAAAGCCGGAAACCTTATTATCTTGACGTTTTCGTACCTTGTTTCACTTTCCGGAGCGTCTTTTGGCAAGCGGGGCGTAAAAACAGTAATATCCACCCCCCTTTGAGATAGATATTTATTAAACTCGTCAGCGTGTGATTCCAGTCCGCCGATGTGCGGAGGATAGTATGGAGAAAAAACTAAAATTCTCATAATATTTTCCAAATAATTATATCACCGACATTATCTACATAAACCCTTTGAAATTTTTCTAGTTGCTGATCAAAAATGAAATTATTTTGCGTCGATTTTTGGTAATACGGACGCGATAAATAAGGGTTATTTTCATTTTCATCAGTGTAATAAATATACAGTGAATATGCATTGGGCTTATTATAATTAGCTAGCTCCATTGATATTTTTTCAGTTTCCGCTGTGATTGAATTTACAATTGGAATTATTTCCGGCACCAGGAGTATCTCTTTTTGCTTAAGCTGATTGAAATTTTGCTCAAGAGTACTTAAATAGGCATCATATTCAAGTTGAATATTTAGTGGGCGATTTTCGAAGGCGGCTAATTCTGCTCCGAAAGCTTCTTGGTTACTGTAAAACTGGGAAGTAACCGAAACTGTCTTTGACTGAGAATGAACTTTTAAAAAATTGGTTTTTTTGTTTGAAAAAATAACGCGATTTTGAGGAAGATTAGTTTTTATCCATTCCGCTGATCCCGTATGTTCCTTAGTGGTGACAAATTTTTTCAAATCATTGATATAAAGAGCACCAGTGAGATTCATTAGGAGGGAAAAAATGATTAAATAATAAATAATTTTTAGCTTATCATCGAAATATTTGAAGATTAAAATTATAAATATAAAGGCAAATATTCCTCCAAATGACCATGCTCTTTCTGGAAGCATAGCCAAACTAAAAAGTCGCGGAAATATTTCGGCAATGGAAAAAAATATTAAAAAAAGAAGGATAATTGTCACGATTGATCTACTTTTCATTGTTTCGTTTTTAATATAATCTCTAAAATTCTTTCGGAAATATATAAAATAAGCTAGACAGGTTAAGATTAGAATAACTACTGGTCCAACATAATATCCATAATATTTAATTATGCCATCCAACCCTAGCCAACCCATCTGATTTCCATCAACATTTGCATATTGAGCTGGAAAGTAAAAATTTAAATTAATAGAAGCAGAAGCAATTAATATTTTTTGTATCCATACTGTAGGAAAAGAGAATATATTTTGAATCGAGGAATAAAAATTGGTCAAAATTAAAGCGAAAAAAAGAATTGATGATAATCGGTTAGATATAATAATATTCCTTAATTTTTTCCAATCAAAAATAAGAAATACTAAAAACCATACAATGAAAATAATGGCCGATGCCTCATGGTAGAAAATGGAAAAAAAGGCGACGACCCCCCCTAGATAGAAAAAAAACTCTTCTTTTTTTATCCAGGCATAGGTCAAAAAAATAAAAAAATAAGCCAAGGAAATTGTTAGGATGGCCTGTGGAATAGGAAATTGTAAATAAAGAATTGAAGAGGCACTGGTGAATGGAATTAAAAGGATTAATGTTTTCTGAATATTTGATTTAAACTGGCTGGCTAATAAGGTAGCGGGAATAAGAATTAATCCGGATAAAATTGGCAAGACATATTTAAAATAAGCATATGTATCAATATGGGATGACTTTACGAAAATATAAGCCAGTGCGGAAAAGAGAGGTCGGTATCCATTTATTTCCGGCAGGTGATTAATCGCGAAATTTTTTGAAATTTCCTCTAGCCAATAATAGGGGTCGAGTTCCGGCAAAACATAATATGCTCCAAAAATAATGAAAACAAAAGAAAAATATAAAACATAAGACAAAAAATAGGGGGTTTTTATGAAATTCCCGATAATTGCAAGTATATCTAGCTTCTTACTTTCAATCTTTGGTGGATGAATAATAATCTCAGGTTTGGATGAAAAATAAAAGAAAACTAATGGAAAAAGAGTGGCGGTAGTATTTAAGAAGGGAAGCCACTCTATGGTTTCGCCCAAGATATGGTATTCAATCAAAAGTGTAAAGGGCATGATAATTAAAGCAAAGATGGAAGCGATACTTAGCGATTCAAGTTTTGTGAATTGTTGCCTTGTTTTAATTTGCAATAGTGCTGTCAAATTAAGTCCGCTTAAAACCAAGAAAACAATTAGTTCAATTATTGATCGTACGTATCTAATGATTGAATAGTCTAAATATTTTTCCGGAAAAATATAGAAAAGGAAATAGATAATAACGAAGTAAAGATTTACTTTTAGGAGGTTTTTCATGATGTGATCTACTTATCTTGATTAAATTACGATGTCTATTGTTTATTGAAAGAAGTTTTATATTAAATGATTAATAATATTATTTTTCTAAATTTTTCAACGATTCTTTTCTTGTTACTTCAGAAATATCCTGCTCTAACCTTTCAATTGCTGAAAGTAATTTGAATATCATTAAAAATATCAGCAGGAATGCTGTTAAGATTACCGCGTTTATATTTCCTTCTAATCCAACCAGTCCTGCTAATATATTTGTGGCTTGCGGAAAGATTGCAATGATCGACATCCCGCCCCATACTGCGATTCTAATTATAAGTTTATAAAAAGTTTGCCCGCCTTTTCCTCGAATAAAATTTTTTATTCCCTGAAAAATCATTATCGAGGAAACAATTAGCACGATAATCTGGTACAAATGAAATTTTAATTCCATCATAGTATTATGATTAATGTATTAATTTCCAAATCATTTTATACAGTGTTTTAAATCCGTTTATGAAACCTTGTTTATGAATTTTGCCCATAGAGTATTCGGTATACCTAACTTTGATTGGCACTTCTTGATACTTTAACTTATAAAGATAAATTTCTCGCAGAACCTCGCTGTCGTATTCATAGCGGTCGCCTTTGGTATTAATTACATCGGCGGCTTTTATTGAATAAGCCCGAAAACCTGATTGACTGTCGGTAACATATAATCCAAACAAATACCAAGTAATTATGTTTCCAATTTTATTATGCAGTATTTTATGCCAAGGCATACCTTCTGGTTTATGTAGCCGGGAACCCAAAACCACATCTACTTGCCCGTTTAAAATCGGCCTTATTAGATTTGAAATATCAACCGGGTCATGCTGTCCGTCGCCGTCCATTGTAACAATAATTTCCGCTCCCAGCAACTTGGCAGCTTCAATTCCGGTTTTCGTCGCCGCGCCCTTTCCACGGTTGATTTTATGCTTTAAGGCCGTGACGCCGCTTACATTTTTTATTTTTTCAAAAGCGTTGTCGGAACTCCCATCATCAACCGCGATTATATTGGAAAATCCAGCGCTTTTTATTTCATTAATCACATCATTAATTACTTTTTCTTCATTGTAAAAAGGCATCACTACAAATATTTTTTCAAAATTATCTTTTTCCATATACTAACTTTTTTTGCTTGTTTCTGTAGTATATAGAAATAATTTAGAAAAATCAACTTTGAAAATACGGGAAAATAATATATAATTATTAACAAATAAAGATAATTAACACAATTATATTTATGAAATTTAGAGAAATTCCAGTGGTTATCCCTTGTTTCAACGAAGGGAAGACCGTCTATCAGAACATCCTGAAAATTTACCAAAAATTATTTCTGATCCAGATTGGGAAATTCGTTCGGCAGTGTTTTTTAAAGAGCAGAATGTCGGAAAGTCCGACAAGTTAAAAAGTTTATCAAGTGATAAAGTTGAAAGTGAAAAATTGCCTGTGATTGAATTTAAAAAAATAAATCCCACAAAGTATCGGGTACGAGTACATAATGTGAGCGGAAAATTCCCGTTGGTTTTTTCGGAGTCGTTTCATGACGGTTGGAAAGCATACTTGGCAAAGCCAAGTAATTTTCAATTTTCAATTTCTAATTTCCAAACAAATTCCAATGATTTAATTTCCAAGTATAAGATTTTAGATGGCAATGAAGAAGACCAGGCATCAAAGGATGAGTTAGGGGATTTTATTCAGAAGGGGTGGGTAGCTGATTTGGGCAATGGTAAAGAAAAAACTGTTGAGCATAAAAAATGGGAAGACAACAAGGAAAAGTTGGATTACGTGGAAAAATATAATATTGGTTTTATTTCCAAAAATTTTCAGGGGACGGTACAGAGTGATAATTTATCAAGCGGAAATATTTTTGAAACTTGGTTGCCTGCGAGCAAGATGAATGACCCCAAGAATAAATCAGGGATTTTTTCAGGGGCAGGTAAAGTAGTGGAGTTGACGGAGGAGGATCATCTGATGGCGAACGGGTACGCGAATAGTTGGGTAATTAATACGGAGGAAATTTGCAAGGGTAGATCCCTCGACTTCGCTCGGGATGACACATATTGCGTCAAAAATGAGGATGGATCGTATGATATGGAATTAGTGGTGGAATTTTGGCCCCAGCGATTATTTTACTTAGGATTAGGAATTTCTGGCGTGACTTTATTAGGTTGTCTAGTATATTTGGCATATGACTGGAAAAAAATAAAAAAAAATGTTATTTTGAATAATGAATGATTTAAGAATATGAATTTCAATGAATTTATAAAATTTGCTAAGAAAAATGTCCGCTATATCATCGCTGCGGCGGTTTTTTTGCTGGCGATTTTTTACAGCCAGCTTATTCCGGAGGTTCCCAAAATCAAGAAGAATAAATTTGTTTCCTACCAGTCCGGATGGAAAAACGAAAAAGCGGAGGAATTTGCCATCTACGCGTATTATTTTCTGGCTATGGCGGTTTTTATGGGGATATATGAAATCAGAAAAGATAGTGATAGTTCAAAGTTATAAAGTTGTAAAGTAGAAAATAAGATAATAAAAAATAACAAAAGCAGTTTTTTAACAAAAAATTTAAGGAGGTAAGAAAATGAACATTTGCGTTATTGGAACGGGATATGTCGGGCTTATTACGGGCGCGTGTTTCGCGGAATTCGGGGTGAATGTCGTTTGTATTGATAAGGACGAGAAAAAAATTAGCCAGCTCAAAAAAGGGATAGTGCCGTTTTATGAGCCGGGAGCGGAAGAACTCCTGCAAAGAAATCTCAAAGCGAATAGGATAATATTCACCACTAATGTCGCGGACGCGGTGAAAAATTCACTGGTGATTTTTATCGCCGTCGGCACGCCTCCGCGAGGAGACGGTTCGGCGGATATGAGTTATGTAGAAGAAGTGGCAAAGGAAATTGGGAAGCACAGCGACGGCTATAAAGTCGTTGTGACGAAAAGCACAGTTCCGGTGGGAACCGGAGAAAGAATAAAACAGATAATCTCCAAAAACCTGAAAAGTAAAGTAAAGTTTGACGTGGTGTCCAATCCGGAATTCCTGCGCGAGGGCTCGGCGGTGGAGGATTTTATGAGACCAAATCGGGTGGTTATCGGAGCGGAAAATAAACAGGCGATAGCCATTCTTAAGGATCTTTACCGGCCTCTGTATCTCATTGAAACGCCATTTGTCATTACAAATGTGAAAACCGCGGAACTCATTAAATACGCGTCTAACGCGTTTCTGGCTGTAAAGATTTCCTATATCAATGAAATAGCTAATCTTTGCGAGGCGCTTGGAGTCGATGTGCAGGTGGTGGCGAAAGCGATGGGACTAGATCAGCGAATCGGCCCGAAATTCTTGCATGCTGGTCCGGGATACGGAGGATCATGTTTTCCCAAAGACACTAACGCGCTGGCCAAAATAAGCCGGGGAAATAACATACTGCTAAACCTCGTGGAAGCGGCTATAAAGACGAATAGAAATCAGAAACAAAGAATGGTGGATAAGATAATGGCTGGTACCAAAGGAGTGAGAGGGAAAACGATTGCTATCCTGGGACTCTCGTTTAAACCCAATACCAATGACATTCGGGAATCACCAGCCATGGAAATTGCTCAAGATTATCTAAGTTTTAAATTAGGCGCCAAGATTAGGGCTTATGACCCGGAAGCAATGCAAGACGCAAGAAAAGTAATGCCAAAGGCGATCTACTGCAAAGACGCCTACGACGCGGTCAAAGGCGCGGACGCGCTGGTAATTGCCACTGAATGGAACCAGTTCCGGAATCTTGATCTGGCAAGGTTGAAGAAATTAATGAAGGGTAAGTTTTTCTTCGATCTCCGCAATATCTATGACCCGAAAAAAGCGAGAGAAGCCGGATTTGAATATTATTCAACCGGTCGAGTATAAAAACTAGAAATCCAAGCGGGATTCCGCTTGGATTTTTTTATTACAAGAATAAAAACAGATATACATCTAGAACTTACGCGTTTAGTTTAGACATCCGATATCTTGCGACCATAGCGACCGAAAGACATCGGATGTCTTCCGCGTAAATCCCTGATGTTATTCTTTTCCATTTAATATTTCTTCCGTCACCCGGTTTTTGCAGGATTTTTTAATTCCTAAATCCCCAATCTGCTCGCAAATTTTAAAGTCCTTTTCGGAAATTGCCAAGTCCTTCAGGCAATAATCTTTTTCCAGTCCCTCCAATTCGCCGCACGAACCGGCTGCTTTTTTTGCCGTAAAACCGCAAATTTCCCGGCAGTATTCCAGCTCGTCAGCGTCGCTTTTAAAATTTTCGCATTTGTTATCACAGTCGTTTTTGGTAATTTCCAAAAATTCTTCTTCCTCAATGGGTTCTTTGTTTTTTTCTTCTTCTTTCCCGACGGCATCGCTAGCGCTTTCCGTATTATCTATTTTTTGCGGTTCTTCGTTCGGTTTGGGAATAGAGGATTCGGATTTTTTCGGTTCCGGTTTGGATAGATAACGTTTTTTTACGATTGGATAAGCGTAATAAACCAGTCCGGCGGCTGCCAGCGCGTAAATCAATAAAATTATTTTGGATTTTCTAAGCATATTTTTTATCTTTTTTACTTATTACCCAAGGTTCAACCTTGAGGAATTTCCCGGCTTGCCGGGAAAGGAAAAGGTTGAACCTTGAAAAAAATTAAAAATTTATTTCTAATACGCTTGGTGGAGATTGATGTTGTAAAAATAATAACCTAAAATATCATCCCAATCCCAGCCGTAATTAGTCGCCAGGTTAAGCGAGCCGTTGGCGATGAGCCCCACCATATGATTTCCTTCATTTTCCAAGGTCGCAGTGCTTTTAGTCGCGTGCTTTCCGTATGGATCGTCAACGGAGCGGCACCAAGGATACGCGGTTGAGCCCCAGCGTTCTTCAAAGCTCCGGGTTCTCCCGTCGCTCCAGGAAGAATAGGGCGTAAGCGCGATTTCATTTGTGCTTCCGTTCAGATACATCACGATTTTTCCGCGCGTATCTTCAGCGGCGGTTTTGATATTGGTGTGCGCTGTTTCCCAGTCATAGCCGTAATACAGCTGGGAAGAAGTGGTGGCGGTAACCTTGAAGCCCTGCGCCGCGTATTTGGTGCTGAATTTTATTTTCCAGTATCCGTATGTCCTGAATGCCGTTACCATAGTGCGATTGTGGTCAGCGTCGCCCGTTCCGGTGATTTCGCCCATCCCCCAGATGTATTGCTCAAGAGGCAGTGTGTTAATGACCCAAATGCGATCATCGCTGGAACTAGAAGCGTCATAAAATGAAAGGCCTATTGTTCCGCGATATTGGTCGTAAGAAGATCCCGGATTATTGATGTCAAAAATCAAATCGCTATTGTCGCCGTCAACCGCGTCAAAAGAGACAATGTTGGTGAAATTGGTTGCAGTTAGGGATTCGTAGGCCTGCAGTACACTGTCGGAGATGTATTTAACTTTCGTGTATGTCGCAGCCGGAATCTGCGCGATTATATTCCCATTATTGTCTTTGATATTGTAATCCTTATTGGCTTTTATCCTGAAGTAGCTGTCCTGAAGGTCGTTTTTGGTATAACCAAGAATGCCAACGGTAATATTTGGTCCGTTTGCGCCGCCTCCCAGGTCAGCTTCTCCGATATTGGCGGCAATGGCGGCCTGGGCGGCCACATAGCGGTCATAGCCGGCCTTATTTTCATCGGTGCCGTAGTTTTTGTAGTCGTTATATCTGTCTTTGTCGTATTTTTTATACTTTGAATACTTGCCGTATTTTTTGTAGGGAATAACGTATTTTTTATATTTGCCGTATTTTTTGTATTCCGTCTCATAAATCCCATATTGGCGGTATTGGGTGGGATTTTTTTTGTAAAGCCGATATTTATCATATTTGTCTTTGTATTCCGCCTTTTCTTTTGGGTCATCAAATCCGTATTTATCCTTGTTTTTCTTATATTTCTGGTATTTGTCGTATTTTTTCTTTTTCTCATATTTTTTGTATAAGCTGTATTTTTGAAAGGCAGTGTAATCATCCTGAAGAGTAGTTGTATCTTCAGCTTCGGCATTTCGAACAAAACTAATCCTTTCTCCTATTTGAAAAAGGCCTAATAAGAAAATCATCAATAAAATTCCGGTAATAGCGGTTTTTTTGATATTTTTTTTGTTTTTGATCATATAAAAACTGCTATCCTAATGATAGCAGTTTTGGGATTATCTCTCAAATCAGACATAAAATCAGAATATTTTCAGTTCATTCAGCTTGAGATTGATAATATCTTTTAATAATATTCTGTTTTTATATCTTTTGGTAGTGTTGCCATTAATAACTTTTAGTTTCATTTTTGGTTTTTGCGCTTTTTGAATTTTATGAAATTTAAAGAAAGCAACAATCTTTGATCCCTTCTTATAAGATATTTTCAGGGGCTCTTTCCCTCCCAGCGTAACATCCGTACCTTTGTTAAAATAGTCTCCGCTGATTATGAATTTTAATCGTGTTTCTCCGGAATTACTGATATATTTTTGGATTTTCACTTTGGAAATTTTCGGGGTCTCGCTTGAGCCCTCTACCACTTCAAAAGTGGAAAAATGGGCGGCGTTGAAAGTGATAGTATGGGCGTCGCGGTCATAAACCAAGCCGGAAACCACTCCACCTGTATCTTCTTCGCCGTTGACTAAAATTTCCGGATCTTCAAAATCGTCCACGTTATACATCGTCAGCACTGCTCCATAGCCCGCCATCCCGCCAACAATGTCAGCATCCAACCCGATTAATCCATCTCCGGTTTCCATGGCATTTCCGAAATTCATCATAAAAGTCATGAAGTTATAACTCATAAAATCAATCGGAATGGTAAAGGCGATTCTTCCGTCCGCCACTCCGCCAGTACTGTGTTCAAAATACAAATTTTCCACACTATGCCAATTCGTCGCGTCCCAAAGATTGGTTTCAACCGATTCATCGCCTTGACCCATGCCTGATTCCATATTAGTTCTCATACTGGCTAATCCTTCACAAGCGCCATCCCTGGGCCCGGCAACGTTTTCCGCGGGAATTCCTCCCGCCAAAAGAGCCGCTTCCGCCACATCTTCGCAGTCCAGATCATCCGGGGTCTGCATCTGCGCCATGACGTCCCAAATAAAATGGTTTTCATTATCCATTGGATCGCCATCCATTTCCGCTTCGGTGATTACAGCGCTGGCTTTTTTGGCTGGCGCAAAAAACAAAACTAGCCCGATAACAAGGCACGGTATAATTATTTTTTTCATTTTTTTATTTGCCCCCCTTAAATTACTAATTAATTATGGTTTAATTATATACCATTTACCGGAAAAAAGTTATCCACACCCCTGCGAAGCAATTTTATAAAATTTGCTAATCGCTGATTTTTTGCTACAATGTTTTTATGAGTGAAAAGCCATATTTATCCATTATCGCGCCTCTTTACAATGAAGAGGGGAATGTGAAAAAGCTTCACGAAAAAATCGTCGGAGCTATGAATAATTTAACCCCCTCTCCAGCTCTCTCCCAAAGGGCGAGAGGGAGTTGGTATGAAATTATTTTTGTTGACGATGGTTCTGCTGATAATACGGTTAAAGAATGTGAGGGATTAATTCCTCTGAAACTGATAAAATTCCGGAAAAACTTTGGGCAGACCGCCGCGTTTGACGCGGGAATAAAGAATTCAAGCGGTGAAATTATCATCACGATGGACGGTGATATGCAGAATGATCCGAATGACATTAAACTTTTAATAGAAGAATTAGACAAAGGTTACGATGTTGTTTCCGGCTGGCGCTGGAAAAGAAAGGACTCATTATTAAAAAAGATTTTTTCCCGCGGCGCCAATCTTTTGCGGAAAATTTTAGTCAAAGACAATATTCACGATTCTGGATGCAGTTTGAAAGCGTACCGGCGGGAATGTTTTGAAGACATGGATTTATTCGGCGAAATGCACCGCTTTATTCCGGCGATGCTCCAACTTCAGGGATTTAGAGTCGGGGAAGCGAAAGTGAACCACCTGCCTCGCGTTGCCGGAAAAACGAAATATAACTGGAAAAGATCAATTAAAGGATTTACTGATATGCTGGCGATATGGTTCTGGCGGAAATATTCCAGCCGCCCGCTGCATTTATTCGGCGGGGGAGGAATAATTTTTTCTTTGGCAGGCGTGGCGATTTTAATCTGGATGGCGGTTATCAAGATATTTTACGGAGCTTCGCTTTCGGAAAAAATCTGGCCGATGGTTGGAGTATTTTTAATGCTGGTTGGAATACAATTATTCGTTTCTGGATTACTGGCGGACATCGCGATAAAAAATTATTACAAAAACCGGAATAGGATGAATTATACGATTAAAGAAATTAGGGAACAATAGAATTAAGATTTAAGATTTAAGAATTAAGTAGATGTTGGAGCAGAAAATTTTAAACATCAAAACCCAGGCGCTGGAAGAAATAAAGAAGACACTCAATGAGAAAGATCTCTTTAATTTGCGCGTGAAATATCTGGGAAGAAAAAGCGAATTTAATGCGATCCTTAAAAATCTTAGGAATCTTTCGGGCGAGGAAAAAAGAAAAATCGGCCCACTCGCCAACGCGGTGAAGAAAGAAATTGAAGATGAACTGAAAAGCGCGGAAAAATTGATAAAATCAAAAAAATTTGACCATCAGGCGGAAAAAATTGACATCACCGCTCCGGGAAATAAAATAAAGCGCGGGCATCTGCATCCGATTACTAAAATTCAAAATGAAGTAGAGGATATTTTCGCGCTTATGGGTTTTGAAATCGCGGAAGGTCCGGAAGTAGAAACTGATTTTTATAATTTTGATTCATTGAATATTCCCAAAGACCATCCGGCGCGCGATATGATGGACACTTTCCGGATAAAAGAAAAAAAAGATGTATTATTGAGAACGCATGTGAGCGCCATTCAAGTAAGATATATGGAAAAAAACAAACCGCCATTCAGAGTAGTGATGCCGGGGAGGGTCTTCAGAAACGAAGCGACGGATGTCTCTCACGAACATACTTTTTACCAAATGGACGGGATGATGGCGGGCGAAGATGTATCGGCGGCCAATTATTACGCGATAATAGGCGAATTTTTGAAAAGATTTTTCGGAAAAAATATCAAGACCCGGATGCGCCCCAGCTTTTTCCCGTTCACCGAGCCCAGTTTTGAAATTGATTTTGAATGCCTGATTTGCAAGGGGAAAGGTTGCGCGGTTTGCAAAAATACCGGCTGGATTGAAATTATACCGGGCGGAATGATTAACCAGCATGTTTTTGTTTCCGCGGGTTATCCCCGCAACAAGTATCAGGGCTTCGCGTTTGACATCGGCATTACGCGCCTGGCGATGATGAAATATAAGATTGACGACATCCGCTTATTTCACAGCGGGGATTTGAGGTTTATTAAACAATTTTAGCGGTCTTTACGAATTACGAATTTACTACGAATATACGAATAAATTTGATGATTAGTATATTAGTATTTGATTAGTAATTAGTAAATATTCAAATGAAATTTTCATATAATTGGTTGCGAAAACTTAGTAGCACAAAGCTATCTCCGGAAAAACTAGCGGCGGCTTTGACGATGCGCGCGTTTGAGGCGGAAGGGATGGAAAAAGCCGGCAAGAATACTTTTATTGACATTAATGTCTTGGCCAACCGGGGACACGACGCGCTTTCTCATGTCGGAATGGCGCGGGAAATTTGCGCGCTGGAAAATAAGAAGTTGAAATATAAATTCGCGAAATTGCAATTTAAAAAAGGTTCAACCTTTTCCTTTTCCGGCAAGCCGGAAAATTTCTCAAGGTTGAACCTTTCCGTTAAGATTGAACATACCATGGTATGTTCACGTTATATCGGCGCGGTGATGGAAAATGTTGAAATTAAAGAATCGCCGAAGTGGATAAAAGACCTGTTAAAACAATATAATATCAATCCGATCAATAATGTCGTGGACGCGACGAATTACGTGATGCTGGAAACGGGGCAACCACTCCATGCTTTTGATTTTGATAAAATCAAAAGTGAATTAGGAATTAAGAATTATGAATTAAGGAAAATTATTGTAAGACGGGCGAAGAATAAAGAGAAGATTAAGTTATTGGACGGGCAGGAAAAAGAATTGACGAAAGACGATTTAGTAATCGCTGATTCGGGAAAGGCGCTGGCGATTGCGGGAATAAAAGGAGGGGTGGACGCGGGAATTACTGAAAAAACCGAAACCATTATTTTGGAATCGGCGAATTTTGACGCGGCGAGCATCAGGCGGTCAAGAATGCGTTTAGGACTCAAGACCGACGCTTCCGACCGCTTTGAAAAAGGACTGGATCCGAATCTGGCGGAAACCGCCATGGCGCGGCTGATTGAAATATTGGAAAATTCCGGTGGAAAAGTCGCTGATGTCGCTGATGTTTATCCTAAAAAAATAAAGCCGTGGAAAATAAAGTTAAATACCAATTACGTCAACCGGTTATTGGGCGAATCCATACCAAAAGCAAAAATTGTTAAAATCTTAAAGTCCTTAGAATTAGGAATAAAAAATTACGAATTAAGCGATATTTTGGTTGAAATTCCAACCTTTCGCATTGATTTGAAAACCCAGGAGGATTTGATTGAAGAAATCGGGAGAACTTACGGCTATGAAAACATAAAACCGCGGATTCCCCATATGCCGCTGGTTCCGGCGAAAGTAAATGAGGAGAGAATTTTTGAAAGAGCGGTGAAAAATATTCTCGCCGGCGCGGGATTTTCGGAAGTTTATGATTATTCTTTTTACAGCCGGCGCGACGCGGGACTGGCGCAATTGGGAACAATCAAACATTTAGAACTGGAAAACCCGATGAATCCCGAACAGGAACTGCTGCGAGTAAGTTTAATTCCCAACATTCTGAAAAATGTGCGAGAAAATCTGAAAAACTCCGGCGAATTCAATATCTTTGAAATCGGAAGAGTATACTGGTCCGATAAAAATGTTTTGCCGGAAGAAAAAAATATGCTGGCGGGGGCTATAATCATAAAAACGCAGGAACATAAAAGCATAAAAACAAAAAAAGCGGAAGAGTTTTATGAAGCGAAAGGATGTATCAACTTGATTTTAAACCGGTTAGGCATTACCGATCACTTTTACGACAATTTTAACGCCAGCCCCGTGGATACATTTGTAACTCTTTGGCATGGAGGAAGAAGCGCGGAGATAAAAATCGAAGGAACTAGTAAAGTTATCGGATATATCGGAGAAATCAATCCGTTGATTCTCACGGAGTTTGACATTCATAAGCGCGTGGCAATGTTTGAGTTTGACATGAAAAAATTGCGGGAGGTCTCGGAGTCGGAAAGAGAATACGAGCCAATAAGGAAATATCCGACCGTCACCAGGGATATTTCCATGGTTGCCAAGGAAGATGTAAGAGTGGACGATATTTTGCGCGTTATCCAAAAAACCGGGGGCAATCTGGTGCTGGACGCGGACCTGTTTGACATTTTTGATTTTGAAGATAATACTTCCAGTTACGCGTTTCATATAATTTTCGGCGCGGACAATCGAACGCTTAAAAGCGAGGAAGTGGATGTTTTGATGGAAAAAATTATAAATAATTTAGAAAAAGGTTTGAGAGTAAAAGTGAGAAAATAATTTACTAAAAGATAATAAAATGGAGGCAAATGGGAGTAAAAAATTGCACTCCTTTTTTTATTGACAAAATAGTTAAAAAGTATTAATATATTCAGTTGTATATGGTAATATATACAAGTACCTTAACAAATCATATAAATCAGATATTTATCAGGGCAAATTGGGCAACCGCTTGCCGTTCGTGTCTCATTTCATTTGACACTCACTTTGCCGATGCGAAACCACGAAAAATTCACGAATCTACGAACAAAAATTTTTGTAGATTCGCATTTCATTCGTAGGTTCGAATCGGTAGAGCGAATAAGTCGAGCGAAGCGAGACGCGAGCGATGAGAGGAAAGTCCGGACATTCCCACTTTTTCCCTAAAGCTTTGAAAGAGTGGAGCAGGGTAGCGGGTAACGCCCGTCTAAGGAAATTTAAGAGGTGCGAGCAGAGACGGTTTGAGGCGAAAGCCGAAAACCGTCCCGTCGGTCACGACTGATGGGACGAGTTCTGATAGTAATATCAGAAGTGAAACGGCTAAATCCTTACCTGGATGCAAGACCGTACGCCAGCGTTTTGCGCTGGCGGGTGTCGCTTGAGCCCGAAAGTAATTTCGGCCCCAGATAAATGGTTGCCACCAGTTTGTAGCTACGATGCTATGCATCGCAGACAAAATTGGCACAGAATCCGGCTTATAAGTTTGCCTTGATAAATGTTTGATTTGATTTCTCTACGAATTACAAATCAAATACGAATATACTAATCCTTTTTTATTTTATGCTTTTTTAGGATTTGATTTATAGAAATTAATTAGCAATAATCAAAGAATAATTCGTATATTTGTAATAAATTCGTAATTCGTAAAGAATACTATGAAGAGATCAGAACTTTTTTTTAGTTTTATCCAGGTCCCGGTTGATTTCGCGATGATAGTGTTGGCAGCTGTTTCAGCTTTTGCTATCCGTGACATTCCGCAGGTGTTGGCACAACTTCCTAAACTTTATAAATTTCCTTTTGAGAGCTACATGAAGATGATTTTAATTGTAGTTCCTTTTTTTATCGCCATCTACGCCCTTGAAGGTCTTTATGATATCCGGGCGACCCGGAGATTTTCCCAGGAACTGCGCAAAATTTTCACTGCCACTTCCATCGGTCTCGTGGTAATCATTGTGGCGATATTCCTCAAGCGCGAATGGTTTTCTTCAAGATTCATAATTCTTTCAGCGTGGGTTCTGGCGGTTTTCTACGTATCCATTGCCCGTTATTTTCTGCAATCCATCCAAAAATGGCTGTTGGTTCACAAAGGCATTGGCGTCCACCGCGTTCTGCTTATTGGCGGAAATTCTAAATTATACGAAATTGGAAAAATACTAAAAATGGAACCTGAACTTGGATATAAGATAGTTGATCAAATAAGCGACATTAACATCAGGGAAATAAAAGAAATAAAAAAGCAAAAAGGAATTGACGAAATTATTTTATGCGATCCTTCAATAACCGATGACCTCCAAGAAAAGATAATTGATTATTGCGCCATAAACAACATAACCTACCGATATGTTCCAACAACTCTTCAAACCTCCAAATTCGAGGTGCGGATGCTTGACGGGGAGCCGCTTTTGGAAATTCAAAACACGCCGCTGGAGGGCTGGGGAAAAATCCTAAAAAGGATTTTTGATATTCTTGGTTCAATTTTTTTAATCGCGCTGTCTTCGCCAGTAATGCTTCTGACCGCGCTTTTGATAAAACTGGAAGATCCGCGCGGGCCGTTGATTTATAAAAACGAAAGAATTGGAAACGACGGGAAAAAATTTTATGTCTATAAATTCCGCTATATGAAATGGGAATATTGCGTCTCAAAGGATAATCCGGAAATGAAAAATGCCCTGGAATATGAAAAAAATTTAATTGAAGAAAAAAACATCCGGAACGGCCCGATTTATAAAATAAAAAACGATCCGCGAAAAACAAAAATCGGAACTTTTATCGAAAAATATTCCATTGACGAAATTCCCCAGTTTTTTAACGTTCTGAAAGGAGACATGAGTTTGGTGGGACCTCGTCCTCACCAGCAGAGGGAGGTGGAAAGATACCATGAATACCATCGCCGACTGCTGACCATCAAGCCGGGAATTACCGGCATGGCTCAAATTTCCGGACGGTCCGATTTGGACTTTGAGGACGAGTACCGAATGGATGTTTTTTACATCGAAAACTGGTCGCTTTGGCTGGACGTTCAAATCTGCCTGAATACATTGAGAGTTCTTTTCCAGCGGAGAAAAAATAATTAAATTTTAAAATTACAATTTTAACCTCATACTACTTTTTAAAGTAGTAAATATTTTGTCATGAGAATTGCTTTAGTTCATGATTACCTGGTCCAGTATGGAGGAGCGGAAAGGGTCTTGGAATGCTTTTCCGAACTTTTTCCTTACGCACCGATTTATACGTTGGTCTATGACAAGGAAGCGATGCGCGGTATTTTTGATGGCATAGAAATCAGAACCTCTTTTTTGCAGAAATTTCCCTTTGCCCAAAAACAACACCGCGTTTTTCCGCCGCTTATGCCCTTGGCGATAGAACAATTTGATCTTTCCCGCTATGATATAGTGCTTTCTGATTCATCCAGTTATGCCAAAGGCGTGATTACCGGCCCCAAAACCCTCCATATCTGCTATATGCATACGCCGATGCGTTATGCCTGGGACGATTGCCAGAAATATACGGAGGATTTTGGTTTCCCGAAAATAATAAAGAAATTTGTTCCCTTCGCTATGAATTATATCCGGCTTTGGGATAAAATAAGCGCCGACCGGGTGGACCGTTTCATCGCTAATTCCAATTTTGTCGCCAAAAGAATAAAAAAATATTACCGCAAGGATTCAGTAGTAATAAATCCTCCGGTGGCCGTCAATAATTTTTATGTTAGCCAAAAGCGCGGAGACCCGCCTCGCGTCGAGTCGCGTTTGTCGCGAGTTGAGGCGGGTTATTTTTTGATGGTGGGCCGGCTCATTGCTTATAAAAGGCATGATATTGCCATTCAGGCGTTTAATAAATTGAAACTTCCGCTGAAAATTATCGGTCGCGGGCCGGAAATGAGGCGGCTTGAGAAGTTGGCGGGCCCCAATATTAAATTTCTCGGAAGGGTCTCCGAAAAGGACTTGCCGAAATATTATTCCGAATGCCGCGCTTTCATATTTCCCCAGGAAGAGGACTTCGGGATTGTGGCGATGGAAGCCATGGCGTCCGGCCGGCCGCTTATCGCTTACCGCGGAGGCGATATTCCGGAACATATGGAAGAAGGAAAAACCGGAATATTTTTTGAAAAACAAAGCCCCGAGGACATTATTGGCGCGGTTGAAAAATTCCGGGAAGAAGATTATGATCCGGAATATATCCGTTCGCGAGTCCTGAAATTTGACAGAGAGATATTTAAGAGTAAGATAATGGAATATGTGGAAAATGAATTAGCCGCGCATAAAAAGTTACTGAAAGTATAATTACGCTATAAATTTCTAATTTCTAATTCCTAATTTTTAATCAAATCCCAATTTTTCATTTTAAAAATTGATTAAAAAATTTAGACATTAGGCATTTAATAATTGGTCATTGATTAGAAATTCTTAATTCATAATTCTTAATTATAGATTATGGAGCTCAAAGAATACATCGCCATATTCAAAAAAAATTTCAGGATTTTTTTATTAACCGTTGGCATTGTTCTAATTGGCGGGTTGGTTTTTTACAAATTGACTCCGTTAACCTACAAGATAATTCTTGATCTTAATGTGACCAGGACCGGAATTCAGGAGACCGGGGATTACCAATATGACAATTTTTACCGGTTGCAGGCAGATGAGAGATTTGCCGATACGGTTGCGCGCTGGCTGGGATCCCCCTGGATTCAGGAGAAAATTTACAGCGGCGCCAACGCGGGTTCAGAGCAGAGAAAAATAAAAGCGCAGCGCCTTTCCTCCCAATTCATCCAGGTTACATTCGTGCTGCGCGACAGGAGCCATGCAAAAAATGTTTCCCGGTCGATTGTGGAAAATATCAACAAGCAGGCGGAAGAACTGAATAAGTATCAGAAAGAAAAAAACTGGTTTACGGTTCTGGGAAATGAACCAGTGGTTCGCGAAAATAAAATAGGCCTGGCATTGGCCGCGGTTATTTTTTTGGCGTTAGGCATATTCATCGGAATTTGGGTTGTTTTTATAAAAAATTATTTCAATAATTAACGGACTAACGGATTTAAAAATAATTCGTTAATGCGTTAATTTTTTAATTTTCTAATTCAATTAATGAGAGTTGGCATAGACATAAGATGCTTAGCGGAAGGGAGGAGAACCGGGGTGGAGGAGTACACTCTTAATCTTTTAAAAAACCTACTGAAACTTGACAAAAAGAACAAATATGTTCTTTTTTTTAATTCCTGGAAGGCCCCCAGAATTAATTTCGGATGGCTGGAAAAATATCCGAACGCGGCGCTAAAGAAATTCCGGCTTCCGAATAAGCTTCTGAATTTTTTATTTTGGTATTTCAACTGGCCGAAAATAGACAAAATGATCGGGGGAGCGGACTTGTATTTTATGCCCAACATTATTTTTGGAAGCGTCAGTAAAAAAATAAAACTCATTGTTACGATGCACGATTTATCGTTTGAAAAGTATCCGGAGACATTTTCATTGAAAAAACGGCTCTGGCACGCGTTTGTGAGCCCGAAGAAAATATGCCGCCGGGCTGATTTAATAATCGCGGTCTCTGAATCGACGAAAAGCGATCTGGCAATTAATTACGGAATTGACTCATTGAAATTAGCCGCCATAAAAAGCGGTTTGTCAGGCGATTTTAAAGTGATAAGCCGGAATGACCAAAAACTGCTGGAAATAAAAGAAAAATATAACCTCCCGTATAAATTTATTTTATATCTGGGGACTGTTGAACCGAGGAAAAACATTATCGGAATAATCCGCGCTTATAACCAGTTAAGAAAAATAAATGACGCAGGACTGAATAAATACAAATTGGTAATTGCCGGGACATCCGGCTGGAAAAATAAAAAGATATTCGATGAGATAAATAAGTCCACTTTTGCCTCCGACATCTTTCTGCCCGGATTTATTGAAGATGAAGACAAGCCCTACGCCTACAATCTCGCTTCGCTTTTTGTTTACCCTTCTTTTTTCGAGGGTTTCGGCTTTCCGCCGCTGGAAGCGATGGCCTCCGGCGTTCCGGTGATTGTTTCTAATAATTCATCGCTTCCGGAAATTGTGGGAAACGCCGGAATACTTATTGACCCCGACAAGCCGGATGAAATTTTCCAGGCAATAAAAGAAGTTCTGCTTAACAGGGAACTGCGGGAAAAATTGCGGGAGAAGGGACTGGAACAAGCAAAAAAATTCAGCTGGCTAAAAACCGCAAAGGAGTTCTTGGAAATTATTGGTAAGTTGTAAATTATATAGGACTTACGCGTTTGCGGACATCCGATGTCTTTCGGTTGTTATGGTCGCGAGACATCAGATGTCTAAAGAGGCAAACACGCAATTCCTGTTATAAATTGAATCTTGACATATTTCATAAAATATCAGCAGGTCTCATTCGTACGAATGTGCGAATGATGTTTATGAATGGTGGCGGTAAAGAGGTAAGTAATTGATTACTTACCTCTTTAATAATTGGGTTAAAGTTACTTGTTGCATTCTTCTTTATAAATAATTTGAATTAAAGTATAATTATGTCATGCGCGTTGGAATTGATGCCCGGTTTTATGGCCCTATCGGCAAGGGGCTGGGACGATATACTCAAAAATTAATAGAAAACCTGGAAAAAATAGATACCGAGAGGGAGTATTATGTTTTTTTGCGCAAGGAAAATTTTAACGAATACCAGCCGCAGAATAAAAACTTCCGGAAGGTCTTGGCTGACTATCAATGGTATGGCTTTTCCGAACAGATTAATATGCCTCGGCTCTTAAAAAAATATAATCTTGACCTGGTCCATTTTCCACACTTTAATGTTCCGCTTTTTTACCGGAAAAAATTTATCGTTACGATCCATGATTTGATTCTTCTTCATTTTCCCACCGTTCGCGGAACGACCCTCAATCCGCTTTTTTACTGGCTGAAATTTATGGCTTATAAAATAGTGATTGGCTCGGCGATTAAAAGAGCAAACGGGGTAATCGCGGTTTCAAACTTTACCAAAAAAGATATTCTAAAACATTATAAAATACCGGAAGAAAAAATCGCGGTGACCTATGAGGCGTGCAGCCGCTTATCCGCGAATTACCCGCCAAAAAAAGGCGATAGAATTTTGGAAAAATATGGTATAATGAAACCATACATATTATATGTCGGCAACGCTTATCCGCATAAAAATCTGGAAAAGCTTGTTTTGGCTTTTGTCCGAATAGCCGAAAAAAATCCCCAACTTCATCTGACATTGGTCGGGAAGGAAGATTATTTTTATAAAATACTTAAAAATTTTGTTTGGAATAATAAGCTAAAAAATATTATTTTTTCGGGGCATATTTCCGATGAAGATTTGAATGAGATTTACCGGAATTCAGAAATGTATATTTTTCCTTCGCTTTATGAAGGTTTCGGACTTCCTCCCCTGGAAGCGATGGCCAGCGGGATTCCGGTCGCTGCGTCCAACCATGAGTGCATCCGGGAAGTGCTGGGCAACGCCGCTTATTATTTTGACGGGCTGGAAATAGAAGAGCTGGCAAGCGCCATGGCAAAAATTACCACTGATGAAAATCTGCGGAAGGATTTAATCGCTAAAGGATACGGACAGGTAAAAAAATACGACTGGAAAAAAACCGCGGAGCAAACGTTGGAAATATACCAAAATAGCTAAAAATAAAATGCCTAAAAAACGAATACTAAAGCAAATGTTCGATGTCCGGCCGGTTGATGAAGCCGGTGGACTTGATTGGAAAAAAATCAAAAATGTGGAAAAACTGGCGAGAAATCATAAAATGAGAATTGAACTCGGATTTTTCGGGGAGCCCAATATTTATGTTCTGGGAAAAAATTTCAAGAGCAGTGAAGTGCCATTTTACTATGTTATTCCGGAAGAAGTTCTGGAAAGGATAAAATATGAAAAATTAAGAAATTTTTCTTACTCTGATATTAAAAAAGAAAAAAAACTGCCGGAGAAATCAGCCAGAGAAGTCCTCTTTTTTTCCGCTTTCCGAAACCGAATCCGCCGGACTCCATTAAACGCGTTAATTTATTTTTCCGGTTCGGTTGCTCTTGTGGCATTGGCAATCGGCGCTCTCGGATATGTCGGCAAAGGGCTTAGTATTAAAAGTTCGGTGATGGGAGTGAGCAGTGAAGGATACGAAAATTTGGCATCAGCGGTCGAAAACCTGAAGATCCGGGAATTCCAAAAATCAAGCGAAGATTTTCAGAGCGCCTATGGTAATTTTTCCAAAACTTCAAAAGACATAGGCGAAATGGGAAATTTTTTTGTCGACATTGCCAGATTTTTTCCGGTGGTCTCCCAGGTTTCAGCGGGCAAAAATCTGGCGGAAGGAGGAAAAAATCTCTCACTAGCCGGCAAATCGCTCAACAATATCATCGAAACCCTGGAGGCATTGAAAGAACCGGAAAATATCGGCAATGAAAATCGGACACTCCTTGATGTTTTTTATTCAATGGAAGATGAACTAAAAACCGCCGCGGCGCGGTTGGATGACGCGGGTATCTACCTGTCCCGGATAAAACTTGATGACGTGCCGGAAGATAAGAAAATGAAATTCATCGGCGCGAAAGAGAAAATCCCGGTTATTTCCGAAACAATAAAAGATTTTTTGAAAAACAGCCGCATTATTGTTGATTTGCTGGGCGGGAACGGTCCGAGGAAATATCTTTTTCTTTTTCAAAATAACCAGGAGATGAGAGCTACCGGGGGCTTTATTGGGAGTTATGGCCTGCTGGATATTTCCAGCGGAAAAGTAAGAAAATTTTTTATTGATGGAATTTTCAATCCGGATGGGCAGTTAAAGGAAAAAATCGTTCCTCCGAAACCCATTCAGAAAATAAGCGCCGCCTGGAGTTTGCACGACAGCAATTGGTTTCCTGATTTTCCAAAATCCGCGCGGAAAGCGATATTGTTTTATGAAAAAACCGGCGGTCCGACCGCGGATGGGATCATTACCTTGACGCCGACTGTCATGCGAAAACTTCTGGAAATCACCGGTCCGATAGAAATGCCTGAATATGATGTTACGCTTGACGCGGAAAATTTTATTGAAAAAACCCAGAATGAAATTGAAGCCGATTTTGACAAAGAGAAAAATGAACCCAAGAAAATATTATCGGACCTGGCTCCCATTGTTCTGGATAAGCTTTTCAGTTCAAGGGATATCAATACAGTGGCGAAAACGATGAACGTTTTGATTGATAGTTTGAACCAAAAGCAGATTCTGCTTTATTCGTCAAATGAAGAGCTGCAAAAAATAATATCCGACCGAAATTGGTCGGGGGAAATAATGGATGCCCCCAAGGACTATCTAAGTGTTATAAATACCAATATAAACGGCTATAAAACCGACGGAGTGGTTGACGAAAAAATAGAGCATGAAGCGGAAATCCTTGATGACGGATCAGTTATTGACACGCTGACAATCACCAGGCATCATAATGGAGGCAATTTTTCCTATGATTGGTGGAATAAGGTCAACGCGGATTATATGCGGGTGTATGTTCCGAAAAACTCGAAACTTCTTGAGACAGAGGGGCAGACGAAAGAATTCAATGATTCTCCGCTGGATTATGACGTTCTCAGATTCAGGCGCGATCCCGATGTTGAAAACGAAGAAAAAAAAATGTCCGTTAACCCCGGCACCGGAGTCGGAACTTACGAGGACTCAGGCAAAACGGTCTTCGCGAATTGGGTTTATGTGAGCCCGCAGGAAACGGTGGCTGTAAAATATAAATATCTCCTCCCGTTCAAAATAGAAATAAACGACGCTGACAAACCAGCCGATACTTATTCTCTGCTGGCCCAAAAACAATCCGGAAGCGCGGGAAGCAAATTAATAAGCTCGGTAAAATTTCCGGAAAAATTTAAAATAAACTGGAAGTATCCTGATGAGATCAGGGAAGCAGGCAATGAAATCAAAATTGACACTGATTTAGTGAATGATAAATTAATTGGAGCGGCATTCGTTAAAAAATAACCGCGCGATTTATGATAAAACGACTACTGAATAATTCAATATTAAACAGCAAGCCGACAGAATCGGTCGTGGCGGCGGCTTTTATGATTTCCGTGGCCGGAATTGCCAGCCGCCTTCTGGGGCTCTTCAGGGACAGAATTCTGGCTTCGCAATTCGGAGCAGGGGACGCTTTGGATGTCTACTATGCCGCTTTTCGCATCCCTGATTTGGTCTATAACCTGCTTGTTTTGGGAGCGTTAAGCTCGGCTTTCATACCGGTTTTCACCGGACTGTTTGTTAATAAAAAAGAAGATGAATCGTGGGAATTGGCGTCGGGAATTTTGAGTTTGAAAATCATTTTTTTGCTGCTAATTTCAGCCGTATTGCTGATTTTTTCTCCGGCGATTATGAAAATCATCACTCCCGGCTTTTCCTCGGAAAAAATAAATGAGACCATAATGTTCTCCCGGATAATGTTCATAAGCACTTTTTTCCTCGGAATAAGCGCCCTTTTTGGGGGAATATTGGTGTCCATGAAAAAATTTTTAATCTATGCCATCGCTCCGATTCTTTATAACATAGGGATTATCATTGGAGCCGTTTTTTTCGTTAAATTTATGGGGCCTATTGGACTTGCCTGGGGCGTGGTTTTGGGAGCGTTTATGCACATGCTTATCCAATATCCCGCCGTCCGAATTTCCGGATTCAGGTACAAGCCGGTATTTTTTAAGGCGTTTTGGAATAAAAATGTAATGAAAGTCATCCATCTGATGATACCGAGAACAATGGGCATAGCGGTTAATCAGATTAATCTTTTTGTCATTACTATTTTTGCTTCCACTTTGGCGGCCGGCAGCTTAACAGTTTTTAATTTTGCCAATAATATTCAAGGCGCGCCTCTCGGCCTTTTTGGCGCTTCTTTTGCAATCGCGGTTTTTCCGACCCTTAGCGCCTTTGCCTCAAAAAATATGAAAGATGACTTTGCCCGGAGTTTTTCCAAGACCATGCGCCACATCCTTTTTTTCATAATACCAATCAGCGTGTTTTTTTTAATTTTCCGCGCCCAGATCGTGCGCGTCATTCTGGGAGCGGGAAAATTCGACTGGGAAGATACCCAGAATACCTTCAGTATCCTGGGAATTTTGGTTTTGAGCTTGTTCGCGCAGGGACTGATCCCGTTGCTTACCCGTTCTTTCTACGCGCTTCATGACACCAAAACGCCGTTCTTTGTCGCTTTAATAGGCGAAGCCATAAATATTTTACTGGTGATTTTTCTTATTGATAAGTTCAAAGTTGTCGGTTTGGCGATAGCGTTCGCGGTTGCCACGGTCGTCCACATGTTCATTTTACTTACGGTTCTCCGGTCAAAATTTGACTCATTGGACGACAAGAATATTGTAATTTCTGTTTTTAAGATATCTCTCGCGTCATTCGCGGCCGGAATCGTCGCGCAGCTTTTCAAATATATTTCCGTGAGATTTATTCCGCTTGATACTTTTTTGGGCGTTTTCTTCCAACTGGCTTTATCGGGAATAATCGGAATAATAATTTTTATTTTAATGAGCTACCTCCTTAAAATAAAAGAATTTCACTACTTTAAGGATTCATTCCGCCGGAAATTTCTGCGGTTTGGCGAAAAAATCGCGGAAGATAACACCGAGATTGGCGGTGTTTGAATTGTAAGAAAAAAGAAAACAGGCGGAGTGGACGCCTGTTTTTATTATTCCAGCAAGGAATCTACTACCTGCAGACCTTTTGCCCAAAGAACTGGGATAATTTTCTCGTTCCGATCAACAAGAGGAGCGAGATTAATATTTCCATATTGATCTATCCCTCCATATACTCCGCATACACAAAAAGTTTCTTTAACGGTGACACTGCCGATTTTTCCGGTTAGTTCGAAAAATGCCAGAGGCATAAAACCTTGCGGAAAAAAGAGCCAGTTAAACCAGTTCATATTAGGTTCTTTGTGTTTTCCCAACCAGCCATTCTTTACATTATAGAAGTTTCCGTCTCCGATTCGGACATGGTGATGGCTAACCGCATCGGTTAAAAACACATTACTTTCATCAAACTTGATATCTTTTGGTCTGAAGCATATGTATACTTTTTTGAACTTTCCTTCTTGTAGAAAATCAATAAATGATTCTCTTATTTTGTAAGGATCAAATCTTGTTTCCATCTTACCCTCCTTCATACTGAAGTAGTTTCTCCGCACTGGAGATACCGCGCACTGCGGCTTTATTTTAAATAACTATGCCACCCGCATAGTTGTTATAATGATATAGATTAAAGCAAATTTGTCAAATAAGCGTTGATTTTATGCCTATTTTGTAATAGAATAATCATTATGAATCAAAGTAATACCCGAAACTTCTGCATAATCGCGCATATCGACCATGGAAAATCAACTTTGGCCGATCGAATGCTGGAAATTACCGGAACTATAGAGAAGCGGAAAATGAAGGAACAAGTGCTGGACCAGATGGATTTGGAACGGGAGCGCGGGATAACTATTAAATTACAGCCGGTCAGAATGGAATATGAGCCGAAAATTTCCAATGAATTTAAAATTGAAAATTTAAAATTGAAAATTTCAAGTTCAAAATTTATTTTGAACTTGATTGACACTCCCGGCCACGTGGATTTTAATTACGAGGTCTCGCGGTCGCTGGCGGCAGTTGAAGGCGCGGTGCTTTTAGTTGACGCGACTAAAGGAGTGCAGGCGCAGACCCTTTCCAATTTATATCTGGCGATTGAACAAGGGTTGGAAATTATACCGGTCGTGAACAAGATTGATTTGCCGAATGCCAATGCGGAAAAAACAAAAAAAGAAATAGTTCATATTTTGGGTTGCAAAAAAGAAGATATTATGGAGGTTTCCGGAAAAACAGGGCAGGGAGTGGAGAATCTTCTGGAGAGGATCATTAAAATAATTCCATGCCCCCAGGGAGAAAACAAGGAAAATCTGCGGGCTTTAATTTTTGATTCAAAATATGACACTTATAAGGGAGTATTGGCTTATGTCCGCATCGTGGACGGGGAAGTTAAAGCCGAGGATAAAATTTTTATGATAGTGGGAAATGCTTCAAGTGATGTTATTGAAGTCGGTTATTTCAAACCGGAACTTCAGAAATGCGAAAAACTTTCGGCCGGAGACATCGGATACATCGCCACCGGACTGAAAAGCGTTTCTCAATGCCGGGTCGGAGACACTATAACAATTCAAAATGAAAAGTTAAAAGTTAAAAATTTACGCGGGTATAAAGAAGTGAAGCCGATGGTGTATGCCAGTTTTTATCCGATTGAAGGCGATGACTACAACTTTATGCGTGATTCACTGGAAAAATTGAAACTTAATGATGCCGCCTTTACGTTTGAACCCGAAAGTAATCAGGCGTTGGGGCGCGGATTCCGCTGCGGATTTCTAGGAATGCTCCATCTGGAAATAATCCAATCTCGGCTGGAAAGGGAATTTGAGATAAGCCCGACCATTACCACTCCGAGCGTGGTGTATGAACTAAGAATTAAGAATCAAGAATCAAAAATCAAGATATATTCTCCAAGTGAAATGCCGGACCCTTCTATTATTGAAGAAATTTACGAACCCTGCGTTAAACTTGATATTATCTCGCCGAGCGCGTATCTGGGACCGATTATGAAGGTTATGAAAAATACCAGGGCGGAGTACTTCAACACCGAATATATCGACAGCGAGCGCCTGATTCTGACATTCAGCTGTCCCCTCACGGATGTTATCATTAATCTTCATGACGACCTGAAAAGTGCTTCTTCGGGCTACGGTTCAATGAATTATGAAATTACGGAATATAAACCGTATGATCTGGTCAAAATGGATATTTTGGTAGCCGGGGAGAAAGTGGATGCCTTTTCCCGGATTATTCCCCGCGAATGGGCGTTCAGCGAAGGCAAAAGAGTGGTGGAAAAACTTAAAGGCGCCATTCCCAAACAGAATTTTCAGATCGCGCTGCAAGCCGCTGTCGGCGGAAAAATTATCGCCCGCGAAACGATAAAAGCATTCCGCAAAGACGTGACCGAAAAACTTTACGGCGGGGATGTCTCGCGCAAGAAAAAACTTCTGGAAAAGCAGAAAAAAGGAAAGAAAAAAATGAAAAACATCGGACGGGTGAGCATCCCCTCCGAGGCCTTCCTGGCGGTTTTGAAAAAGTAAGAAATATGCTACATAAAACCCTATAAGCAAGGAATGCATCTAAATATCACATATTCGTTAAAATAAAAAATTAGGATTGGGCTAGTAAAATACTATAAAAAAGGAGGTACTAGAGATGAGCACCGATGGCGACAATATAGTTAGAGGCAGGATACGAAGATGGACTGCAGTTCATGGGCATCCACGCAAATCGTGTGAGCCAAAAATACAGGAAAGAAGCGAAGAATCATTTCATCACTCCGCCGTAGATGATGACGACATTGTATTACACGATGACGTAGTCGATGAATAACACAAAAAGTTTTGCGGGAGGATGCCCAATCCTCCCGCCCAATTCTAATTTTTTATTTCATATTATGAAATAAATTAAAAAATAATTTAATAGCAATTTTCAAAGAGCCCTTCGGATAATTTCGGAAGGCTTTAATTTTTTACCCCGTTAGAAAAATGCCATAGAGCTTACCGTGGTTGAGTTTTATATGCACATGAATTTCTAACGGGGTTTACTTGACAGAATTTTAATATAGTGATAATGTTTAGCATTAAAAATTTAAATTAATTTTTAGTTAAAAATCTTAAAATTATGCCTTATTTCAGGCAAAAAATCGGAATGATAATTTTAATCGGCGTTCTGGTCGCTGCCTTGTCATTTGTCATTTTAGTGGTCAAAGAAAAGAAATATAAAGTTTCCACTGATTTTCTGATAGTGCGGAACCAAACCGGAAACCAGGATTATTATTCGCTTACTAAATCCGCCGAATACTTGGGAAAGGTCCTGGGCGAGTCAATATACAGCGAGCTATTTATCGGGGAAGTAATTAAAACGGGAAAAGTCGGAGAAGAATTTTTATCATTTGACAAGGGAGCAAGGGTCAGGGATTGGAATAAAATAATCAGCGTCAAAAGAGGGCCGGAACTGGGCATTTTCAGCGTAGAGGTGACTGGGGATAATCAGAAAAATACAATCAGGATTTCCCAGGCGATAGCTGATGTTTTAGTGAACAGCAATAAAATATTTTTGGGAGAAAACCAAAATGTGGAAATTAAGGTGTTAACCGGGCCAATTACTGAAAACAATCCGGAGCTTGAAACCATCGCGCTGGTATTGGTCGGCGGAATGATTTTGGGAGTATTGTTTGGTTTTATCTGGGTTTTTTTCAGAAATGAAATAAATTACCGAACTGAAGGTTATTATAATCAGGAGGAAAGTGCCAGAAAGCCGGAAATAGTTGATGAATATGAGGAAAGTTTGCGGTATCTGAATGAAAAGTAATATGCGACCCGCCTGCCAGCGTTTGAACGCGGCAATGGCGGGCAGGCATTTGACATTTGACGATTGACAAATTTTAGATAAAAGAGAAAATAGACATTTACTTCAATACTTCGAAGTATTGAAGTAAATGCCGAGTAACTTAAAAACTAAATAATAAAGAAAGGGATGGTGTGAGATGAAAAAAATATTCATTATTCATTATTCATTATTCATTATTCTTACTCTCGCCATCCTTTCCGGATGCGCGATGAATGACCAGATTATTAAGGATTACCGCAACATAGATGCGGCAAGAAATGTGGATTTTCATAAATTCAGCAATCTTCTGTTGGAACCAGTTGATACCGTAGGAATTTTGGAAACGCCATATCTGACAAAAAGGGAAACAAGTTTCTATGAAGTGGACTTTCCTGAAATTCTTTTCTTGGGAGAAATTTTCCCCGGAAGGATTAAATGGTATGGTTGGATCGTTGATGAAGATGGAAATGAATACTTATCCCAACTTCTTTGGATGTATCGAGTTCGTCTTTCCGGAAAAACCATAGGCGTAATTTCCATAGAAGGAAATATATCGGAGATGAAAAATCCAAAAGTCGTTGCGTTTTCAACTAGATTTTTATATGCCTACGCGTATCATCAAGAAAAGGAAATTCCTATTGAAAGAAAAAAGTTAGTTTCTGATTCAACGTACCGAAAAAATATTGTTCGCGAAATCGGCACTGAAATTTCAACATTAAAAAAAGCCGATTATGTGTATGAAATTATCAGCCACTGGAACAGAGTTGAAAATCTCCGCGGAACAACTTTAACTCCTCTTTCAGAGGAGCAATTTATGAAAATCGCGGAAAAAAATCCCGCCTATTCCTATTCCCAAAAATTCATAGAATATTCTACGGCCAGCATATATACCGACTTCGTCGCTACAGGCATCAGTTTATTTTTTGAACTTGTCGAGGCGGCAGGCGCGCCATCGAAAGGATGGGATTTTGCTTATTCGGGCAATTCCAGAATAATGGCCCTAAAAGCGAAGCATCTTTTAGATGTGAAACTTTATGGAATTAATGAAATGATTAAAAAAATTTCAGAAAATCAAAAAAGGAGCGAAAAATGAAAACAATGAAAGTTATAGGATTGCTTTTGGCGGCAATGATCGCAGTCCTGGCTTTCACGGGGACTGCGAATGCGGAAAGAAAAAGTAAGATTGAAAAAGGCGATACGCTTTGGAAATATTCAAGAACAGAATGGGGCACCGGGTTTCTTTGGAATAAAATCGCCGAAAGAAACAACATAACCGACCAGAAAAAACTGCGCATCGGACAGCAGATTGTAATTCCGGATATCGAAATAGTGGAAATCAGAAATCACAATACATCGCCCTACGGCGCCAAAGCGCTCAAGGGAGACGCAAAAGTTATAGATTTCATTCAGAAAACAAAACTGGATGAAAACGTCAGAAATCTTCTGATCCAACAAATCAGCAGCGCCGATCCGGAACCTTACATTTTAATGAAGGGCGAGGAAGCGAAATATACCTCGGACGGAAAAGGAGTTTATGGAAACGGATTTACGACATACAGATACAACTGGGAAAAAGTTGATCAATTAAAAGCATGGAGATGGTCCGCGGTAATTGAAAATGCGGTATATGAGATCATGGTTATAGAATCGTGCGGTAATGCCAGCTTGAACTGGGAAAAAACGCCGGAAGAAAAGGTTGAGAAAATTGAAATTCCTGTTCAACCGGCTCCTATTATCGCTCCCGAGCCGGCGCCTGAAGTCCCGCAAAAAATAATGGAGCAAGAAATAAAATTAAAAGAAGAACAAATGGAATGTCCCGGATGCGGCGAACTCGAACTTATGAGCGGCATCGCAGTATGGGTGCATGACCCGTCCGGTGAAGGCAAAACAAAAGGAAATAATATTTGGATTGAAGGAATGTATTGGGATAATTTTGAAATAGATTGCTCCGGTGAATACTGGGGCGGAATCGGAGGTATTGCCAGCGCACACACTTATAAAGCCAGCTATTTTCCCAGCAAAGGAAATGGATGGCGCGCGGCAGGCGAGGCAGGATTAAAACGCATATATTCGAGCGGAATTGACGAAAAAGGATTGGAATATTCCAAATCATGGCAATTAAAAGCCCGTCTTGGGTGGGAAGAAAGCCATTGGGAAAATCCCGACACCGTAAAAGAAATAAACCAAAAAGGTCCAGTATGGGGACTGTATGGCGAACACATTCGCGAAATAGTTGATGAAAGAACATACCTAATTCTGCAGGCCGAATCGTGGTGGGGATTGAACCAAAAAATCAGTGGTCCGAAAGAGTGGAATTTAAAACCCGATTCAAAAAATTATTTCTCATTTTTTCTTGGAATAGACCAGAAATTGAGAAATAACCTGACATTAAGAATCGGTCCCGGATATGATTATCAGGGCTGGGACGAACAGCATGTTTTCGCGCCTCAAGCCCAGTTAATATACGACCTCCCTAATCAGAATGGACGACTGGCCGCGGGATTCTACGGAAAAATATATTCCCATCTAAATCCAACACTTGGGATTCTTGGCCGGTACGAAAGCGGAAATCTGCTGTTAAGAAAAAGTTACAGCGGATACCGAAAAAGCCAATACAAATTTACCGGGATTGGAATCAACGCCGATAAAAAAATCATGCAAACGGACGCATCTATATCACAACCAGTGCTGTTAATTACTCCCGCTTTGGAATCTGTGATTCCCATCAATGCTGATGAGTAAGAAACAGACAAACTAAGATATTCGCGAAAGGCAGTTGACAAATTCTGCCTGTTGCGTTAAGATAGAAAATCAATTGAAAGTTGTTTGAAAACTCGGAAATAGCCGGAAATTTCATTTCCGGCGCCAGAGTTGCCGGAACATAACAAAATTTTCGGCAAAAAATTCATCAAAAAGGAGGTGAAAAAAGATGAAAAAAGTAATACTAATAATGGTGATTATGTCACTGGTAGTTTTCGCAGGCATCGCTCAGGCAACGCCGAAATATGTGGATGTCACTCCAGTGCGTGATGGCGATACGGTAATAATTCCCGCCCTTCCGGACGGAGCAAAACTGCTCAATGTTCAAATTTTTGACGACTTAAGGGGAATACCGCCTCGCAACCTCGGTGCTGTAAATACCTTCACTCTAAAAGAAGGAGAGGGATTTAATTTCACATATGAGGACTCAACAGGCAGGTACTGGCAAATGATAACACCCGGTACTCCAAGCAAAAACGGTCTGAAACCGGATTGCACCAGCCCAAAGGGCTGCAAATATGTCCGCTTAGATTAGTAGTTATTCCCAAGGCCCCGAAGCTTTATCATAAGCTTTCGGGGCTTGCTTTTTTTTAAGAAAAGTGATACGATACAAAGTTCAAAATTTACCAGTATTCGGATTCAAATGCGAATCCAAGTTGTCATTCCGAGCATAGCGAGGAATCCCGTTAATATAATTTAACCGAAGTTTTCAGGGATCCTTCATTTCGTTCAGGATGGCATTATGAAAAATGCGTTTACACAAAGGAACATCTCAATTGAAATAATGAGCGCGGTTTTTATCATCGCTTTTATTTCATTTTTTATTTTGGTTAATCTGATTGCCGGATTCAATCTTCCGGTTTATCTTTTCACAATTCCAATTGCGGCGCTTATTTCGTTTTTTTATCCCCGCGGCGGACTTTACGCCATTGTTTTTTTAACTTTTATTTTTGAAAGATTTTTCACGTTGCAACCGATAATAATCGGCCGGATGGAATACAAGTTTTATCCGCTGGACGCGATTTTTATCGCACTACTGGCAGGTATTGCATATAAATTTATAAAAAAAGAAATAAGGTTCAATTTTTTAAAAACGGATTATTATCTGATCGCTTTCATCGCTCTGGTATTTATAAATTTTTTTATCAGTTTATTTGGTTATGGAAATGATTTCGCGCTTTCGTTCAGCAGCTTGAAAAATTACGCGCTCTATTCGTTATTTTATTTCGCTGTCGTTATTGTTATCAATAAATATGAATATGCGGCGAGGTTATTCAAATTCGCCTTCGCGGGAGCGGCATTGATCATATTTTTTATCGTAATTGGCGCGATTACCCAACATGGGATCTGGTCCGATTATACCCCTCTTTCCACTGAAGGAGTTCGTCTCCTTGCTTTTACTCACGGATTTTATCTAACTATGGCGTTTCTTGCCGCATTTATCTATCTTATTTGCAAAAAAAGCAAACACGGCATGATTTTATTTGTTCTCAGTGCAATCTGGATCATCGGAATAATCGGTTCAATGATGAGGCATCTTTGGTTGAGTTTATTCATATCGGTATCCATTTTGGTTGTCTATTTTTTCAAAAGAAAAAAACGAATGTTGGCGCAAATTGTCATAAAATATACGCTCGCGGCGATAGCAATCGCGGCCCTGATGGTTTATTCAATGTCGCTATTTCCGAAGTCGGACTTAAGCCGAGCAGCTTTTGGAGCAAAAACAGTCGTGGAGAAAAGGGCAGATTCATTTTTGAAATATGCCAAGGACGAAAGTTTTTCCTGGCGAAATACGGTTTGGACGGAGGCAATTAAGCAATACGCGAAAAAACCCGTTTTTGGATTTGGTTTCGGAAAAAAACTTTATGTGGAAACGGAAAATTACCGGAACTTTGTGGAAGCGAGAAACATCCATAATTCCCTGATCGCTCTTTTGGTCCAGTCCGGACTGATTACTTCAATAATTTTTATAATTTTTATATATAAAACTTTCAGGCAATTGATTATAAAAAAAGAAAAAAACTGGATAGATGTCGCGGTTTTAATTATGTTTATAAACTACCTAATCGCGTTTTTATTCCAGCCGTATCTGGAGACCAATATGCTGGGGATATTTTTTTGGATATTGCTGGGGCTTATGCGAAGTTCAGTTCAGATTAAATCCGAATTGAGTTCGAATTCGGAAACAATTAGGATATAATTCGGATGAAAATTAAGATATGAGAATACTGGAAATAAACAAATTTAATTTCGCCAAAGGCGGAGCGGACCGGCATTTTTTGGACTTAGTCCGGATGCTTCGGAAAAACGGCAATGATGCCGCAGTTTTTTCAATGGACCATTCGAAAAATGAAGAATCTATTTGGAAAAAATATTTTGTTTCTACCGTCGGCTACACCGGTGAATTTAGTATTTGGCAAAAAATTAAGGGAATTTTCCGCATGTTTTATTCATTTGAGGCGAAAAGGAAAATAAACGAATTATTGGATGATTTTCAGCCGGACATAGCCCATATCCATAATATCTATCACCAAATATCGCCGTCAATTCTGCCGCAAATAAAAAAAAGGAATATTCCGATTGTCATGACGGCGCATGACTACAAATTGATTTGTCCCGATTATCTACTAAGAGGAGAGAATTACGGCTTTTGGAAATTCGTAACAGAGAAATGTTTTAAAGATTCATTTATCAAAAGTTTTTTGGTCGCGCTGGAATCGAAATTCCATAAATTTCTGGATATTTATGATAAAAATATTGATTTATATATCGTTCCAAGCGAATTCGCGCGGAATAAATTAATCAGTAATGGAATAAAAGAAAATAAAATATTCATCCTCCCGCACTTCATCGCCAATCAGACAAATACTGCATTGCTAAATAGTAATGTAGTAAATGCCAAAAATAGATATGCATTATATTCCGGGAGGATTTCAGAAGAAAAAGGAGTTGATGCGTTAATAAATATTTTTGAAAACATTGAAGGAATAAAACTTTATCTGGCGGGAGAAAGCGAAGACAATTTTAAAATTAAAAAATCGGCTAACATAAAATATCTCGGATATTTAAATAGCAATAAATTAGCGGACCGCATAAAAAATGCCGAGATTATTGTTTCCGGATCCCGCCTTCCTGAAACATTCGGACTGGTCGCGCTTGAGGCCGCAAGTTTCGGGAAACCTTTTGTTGGGTTTAACTCCGGAGCATACGGTGAAATAATCGAAAACGGGAAGAATGGATTTTTAGTTGAGACCAAGAAGGACTTCATCAGGGTTATTAAAGACATTAAAAACGGCCGATTAAAATTCAATGAATCAGAAATAAGGGACTTGGCAATAAAGAAATACGATCCAAGCAAATATTACGGCAGAATAATAGGATTGTTCGAAAAAGCAAAAAGTGTTGACTCCCTTAGAAACATACCCCGCAATTTGGCTGAGGTTAAGTAAAATTTAAAAAAACTCGCGCGGTTGGGTTTCATACCGCGCATGAGTTCCTAACGGGGTTGACATAATAAGATAATTAATGCTAAAATTTATAATTCTAAAAATAATCATTAATAAAATCATATGGGCAAAATAATGTCTAAAATAAGCCAAAAAAAGAAGAGTGAGATAATCAGCTCTATCTTGCTTTTAGCTGTATTCGTGCTTCCGGTACTAGTCCTGGCGGGACAGGATAAAAAAATATACGTCGATGCGGAAGCCAGCGGCGCTGAAGATGGATCAAACGCCCATCCCTACAAAACGATCGGCAAAGCGCTGGATAAGTCCGATGACGATACGGAAATTCATATTGCCGCTGGCGTTTACAAAGAAAATATTGAAATTCCGAAAGGAGTTGAAATCTATGGCAGCGACAGGGAAGATGTGATCATACAGGGTAAAAATGACGATAAACCGGTTGTTGAGATGAAAAATAAAACCAAGATTAATAAAGTGACGATAAAAAAGGGCAAGCACGGCATTAAAGTCAAGGAAGACAGTAAAGTTTCAATTATAAAATGCGTCATTAAAGATAATGATAAAGACGGAATCCGAATATCCGGCGGCAAGGCGGATAAAAAGAAAGAAGTGAGTATTACCAACAGCGTCATAAAAAACAACGGAAGAACCGGAATTTTTTCGGAAACCCGAAGAATCGTGATCATGGATAATGAGGTTATTGATAATGAGAGCGACGGAATTGATTTGGCGGCAGGAACAAGCGCCTGGATACAAGAAAATACGATAAAAAATAATGACGGAAGCGGAATGAAATTAACGCTTGATTCTTCTAATATCTGGACGAAAAATAATACCTATTATGGAAACGAGAGGGAAGGAGTGGAAGTGAACGGTTTCGGAAAGGTAGGCAGAATTGATTTGAACAAATCAAAGTTTTATAAAAATGAAAGATACGGAGTCGCAAGAGTCCAGAGAGGGAATTTTTCAGCTTCAATTTGGAATGGATTTACTGTTCAGAGCAACAGCAAGTACTGGCTGAATAAAATCGGGGACTTATCCAGAATAATAAGAATATTTTAAGTATAGGAAAGCGGAGATTAAGTAGTTTAATATTATTTATGCGCATAGCATTCATAGGGCAAAAAGGAATTCCGGCGTTTTCAGGCGGTGTGGAAAGGCATGTGGAGGAAATATCAGCGCGCCTGGCCGAAAGGGGGCATGAGGTTTTTGTATATGTCAGAAATAACTATACCGATAAAAAAATGAAAAAATATAGAGGCGTTAATCTCATTCATCTTTCCAGTATTTCAACAAAAAATTTAGACACGATAAGCCATACTTTTTTGGCCACCATTCACGCGATTTTTCAAAAATATGACATCGTCCATTATCAAAGCATCGGTCCGGCATCGCTTTCCTGGCTTTACAAAATTTTCAGAAAAAATACTCCGCTGGTCGCGACTTTCCACTGCCAGGATTATTATCACCAAAAATGGGGATTTTGGGCGAGCAATTATCTCCGTTTCGGAGAATTCGTAACCTGCAATATTCCCGATAAGACCATTGTCGTCAGCAAAAAATTGCAAAAATGGGCGAAATTAAGCCATGCGGCCACTGCCGAAATGATAACTAACGGCGCTGATATTAATGAATATCCGGGAAGCGATAAGTTGGCCCGTTGGGATTTGAAAGAAAAGAGGTATATCCTTTATGTCGGGAGATTCATAAAACACAAGGGCATCCATTATTTAATAGAAGCGTTCAAGCAGCTGGAAAACACGAATAAGTCGCCGAATAATTTTAAATTAGCGATTATTGGGGATGGTTTTCACTCTGATGATTACGTGAAATATGTCAAATTCATAAGTGAGGGGAGAAAAAATATAATATTTACCGGAAGCCAGTATGGAGAAAATTTGAAGCAACTCTACTCAAACGCCTATATTTTTGTCCAGCCGTCTGAAACGGAAGGACTTTCCATCGCTCTCCTTGAAGCGATGAGTCATGGAACTGCCGTTTTGACGAGCGACATAGAAGAAAATATTGAAGTCATCAATGGAGCCGGTTTCTCTTTTGAAAAAGGCAATATTGAAGACCTAAAAGAAAAACTGGCTTATCTTCTGAATAATCCGCAGTTAGTGGGCAAGTTGGGGATTTTGTGCCAGGAAAGAGTAAAAAATGAATACGGCTGGGATGAAGCCATCCGGAAAACCGAAAGAATATATAATGAATTATTGCATTTAAAAAAGAAAAAACTGTATGAGCGCGAAGTGGAAATTTAATGATTTAAAAAACATCCCGATATATTTCATAATACTTACATTGATACTGTCAATTGTAATTTTTTTGATTTTAATTAGTAATTTTAACTGGTATCGAACCGATTATAATATTTTATTGGTCGCTAAAAGCGGGGAGTTGGCCAAGAATCCAGACACTGTTATTGAAAATTTCATTGAACTTCCCCGTAATTTGTCCTTTTATGAAAAAATACTCAAAGATAATGATAAAATTGAGGATCAATTCGCCGGCTTTTCCAAGGACAAGAGGAAACGGTTTTGGAATGATAGCTTAATAATAGAAAGAAAAAGCGGAAGCGGAGTGATTGACTTATCCGTTTTGGCAAAAAGCAGGAGCGACTCGCTTGAACTTTCAAAGCAAACGGTTAACACGCTGATAAATTACGCGGGGAAATTTTATAATCTCCGGGATGATTTGGATATCAGAATTACCGACGGACCAATAACGTCTACATACGTGAAAAATTGGATGCTTTTGATATCATTAAGTTTAATAATCGGAATAGTATCTTCCTATTTGGTATATTTGATTAATTTCAAATTATTCAAAGGTGTTCCATTATACAGAAAAAATTTCTTTGAGCGGGGATTATATCAAAAACAAACCGAAAAAACGGGCGGATTACGAGAAAAAATGGAACGCAGATCAAGCGGGAGAAAATATTGGGCTCCCGAAAATCTTCCCATTTCTGAAGAAATTATCGGTTTTCCGAAATCAGAATTGCCTGAAACAAAAGAAAGTGCTGAACAAACTTTAATGAAGGAGAGCGCTGAACCAACCGAGGAGGAATACAAGAAGCGGCTTAATCAACTTTTGCGGGGGGGAGAAATGTGACAGTTGCGTTTTAAATTAACTTTTATTAATTCAATGAAGAAACATCCTGTTAAATTTTGGATTACTTTCTGGCTAATATCCATATTGCTTTTAGCCGGCTGGTATTTTTATTGGCAGGTAAAGAACAAGGGATTGGAAACCCTGAATCCAATAATCGCATTCCTGCCCATTAGCGAGCAATTGAAAAAAGAACTGAAAGCGACGGCATTTCTGGCTGACTACGCGCTGCAAAATGACAATATTGAGCGAACCTACCTGTTGCTTTATCAGAATAATTTGGAAATCCGGCCGGGCGGCGGCTACATCGGGTCATTCGGCATAGTAAAAGTGAAAAACGGAAGCGCGACAAAAGTTGAAACCCATGATCTTTCTAATTTTGACGGCCGTATTCCCGACATCTATGAGCCGCCATATCCGCTGAAAGAAACATTAAAAATCAAATCGTGGAAAATGAGAGATTCAAATTTTTCTCCCGACTTTCCAACTAACGCGGAAAAAGCCGAATTTTTCTATCACCAGGGGCAGGGACAGGAAAATTTTGACGGAGTAATTGGGATAACCGCCAATGTTTTGACCACAATGCTGAAAATTACCGGACCGGTTGAGGTGGAAGGGTATCCCGGAAAATTTGATTCCGAAAACGCCATCGTGGCGCTGGAATATCAAGTGGAAAAAGGATTTGAGGAACAGGGCGTGGAAAGGGGAGAGAGAAAGTCAATAATGAACGAAATAGCGAAAGAAATTATTAAAAGAATTTCAGGAATGTCTTTCTCGCAAAAAATAGACGTATTTAAGGCGTTGATGTCCGACCTGAATAAAAAAGACATTCAGATGTTTTTTAAGGAGGAAAACATCCGGAATAAAGTGGACCGCATCGGGTGGGGAGGAAAAGTTGACCAAAACTGGAAAGACGATTATTTAATGCTGGTTGACGCTAATCTCGGAGCGCTCAAAAGCGATTATTACGTAAAGCGTTCCGTGGAATACGCCGTCGATCTTACGGGTGAAAAGCCAAAGGCAATTTTGAAAATTACCTATAATCATACGGCGAAGCAAAAGGATTTTATGACTAAGGACTACCTGACATATCTTCGCGTTTACGCGCCGGAAGGGGCTTGGCTTGATAATTCCAAAAATTTTGATGGCGTCCAATTTGGCAGCGAGTTCGGGAAAAGATATTTCGGCGCGATCGTGAAAGTTCCGCTGGGCACCGAAAAAACCGTGGAATTGGAATATACCCTGCCGAAGGGAGTTAATGATTTCTATGACCTTAAAATCCAAAAGCAAGCGGGAATCAATGATGTTCCGGTCAAAATTTCCATAATCGACAAAGATAAAAAAATAAGCGAATATAATTTCATGCTAAATGCAGATTTAATTTTAGGCGAAACAATTAAATAATAAGGAGGGAAATATGAATGTGGCTCATCATTGTTTAATGGAAAAACTAGGTGAAATTGCCAATTTATTGCCCGCTGAATTAAAATCAGAACTCTATGCAACGGCGGAAAGTTTAATGAGTATAGCTGCTGGTTATGGCGCGATGGCTGGGTTAGCAAACAAGGATTCTAAAAATGTACTAGATGACAGTATTTCCGATTTAAAGGAGTTCACTGAATTCTTAGCCCAAAAAGCCAAGGAATATAGAAAGTAGACTTTGAGAGCGGACGAATTTTAACGAAAGCACGTCCGCTTTTTATTTTCTATAATTCGGGCTTGACAATTCTTTTCTTATATGCTAAGATAAATAGTTGCTTGAATAAGCAAAAAGTTCGTTAAAAACATCTCTTCCGGGTTTCTCGGAAGGCGGATAAATAGAGCAAAAATTACAAGGAGGATGAAATGACAGATTCAAGAAGAAGAATAATAAAAATCGGGAACATAAATTCACTGATTATTGCTTTCTTGTTAGTAGGAGCATTGCTCTTAAGATCATTTGGGTTCTTGGTAAATAAAGTCCCCCAAAACATATTGTATTATGGATATGCGTATCTTTCTGTTTCATTTATTCTTGTGTATGCGGGATCTTATTTTTCGGAACAAGATAGATATAATAAACTTTCCCGGAGAAAAATAGCCAGAGAATTGAAGATTGATGTGATCCACAGTATCTTGATATTAATTGTTTTCTGGATATGGTTGAAAGTGTGTCTTATCCTATTGAGTGTGTCTTATCCTATTATGGAGATAAAGTGGTGGCTGGTAGTAATATCGGGAATTAGTTTCATTCCGTGTGTCGTGTCTGTCTTCACTTACTTTTTTTGGAAACCGGAAAGCGCAGAGGCCTTCGTGAACTGCGTTGAATTGTTTCTATCTTCAAAAAAAAGTCGAAGCCAGAAATACATAAAATTGATTCAAAAAGTAGACAATCCATACTGGTGGGTAGCGGCCATTGAGGTGTATCGCTATTCGGATTCATTCAGAACATTTTTTCTGAATATGACCCTGCCGCAAAAAACCATGAACACCCTGAAGGAGATCGCAGTATCAGGTTCAAATCTGATTCCCGATGCAAAAAAAATCCTGGAAGAAAAAGTAAAAAGCGTTAAATAACAACTATTTCATAACAGCTCTTGGAGAAAAATTTCCAGGAGCTGTCTTTATTTTTCTCGCGCCTAGTATCTCTTGACAAAATTCAGCAGGTATGATAAAAATGATTGTTGCCGGTTTCCGGTAGAAGTTGTTTAAAAAAATTTCAAAAAGGAAATAAAATGAAAATTAAATATGTCATTACTGATGTTGACGGCGTGCTGATTGACAGAATGCCGATCTATAAAAAAGCGTTCCAGTCCGTTGTGACCGATTTTGGAGTGCCAAAGAAAGACGCGGGAAAATACTATTACGACACGGCGGGAACACCCATTGAGAAACAGATAAGCGGAATATTGCGCAAATGGAAAGCGAACTCCGCCGAATTTTTAGTGGATGATTTGGTGATAAAATTTTTTAAGATCGCGTCTGTTCATCCACACCCCCCTTTATTTATTGGAGTTAAAAAAACAGTCAAAAAATTAAAGGGATTGGGAAAATTTCTTTGCGCCACAAGCGGATCGAAAACTGCCGAACTCGAAGAATTATTCAAAAGAAATTCTTTGCAATATGACGTCATTTTAGGGTCTGACAAAATTCCCAAAGGAGATGAACATATAAAATTTTTCGCGCGGCATTTCCATATTCCGAAAAACAAATTTTGCGCAAAGGCGCTTTATCTCGGAGACGGTCCTCAAGATATGCGGATTGCTTCAGCAAACAAGGTAATGGAAGTAGGAATAACCAATACCGTATCAGCGGAAAAACTGTTAAAAGCCGGCGCGAAAAAAATAATCAGAAATATAGAAGAAGTATTGGAATTTATGGAATAATTTTCTGAAATAAACAAAATCAGTCCTTTTAAAAATCAAATTCAGGGAGGAAATATGAAATTATCTGTATTTGAATGGATGTTGATAGCAACTACATTACTGGAATTTAACCCGCTGTTCCAGGCGGTAAAAAGCATAAAAAATAAAAGTGTGCAAGATGTTTCTCCGTTTGTTTTTATGTCAATCATGGCGATTGGATCTATGTGGCTGGCGTATGGCATTACAATCGACAGCGTGCCGCTTATTATAGGGAACGCAATTAAGCTTTTTTCCAGCTTATCAGTATTGGTAATTTATTTTCGCTACAAAAATAAAAAAGTAAAGAATAAAACCACTCATTAATCGCAACAGCTCTTGGAAAAATTTCCAGGAGCTGTCTTTATTTTCCCGCTCTCGCGGGCTTGACAAGTATTTATTTATATGTTAAGCTGAACAATTGCATAAATATGCAAAAAGTTCGTTAAAAATACATCTTCCGGGTTTCTCGGAAGGCGGATAAATAGAGCAAAAACTTTGAAACATAAAAAAGGAGGAATTGATTGATGGATACCTTGATAAAGGAGATTCCTGAAGAATTGCGGCAAAAGAGGGGATGGAAGGTAGAGTTGAATGGAGAAGCAGTGGAAAATGTTTTCCATTTGAAAATCTTCAATCCAAAGTTTGGCGAAGTGAATTATGGCATGACACCGGGTGGTTATGATGGCTGGTCATTCCATGGAATCGGCGGAGGCGGCGTTGTAACCGTGCCGTTCTCCATTATTGACGGGGAGTTGTACGTGGGACTCGTGAAACAATTACGCCAAAATCAGGGCGGCGAGGCATGGAATGTTCCGCGCGGATTTCTAAATCCGAATGAAAGTCATTTTAAGGCAGCTATGAGAGAATACGAAGAAGAGGTCCGATATCTTTCTCCGGACAGAAGAGTAAAACCCCTGGAAGGAGAAAACTGCAACCCAAACAGCGCGTTCTTTGAAACAGCAGGAAAGGGGGAAGGAGTAAAATATTATTCTATTGAAATACTCCCGATACAACTGGAACTTGATCCCGAACAAAATGCTTTCAAGTTCAAGTCAGGCCTCTTGGATCCCGCCACTAAACAGGCGGAATTGATCCTGAAGTGCCGGTTCTTCGCCTGGAGAAAATCGGTTCAAGTAGCGGATATGTTCACAGTTGCGGCAGTTGGGCGGTTGCTCGCTGCTCAATTAGTGAGGTTTTAAAAATTAACAAACGGCTTGCGAATAATTTCGTAGGCCGTTTTTTATTTGATTTACTGCTGAAAATAATTTATAATTAATCCGCTATGATTGAGGGCGTAATAATAAAGAAACTGAATAAATTTGAAGACGACAGGGGGTGGCTGGCGGAAATTTACCGCAATGACGAAACAAATTACAATCCGGTTATGGGTTATGTGAGTTCCACCAAACCGGGAATTATCCGCGGACCGCACGAGCATACTAAACAGAGCGACTGTTTCGTTTTTCTCGGTCCGGGAGATTTTGAATTGCATCTGTGGGATAATCGGGAGAAATCAAAAACAAACGGCCAATATTTGAAAATATCGGCGGGTGAAAATAATCCGACGATGGTCATCGTGCCGCCGGGAGTGGCGCACGGCTACAAAAACATATCAGACAAAGACGCCTGGTGCATTAATTTGCCGGACAAATTATATAAAGGAAAAAATAAGCAGGAAGCAGTTGACGAGATAAGATGGGAAGAAAAAGAAAATTCTCCGTATAAAATATCGTAAAAAAACAATCCCTACATTTATTGTCGGCCGACAGCAGATGTAGTAAAAATTATATGCGCCTATTAATAACAGGAGGGGCAGGTTTTATCGGAAGCAACTTTATCCACTATGTCTTAAAAAAGTATCCTGATTACCAAATTGTTAATCTGGATATTTTGACTTACTCCGGAAATCCAGAAAATTTGAAAGATATTGAAAATAATCCGAAGCACAAATTTATTAAAGGCGATATCGCCGACAAAAAATTAGTTAATGATTTAGTGGAAGATGTTGATATTATCGTCCATTTCGCCGCCGAATCGCATGTTGACCGTTCTATTATGGAGCCAAACGCGTTCATCCGTTCCAATATTCTCGGGACTTACAATCTCCTTAACGCCGTCCGAAAAAATGGCAACAAGCGCTTTCACTATATTTCCACTGATGAGGTTTTCGGCTCGCTTGGCCCGAATGATCCGGCGTTCAATGAAAACACGCCCTACGACCCCAGAAGCCCTTATAGCGCCTCTAAAGCGGCATCAGCCCATTTAGTAAGGGCTTATTACCATACTTTTAATCTTCCAGTGACTATTTCCAATTGTTCCAATAATTACGGCCCATACCAGTTCCCGGAAAAATTAATACCGCTTTTCATAACTAATTTAATTGAGGGCAAAAAAGTTCCCCTCTATGGGGACGGAATGAATGTGCGCGACTGGCTTTACGTGGAAGACCATTGCGAGGCTATTGATTTAATAATTCACGAGGGAAAAATCGGAGAGACATATAACATCGGCGGGAATTTCGAAAAAAATAATAAAGAAATCACTTATAAAATTATTGAACTAATGAAAGGCAATTCACCCTCCCCCTTTTCAAAAGGGGGATTGGAGGGGGATTTTTATAGTCAATATATTGAATATGTGAAAGACCGCCCGGGCCACGACCGGCGTTATGCCATTGATTTTTCAAAAATTAAAAACGAATTGGGCTGGGCGCCAAGGACTGATTTTGAGGAAGGTTTAAGAAAAACAATAAAATGGTATAATGAAAATGAGTCGTGGTGGAGAAACATCAAAAGCGGCGAATATAAAAAATATTATGAAAGACAATATAAGAATACCGCAACAAATTCCGAATAAAGTTTTTATGAAGTATAAAAAAACCTAACCCCATAGACAAGAATGGTAAAATACGATGTGATAATTATTGGCGCCGGTCCGGGAGGCCTTCGCTGCGCTGAAGTCCTTTCCCGAAGCGATAAGAGCGTTCTGTTGCTTGAAAAAAATGAGGAAATCGGACCAAAGGTCTGTGCCGGCGGATTAACCCGCAAAAGTTTCCGGTATCTGAACCCGCCAGACCATATAGTCGAGAAAGTATTTGACAGGGTAATTTTCAAAACATTTGCGCGAGAAGCGATTTTATCTTTTGGGGAAAATCTGCTGTATACCATTAACCGAAAAAATCTTGGCCAGTGGCAATTGAGCAAATTAAAAAACACCACTGTTGAAATAAAAACGGGAGAACTTGTAACTGAAGTCAATAGTGATTATATTGTCACCAATAAGTCGGGAAAGATCGGATATTCCCATCTCGTGGGCGCGGACGGTTCAAACTCAATTGTAAGAAGATATCTTGGACTGGAAACAAAATTGACAGGCGCGGCCTTTCATTATTTGGTGCCAACAAAAAAATACAACGACATTGAACTCTTTTTTGACTCGCGGTTGTTTCATTCGTGGTATTCATGGATATTTCCCTGCGACGAATATGCTTCAATAGGATATGGATATTTCCCTAAAATTATATCATCAAAAAAAGCCAGAGAAGGATTTGACCAGTGGATAAAAAAAAACAATATTGACATATCCGGAGGAAAATTCCAGGCCCATCCCCTTAATTGCGACTATCAAGGATATAGATTTGGCAATGTATTCCTGATTGGAGACGCCGCCGGCCTTGTCTCCGGTTTCACCGGCGAGGGGATATATCAGGCGCTGGTATCGGGCGAAGAAGCAGCCAAGTCAATAATAAATCCTTTACATAAATCGCGAAGGATATCGGAATTGCGCCGGGAAGTACAAATTCACCATTTTATGCTTCGAATCGTCCGCTGGTCCGGCCCATTGAGAAATTTTCTATTCAATCTGGTAATTTTTTCAGTAAGATCAAAATTTATCGCCAGAACATTGTTAAGAATTTTAACCTGATAAATTCACTATGAAGAAAAAAATATTAATCATCGGATCAAAAGGAATGCTCGGGCAGGAGCTGGCAAATATTTTTGAGAAAGACAGGGATTATAAAGTAATCGCTTGGGATAAAAAAGAGATTGACATTATAAAACAAAAAGAAGTTAATTTTAAAATCGTTAAGCTCAAACCGGACATTATTATAAACGCGGCGGCGTATAACGCGGTGGATAAATGCGAAGACCCCGTAAAATCCGGACTTCCGCCGGACCACGGGGCATGGAAAAAAGAATTTGAATTGGCAAAAAAAATAAACGGACTGGCGCCGGGATATTTGGCAAAAACCGCGAAGAAAATCGGCGCGATATTAGTCCATTATTCAACCGACTATGTTTTTAACGGCCTTCCGGCGATACCGGAACCGGCTGGATGCGCGCATTCCTGCGGAAGCTGCGGCCTTCATGAAAATTTTCAGCCGCAAATCGGATTTAATGAAAGCGCTATTCCGGATCCAATTTCTAATTACGGCAAATCAAAATTACTTGGCGAAAAAGAACTTGAAAAAAATATTAAAAAATATTATTTAATCCGCCTTTCCAAGCTTTTCGGAAAAACGGCCCAGTCGGAGGGAGCAAAAAAAAGTTTTTTTGACGTGATGCTGGAATTAGGAAAGAAAAATAAAGAAGTTAAAGTTGTTGACGAAGAAACGAGTTGTTTTACTTACGCTCCGGATCTGGCCAAAAAAACTAAGGAAATAATTGAATCAAAAAAGCCATTCGGGATTTATCACGCGACCAATTCCGAATCATGCACCTGGTATGAAGCCGTTTTAGAACTTTATAGGCAAACTAAGATAAGGACTAAGGTTATTCCCGTGACTGCCGCTGAATTCCCTCGTCCGGCCAGAAGACCCTTCATTTCCACTCTTATAAACACCAAAATTAACCCGTTAAGAAGTTATAAAAATGCCCTGGCGGAGCACTTGACAAAACAATTCTAATAGTGTAGTATTCATAGTCCTTAGAAAAGAACTATTTTTGGTTTGTCTAAGGGGATTAAATATAAATAACCCATATTTACGCATGTTTTTAACTCCATATACAAAACTTTTAGTCATAGTCGGAACTCTGATCGGGGTGGTTTTGCTGATGTTTGCCACTCCTTTTCTGATTGCTTCCGGATCAACATTCGCTTCCAGGGAAATAGTTCAGGTGATTTTCATCGCTATGGAATTTTTCGGGGCGATTTTTCTTCTGAATGAATTTAACCGTCTGCGAATCATAATCAAAGAAAAGGAAATGGGCGACCAGCGGCTGGCTAATATTGAAAACGGCATCAAAAAACTTTCCACTTTCAAAAAATCAAGCGCGGGAATGAAAGGGATAATTTTGGCTGGCGGAACGGCTACCCGCCTTTTTCCGCTCACTGCCACCACTTCCAAGCAACTGCTTCCGGTCTACGACAAACAAATGATTTTTTATCCGCTTAACACGCTGATTAAAGCCGGCATTAAGGATATTTTGATTATTGTCGCGCCTGATCACAGCGGGCAGTTTTTGAACCTTTTAGGATCCATTTTTAAAAAATTCGGCATTAATCTTTATTTTGAAGTGCAAAAAGTGCCTAAGGGTCTGGCTGACGCGTTTATTTTGGGCGAAAATTTTATCGGCGATGATAATGTGGCGATGATTTTGGGCGACAATATTTTTGAAGACGATGTCTATGACGAAATAAGGCAATTCAAAAAAGGCGGAATGATTTTTATCAAGGAAGTGAAGGATGACCCCAGCCGCTATGGAATAGTGGAATTTGATGAGAATGGAAAAGCAATTTCCATTGAGGAGAAACCGAAATTTCCCAAAAGCAATTATTGCGTAACAGGATTATATGTTTACGACCCGCAAGTAGCAGAGATAGTCAAAAATTTAAAGCCGTCTGACAGAGGAGAAATTGAAATTACCGACGTTAACAGGGCATATATGGAAAAGGGCGACCTTGCCATAAGAAAAATTCAGGGCGAGTGGCTGGACGCCGGAACCTTTGACACATTGCTGGAAGCCGGTAAAGTTGTTAAAGAGAAGGAAATTTATAAAAACTTTGACCCCTTGGTCAATGAGGCAATCGCTGAATTTAATGAAGAGATGAAAGACAAGACAAAAAGAATTTTAGATCCCTATAAACTTTATCTGCGGCAATCGGAAAAAAACCAAAAAAATATTTAAAAAGGAAAAATAGTTTAATTATTTTAGGACTTACGCGCTTGCCCTTTAGACATCCGGTATCTCGCGACCATAACAGCCGAAAGACATCGGATGTCCGCAAACGCGTAAGTCCTATATTTAACTAAATGTACTGGATCTACCTGATTATTTTTATCCTGGCGGTTTTTTCCCCGGAGCTTGTCCATCGGGGATTATTTATCTTTGGAGGACAAAACACGCCATTTAGCGCCAGAACAATGGAAGAATTAAGCATATTCGTCCTGGGGATTATTGGATTTAGTGTTTATTTACGGAAGGAAAAGCAATTAAAAATAAACAGGGAGGAAAAAAATAAAATTCAAAGCAAGGTTGCCCAAATGTCGAAAGCCCTGAAGGACTCATACACATATATCGGGGAAATAAACCGGAAAATTGATATTATGAAAAATATCGCTCTCGGTTTTCCGGAAGTCAAAGACGCAAAATCGTTAAAAGGCAGGGATATTTATAACTCGATAGAAGAAGCAATAAAAATTTTATGTAAGACAAATAATTTTTTAATCAGGGTGGTGAATGTCAGGAACAATGAAACAGAACTGGAAATACAAAACGGATTGAATATGGGCATCAGGATAAAAAATAATTCACTCAATTTGATGAAAGAAAAGGACTTCTTGCAAAATGGCGATTTATATATTTTCAGATCGCCGCAACTGATAGATAACAAAAGATCATACGTATTTATAAAAAGAAGCAGGGCTAATCAAATAGAAGACATAGGTATAATGCATACTGTCGCTACTCAGATATTGTTTTTATTTATTCTGCTAAAAAAATTAAAACTTAAATATTAAAACAGCATTAACAAAAACGTCCCGCTACAACGAGGCAAGATAGAAACCACTGGTATCACTGGCGGTTTTCACTATTTTACAAGCTCGAAGTTTTTTTTCCGCCAGGAATCCAGGCCGCCGTCAAGAATTCTCGTCGCGAAAAAACCGAGATCAAAAAACCGAACGCCTGCGTAGAATTCTTCAGTTTCATTTTCTCCGTATAAAAAAATTTCTTTGAATAATGGAATCTCCTGCCTTCTTTTTTCTATTTCATCCAGCGGTATATTAACCGCGTTTTTTATGCGGCCTTGCGAAAATAATTCCCGCGACCTTATGTCCAATATAAAGCAGGGATAATTATTGTCAATAATATTTTTCAAATCATCAGGGCTGATAAAATTAACTTTCGACTGATCCGTGAATAAATTGGGATTGCCATAGGAGATAGTTTGCCCGTTGCTGTTTTTCCACTCATCAAGTCCGCCGGAAATAAAAGAAAAATTCCCAATATTATTTTCCCTTAACTTCCGCGCGAACTGCTCGTTGAATTTCTCGTTGCCGCTATAGCTTAATATGTAAACGTTATTCCCATTATTATTGGTGAAAATATCGAATTTTCCGAATTTTTCAGCCGGAGCGCTGATCGAATCGACGATATGTTCGTTCTTATAATCAATTTCAGCGCGGATGTCTACGATTTTTATGTTTTCTTTATTTTTTATTTTTAACTGCGCTTCTTTAGCGGATATAACGGGTAATGCGATTTGATTTTCTGGTTCAGCCGTTGTTGCTTCCTTTTTTTTCATCTCCGGCCTCAAGAATGTCGCCAAAACCACGATTACGATCAGAATAAATCCAAACAAAAAAGCCGCGTCTTCTTTTCTAATTTTTTTAATTTTGTTTATCATTAAAATGCGTGTGTTTACGACAATATGCTCCCGACAAAATCCGGATAGCCGTTAATAAATTCAATTGCTGGAACTGCTTTTTTCCCTTCTATTTGCATCTGTTCCAGTATTATGGCTCCTTTAGCCGCCTGAACCGCGATCTGACCATTGATTGCGAAGACCTCTCCCAATTTGCTTTTATTTTCTATTTTCTTGAAATAAGGGTGGATTTTGTGAAGTTTTATCCTGATTAATTGATTATCTCTTTTCCAGAAGCAGAAGATGCCCGGCCACGGATAAAATGCCCGGAATTTGTTGTATATTTTAGTGGCTTGTTCGTCCCAAAAAATTCTGCCGTCGCCTCTCTCAATCAGCTGGCTTAAAGTGGCTTTTTCATTATCCTGTTTTTTGGGTATTATTTCTCCTCTGAGTAAAACGGTTATCGTATTTAACAATAATTTTACTCCCGCGTCGGCAATTTTTCCGGAAAGAGTCTCAAAATTGTCGCCTGATTCAATCTCAACTTTTTTTTGCGCCAGTACGTCGCCGGTATCGACTCCAGAGTCCATCTGGATTATTGTAACGCCGGTTTCTTTGTGCCCGCTAAGCAACGCGTTTTGTATGGGGGACGGCCCCCGCAATTCGGGCAAAAGAGAAGCGTGAACATTAATTCCCCCAAAACCGGGGATCTGGAGAATTTTTTCCGGTAAAATCCTTCCGTAGGCCGCCAGGATTATCATGTCAGGTTTTAAATTTTTTATTTCATTGGTTGCCGCGTCGTCGAATTTTTCCGGCTGGAATAATGATAATTTATTGGCTAATGAAAATTTCTTGACGGGATTCATTTTCACTTCATTTTCTCTGTTGGATTTTCTATCCGGTTGCGTGAAAACGGCCACAATATTGTATTTATTTTCAATAAAGGCCTCCAGTATTTTTTCTGAAAATGCCGAAGTTCCCATAAAGATTATCCGGAGTTCTATTGGTTTTTTGTTCATAAAAAATAATTACATTATTATCAAATTAATTCGAGTCATTCGGATCGCTATAGTTGCTATTTTATCACAACTTCTTTGTTTTTTTAATCTTACTTCTGTCGGTTAAGAGAATTCCGTCAAGATGATCAATTTCATGCTGGATGGTCCGCGCCAGCAGCCCTTCCGCTTTCAGTTTTCTGTTTTCTCCTTTTCCATCCGTATATCTTATTTTTACCTTCTCCGGGCGGGCAATGAGGAAAAATTTTCCGGGAAAACTCAAGCAGCCCTCATCCATAATTATTTTGTTTTTTGACTGGGATTTTATTTTCGGGTTTATCAGAGTATATAGAACACCACCTTCCTCAATGACGCAGAGGCGGATAGTTTTTTTCACCTGGGGAGCGGCCAGTCCCAGCCCATTACTTTTTCTCAATGTTTCAATCATCCGGGGAATTAATTTCTGAATTTCCGGATCCAGCGGGTCATTCACTTTTTCCGCCTTTTTCCTCAAAATCGGGTTGGGGTATTTAATTATTGGAAGTATTGGCATATTTTTATTATATCACCGAAATTGGGTCAATATCAATAATCCAGCCCCTGTCTAAATTATTAATGGCTTTGCGCAGAGTAGGGTTAATTTCCGCGGCAGAAAAAGAAATAATTATTTGTTTCTTAAGTCGTCCTCTAATTTTGGGGATTAGCGGGTCAAAGGGAGGGGGGATTTTATAATTTTTCAAATTCGCTACCGCGTTTTTTAATTTTTCATACGCGGCGCGCGTTTCTTTTTCAATTTTATTTTTATCCGCGTCTTGGAAAATAAGCTTGATCAGCCGGCTGAAGGGGGGATAGCCCAGTGCTTCTCTTTCTAATGTCTCCTGATCATAAAATTTTTCAAAATTTCCTTCCGCCGCTAATTTTATTATTTTATTTTCCGGATTGAATGTCTGGATAATGACTTTGCCTGGGAATTTCGCATTAAGGCGGTTAGTCCTTCCCGCCGCCTGAATAATATTTTGAAAAGCCCTTTCGTCGCTCCGGAAATCGGGAAAATTCAATAAATTATCGGCGTCAATAATTCCGACTAATCCGACATTGGGGAAATCCCAATTTTTGGTAATCATCTGGGTCCCGATCAAGATGTCAATTTTGCCATCGGCGAAATTCTGATACAACTCGCTTTGCGCTGCCGTTTTTTTCATTGATTCGGCGTCCGCTCTTTTTATCCGGGCGCCGGGAAAAAAATTATTCAAGTCCCTTTCAACTTTTTGCGTTCCCAGTCCGACATTTTTAAAAACCATTCCCTCGCATTTGGAACAAGCCGCCAAAACCCCTGTTTTATAATTGCAATGCGGACATTTATATATCCCACTGTTATTATATACCAGCGCCCGTTCGCATCCGGGGCATTTTAAAACGGTTTTGCATCCAGAGCAAATGGAAAAGGAACTCATCCCTTGGCGATTAATGAATAATATCGTCTGCAGTTTATTTTTCAAAGCGTATTCTATCTCTGATTTTAATTTTTTACTTATCGGGGAATAATTTTTTATCCATCTCTCCTTTTTCATATCAACAATTTCAACTTCGTCATGTTGTGGGTTGTGGGTTGCGGGTTGTAAGTTTAATTTTGGCAATTCTAATAATGTAAATTCTCCCTTAATCGCTTTGTAATAATCTTCCACCCTCGGCGCAGCCGATCCCAAAATTAATTTCGCTTTATAAATTTCCGCCAGTTTTTCCGCCACTGTCCGCGCGTCATATCTTGGATTCATATCCCATTGCTTGAATGAAATATCCTGTTCCTCGTCTATGACAATTAATTTTAAATTTTTAAACGGCGCGAAAACCGCCATCCGGGTGCCGATGATTATTTTCGCTTCGCCTGATTTTATTTTTTTCCAATTGGAATAAAATTTCCCCTTGGAAATTCTGCTGTGAAGCAGAACTATTTCTTCGGGCTCAAAATAAGCGCCATACCTTTCAACGGCCTGGGGCGTGAGCGTTAATTCAGGCAAAAGAATCAAAAATTGCGACTCCGGATATTGTTTTTTTAATTTCAAAATTGAATGGATGTAGACCTCTGTTTTGCCGGAAGAGGCGGGACTATGCAATAAGTATTTAGTATCTTGTATTTTGTATAATTTATGTTTTTTTGTAATTAAATTTACAGTATTTTTTTGCTCCACTGTTAACTTTATTTTTTTATTAAAACCATTCTTAATTCTTAACCCGCTTCGACTCAGCGAGGCGAGTTCATAATTCTTAATTCTTTCTTTTGTTCTTTTCGGACAAAAGAACTTTAAAACCGTTCCGATAGGGGAGAGGTAACAGCCGGATATAAATTCCGCCAGCTTTAATTGCTTCTCAGTTAAAAAATTTTCCTCCAGAATCTTATTGATTCGTTTCAGTTTAATATTTCCAAATCGCTCAAAATCTTGGCGGTTATTAATCACGATTCCCTCAATATCTCTTTTGAAAAATGGTATGGAAACCAGCGAACCATAGGGAATTTCCGCGTCCCATAAATACGAATAAAACTGCTGTCTTTTTAGCGTTAGCGGAGTTATTGGATAAATGTCAACAATGTATTTTCCGGCTTTTTCATTCATGGCTTAATTGTAGCAAAGAAGCAAGGAATTGCTAGCGCGCCTGTCTTGTATTAAAATAACAATATGAAACAAAGGAAAATTTTTATCGGGATACGGCTGCCGGAATACGTTAAAAAGCGCCTTTCTGAAAAGATGGAAAAATGGAAAAATCTTCCGGTCCGGTGGTCTTTTGAAGAAAATCTTCACATTACGCTGTTATTTATCGGCTATATTAATGACGAAGCGATGATAGATATTTGCGATAGAACAAGGGAAGCCGCTGAAAAATCCGGCGGATTTGACATTAAATTTGAAAAAATCGGCTTCGGTCCGGATGAGAAAAATCCGCGAATGGTCTGGCTTTCCGGAGAAGCCAATGAAGGCCTGAAAAATTTAGCGGCTAATTTGGAAAAGGAACTGGGAATTACCAGGACATTCCGGAATGAAATCCGCCCCCACGTGACGCTCGGGAGGATCAGGCAAACCGCCTGGAAAAATATTACGGAGCCGCCGGAAGTCAAGGAAAAATTATCCATTTCTGTTCCGGCAAATTCGATTGATGTGATGGAAAGCGTTTTGGAAAAGGGCAAGCGAAAGTTCATCACTCTTGAATCCTGCCCACTCAAATAGTCATTACCTTGTCCTCTTCTACCTTTCAGGGAGAAGATTTAAGATGAGGGTAAAAAAAGATGCAAATTTTGGGAATAAAAATTGATAACTTTTCAGAAAATGAAATTTTTCAGAAAGTCAACGATTTTTTGAACGGTGATAATTTTCACCAAATTGCGACGGTTAACCCTGAATTTATTTTAGAGGCGCGGAGAGACGAGGAATTCAGTAATATTTTAAATCAATGCGATTTGAACGTGGCGGACGGCATGGGAATAAAACTCGCTTTTTGGAGAAAAGGAGGAAAGTTGAAGTCCCGAATCGCCGGAGCGGATTTGATGATGGAAATTCTACGGATAGCGAATGAAAAAAATTTAGGAGTATTTTTAGCTGCAAATAAAAGGGGATTAAGCGGATGGGAAGAAACGGCAAGTGTAATAAGAAAATCTTATCCTGGCATAATTG
>Ga0209542_10000346_pt1 | contig 113191 bp, 98 predicted proteins | sample RifCSPhighO2_01_FD_184028 | JGI IMG/M metagenome (GOLD analysis project Ga0209542, IMG submission 184028) | Soil microbial communities from Rifle, Colorado - Rifle CSP2_plank highO2_0.1 (SPAdes) (version 2) | ecosystem: Environmental > Terrestrial > Deep subsurface > Rock core/Sediment ...
AATCGTGTCTACGGTTGGTGTAGTGTTTTGAATTTCTGCTGAGGTTGAGACGTCGGCTGCTTGGGTGTAGCGGAGGACGATTCCTATGATGAGGAGGAAGGAGATGGTGATGAGGGTGGTGATTGTTTTTGTGTTTGTCATGAGGGTATTGTACGCTGTTTTGGGAAAACGCAAAATGGATAGTTGTGGATAAGCCTCCAGGAAGAATCCAGGAACATCATAAAAAAACTCTGACATATTTCTATGCAGAGCATTTTATGTAACGGATACTATCACCATGTCGGGGTCACGTTTGCCGAGGTATTGATGTCATTCATATTGCCGACGCCGAGTTGTCCGTACGTGTCGACGCCGCAGGCGTAGAGGGTACCGTTTGTTTTGCGGAGGATGACATGGTTTTCACCGGCGGTGACTTCGACCCAGTCGTTTGCGGTACCAACTTGGGTTGGTACGCTGAGCGACGGAATACTCGTGCTTTGACAGAGCGCGGCATTGCCGTTGTTGCCAAAACTCCAGAGCGTGCCGTCGGATTTGAGTGCAAAGGATTGCTGCCAGTAGCGACCAGTGGCAACTGCCACCCAGTTTGTTGCGCTGCCGACTTGTGTTGGTGTTGTACGCTGCGTGGTATCACCTTGCCCGAGCTGTCCGAAGTTATTCAAGCCCCACGAGTAGAGCTTGCCATCAGCGATACCGAGACTGTGTTCGTGCCCTGCAGCGATGGCGGTCCAGTTTTTGGTGTTATCGACAAGGGTTGGAACCAATTTATTTCCTGAATTTCCGAGCCCTAGTCTGCCATTGCCATCATACCCCCAGGAATAGAGGTCCCCGTTTGTTTTGATGGCAAGCGTGTGTCCAGCTCTTCCTGAAACAAGCAACCAGTCGGTATCGTCGTTGACCTTTGTAGGAGTCGTGACACCGAACGGTGAAACACTGGTGGTGTAGCCGAGCCCAAGTTGCCCAGAAGGGTTATATCCCCACGCATACAGCTTGTCATCATCCTTGAGTGCAAAGCCTCCTAGCTCACCACCAAAAAGTTTCGTCCACGAACCAGCAATCTGCACCGGACTACTCTTATTTGTTTCCGTACCATCGCCGAGTGAACCATAGCTCGCGTTTCCCCAAGCAAACATTTCATTGTTACTGTTTCGCGCAAAAGCAGTAGCATACCCTGTCGCAAGCTCTACCCAGTTTGTATTCGTGCCTATTTGTTGTGGCGAACTTTTATTGGTGAAGTCTCCGAGACCGAGTTGCCCCGAAGTGCTCGCTCCCCATGACCACAACGTACCATTGGCACGAAGTGCAATCGTGGATATAAACTGCGCATGCCCTGACACCCAGTCTGTTGCCGTCCCTAGAATACTAATAGGAGTCTCGCGCCAAGCGAATGCCGCTTGCTCGTTCATAATCGCAGAACCCGTCACAAGTGAGCCGCCATCAGCCATGTGAAGGAATGTCGCATTCGCTGCAGGAATAAGTTCGTCAATAGTGCTCCCGAGGAATACTGGTGCCGTACGATTTACAAAATCGGCGAGCCCGAGTTGCCCATATTGGTTACTTCCCCATACATACCAGCCGTCCGCTTTTTGTGCAGCACTATGTCCGAGACCTGCCACAACGTTCAGCCAGCCACTGCCCGCACCTATGTCGGTCGGCGTAAGGACGTTTGTGGTCGAACTATTACCAATCTGTCCAGAACCCCCTTGACCACAGGCGCGTACTGTACCGTCTTGCATCAGAAAAATAATATGTTGAAGCCCTGTTGCAATTTTTGCATAATTACTTATCGGTATGGCATAGGGGGTTGCGTTTGCTTGTGTCGGTGGCGTGATTTCCCCGTTACAGAGTTGCCCAGAATCATTTCGCCCAAAGGAGAGCACCGTACCATCACTCCGTACGACATAGGAATGCAAATATCCCGCATGTACTTGCGTGTAGAGGTTTGCATCGATAGCGATAGGGGTATTTGCCGTGCCACTGCGTCCAAGTTGCCCAAACGCGTTATAGCCGAAGGTGTAGAGTGTGCCGTCACTATGAATCGCGAGTGAATGATGAGAGCCCGCGGAAATCTTCTGCCATGCGCCCACAATCGCGGTTACTTGTTGTGGAGTGTTATAGTTTGTGCCATTTCCCTGCCCGAGCTGCCCTTGCGCGCCGAGCCCCCATGCGTAGAGGTCGCCATTTGTTTTAATAGCAAGGGTATGGTAAATGCCCGGCGCTACCGCAGACCAATCAGAATCAGTGCCGACACGTGTCGGATGCAGACGGTTGTTATTGTCACCAAGACCAAGCTGTCCGAATTGGTTCGCGCCCCACACATAAAGCCCCCCTTCGACGATGGCAGCAGCATGGTTGCCAATACCTGTGTAGAATGTCGCATCCTTGTTTGAAAGCGCAACAAGAGAGATGGTATTGCTGCCGATACAATTACCTTTAATGCCAACTTGTGGAATCGCAATGCGCCAGTAGAGCGAGGTTGCAACAGGTGACGCCGTTACTTGGAACGGAACAACAAGGTTTGCTTGTACAGGAATTTCCGTGAGAGGCTTGGTAGCGACGTCGTCGTATGCTGCAGTACCGCTGAGTGAGTAGCGCTGCTTTGAGCCTTCGAGCATGCCGAGGTCACAGTCCATGTCACCACCGGACACGAAGACGTCCGCACGAGTATTGCCTCGTTGGGTAAGGGGAAAATCGACAGGACTCGAGGAGATACCACCAAGTGAGAGTGTGCCATAGTCGATGCCGTCGGGAATATTGAGAGCAAGGAGTGCATTGACTTCGGTGGTGATAGTGCTCGATGCAGTACCCTGCCCTTCGTCGACGACACTGATTGTTCCCGTCCAATTGTCGCTTGCGTAGCGGGAGCCTACGTCGGTTGCATCAGTATGGTAGGCAATAGGGGTGGGACAGTTATAGAGAAGCTCTACTTCGCTTGCGGTGTCGTAGCTTACATCACACTGGGTGATGTGGTAGCAGCTGTTCATGTCAGCGAGGCAGGTGTCTGTTTTTGAAGTACGATAAAAGAGAGCGGAAATACTGCTTGAGGCGACGCTTGTTTTGCCGTTGAGGTCGGTGATGGTGCCAGTGAGGTGCACAATGCGATCGAGACCAACAACAGGAGTGATGCCGGCAGAAGCAATGTTGTCGACACCGAATGCGGTTGTTGCGATGCGAATCGAATCAATTGTTGGTGGTTCGTTAGTGATTTCAACAGTTGTTGCGACATCTGCTGCTCCGGTGTAACTAAGCACGATACCGACGATAAGAAGAAAGGCGGCACTAATGAGTGTGCCGACTATTTTTGTGTGCAGGGTCATGCGTGCAGTATACCGCTCCCTTGGTGAAAAACCAAAGTGGATAAGTCCCCACACCTGTTGTGTTGTTGTGTTGTTGTTTTGCGGAGATATTCTACATACCGAGCAGCAGAGCGATGCATTCTCACCCTATCGCAACACGCGACAAGAATGAGAAACATACGACAGCGCAACAGGTGTGGGGATAAGTCCTGAGATATATGCAGTCTTCTCATCGGGACAACCAATAGAAAAGCGAGCAAAGCTCGCTTTTCTATTGGTTGTCCCGGGGGGCAGAATCGAACTGCCGACCTTAGGTTTATGAGTCCTACGCTCTAACCGACTGAGCTACCCCGGGGTTTAGAAACTGTCTAATGTCACACGCCGTTCTAAAACTTTCAGATTTCGAGGAAAAATGCGAGCTGGAGAAGGAACTGAACCTTAGTTCAGTGACGACGAAGCGAAGTATTTTTGCCGAAATATGGAAGTTTTGGACGGCGAGTTCCATACAATGAAGAAAGCTATCCGTACAACACCACCATATAACGGTGAGACATTTGACAGTTTCTTTTGTGGCACGACTGTACCACAACTATGCCTAAAACGCAAAATGTATTGAGGCGGAAAGATGCTCATAATGCCCCTGCATCACGAGGTAATAGCGTGCATATCCCTCACCTGTCGGTACGGCGATACGCCGTGAGGTGAAGGGGTGATCTGCTCTGCAGATACCTTCGAAGTATTCGTTCATGCGCATCTTTTCCCACATATCGGGAAAACGCACCGCGAGAGATTCACCCTGCTTCTGGTGCAGTGTTGTCGTCATGATCACTCCTTCTGCATCTACCAAAAATATGTCCTCGTCTTTTCGTGAGCGCTCCTTGAGCCATGCAAACACATCACTGGCCGCCGATTGCACTACATAGTGTCCCCCTTCGGCGCGAGGAAATCGCGCAACCACCGACCACGTTCCGTCACTGGCTTGTACGAGACCTTCGCTTGACGGCACGGTGGAGAAAACAGTTTTTGCTGGCGTAAAGCCAAGATGCCGATACATACTTACCACAACACCCTTTGATTCATCAAGAATATGCAGCGCAGACACTTCGGGAATATCCTGTACGGAAGCAAGCACTACGGTATCGTCACCATATGCAATAACACCCTTGAGTTTTGTGTACGCAGCGGCAATCTCTTGCATGCGTACAATAAACGTACTTGCATCAGAGGTGGTACGAAGCCCGAGCGAACTCATAATTACCGTGCCACGCTGTGTTGCGACGTGAGCGCTTTCGCTTACTAAAAGACCCGCTGCAGGCAGTACTGCACCCGCAACAAGGAATACCGCTGCGCGCGAAGTAATAGTGACCATGCGCTCATGGGTAATACCGCCACGATGGTGACGCAAGAGGTAGACAACCCAGCCTGTCCCAATAAGCGTCATAAACCCAAGAATGAGAAACGGGAGAATATCATCTTTTGGCTCAATGACTGTGAACGACTGCGTGAACACATCCTCAACATCTCCACGGTACCGCGTCTCTAAACGAAGCGTATACGTACCCGCTTCGAGGGACGGCATCTCAACAAAACGTCGAGGATACGTAAGCTCTGTTTCGACCACCAACGTTTCAGAAGAGGCCTGATACACTTCAGCGTCATCAGCATCAAGGACGGTCCATGTCAGCGTCACTGGTGTCGGCACTCTTCCAAAACTTACAAACTCTGCTCGCGCCGTAAGTTCTTGTGCGATCAGTATCTCACGGGAATCAATTGAGAGACGAATATCGAAAAGCTCGGAAGGAAGTCTTTCTGAAGCCTCGTGGTCTACTGACAGCTCATCATGAGGGCCGTTATGAGCATGCACTGACACCGCAAAAGAAAGCACTGCAAAAAGCAGTGCACAGAGAACGAGTGCTTTCGAAAGAATATCAACGTATTTCGTATGCCTCATGGTCATGGTCTATCCTGTCAGAGTATACCATCACTTTCGAAAAAATGTATGGGGCTCTAGTTGCTCAGGGATTAATTGCTTAGTTGCTTAGGAAAAAACATGCCGAAGGCATGTTTTTCTCTTAGCAACTATTTTACGGCACGGGCGACGGTTTTGGTGAGGCCTTCTTGCATGACGCTCGGGATAATTTCTTGCTCGGTTGGGTTTTTAACCATGCCGGCAATTGCTTTTGCGGCGGCGAGCTTTGTTTCCGTGGTGATTTTCGTAATCTTCTTATCAAGCGCGCCACGGAAGATGCCCGGGAATGCGAGGGCGTTGTTAATTTGGTTCGGGAAATCGGATCGCCCCGTTGCGATAATGCGGACACCCGCCTTCAGGGCTTCGTCAGGCATGATTTCAGGAATCGGGTTTGCAAGTGCGAACACAATAGAGTCATCTGCCATGGTTTTGATCATGTCGGCAGTGACAGTGCCAGGACCAGAAACGCCTACGAGCACATCGGCGCCCGCAATTGCATTGGTGAGGGTTGTGAACTTTTCAGGATTGGTCATTTTCGCAAGCTCCTTTTTGTACCCCGCAAGTCCTGCGCGTTTTGTAGAGAGCGGTCCTTGACTGTCGGCGACAACAATGTTTGCGAGTCCTGCAGCAAGAAGGAGTTTTGCAATAGCCGTCCCTGCGGCACCTGCGCCGATAATAACCACGCGCATGTCGACCATCTTCTTCTTTACCACCTTTGCGGCATTGATAAGCCCCGCAAGTACTACAATTGCGGTGCCGTGCTGGTCGTCATGCATAACGGGAATATCGAGTGCTTCAACAAGCGCTGTTTCAATCTCGAAGCAGTGCGGCGCTGCGAAATCTTCAAGATTAATACCGCCAAAGGTTGGTGCAAGCGCTTTGATGATGGCGATGATTTTCTTTGGGTCCTTTTCGTCAATGACAAGCGGAATTGCATCGATACCTCCCATTTCTTGAAAAATAACCGCCTTCCCTTCCATAACAGGAAGCGCTGCAATTGGCCCGATATTGCCAAGTCCGAGCACCGCCGTGCCGTCCGAAATCACCGCAACGGTGTTTTTGCGCATCGTGTATTCTCGCGCCTTTTCAGGATGCTCTGCAAGATATGATGATACCGCACCGACACCTGGTGTATAGAGCGTTGACCAGTCCTCGCGGGTTTGAAGTTTTGCTTTCGAAACAACAGAGAGTTTCCCGCCAAGTTTTTTGTGGAGCGCAAGCGCTCTCGCCGCGTAGGCGTTTTTGTTTTTTGTTGCCATAATGCCCCCTACTCTACACCTATTACTTTACTTTGTATAGTACGCAAAAAAAAAGACGTCACGAATGACGTCTTTGCGATAGGATGCTACCGCTATTCCTCAAGATACGGCAACGGATTCACCGCGCCGTACCGTGCAGGCACCTCGACACCTCTCTGACGCGACATGGCAATCGCCCATGCCTGGTCACCAAATGAGTAGTGCCACCACTCGTTCGGATGTCCCACAAAGCCCAGCGAATGCATCAACCACACCAGCACGCGACGATTCATCTTTGCTGTTGGCGCATGAAGGCAAGTGCCGTCGTGCTCGTACGCATCAACGTGTGATATATCCGAACATTCGTCGAAACCCGAACCCATACAAAGCAGCGGCCCGTCGATGGCACGAATCGTGAGGTCAATCGCTGCACCTGTCGAATGCGGCGGCGGACAACTTTGATCGATTTCTGCCTCGGTACGTACTGCATCTGCCCAGTAACGGTTCACTTCTGCATGTACTTGCGCCGCAGACCAGTGCGGGTGCGTGTGTCGCACATGTGCGGGAAACCATTCATTTCGGCAATAGAATTGCACCTCCTGCGGGCGCCACGCATCAAACACAAACAGCTCCATGCCGTAGGCTCGCAAATAGTTATTCGCAAGACACAGGAGTCCCGCAACCTCCGACCGAAGAAGGAGATGCGGAATAGAGCCAGGAATCCGCATATGGTACGGCGCAACATTTTCTTGATGGTAGTGATTCGCGCCCCGAATACCAAACATGCGAATATCGATAAGGTCGTGGACGCCTTCAGCATGAATCTGCAGGGGATGCTTTTGCCACCCCTTGCGCAGCGCGCGGAGCGCGGAAGCTGTTGGCACAGGAGTTTCGTAGAGCTCATCAATTGGCGGTATGTGTATACGCTGCATTGGGGTGACTCCTTTACAAGGTAAGAACAGGTGAACGATTCAAAGAAACGGTATCATATCTGAGCAAAAAAGAAAACCCTCGCACCTGTTGTGCTGTAGTTTTGCGAACATGCCTTCTCTACCCAACTGTAGAGCGACACAATCTTATCCTACTGTGACGCGCGATGAGAACAAGAAACAAAGTAACAGCACACCAGGTGTGAGGGAAAACCCGCAACAACCATAGAGCATCTCGACATATTGCACTTCAGAGCATTTTCGGCTACAGTACACGCACACATTGTTCCTCTGTTCCTACTACTACTTGGAGATTCCCCATGAAAGGTGTTTTTTCACACGATGACATTTCGTCACTCGTCGAACATGGACGCATCAAGGCACTCGATACGTTCCTCTTTGACCACATCAACAACGCATCGCTCGATATTACCGTCGGCTTTGAGATGTATGAAGTCGAAGCTGTTGTAAAACCTCGGCACCAAAAAGAGCGTGTTCGCGACCTGCTGCAGCTGATGGGCGCGCAAGTGCATGATGCAAATGAACCGCTTCTGGCGGGTAAAAGCTATCTCGCAAAGGCATCCATCGATGTCAATTTCCCGCCCGGTATCTATGGCTACGCAAATGCAAAGTCAACCACAGGGAGACTGTTTCTTCAGTCGCGTCTCTTGGTGGATTACATCGCTGGCTTCGATACTGTCGACCTGCGGCAACAGGGCCTCACTGCTGAAGTATGGCTCGTGCTTGAACCTCTCGTGTTCAACATCAAAGTTAGCACGCAAGAGCGCTACTCGCAGCTCCGCATCTTCGATGCGGACACGCGGTTCTCGAACGGTGACCTTTTGGAGCTTCTCACACACCACGATGTCCTCTATCGCCGCTCGCGGCATGACGACAATTTTCACAAACCCTACGCACAAGGAGACCTCAACCTCTTCACGCACGACGGTTCGGTCATCATGACGCTCTTCGCACATGGTACTGCACCGATTGGCTACAAAGCCGTGGATGCCCCGCTCTTGCAGCAACCGCTCGACGTGAGCAAGCGTGAGAAAAGTCCCGTCGGATACTTTGCCCCGCTGTATGCAGAACAACGTATTCCTGGCGACGACCACTCATGGGGTGTCTGGCTCGAAGCAAACGAGTACTACTTGCTCGCCACCAACGAGCTCGTAAACGTCCCTGAAGACCTTTCGCTTGTCCTCAAAGAGCTCGACAGTCGCCATGGCGATACAACCGTACACTTCGCAGGCTTTGCAGACCCCGGCTTCTTTGGGACAATTACGCTTGAAGTTCGGTCGCCTCGGCGCGTGTTCCTTCGGCATAAAAGCCCCATCGTCACCGGCGTCTTCGAACGCATGCGGAGCATTACCGCACCGTACGACGGCAACTACCAAAGCCAAGTCGATGCAAAGCTGCCCAAGCAGTTTGCTCCTTTCCCTTCCTCCGCGCGGTAATTTGCCAGCACATCACTTATTCGCCCTCCATATCTGGAGGGCTTTTTTATTGCTTGACAGAAATCGATAGATAAGTAAGATACTTACATATATGACAAAAAATAGTGTAGTAAAGTCTCCTCCGCCACGTCGTGAGGAGGTGCTGCGGGAAATCTCGCAGACATGGCGCGGAATTAAGCAGCATATGCATGTACGAATCTCGGAACGCGTGCGCGAGGATGGCGCCACATCCCTCTCGCAGTGTGCAGTGCTCGGTAACATTTGTGCACGCACAGATATGACCGTGAAAAAAATTGCTTCGTTTCTTGGCATTACCAGCCCTGCGGCGACACAGCTTGTGCGCGAACTTGAGGGGCAAGAACTTTTGAAAAAAGTTCCAAATCCTGACGATAGCCGCAGCGCATTCCTTCTCCCGACCGCCGCAGGAAAACGACATCTTGCAAAAACAGAAAAAATGTTTAGTGCAGAATTTGAGAAGCTGCTCGCCATCTTAACTGATAAAGAACTCGCCGAATATGCGCGACTTAGTACTAAAATAGCAACATCACTTTATGAAAAAAAATAATCAATTATTCTTTAAAAAAACATCAGTACGCATTGGCGCAGGTGCGCTCGTACTTATTCTTCTCGCCTTCTACTTTATGGGTGACGACATTCGCGACGAAGGGACTGAAGCAATTACCGCAGCACGCACTGTTTCGCTTTACACCATTTCGGAAGCGAACGGTACCGCCGTACGCACCGCCGATGGCAATGCATTTATTGTGCGTTCAGAGTCGGACGGACGTGTTAATAGCGTTGCAAAAGTTGGCGACACGGTCGCTGCCGGCGCAACTATTGCACAGCTCGAAAACAGCTCGCAGCGTGCGGCGCTTATTCAAGCAGAAGGCGCGTATGACGCGGCTGTTGCTGCAGCAGGCGGCAACACTACCTCGCAAGCGACCGCAAAGCAGGACGCTGTTCGTACCTGGAACACCGCAACGGTAAGCGTCGCACAGGTGATGCACACATCAATCGACAATTACTTCTCACTCTCACGCACCACCGGCTCTATTACTGGCTTTCGTGGACTTGAGGCTTTTGGCGAGGCAACCACATTTAACAAGCGTCGTGTTGCTATCGAGGAAACGCTCAAGACCTGGGAGCGTGACGCAAGCACTGTTTCAGAAGCAAACATCACGAACATGCTCCGCTCGCTCGATACCGACCTTGCAACGATCGGCACGTTTGTTGATGACCTCGCCGCACTCGTACCACAACAGCGTAGTACCGACACCTACACCGACGCACAGCGAAGCGCGGATACCGCACGTCTCGGAGACGCACGTACAACCATTACAGGACTCCAACGTTCTGTTGACGCCGCACAAACCAGTATAACAAGCTCTACTGGCGCAAACGCCGCAGCTTCAAACGCGCAAGTCAAACAAGCACTCGGCGTACTTGAAAGTGCACGCGCAGTCTTCAATAAAACCATTATAAAAACACCCGTTGCTGGCACCATCACTGCGGTAAGTATTTCTGTCGGTGACATTATCAACGTTGGCAATGATGTTGTATTTGTTGCTGGTGATACCGAAACTGAAACAGAACACACCGTCACAGTTCCGCTCACCGCAGTAAAATTCACCCCAACAAAAGCTTTCATCCTCAGCGTCGAGGAAGAAAAACTTATTGCACATGAAGTAGAGACAGGACTCGTAACGAGTAATAGTATCGTAATCTCTGGCGCTGAAGGAATTACGGATATAGTCCTTGATGTTCGCGGATTAAAAGAAGGTGACACGGTAGTTACACAATAAAATATGTACCCACTCTGGAACTTCTTGCTGACACGATCAGCATTCACAAAACTATTCATCGTTGCGCTTATTGTGGCGGGCACGTATGCGCTTATGGCAATGCCAAAGGAATCAAATCCTGAAATTAAGATTCCCATTGGGATCGTAACAACGGTACTTCCCGGCGCAACTGCTGCCGACATCGAACGACTCGTTACCGACGAACTCGAACCAGCCGTCCGCAATGTTGCCAATATCGAAAAAGTAACCTCGCAATCTCGTGCGGGAGTCTCGGTTATTACTGCCGAGTTCATTGCCAGTGCCGACATCGAAACCTCAATCCAAGACCTCCGCAACGCAGTTGAGAGCGCAAAGCGCGACCTCCCTACTGATGCAGAAAGCCCCACGGTAACAAAGGTCGACTTCGCAAATCAGCCAGTACTCATGGTTGCCATCGGCAGTGATCTCCACCCCGCCGCACTCACAAAGCTCGGCGAAGACCTTAAGGACGACCTCGTCAATATTTCTGGTATTTCAAAGGTTGAAGTCTCCGGTACCCGCGACCGCGAAATTGCACTTATCACCAACAAGGATGCACTTTTGCAGTACGGCATTTCGCCGCTTCAGATTGTCGGCGCTATCAGCGCGGCAAATGCGAGTGTGCCGGCAGGCTCACTCACCATCGATAATGTCTCCTACCCAATTCAATTCAAGGGCGACATCACAACTATCAAAGACATTACAGAAGCGCCAATTCAAACAAGCGGTGGTACCATTACTGTCGGGGACGTCGCCCATGTTGTCGATGGCTTTGTGGAGCCGAGCACTATTTCGCGTCTATATGTCGACGGCAAAGAAACACAGTACGCACTCACGCTCAATATCTACAAGAGCTCTGGCGGCAACATTCTCGCCGCCGCAGACAACGCAAAAGACAGACTCAAGGAACTCGAGAACACACTCCTTGCCGGATCTGAATACGTCGTCACGTTCGACGCATCAAACGACGTACGCAAAAGCATCAAAGACCTCAGTACCTCAGGCTTCCAAACAATTCTCCTTGTCGGTATTGTGCTCTTTATTGCCATCGGCTTCCGCGAAGCAATCGTCGCCGCACTCGCGATTCCACTCTCCTTTATGATTGCCTTCATTGGCATGTGGATGACCGGCAACACAATTAACTTCATCTCGCTCTTCGCCCTCATTATCGCCATCGGTGTACTCGTCGACTCCGGCATCGTGATGGTAGAAGGTATCCACACCAATAAAGAAAACGGCATGGGTAAGCTTGAAGCTGCCCAGAAAGCCGTCAAAGATTTCGCATGGCCACTCATTGCCGGCACGATGACGACCGTCGCCGTGTTCCTCCCTCTCTTCTTCCTCTCAGGAATTCTTGGACAGTTTGTGAAAGGTATCCCCTTCACCATCGTGATGGTACTCATCGCCTCAATTATTGTCGCGCTTGGCATTGTGCCACTCATTGCCATGGGATTCCTCAAGCACGAAGAGAGCCCGTTCGCACTTTATCGTGAGAAGCTTTGGCATACACTCGAAGGCGTATATGCTAGCCTCCTCACACGCCTCATACAGGTCAAAGCGCTTCGCCGTTCATTCTACCTTTTCCTTGTCACCGCGCTGGTGAGTGGATTCGCGCTTGTCGGCACGGGCGCACTTCCGGCAATTCTCTTCGCTAATGACGATGTCGACTTCTTCACTGTCGACATCGAACTCCCGCAAGCAAGCACACTCGCTGCAACCGATGCCGTCGCACAACAGGTAGAAGACTTTTTCGAAAAAGAAACCCCACACCTCACCTCGATCCAAACAACCGTCGGCGGCACCTCCGCGCTTTCACAAAATCCACAAAGTGGCGCAAAGTACGCATCGCTCACCGTCAACCTCACAAAAGGCGACGAACGCGAAGCTCGCAGCGAAGACATCACCAAGGAGCTCCGCGCAAAGCTTGCAGTAGCGTCCTGGTCAAGCGGCGCAACGGTACGTATCGCCGACGTTGTCGCAGGACCACCAAGCGACGCACCCGTCGTTATCAAAGTCTGGAGCAATGACACCGCAAAACTTGCTGAAGCAACCGAGATTGTCGAAAACGCACTCAAAGATGCAGAAGGAACCCGTGACGTCACCTCCGCACTCGCGAACGACGGCACCGAGCTCGCCATTCATATCGACAGAGCACGCGCTCGCGACTACGGGCTCTCTACCTCCGACGTTGCACAGACGCTCCGCGCAGCAATTGCTGGTGTGGAAGCAACAAAAGTCCGCATCGATGGTGACGATATCAACGTCCGCGTCCGCGTTGCACTCAATCAAGCATACGTACAACCAGAAGACACTATCATAACCACCGCCGACACCATCGCGCAAATCCCTGTCGCAACATCGCGTGGCAATGTACCACTCGGCACCTTCCTCACCACAACTGCTGGTCGCACCTCTGCGGTTATTAACCACGAAAACGGCATGCGTGTCAGTAGTGTGAACGCGCAACTTGCACCTCTGGGCAATGCAGTCGAAATAACCGCTGCATTTGAGGCAAACGCAACATCACTCAACCTTCCCGCAGGCGTCACTCTCACCTACGGTGGCGATTCTGAACAAATCCAAAAGACCTTCACCGAAATGCTTGTTGCACTCGTGACAGGACTTGTCCTTATGTTTGCGATTGTCGTACTTGAATTCAATGCAATCGGGCAATCGGGACGTCTTCTTTCAGCAATTCCGCTCTCGCTCGCAGGCGTCCTCTGGATGCTCTTCCTTATGGGGCAACCGCTCTCATTCACGGCGTTCCTCGGCATCATTGCACTCGCCGGTATCCTCATCAACAACGGCATCCTTCTGCTCGACGATATGAACGCTCGCAAGGCACGTGGCGCTAACAGTACTCCTGAAGACCTCGTCCGTGAATCAGCAGTAAGCCGTTTGCGTCCAATTCTTCTCACGACGCTCACCACGGTCGTCGGTATGATTCCGCTCACCCTCGTCTCCGCAACCTGGGCACCACTCGCCTTCACTATCATGGGCGGACTCCTCTACGGGACGCTCCTCACCCTCATCTACGTCCCGCTCCGTTCACTCAGTGCAGAGAGGAACGTAGGGAAACCATCAGTTATCACTCGACTCTACCGACGGATATTCTGATGTGACAATAAAAGTACGACGGTATACGTCGTACTTTTATTGCGCAGTTTTTCTCGCAGTGCGTTATACTACACCCATGAGAGAGAAACTTATTATCATCACCAGTGTTGCGATTTTAAGTATTGCGCTCATTGTCTTTTTACAAAAAAGTGACGGGGCCGTTCGCAACGCACCGACCCCCGGCAACACGATTGTAGTGCTCGGCGATTCACTCACCGTCGGCATTGGTGACACTGACGGTGACGGATGGGTGCCGCTTGTTGAAGCGCAGCTCGGGAGAAAAATCACCCGTATTGCAACACCAGGCGAAACCACCGCAGGAGGACTCGCACGTCTCGACGAAGTGCGAGCACTCAAACCTGATACGGTAATTGTATTCCTTGGTGGCAATGATGCACTCCGTCGTATTCCTGTTGCAGACACCTTCGCACATCTTCAAACGATTATCACGACTCTACAAGAAGAAGGTATACTTGTCGTCCTTGTCGGCGTCCGCGGCAGTTTCTTCGGCGACCGCTATGAACAAGAATTCAAAACACTTGCAGAAGACACTCGTGCAGCACTCGTACTGAATGTACTCAAAGATATTTTCAATAATCCCGACCGCATGTCCCCCGACAGAATCCACCCCAACACCGAAGGGTATATCCTCATCGCCAAACGTATAACAGAAACTCTCAAACCGCTCATATCAATCTAAGAGACACTACACATATAAAAAGCGCGTCTGCAACATGCAGCGCGCTTTGGGTGTGCCAGAATGGCTAATTGTTTGAAGAACTTAAACGGTAAGGTTACCCTCGTTGAGTGAGACGCTGGCACGAGCAAGTGCAAGTGCTTCGGGAAGTCGTTCGGCGAGGATGTTTCGCGCAAGAAGTGCGACGGCCGTTGGGTAATTTTCTGCCGTCGACGTGTACGGGGCTGCATCAAGTACCTTCTCTGCTACCGCGAGAGAGTCCTTGGCACAACTGACCAGGATTTCCTGAGGAACACTCTGGAGATCAATACCAGAAATAAGGTACGTCCCCACCAGAACCACATCCACCGAGCGATAACTCACAGGTCTACTCCAATGATAATTATCGATCATTGTGCAGATGCAACTTACTACCGCAACAAGATTTTCCATGACACACCTCCCGAGGCGTATGAGCAGTTACTGCCCAATTATTTCCGACATGATTTCGTTGGTTTCTGCACAAATGTCTTCATCGGAGCCGTTGGCGTCGATGATATACACTTTTGTAGTGCCGTCGAGTTCGACAGATGCCTTGAAGTGCTTGAGCCCTGTACTCATCCGCTCGAAATATTCGAGCGACGGAGTATCTGAGTCTCCCTCCTTGGCATCTGCACGTACTGCGTCATACACCATCTGCGGATCCAGATTATATATCAGATACGCATGTGGCGACGGCAGTCCGGCCTTGATCTGTTTTTTCCGCAGGTCAAAGGCATCAGAAACCAAGTCTGTACACCCCATCCCGTACAGATGCAGAAACATATCCACATCACCACGGAGGGAGCGTACATTATTCCCCGCATGCAGTTCCGGCAGCACATCCACTCGTAAATGCATATTCATGTCAGCAGATATAAGTGTGAGAAGTTCAAACGCAGAGTATTTCCCCGCGATAACATCCTCCAGATACTCTTCTAAACCCACCCCCGGAAGATAACTCATCATCTCCCCAGACCCTTCAGTGGTCACGAGGTAGTTACTCGGGAAGTTGCCGTCGATCGTGCCGCAGTATGCTTCAAGATTAATTCCTGGCATACCGCCTACAACAACATATTTACCTTTCATGTAAATCTCCCAACTTGAAGTTAATGAAGTGTTACGTGAGGCGGGGCAGGACGTTCGTCTAGCTCGGGAACCTCATCAAGTGCATCAGAGTCGTTGACTTGCTTCAGTAGTTCGCGGCAGGCACGAAACACCATGACGATATATTCGTTGCCGCTGCATGCTTCAAGGATTTCTTCGAAACTGTCCGTGACATCGCCATTTTCGGTGAGCATAAGCTCCTGCAGCGCAACCTCAACAGCTGCACAAATATCGGGGTCAACGTCGCACTCCTCCATGTGTTCGATGAAGACAAAGTGCATTACCACACAAACGTTCTCAATTGCGAACTGGGTCAGGACAGCGTCTTCGTACAAGAAGACACGTCTGAGTTCCGTGTAAAAAACACACTCCTCGTCAGTAAGATCGGGATTCTGGAGCCAACGCTCGATGCGTGACGCACACTTTTCGAAAAAAGCGATGCGAACCTCATGTGCAGCGTCGGTTGACGCCTTAATGATGCCATCTGTTTGGCAATCGGCTTCAGTGAGCAGTTCCGGCGAGAATTCAGGAATTTTGTTCATGTCAAACATCCTCCGTAGAACAATCAACTAATACTCTACATCACAGAAAGTAATCAGTCAAGCCTACGGACGGCCACTGTCGTAATTCTGTACAGTTTCTTGACAAGTAAGGTATGCGTGGTACGCTAACATCAGTTCCGTTCATTCTTGGGAGAGACACTATGTCTTCGCAAAAAACAAAGCTGCTCAGGCTGCTTATACGTTTCGTACTACCCATCGTGATCATTGCGCTCGGACTCGTACTGCTGCCACTGATCGTATGCGTCGCAATCTTTCTGTTGGCACGGTACCGGGGAGCATTTCTTATTCGCGTACGCATGTACGCACTGTTTTTAGAAATACTCCTTAGACTTCCCGCAGTGTGGATAACGCAGCATGAGCTGCACACACATATTTCGGAAAAGCATATCGATGTACTTGCGGCAATCGCACGCTCGTCGTACATTCGTACCTATTTGAAGGTTTCATCCACGCTCAGTGATTCTGCTGTTTGCAAAGTTATAGTTGACGCATTCGTTGCAACACTCTTCGCGAAAAAAGTGCGCAGCAAGGTAAGTGCCGAGTATCTCGATGCTTGGTACTACCCATCAAACGACAGAACACTGCTCTACCCCGTCGGCGACGACCGGACAGGTCGGATACTCAGCCTTCCCACACACGCCATCGATGTAGCCGCCTGCACCGCCGCTCAAAACGGCGAACAAATATACATCTCGTTCATTCGCAGGAAAACTGGCGGGAAACCCACACCACCAAAACCGAAAGAGACCCTTGTCCCTATCAGAATACGCACATAACGTCCCCTCCCCAATCCACAAGCATCCTCGCGGGTGCTTTTTTTGACCACACACCGTAAACGAATTTGTCGAGACTCTTTATGCAGCTAAAAAATCATCTGTGTCCAGATGAGTTTTTAGTTATACCACGGGAGCTGACGCTACTTTTTACACACAACAGCCTCTATCGACTCATTGCGATGTATAAGTTCATCGTTACGTACCCATACGAAAAAATCATACTCCGTTTTTGCTTCTCGCCCATACCACTCCAAATAGTCGCTCGCCATCACTCGCGCTTTGAGGACGTCTTCGTTCTGTGTGAGGAACGAGCTGTACTGCTGATAGGCATGGCTTTCAAACAGAAAATTGAGCTCATATGATGAGCGGCGATGCACTATATAGAGCACATACGACCACCAAAAATAGAAAAATGCGAATAATACCGGCAGAAACGACCCGCGAATAAAGCCAGCCTTTTCATGCAACGCCGCAAGCTGAGAAATCACCACAACATGCATTGTTTCATTTTCTTGTGCAAAATGTGCAAAGCGAGAAGTAGATGCAAGCGCAAGTGCCCTCTGCTCGTTCGCAAAACAAAGTGTCATCAATGTGTACACCGCAGCGTTCCAAGAATGATACGGCACGCGTGCAATGATTTCGACCGCACGAAATTTCAAATACGAAGGCTCCCGCCCATACACCACATTCCCCGCAAACACAAGAAGCGCTCCGAGCACACGAGGGAAAAGCCCCGGCCTATACGCATCATACTCCCCCGCATACAGCGCCCGCACCTCCGCATCACGCAATGCCGCCACCCGCTCCTCATGATGAGCCATATTCCGTACATTCATTGCTGAAATATAGCACATATACAAGAGTCAAGCACGAACCAAGAGGGCATTAGCAGCTGGTTACTCAACCATTTCGAGTTTTATGCGAGAAATCGCTTTGGTGTAATATTTACAAAATACTTCCCTCTTTGTAAGAGGGAAGTATTTTGCTTTAGACAATGCCGCGACGCATCAATGCTCTGAGCCGTCCACATATTCCAGAAAATAAGTGTAGTTGTCCCGTTATTTCCCACGTCATTCCCCATATAGGTTTAAATAAATTCCAAATTTGTCGCCAAGTAAGTCAAAAAGAATAGTGACTCCGTTATTTCCCAAGCTATTTAATCATAAAAGCAAAGATTGATACTCGTAAAAGAGCATAAAGAAACAAAACAAGAAAGGCGTATCTATTACCCCATCGTTTTGCAACTGCAAGCAAAAGAAATCCAACAGCAGCTGTTTCAGCTAAAGCCAGTACTGGAGCAAACCAGCCTAGTCCGCCCGGGCTAATGTCACCGTTTGTTGCATAAGAATCATTTATATACTGCCCTCGTGTAATAAAAAATGAAACGATCGCCCCAGCGTAAACCCAGTTTCTTCCGTCCTTTTCTCGTCTGAGAATAACAATTGTAAAAAATATAATTGAGAATAACATATGTTTATTTAGATGATAAAAATTACATTTTACAAATGCTCTAGAATGGCAGAGCTGTAAACTCCGCTGCCCTAACAGACCATGGAGGAACTGTTCTTATTTTTCCATCTTCATATTTAACGACTGCAGCAATTCCATCAGTACCAACCAGCGTCCCAATTGAGTCAAATGCACTATTATATATCTTTTCTCCAACACTAACGGTGAAACCATCTCTCATTTTTACACCATCAGCTGTTGTTTTAAAATATTGAGGTCTTGAAATTCGAGAAGTATTTACCTGTCGCTGTTCGATGTAATCTACTCTTCTTGCCACCTGTTCGAAAGCGGAGAGTATTAATTGAGTATCCTCACCAATCTCCTTATCTTTTGGCACAACAGCCTTACTTATTGCAGCAGCTTGAACAATACTATTTACACCCTTTTTACTTAATGCTGTTTCAGATATTGCGCTAGACACACTCTCAAGAGCGTCTTTGATTTTGTCGATTCTTAAGTCAGAGGAATATGCTATCGTTCTGATTCCCTGCACGTCAAAAGTCTTAGGTGTCTTTTCATCTTTCAATAAGACAACCTTCTTTTCATAGGCATGACAGAGGCCTAATTCATACATCACATTTGAATTTCTTGAACTGAGATCACATAGGACAAGATCAGCCTTAAAAATCATCTGAATAATACTTATTCCTATATCCTCCGAAGCGAGAGAATCATCAGCACGGACAGCTTTATATCCCGCCTTTTCAATTGCTGGTTTAATCACATGGGCGTAAACTCGATCAAAATGCTTTTCATCATAATCATCATTTGTTGTAAAAGGCATTATAACAAAACATTCTTTTTCCTGTTTCTCTTCTTCAGTAGTTTTTGTATTGTTTTCTTTATTCATGTCGGAATTCTACTCCGTATTATTTAAAAAGCAAGCACATAACAACAAAAAACAGAATGCCTTGTGGACATTCTGTTTTCTTTTTCTTTACTTTCCGAAAATTCTTTCTTCCTTGCTTGGGATTAGTCTGCGGTTGCTAGGAGGGATTCTTTTTCGGCTAGTTCTATGGCTCGTTTCGCGGCTGCGGCGTCGTCGAGCTCCTTTGCGAGGGCGGTTACTGCGGTGTGCTTTGGCGCACCCTTGTAGCCGGTACCTGCTGGAATGAGTCGTCCGAGGATGACGTTTTCCATGAGTCCGGTGAGGTTGTCTTCGAGTCCACGGACTGCGGCACTGATGAGCACACGCGTCGTGTTCTGGAATGAAGCTGCAGAGAGGAATGACTTGCGGGTGAGTGAGGTTTCGGTGATACCGAGAATCTGACGGTCGCCCTTTGCTTTGTCTTTGCCTTCTGCTTCGAGTCGTTCGTTTTGTTCGAGAACAACCCATTCTTCGACGACGTCACCACGGTTGAACGATGAATCGCCAACGTGGGTAATCTTCACGCGAGACATCATCTGCTTCACGATGAGTTCGATGTGCTTGCGCGCAATCGACACACCCTGGAGTTCGTAAATCTTGTTGATTTCCGCGATGATGTATTCCTGTGCGATTGTTTCGCCACCGTACTTGAAGATTTCAGGAAGGTGTGCGGAACCGTCGGTGAGGAGCTGTCCTGCGGTGATGGTTTCACCGTCCATAACGGTGAGGCTACGGCGCCAGTGGACAGGATACTCGATGTTGTCCTTCTTCTTCGGTGCATGCTTTGAAGACATGTCCGGAGCGACGACGATAACTTTTTCCTTTCCTTCTGAACGAATTTCGGTCACGATACCGTCACACATAGAGACAACTGCAGGAATCTTTGGCTGACGCTTCTCGAAGATTTCTTCCACGCGTGGAAGACCTGAGGTTACGTCGCCACCGACTGATGCGGCTCCACCGGCGTGCTTGGTGTTCATGGTGAGCTGGGTTCCTGGTTCACCGATTGCCTGTGCGGCGATGGTTCCCACGGCTTCGCCGAGCTCAATCATGCTGTTGGTCGTGAGGTCGATACCATAGCAGTGCTGACACACACCACCGAGTGTTCGACATGCCATTGGTGAACGAACATCAACGGTGTCCACGGATGAGATTTCGAGCATCTGCGCGTCGGCACGAGTGAGGAGTGTACCCTTTTTGATGAGCACCTTCCCTTCTTTATCGAGCGCGTCTGCGGCGAGAATACGTCCACGGATTGAACGTCCGAATGGTACCGGAAGTCCTGATGCTGAAATGCGACCAATGGTGGTACCGGTCTTCACACCACAGTCTTCTTCGGTAACGATAGCATCTTGTGCTACCACGAAGAGACGACGTGTGAGGTAACCAGCCTTCGCAGTCTGGAGTGCGGTGTCGGCAAGACCTTTTCGAGAACCGTGAGTGGTGGTGAAGTATTCGATTGGAGAAAGTCCTTCCTTCATCGACTTCTTTACCGGGAACTCAATCGTTTCGCCTTTGGCGTTGGCGATAAGCCCCTTCATGCCTGCCATCATGGCAATCTGTCCGAGAGAACCGCGGGCGCCAGACTTCCACATGTCGTACACGGAACCGTTGAGGTCGAGCGTGTCTGGAAGGATCGCTTCGAGTTCCGCCTTTGCCTTGTGCCAGATTTGAATGATGGCACGCTTGCGCTCGTCAAGCGAGAGGAGACCGTCGTTGTAGTGTTCGCGAACAGCTACTTCTGCAGCGTTCCCCTTGTCGAGAATTGCCTTCTTGCCTTGCGGCACGACAACGTCGTCGATTCCCCACGTAACACCCGAGAGTGTTGCGTACTTGAAACCGAAGGTCTTGATCTTGTCGACAATTGCGGCAACGGCGTCAGAGCCCTTTTCATCGATAACGTCCAAGATGATTGAGAAGAGTGTCTTCTGGGTAATCGTGTCGTTGATGTACGGGAGTTCTGACGGGAGTGTTGCGTTCACAAGGAGGCGTCCGATGGTTGTTTCGAACGGCTTTCCTTCGAACTGTGCATACTTAACGGTCGTTGTTGGAAGAATATGCACCTTTGCGCGAAGGTCGACAGCGTCGAAATCGTGCGCGGTGATTGCTTCGTTTGGTGAAGAAAAGAACTTCCCTTCACCCTTTGCGCCGTCGATGACCTTGGTCATCCAGAAGACGCCGAGGGTCATGTCGAGGAGCTTTTCAGAAACAACAGGGTCACCAGAACCCGGCTTCAAGATGTTCTTGTTTGCCGAGATGATGTTCTTTGCTTCCCATTGTGCTTCTTCGGAGAGTGGTACGTGGACCGCCATCTGGTCACCGTCGAAGTCGGCGTTGAATGCGCGACAGACGAGTGGGTGGACTTGGATTGCGTTACCTTCGATGAGGACCGGGCGGAATGCCTGGATTGACTGACGGTGGAGCGTCGGCGCACGGTTAAGGAGCACGTAACGTCCTTCAATCACCTCTTCGAGGATTGCCCATACTTCAGGCACGCCTTCTTCAACGAGGCGTCCTGCGCCACGTACGTTGTACGCAAGTTCTCGTGAGAGAAGCTTCGCCACAACGAACGGACGGAAGAGTTCGAGTGCCATGTGCTTTGGGAGTCCACATTCGTCAAGCTTGAGTTCTGGACCAACAACGATCACAGAACGGCCTGAGTAGTCAACGCGCTTTCCGAGGAGGTTCTGACGGAAGTAGCCTTGCTTTGACTTGATGTAGTCAGAGAGTGACTTGAGTGGACGACGCTGTGCGGAGTTCATCGCGTACTGACCGTTTGAGTGGCGGATTGAGTTGTCGATAAGAGAGTCAACCGCTTCCTGCAAGATGCGCTTTTCGTTGCGGAGAATTACTTCTGGCGCACCAATCATGGTCATCTTTGCGAGGCGGTTGTTACGGTTGATGACGCGACGGTAGAGGTCGTTAAGGTCTGATGATGCGTGGCGACCACCTTCGAGCGCAACCATCGGGCGTGATGCGGGTGGAATGACGGGGATGCGTGTGAGGAACATCCATTCAGGACGAACACCTGCGTTAATCATGCCGCCAACAAGCGCGATGCGCTTCTGGAGCTTTGCACGTTCCATTGCGCCTGCTTTTTCAAAGCGTTCCTGGAGCTGTGTGTGCATTTCTTTGAGGTCGATTGCCTTGAAGAGATTGTAGATTGCTTCTGCACCAATTTTTGCCTCGAACATGGTCGAGTACTTCATTGAGAAGCGGTGGTACTGAAGTTCTTCGAGAACGCCGCCGAGAGTGATGGATTTGATTTCATCGCGCACGGTTTCGAGACGTTCCTTCAAGTCTTCCTTTGCTTCTTCGGTTTCGAGCGTCTTCATCTTTGAGATGTATTCAGAATCGACTTCCTTCAAGAGGCGTGCACGCTCTTCTTCGGACACCTTCGTGACAATGTAGCCGGCGAAGTAAATCACCTTTTCTACTGCTGAAGTCGGGATGCCGAGGAGTGTTGCGATGCGTGACGGCACTGAACGGAGGAACCAAATATGTGAGACAGGAACACAGAGTTCGATGTGTGCCATGCGTTCACGGCGCACAATTGCACGCGTGACTTCAACACCACATTTTTCACAGACTACACCACGGTAGCGAATACCCTTGTATTTCTTACATGAACATTCATAGTCTTCAACCGGGCCGAAGATGCGTTCGTCGAAGAGACCATACTTTTCCGGACGCTGGGTACGGTAGTTGATGGTTTCAGGCTTCGTAACTTCACCATGTGACCAGTCGAGAATCGTTTCTGGACTTGCGAGCTTTACCAAAAGCGACGTGAAATCCTGTCGTTTCTGCGAATCGCCGAGGCGCTTGTAGAGAGGCAATGATGCCTTCTTTGCGGTATCGTTTGAGTTTTCCATATAGATTATTCGTCGTCGCTAGTAATTTCTTCCTCTTCGTCAGTGTCTGATTCTTCTTCATCATCAAGAATGTTCTTTGGGCCTGCTTCTGCCTTGCGGAGCACCTTGGTGCGCTCTACGGTACCGTCTGCCTGTTTGAGCTCGATATCGAGCGCGAGGCCACGGAGCTGGTTCATAAGAACACCGAATGCTGCTGGAGTGTATGGCTGTGACATACGTTCTTCGTGAATGATTGCATCGAATGCTGCTGAACGTCCTTGGATGTCGTCAGACTTAATCGTGAGCATTTCGCGGAGCGTGTGGGCTGCACCGTAGCCGAGGAGCGCCCATACTTCCATTTCACCGAAGCGCTGTCCACCAACCTGCGCCTTACCACCAAGCGGCTGCTGGGTAATAAGGGAGTAGGGACCAATTGAACGCATGTGGATCTTGTCTTCAACCATGTGGTGGAGTTTCAAGATGTACATGAAGCCAACGGCAGTCTTCTGTGCGAAGCGCTCTCCCGTGCGGCCATCCTTGAGCCAAATCTTACCGTCTGGTGTCATGCCTGCCTTCACAAGCTCGTCCTTGACGTGGTTTTCGTCTGCGCCACCGAATGGTGGCACGATTGCCTGGTAGTTGAGCGTGTGTGCTGCCATACCAAGGTGAACTTCAAGAATCTGTCCGAGGTTCATACGTGATGGCACGCCGAGTGGAGTGAGGAGAATGTCGATTGGTTCGCCGTTCTCGTCGTATGGCATGTCTTCTTCAGGAAGAATGCGAGAAATAACTCCCTTGTTACCGTGACGTCCTGCGAGCTTGTCGCCGACAGAAACGTTACGCACCTGTGCGATAGTGATGTGAATGCGCTTAAGCACACCTGTTTCGAGTGAATCGCCACTGGCGCGGGTAAATACCTTCACGCCAACAACACGACCACGAGCACCGATGTCGAGACGTAGTGACGTGTCCTTCACGTCCTTTGCCTTTTCACCGAAGATTGAACGGAGGAGACGTTCTTCTGGAGAGAGCTGCTGCTCGCCCTTTGGTGTCACCTTGCCGACGAGAATATCGCCTGCGCGGACTTCTGCACCAACGCGAACAATTCCCTCTTCGTCGAGGTTGCGAAGCTTGAGTTCTGACACGTTTGGAATATCTGGTGTTGTCATTTCCGCACCAAGCTTGGTATCGCGAACGGCAACAACATACTCTTCCATGTGAATGGTTGAGAACTTACTCTGCTTTACGAGGCGCTCTGAAATAACAATCGCGTCTTCGTAGTTTGCACCGCTCCATGACATGAATGCCACGCGGATGTTCTGACCGAGTGCAAGCTGTCCGTTGTCAGTTGACGACGTGTCCGCGAGGACAGTGCCACGCTTTACCTTGTCGCCCGGACGCACAACCACTGAGTGGTAGAATGCTGAGAAGTCGTTCGTGCGCTGGAACTGGGTGAGCGGATAGGTTGTCTTCTTGCCTTCCTTGTTCTGAACAACAACCTGCTTGCCATCTGCCTTGAGGACTTCACCTGCTTCCTTGGCAATAATCACACGGCCGAGGTCGCGTGCGGCTGCTTCTTCAACACCTGTCGCAACAAGTGGTGCTTCACGCACGAGAAGTGGCACTGCCTGCTTCTGCATGTTTGAACCCATGAGTGCGCGGTTGGCGTCGTCGTGGTTCACGAATGGCACCATTGAGGTTGCCACGGAGAATGCCTGGTTGGTTGCGATGTCGACGTAGTCAACATCGTCACGCGCAACAAGTACCGGCTCGCCACGGCGGCGTGCCTCAACGTTGTCGCGCACTATCTTGCCCGCATCAGTTACTTCTGTTGCTGCATGCGCAATAGTAAAGCGTTCTTCTTCATGAGCATTCATGAAGACGACTTCGTCAGTTACCTTGCCGCCCTTCACCTTTGCGTACGGTGTTTCGATAATACCGAAACGATTAATACGTGCGTACATTGCGAGACGGAGGATAAGACCAATGTTTGGACCTTCCGGTGTGTGGATTGGACAGAGGCGACCGTAGTGAGATGGGTGTACGTCGCGAACGTCGATGGTTGCACGTTCGCGGGTAAGACCTCCGGGACCGAGTGCTGAGACCGTACGGAGTGTTTCAACTTCCATGAGGAGGTTCTGCTGCCCCATGAGCTGTGAAAGCTGGTTCGCATTAAAGAACTCCTTGATGACTGCAGAGAGTGGACGTGGGTTTACAAACTGGAGCGGTGTCGTCGTGTCAGAATCAATCGTCGACATACGGTCCTGAATGTTGCGCTTCATGCGAGTGATACCAACACGAACACGCTGCTGGAGCATTTCGCCGAAGAAACGAACACGGCGGAAACCGAGGTGGTCGATGTCGTCAGCAACTGCACCAGGAGTGAGGTTAAGCTCAGTGATGTGCATGAGGATGGTGATCATATCCTCGAGTCCGAGGGTACGCTGTGCATCTGCGGTCTTATCAACAGAGAGCCCGAAACGGTCGTTGAAGTGATGGCGTCCGATTTCTGAAAGGTCGTAACGAGCAGGGTCAAAAATAGACTTAATGAATTCGCGTGCGGCGTCCGGAGTGACGAGGTCGCCGTCGCGCTGGCGCTTGTAGACTTCAACCGCTGCTGCTTCTGAAGTTTTTGCGGTGTCTTTTTCAAGCGTTGTTTGGAGCATTGCGTGGAGTGCTTCGCGTGTTTTGTCACGGAGGTCCTTGTTCATGCCGGTGAGCGCGTGCGCACGGTCGGCAAGCTTGAGGATTTCTGCGTCGGTTTCTACACCGAAAAGACGAAGGAGTGACGTAATCGGGAACTTGCGCTTACGGTCGATACGAACGTATGCTGCGCCATCGATGTCGGATTCGACTTCAACCCATGCACCACGCGCAGGAATAACCTTTGCACCGAAGAAGTGCTTACCTTTCTGTTCGTTCATCACGAAGAAGATACCGTATGAACGGGCGAGCTGTGGAATAACCACGCGCTCAACGCCGTTGATAATGAAGGTACCCTGGTCGGTCATCATCGGGATGTCCGTGAAGAAGATGTCCTGCTCCTTGTCGACACCGATGACTTTGTTTTTGACGTGTACCGTCACTTTCATCGGCGCTTCGTAGGTGCGCTTGTTTGCCCATGCCTCCTCAGGAGTCATCTTTGGCTTCCCAACTTCGTACTTCTTGAAGGAGAGTTCAAACTTCTTTTCCGAGTAGTCGGAAATAGGAGAGTACTCCTTAAGAATCTCCTTGATGCCTTCTTTCACGAGCCAGTCGTACGAAAGACGCTGCGGCTCGATAAGGTCCGGCAATTCAACACGCGGTGCTGCATAACGCGAGAACACCTTTTTCTCCAGCATACCTGTAGACACAGGAGCTGCTGCAACTTTTTGTTTTGCCATCTAATGATAGTTATTAGTAATTGACACAAAAAGGACAACGTTCAAAACGCTGTCCTTACCTTTCTAATTGTTTAGAAAATTGTCGTTCATTGCTGTATAAAATCGCTTTTATATCAAACAAAGAAACGCTCTCGTCACTCACTCAGGACTTTCGCCCTATCCCGCTTTTCTTTACCCCGCACTCTATCACCACTTCCTCTTCTGGTCAAGCAAAACACAGTTTCCCTACACGGAAACTGTGTTTTGCTTCATTTATGTTTTGGTGTGAGTTTAGTTCATAAGACAACGCTGTGGCTGTCCTGTCGACCTGTTATATGCATTTCTTTCTATACGCTCCTCTGTAGAAGTAATACCACGAGCAAACGATGAAGATCCAGAAACGGTGGATGTCCAAAATCTTGTTTGTGAGTCATAGTAGATAAAAGTACCAGCAGTCGGGTGTCTCAAACCCGAAAGACGAGCTTCAAAACCTGAGGTGCCACCAACCTTTATTTGAGTGCCCTGGTCGGTGCCACGCCAGCTTGTTGCGTCAGCCTGTGCTTGTGTCATACCGAGAAAGATTTCAAGTGTTTTATATTCATTGTCGGTAGGGATATGCCAACCTGTAGGACAGATTCCTCGCACACCTTCTGTTGTTGAATAGCCCATAGTTTCATTCCAGCTATAGAGCCCGCCATCGGAATCACATAACGCCGTGTCGTTATTGTAACACCATTTTTCTATAGTAGCGTTGTTTGCAGGGTTTGTTGCAGCTGACGCAAGCATAACGCCAGCATTGAGATTGTCCTTGAACCAGGTTTGTGTCCCAAGAGTGATGATGCGGTAATAGCCTCCATTATTGCGCGTTACACCGTCTGCATCAAACGGCCCTCCATCGTACTGTATAACTTCTACAGTTTCTGTGGATTGCGCCACAATAGCAATAGTATTCGAACCAACACAAGCCCCCTTCACCCCACTCGCAGGAATAGCAATGTTCCAGTAAAGGTCTGCAGCAAGTTCATTTGATTCATCAGTACGAAGGTCAATGTTCCGTTCTGCAGCAGTTGGCGTTCCTGAGAGAGCAGTTGCTGCAGCGTCAGTATACCCAACGTCAGTGAGTGCGTAGCGCTGTGCGGTGACCGGGAGTGAGCCGAGTGCATCACAGTCCATAGTATCTCCTGATACTTGGACGTCTGCTTTGGTATTGCCACGTTGGGTAATAGTTGTTTGTACGTTTGTTGTTGAGGATGATTGTTCTCCGAGAGAGCGGGTGCCGTAGTCGATACCATCAGGGAGATTGAGTGCAAGGAGGGAGTTTACTTCTATGGTTGCAGTGAGAGTACCTTGTGCTTCTGCGAGGTCTTGTACTTCTACGTATGCAGACCAGTTGTCTTCAGGGTAGATTGATGCTTCGTCGGTTGCGTCTATGAAGTATTGTATAGGTACTTCGCAGTTGTATGCAATTTCTGTGTCGGAGCCTTGGGTGTAGTCGGTGGTACAGGTAGTGATTCTGTAGCAGTCGTTTTGGTCGGCGGTACAGGTGTTTGTTGCGGTTGTTTTGTGGAAGACGAGGTTGAGGGTGCTTGAGGCGATGTCTGCTTCTCCGTTGTCGTCGTGAATGGTGCCGTTCACGTGGATAGTACGGGTTGTTCCTACGTTTGGAAGAATACCAGAGCTTGTTAAATCATCTGCACTGTATGCTGTTGTTGCAAAACGGATGGTATCAACGGTTGGTGGGGTGTTTTGTACTTCTGCGGTGGTTGATACTTCGTCTGCTGCTTGGGTGTAGCGGAGAACGATTCCTATGATGAGGAGGAAACTGATGGCGATGAGAGTGGTGATTGTTTTTGTGTTTGTCATGAATGTATTGTACTCCGAATTGGGAAAACGCAAAACGTTCTCCAAACAAAAAATCCCAAAGGATTTTTTGTACTTGCAGAGTGTTTGCTAGTCTGAAGTCATGACGCGGTTACTGGTACCATCAGAAGAAACTGCCACGAAGCGACCATCGCCGTAGACAACAGATTTCCAGCTGTTGTCTACTGCACTTACACGAGATATCCAAGTGATGCCGTCAGGTGAGGTCATGACGCGATTGCCAGTACCATCATACGATACTGCTACGAATAAATCATTACCATAAGTAACAGAGTCCCAGCCGTTATCTGCTGCTGAAGTTTGGGATGTCCAGGTGATACCGTCTGGCGACGTCATGACGCGATTACTTGAACCGCTGTCAGAGACTGCTACAAAGATGCCGTTACCGTAGGTGACAGAGCGCCAATCATTATCAACTGCGGGGGTACGCAGGGTCCAGGTGATACCGTCTGGTGACGTCATGACGCGATTGCCAGTGCCTGATAATGCAACGGCAACGAAGACGCCATTGCCGTACGTAACAGATTCCCAGCTGTTGTCTGCAGCACTGGCCCGCGATGTCCAAGTAATGCCATCAGGTGAAGTCATGACACGATTGCCTGAACCAGAGTACGACACCGCAACAAATAAACCATTGCCATACGTGACCGATTTCCAATTATTATTTACCGCAGCAGTACGAGGTGTCCAGGTGATGCCGTCTGGTGACGTCATGACGCGATTACTTGAACCGCTGATAGCAACCGCAACAAAGATGCCCTGTCCGAAAGTAACAGACGCCCAAAAGTTTGCTACAGCTGCCTCATGAGGTGTCCAGGTGATGCCGTCTGGTGACGTCATGACGCGATTACTTTCACCAATGCCGGCGACGGCAACGAAGAGATTATTACCATACGTAACGGAATGCCAAAAGTTATCCGCAGCACTCGTGCGAGACGTCCACTCAATACCAGCCTGCGCCTTCGCAATCACCGCAATCGTATTTGCACCTGTACAGGTACCCTTCACTCCTGACGTAGGAATGGCAATGTTCCAGTAAAGGTTTGCGGAGAGTTCGTTTGATTCATCAGTACGGAGTAAGATGTTTCGTTTTGCTGCAGTGAGCGTGTCGGTGAGGATTGTTGATGCGGTGTGACCGACACTTTCAAGTGCCCACGCCTGTGTTGAAGTAGCAAGTGTACCGATTGCGCTGCAGCCCATATTCGAACCAGAGAGCTGTACGTCAGCCTTGGTGTTGCCACGCTGAGTGATGATTGTTTCGATATTTGTAGTTGATGATGAAACTTCGCCGAGCGAACGGGTGCCGTAGTCAATTGCTTCAGGGAGATTGAGAGCAAGAAGTGAGTTGACTTCGATAGTCGCCGCACTTTGCGTTTGCAGTCCAGCAACATCACTCACGGTGACATGTGCTACCCATGTATCACTGCCGTAAGCGGAGGCACTATCAGTGGCATCTACCCAGTATGCAAGTGATACCGGACAGTCGTATGCAATTTGTGTATCATCACCCTCGATGTAACTGGTATCACAAGGAATGACTCGATAGCAGTCGTTTTTGTCTGTTACACAGCCGATTGACTTACTGATACGATAGAAGTTAAGTGAGAGCGTTGACGACGCGATATCATTCTCTCCATTAAGGTCAGTGACTTGTCCGTTGATGTGAACGACTCGGTCCGTACCGATATTTGGCAAGATGCCACTTATGGAAAGGTTGTCGGCGCCATATGCAGTAGTACTGTAACGAACAGTATCGATGGTTGGTGGTTCGTTTTGGATTTCTGCGGTGGTAGCCACGTCGGCTGCGCCAGTGTAGCGGAGGACGATGCCAACAATAAGAACGAAACTGACCGCAATGAGCGCGGTGAAAATCTGTATATTTTTCATATGTAGATAGTGTACACCACCTTTTGAAAAAGCATGCTGTAGATAGTCAGTGCACAACAAAAAATCGCTTGCGCGATTTTTCTGCTTTCACTACCACGCGAAGTGGGCGAATGCGCGGTTGGCTTCTGCCATCTTGTGCACGTCATCGCGCTTTTTAACTGCAGAGCCTTCTTCTTTCGAAGCGGCAAGGAGTTCTTGAGCGAGTGACTTGAACATTGGCTGACCAGCATGGGCACGTGATGCCTTGATGATCCAGCGAAGCGCGAGCTGCATGCGGCGCTCAGGGCGTACTTCACGCGGCACCTGGTAGTTTGCACCACCGACGCGACGTGAACGCACTTCCATGAGTGGGCTTGCGTTACGGACAGCTTGGTTGAAGACTTCAAGTGGGTCAGGGTTACCTTCACCGGCCTTGATAGCTTCGAACGCAGCGTAGACAATCTTGAGGGCTGTCTGCTTCTGTCCGTTGAGCATCACATAATTGACGAGACGTGATACATCCTCTGAGCTGTAACGCTCATCAGGAATGATATTATTACGTCGTTTTATTGGTCGTCGCATATTGTTCTTTCGTTATCTATTAGCGAGTAATACCTTATAAATTTTCCGAGCTCTGGTCTCTAGAGCACCGGGGCTTCGATTATTTCGCCTTAGGGCGTTTTACACCGTAGCGTGAACGTGCAGTCGCACGACCCACAACTCCAGCTGCATCGAAGCGGCCGCGGACAACGGTGTAGTTTACACCGATGTCCTTAACGCGACCACCACGGACCATCACCACTGAGTGCTCCTGAATGGTATGCTTCATACCAGGGATGTACGCAGTGATTTCCTGACCGTTAGTGAGACGGACACGGGCGATCTTTCGAATCGCTGAGTTCGGCTTGCGTGGTGTCTTGGTAGTAACACGCGTACACACACCTCGCTTAAACGGCGAGTTGTATGCATTTGGGCGGTTCTTTACCTTGTCGAAACCAACAGCAAGCGCACCTACACGAGATTTCGTGATAGGGCTCTTACGTGCCTTTCTTGTCAATTGATTAATTGTTGCCATAATGTTTACGGTGCGGGTACTTTACTATAGGTAGGCAATAAATGCAACCCGTACGGCCTTGTTTCCACGAAGTAATTCCATCTTCTCAATTGCCATTACAAGGTCACAAGAAACATGCAAAAACAAAGAAAAGCCGCGAATATACTCGCGGCTATACTATGAGCTTTGCTGGTGCATACTGCACTAGACTAATGAACGAAAATTCCAAATCTTGCCGCGAAGAAGAAGGTAGACAGCGATGCTACAGTAGATACCAAGCGATCTACCTTCACTAATTTCATAGGAATTGAGAATTTCTCCCACAAAGAGTGGAAGGAGGACAGCTATACCAGACTTCAACGTATCGAACACATGTTGCTGTTTTTGTTGACGTGCCGTGTAAGCGAGCCACTGATAGGTGGACATAAGCATGATAAGCATCATGAGCGCATCAACTCGCTCCAGCCAATCTGCTTGTATTGCAAACAGAGAGAACGGAAACGAGAGAATCGCCATAGCAAGCGATGCAAGGAGCCATAGAGCGCCCCACACAACCACAGCAATGGAGCCAACAAGGATAATTTTCATATGAACCTCGGAACGGGCAGTAGAAAAAGGAGCAACACACATACCATACAATAGAGAGCTGTCCGACGCAAGAGTGTGCATGTTTTTTGAAATCTGTAGTACAATGCAACAATGATGGTAGACTTGATGATTACAGAATGGGAAGGAATTGGACGACTCCTCATTGCGCTCGGGCTCGGGCTCGCGATTGGCGCGGAACGGACCGCACGTGGCGGCAATGTAGGACTGCGCACTTACGGACTCATTGCGCTCGGCGCGTCGGTCTTTGTGGTGGCATCACTCCTTGTTTCGCAGGAGTATGTGGACGCAACGAATTTTGACCCCCTTCGCGTTGCTGCTCAAATTGTTGTCGGCGTCGGATTCCTCGGCGCAGGAGTGATTTATACCAATGCGACCAACGTGACACGTGGACTCACCACTGCTGCTGGCATGTGGGTTGCAGCCGCCATCGGCATGGCAGCAGGTTTCGGACTCTATACGGTCGCCGCAGCCACGACCATCTTCGTTATATTCACCTTCTCCACATTACAAACGATAGAGTATCGTTATCTTAAAAAGATAAACAAGGACAACAACTAACACTATGCGAATTATATTTTTCGATACCGAAACAACTGGAAATACTGACAATGACCGCCTCTGTCAGCTTGGCGTCAAAGACCGTGGGGTTGCAGCACCTGTAATAAATGCATTATACAAACCGCCCCTCCCTATCACCTTTGAGGCAATGGCAGTGCATCACATTACCGAAAAGATGGTTGCGGACAAACCTTCATTTCAGGCATCTTCCGACTATGCTGCAATGAAAGAACTTTTTGAATCGCCCGACACGGTCTGTGTTGCACACAATATCGCCTTCGATGCTGCGGTGCTTGCGCGCGAAGGTATTGTTCCGCGCAACATGCTCTGCACCCTCAAAGTCGCACGCGCACTTGATGAGACGGGCGTATTCACTAACTACAAGCTCCAATATTTGCGCTACCGCCTCGGCATTGAAATTGAGGATGCTACTGCGCACGACGCATGGGGTGATGTCCTGGTCCTTGAACAACTCTTTGAACGTCTTTTTGCAAAATATCTTACTAAGGCAAACGGTGACGAAGCAGCCGCGCTCGCTGCTATGCAAGAAATTACTCGCTTGCCTTCCCTCCTCAAAACTATCACTTTCGGCAAACACAATGGCAAGAAAATAACTGACGTCGCCAAAGAAGATGCGTCGTATCTTAGGTGGCTCCTCGACCAAAAGCGTGCCGCGCCACAAGGCGAAGAAGACTGGATATATACGCTTGAGCAAGCACTCAACGTATGATACACTCACTGTACTAATTAAAGTAACAAATAATTTATGTCACAAGTAACAATCTACTCAACACCAAGTTGCCACTTCTGCCACATGGCAAAAGATTTCTTTACCGAACACAGTGTGGCCTTCACCGACTACAACGTCGCGGAGGACACTGAAAAGCGTCAAGAAATGCGCGAAATTACCGGCCAGATGGGTGTGCCCGTCATCATGATTGGAGAAAATGTCGTCATCGGCTTCGACGAACCAAAGATTCGTGAACTCCTCAGCATTGCATAATAAAAAAGTACACCCTCGTGGTGTACTTTTTTATTGATGCGTCTATTTGTGTCGTGTATAGGTGCCAACAAGTTCTGCATGCGCGAGCGCGCTGCTTTGTGCTGCCTGCTCAACCTCGTCGAGTGTTGGCGTTTTAATAAAACTAAGATTCCCCGAAAGTGCATATACGCGGAACGAGTAGCGGTGCGTATATGGTTCGAGATCTCTTGGCGGGCAAGGCCCCGTATATGTGGCGGCTCCCGCAGAATTGACGCTCTGTGCAAACGTCTGCGTTGCAAGAATATCATCTGTAAATTCGCGTAAGTCTCCTGGGATATTGTAGAAGATAAGGTGATCAAACTTTTCAATACCCTTCGCCTCTTTCACTTCTTGTGGAATATCCGCATCGTCCATCACGAGCACAAAGCTCTTGGTGCCCTCTGGCACATTCGTAATCTGGAGGGGCGGCAACATATGCGTGCCATCACATGTATGGATACTTGGAATCATTTCGCCTGGAGCGAATGCTGATGAGGTGAGTTGCATAGATGTTGTCGTAGTATCTTGTGTAGTCATTTCTCCTTGTTTTGTTTCTGGTGTTGTGGTTGCAATGGTGGTGTATTGGAGTGTAACTGTTTTGAGATGGTCAAGTGGCGCTTCTTCGAGGGAATTAATTTCTTCTGCTTCCCTTTTTATGACGAGTGTGTAGCCGTCGCGCTCGAGCGGCACATCCCATACATCAAAGAAGTCGGCGTAGGTGAGTTTTTCTGCGCGAGTTTTCTTGTAGAACTCAGCATGGATTACCTGCCCTGCTTCATGCGTATGAAGCTCGGTGAGGCAGGTAATGGTATTCCCAATGTTTTGTGGCAGAGGTTCAAGAACATCATCAACAAAAATCTCAAGATGTACCCGTCGCACTTCTGCAAGGTCACGATGCCCGCGAGGCAAACACTGCACGTTCGTATCGGCATAGTACACCGGCGGAAACGGCGGTTTTGTAAATGCCATGTAGGCAAGCGTGGCACCACCGAGCACAAATACCAGCACCACAGCGCCTCCAACATATTTCAAAACAGAAACAACATTCTTTTCCATGCGACAGAGTATACCACACGCATCCACCTACGCAAAAAACAAAACGCCCAAAGACGTTTTGTTTTTGCCAGCTCTATGTGACTTTCAAAATTGGATGAAATCGTGCTGGTTGGAGTAAAATTTTCTCGGAGCCGTACCTGACGTACGGTGGAGAGAAAATTTTGCGAAACCAGCACGAGTTCGCCAATTTTGGAAGTTACCCCAACTTGGCTGCTGGGACGAATGTGAGCGCCATCCCGCCCTTACCTGCACGACCAGTACGACCAATACGGTGCACATAGTCGTCCTGTGTTGACGGGAGGTCGTAGTTGATTACGTGCGTGACGCCATCGACGTGAATACCACGTGCGGCAACGTCGGTTGCGCAGAGAATGCGAACCTGCCCACTTTTAAATGCCTTGAGAGCACGGTCACGTTGACCTTGCGACTTGTTGCCGTGGATTGATGTCGAACGGATACCTGCATCATCGAGCGCGTTTGAAAGGCGTTCAACTGAATGCTTCATTTCTCCGAAGATAATGACGCGTGCAAATGTTTCCTTGTCTTCAAGAAGCTTCACGAGTGTTTCAAACTTGTCATGGTGTCCGTGTGGCACAACATCCTGCGCAATAGTTGCTGCAGTGTCGCGCTTCACAACAGAAACAGTGACTGGTTCTTTGAGGAAGTCATGCACGAGACGTTCTACTTCCTTTGACATTGTCGCTGAGAAGAAGAGTGTCTGGTGACCTTCTGGTACGCCCGAGAGAATCTTGCGCATGTCGTTGATGAATCCCATATCGAGCATGCGGTCAGCTTCGTCGAGTACCACGTGCGTGAGGCGGTCAGTATAAATGTGTCCGTGTTCGATAAGGTCGAGGATACGACCTGGTGTACCGACAATGAACTGATTACGCTTTGAAAGCTGTGAGATCTGACGACGAATCGGCATACCTCCAACACAGACGGTTGAAAAGATACCCATACGTGGTGTGAGCTTATGAAGCTCTTCCTGAATCTGCGTTGCAAGCTCGCGTGTTGGCGCAAGAATGAGCGTCTTCATGTTTTGGTCAGCAAGAGTTGCGTGGATGAGTGGAAGCAAGAATGCTGCCGTCTTTCCGGTACCAGTGTTTGCGAGACCGATAACGTCGCGTCCTTCCATGATGTGTGGAATGATTTGATCCTGAATCGGTGAAGGTTCGGTGTAGCCGAGGCCCTTTGTGACGATATCAACGATTTTGTTGTCGAGTCCAAAGTCTTCGAAGGTATGTGTTACCGCTGCCTTCTCTTCCTTTACCTGGAGTGGGTTACGGTTGATATACTGCGAAACATCGAAGTAGGTGCGAGCACGGCTGCCACCACGGCCTCCGCGTCCACCACCAAATGATGGGCGTCCACCACGGTCGCCACCACGTCCGCCTCCAAATGAAGGACGTCCGCCACGGTCACCACCACGGTCGAAACGTGGGCGATCACTGAATGAACCACGGTCGCCGCCAAACGATGGACGGTCTCCACGAGGGGCACGGTCACCGAAAGATGGACGATCACCACGTTCGAAACGTGGCTTTGCGCCATCACGGTCGCCGCCGAAGCGTGGACGATCACCTCCGAACGAAGGACGGTCGCCACGGGGTCCGCGGTCTTTGTTAAATGAGGGACGGTCGCCAAATGATGGGCGTCCTGCGCCACGACCAAATGTCTTGCCGCCTCGTGATGCGCCTGCGCCGACACTGCTAAATGAGCCGTCGACTTTCTTGCCGCCACGAGTAAAAACGATGCGGTCTCCACGAGACGAATTGTCGCGTGAGCCGCTGAATGATGATTTCATTATTGAAAATTTTTTTTATGAGACAGCATTGCTGTCTCGGGGTGCGGGAAATAAATATTACCTGTGCCTGCGAACAGTAATCCTACGATTACCTCATGTGCACCAACCCAAAACCCCACACGAGAATTGAGTACAACGTGAGCACCATACCACACATTCTAAAATATAGCAACACAATGCGTCTGTATGCTATTGGAGGTGCGGTTCTATAAGTTTTACAAACTGGTCGTTGCGCTCGTATTCATTTTGGAAAAGTCCAAACGATGCAAAGGCTGGGGAGAGTACAATGATATCGCCCGCTTCTGCTGCACCCCGGGCTTCCGCCACTGCTTCTTCGAGGTTTTTGGTAAGGATATGCTTGACGTTCTTTGAAGTGTCGCGGTAGCTCGTATATGCATCAGTACCGGTACCAGGAAGCCAGACTGCGGCTTTGACATACGTATCAATAGTAGCAAAAAGCTCTTTTGTATCCAGCTTTTTATCGGCGCCACCGAGAATAAGCACGAGGTCGCGACGTGACTCGTCACCGAGCGCCTTCAATGCTGCAACGGTTGCATCAGGGGTAGTGGCATTATTGTCGTTATAGACAAGTACCTTTTCTTTTGTGGTGCCAAGTCGCTGCAATCTCCCTTCAACGCCAGGAAATGAAGCGATATATGTAGCAATTTCCTCATGCTCGAGCCCCATAGCACGAAGTGCTTCGTAGGCAAGCGCGGCGTTCATCTGGTTATGTTCACCAAGAAGCGGTACCATGACGTCGTCAGGGAGTGTTGAGGCGTCAGCAAGAACAACCTCTTGATCGAGCTGGTAGCCGTGCTTTTTTGCATGTTCTTGTGCAAGCTTCAAAACGCTTGGCGTTGTCACCAGCGTATCGCCGCCGTTTTGGTAGCGGAAAATATTTGCTTTGTCGTTGAAGTAAGCATCGCGGTCGTTATTATAGTAGTTGAGATGGTCATCAAGGAACGTGGTAAATACCGCAATATTCGGACTCCTTTTTGATTCACCGAAGCCCTGAAGCTGCCATGAGTCGAGCTCCATAACAATGACCGAATCATCAGCAACATCCTTGAGGAGTTGCAGGTTTGAAATGCCACGCACATTACCACCAAGAAGTACGACGCCCTCTGTTGCATGCGTGAGGACGTGATGGATAAGATTTGTGACGGTCGACTTACCACGAGTACCCGTCACTGCAATCACAGGAATACCAGAAATCTCTGCAAAGAGCTCGGCACTCATTGCAATACGGATCCCCTGTTCACGTGCGCGTGTAATAAATGGTGAGTCTAGCGGCACGCCCGCAGCCTTCACAATCATGTCACGCCCCTCAAAATCCTCAAGGCGATGCTCGCCAAGGCGGAGGGTAATATTTGTAAAATCAGCAATTTTTGCCACAGATTCAGCAAGCTGTTCTTCTGTTTTCAGGTCGGTTACGATAAGCTCCGCACCACATTCGGCAAGGAACTGTATATCCCCAATCCCCCGTCCTAAAAGCCCGAGGCCCATAACGGTAATCTTCTTCCCCGCAAATGCCGGGAGATATTCTTCACGTATCATAATGAATCCACTATACCGTACCTCGGGACAGTTGCAAACTTTTGCATCATCTGCTATAGTCTCCGCACTATGGCACAGGATAAACTCATTCGACTCGTTGCAAAGGGCGACAAGGACGGTACCGGCAAGGGACATACTTACTATGTTCACAAGAACCGCAAGACACTTGCGCAGATTAAATTTGCGTTCAAGAAGTACAATCCTTTCACACGTAAGCACGAGGTCTACTCAGAGAAGAAGAAATAAATTTCTTCCAACAAAAAACATCGCAAGCAATTGCGATGTTTTTTTGCTTTATGTTCGGACGAAACAATTACGACACCGTGCTTCATACTGATACGTGCCGTCTTCAGGGACGATGTGCGGGAGCCCATCGGTGACGGCGGTGCCGTCAAGGAGGATTTGACTAAAGCGTGCATCGAACACATGACACTGCTCACATACTGCCTGCTTCGAAATAATATCAGGCTTAAGCGCGAGTACACGTTGTATAATTTCGGGAATTCGTCCGCGATAGTCAACATCGAGACCTGTCACTACCACCGACTTCCCTTTAAGAATCCATGAAAGAATCTGCTCACTGTCCTCTGGTGGAAACATATGAAGCTCATCAATGCCCACTACATCAAATTCTTGCGTCACGTCCGCAAGCGACCGAACCACCAGCGCCTTTGACGATACGCCGAGCCTCGAGGTTATGTGTTCTTCACGTGTATTGCACGCCGGCTGAATATAGAGAATGTGTTTTTTTGCAAATGCAAACGGCTCAACCCGTGCTACAAGCTCGAGCGTTTTGCCACTTTTCATTGGCCCTGCTATAAAAACAAATGTCATGTGATATACTCTACCACATGAACACCAAGAGAGGAAAACTCATCGTCATTGACGGTGGCGACGGCGCAGGGAAAGCATCACAAACACGTATGCTCACCGAACATCTCCGTGCAGACGGACACTCAGTTGAGACACTTGATTTCCCACAATATACGCAAAGTATTTTCGGAAAACTCCTCCGTGAATGTCTTGACGGCAAGCGCGGCGACTTTATGTCATACGACCCCCGTGTCACCTCGCTCCTCTACGGGCTCGACCGCTTTGTGGCAAGAGACAAAATAAATAACTGGCTCGATGCCGGGAGTATTGTTATTCTTGATCGCTACACGACCGCAAACATGCTCCATCAGGGTGCAAAAATTGCGAACGAAGACGAGTTTGCCGAATATCTTACCTGGCTCGAAGAAGTAGAGTATCGAACTCTCGGCATCCCAAAACCTGACCTAGTCTTCCTGCTCAATACCCCGCTTTCGTACCGCCAGAAGCTCCTCGAGCAGTCGGCCGCAGAAAACAAACACGGAACCAACACCCGTGTTGATCTCGCAGAGCGAGACACCGCCCATCAGCTCGCTGCTGAAAAAGCTCTCCACTTCCTCATTGCACGCAACAAAGACTGGAAAGAAATCCGCTGCGCAACTGATACAAAGCTTCGCTCCTTCGAAGATATCCACCAAGAGATTTTTACTGAAGTACAATCGACTATCAATGCCTAGCCAACCCATACAACATTACACCCGCTTTCAAGCGGGTGTAATTATTACCAAACCACAATCCCAATCACCATACCAGCAAGAGCGACGCGATACCAGATGAATGGCCAGAGCGTGTGGGAGCGGACGAAATTGAGGAGGAAGCGGATAACGAAGAGTCCTGTGATGAATGAGGCGATACCACCCGCGAGGAAGATACTCCATTCAATGGGGACACTTTCTGATGATGCACGGATGATTTTTACTCCACCAGCGCCGAGAATAATAGGCAGCGCAAGGAGGAATGAGAATCGCGCCGCGTCGGAACGCGACATGCCAAGCATCATGCCGGCGCCGATAGTTGCGCCTGAACGAGAGAATCCAGGAAAAAGTGCAAGTACTTGCGCACAGCCGATGAGAACTCCTCTCCAGATGGTGAGCTTTTCTGTGTTCAGGTCTTTTACGCGATGTTCTGCCCAGGCAAGGTACGCTGACCCTGCGAGTAAGACACCTGCAATCATAAGCGGCTCGCGAAACGCACTTACAATAATATCTTCAAGGAAAACTCCAACAACCGCCGCAGGAATCGTTGCGAGAATCAGCGCACGGAGGAGCACCCAGTCACGACGGTCAACAGGAAGCCGTCCGAGTTTTCGGAAAACAGTATAGATAAGTCGCTTCAAATCCGCACGGAAATACACAACCACCGCTAGCGCGGTTGCAATATGAAGCGCAATATCAAACGTAAATGCCGCCTCGCCAATAAAGCCATTCAATGCATGAAGGAGTGCAAGGTGTCCCGACGAAGAAACGGGCAGGAACTCCGTAAGCCCTTGCGCGATACCATAAAATATTGCCTGTAGTGCTGTCATGGTGCACAGTATACCGCACTCGTGCTACACTTGCCACTATGGAACATACAACACATGAACATCGCCCAGAAGAGGCGGATATTGCTGGAGTAGCTACAGAGGCTCCTGAACCGAAGCGTGCAAGCATCGCTATGCCAATTGCCATCGTTATCGCAGGTATTGCCATTGCTGCTTCTATTCTTTCATCGAATGGAACCTTCAAAAACATTCTCGGCACAGGCGACAACCTCCCGCAATTTGCCGCAACGGAGCTTTCCATCGCACCCTTCGACCCTGCAACCGACCACATCATCGGCAATCCGGACGCTCCCGTGATTCTCATCGAATACTCTGACTTCAACTGCCCGTACTGCCAAGTTTTCCACAACAGCATGAAGCAACTCATGGCAGAACACGGTTCAACCGGTAGTGTCGCATGGGTGTATCGAAGCCTCCCTATCATCACCCAAGATTCGCCAATCATTGCCTACGCTGCAGAATGTGTCGCGGAAGTTGCTGGCAATGATGCATTTTGGAAATATGCCGACGTACTCTTTGATCACGCACAAGGCACGAAGATTGACACGGCAACACTTGGCACCAAAGCATTTGCACTTGGCGTCAACAAGGAAGCATACGAAGCTTGTGTCGCTGGAAATACTCACCAAGCACGCATGCAAGCACTTATGGACAACGTCGTCGGCCTCGGCGTTACCGGCACCCCTGCAACCTTCGCCATCGTCAAAGGCAAAACCTACCCCATCGAAGGCGGCGCCCTCCCGTACGCACAACTCACCCAGGCTCTTGCAAAAATAATTGAGGATGCAAAAAAATAAACATATCCGACCTCCACAAAAATATATCCGCGTCGCGCGGTTTTTTTGGTTGAAGTTGCTTGATGTAATTGACAAATAACAACATATGTGTTATTGTATTTTTATTACGTGGCGCTCGCTTCGTATCTCCTCCGCAGAGTGTGCGGTCTGATAGTTCATTTAAGAGGTAACCCCATGGAATTCATGGATATTGTACTCAGCGTTATTGTTGGTCTCGTTCTGCTCGCCACGCTGTATCTGTCGTTCTTCACGGTGGATCAACAGACGGTTGCCGTCGTGCAACGTTTTGGCAAATTTGCCCGTAGCGCAACGCCTGGACTGAGCTTCAAACTGCCCTGGATTGACTGGGTTGCAGGCACCGTCAATCTGCGCGTTCAGCAACTGAACGTAAAGGTTGAAACAAAGACCGAGGACAACGTCTTTGTACAATTCATGGTGTCGGTGCAATACTTCATCATGCCCACAAAGGTGTACGAGGCATTCTACAAGCTCGATGACCCCGAAAAGCAAATCACGTCGTTTGTATTCGATGTCGTCCGTGCTCGGGTACCGTCGATTAAGCTTGATGACATCTTCGCGAAGAAGGACGAAATCGCCGACGCGGTGAAGCTGGAACTCGAGGGAGTCATGGACGACTTCGGCTACGGCATCGTTAAAGCGCTGGTAACCGACATCGATCCCGACGCGAAAGTGAAGGAATCGATGAACGAAATCAACGCCGCACAGCGTATGCGTATGGCAGCCAGCGAGAAAGGTGAGGCTGACCGGATCCTGAAGGTGAAAGCGGCTGAGGCCGAAGCTACCAGCAAGGCACTGCAGGGCAAAGGTATCGCCGACCAACGCAAAGCCATCATCGATGGCCTGCGTGAATCGGTTACCGAGTTCGAACAGGCTGTGCCAGGCGCTACCGCACAAGACGTGATGAATCTAGTACTTATGACCCAGTACTTCGACACCCTGAAGGATGTTGCCGGCTCTTCCCAGAGCAACACCATCCTCATTCCGCATTCCCCCGGAGCACTCAGCGACCTCGCTGCACAAATGCGCAATGCCATGATCACCGCTGACCAAGTTACGGCACCGAAGGGCGCCGCAAGCTAGTCAACAGATTCCTGACGGACTCTGTTCCTCCTACGAAGAGCAAGACACACATGTGTATCTTGCTCTTTTTTTTACTTACGTTGCCAGTATTACTCCTCAAGCACAAGTGGGTCGTCGATGCGTTTGAAGTGGTTGGCGCTGAAGGAGGTTTTGATGCATTCGAAGGTCGTGTCGGCTTCAAGGGTCTTTATGGTTGTATGGAATGAGGGAACGGCGTCATCAGGGACTTTAAACCATTTCTTTGAACCGTTCGCATCATAGCGTGCAAGGAGCTCCCCATCCCAAATACTTACTCGCATGTGCTCAACTGTCAGTTCTGCAAGTCGTACACGAATGCCATCACTATAGTAGCGAACGAGGTACTCGCCATCGCGCTTTGTGCAAACACTCATGTCGCCCCCAAGCGGTGTCGAGACTATTCCTCTTTCTTCCTCTTGTGCGCGTATGATTTGAGTCGCCTGTATTCCTTCTTGTCTTCTTTGTTCTGGCGCAAACGAAAACACATACCATAGCACCGCTCCAAGCACCGCAAAAAAAATGAAGGTACCCACAATTATGAGCGTTAACGCACTTCCTTTTTCTTGTATCCTTTTCATATTTATATCGTATCATGACTTCCAAGAAACGGAGAACATCTTGAAAACCGTAGACAGATGGACGAAAATAGTGTATATACTAATTATTCTATTGTTCTTGAGGATTCACCCATGACAAAGGCATCAAAAGGTCATCGCAGTGGTGGCAAGTATGCAGGTCGACACACGACCATCATCCCTGCTGCAGAGTCAATCTGCGACGTACTCCATGCACACCCTGCCGTCAAACGAATTTCCCTTGGTCTTATCAAAAGCGGTCAGCGTGGCTCCGGCATACCGACAATCAAAATCATTGACCAAAAAGGATGTGTCCTGCTGGTTATAAAGGGCAACGCCACCTCGCAACACGTCCGAGTGTACACCGAAAACAACGACGCAGCAGCATTGTTCATTACAGAAGCAGCCCAAGAAAAAGGATTTCTTGTAAACATCCGTGAAAGACCTGGATAACAGAACCCCGAACACAGCATGTGCTCGGGGTTTTTTCATGAGTGATAACTTATCTATACGGAATAACTGATGGGTCTACTGGTGGGGTGTCGAAGAATTTGCCCTCAGCGATTTCGTTGGCGACGCGGATGATTTCTGTTTTTAGGGTGTTGATGTCGTCTTGATTAATTGTGAAGGTGTATTCGGTGATGTCTTGTGCGCGTTCTTTGCGTTCAACGAAGGAGAGCGTGAATGCAGGCGGGAGCGGCATATCTTCGTAGTGGAGTTGAATGAGGAGTGCGTAGAAGACGAGCTGACGATGGTAGCCGCCGTCGCTTGACTGGGTGTTTCCGAGGACTTCGTTTTCTGACTTTGGCTTCCCTGTTTTGTAGTCGAGAACACGGACGATGTTTCCTTCGGTGTCGTAATCGACACGGTCGAGGTTACCAGTGAGTTTTATTTCAGGAAGGCTTTGGTCACCCGTTTTAAGGATTGTTGAAATCGAAAGTTCAGGACGGCTGGTGACACCGATTGTTGCTTTCAAGTGGTCGAGGTATGGAAGTAGCGCTTCGAATGCGCGCTCGTGAAGGCGTGGATATTCTTCTTTCGTGATTGGCATTCTTTCGAGTGCGCGCTTCAGGATTTGCGAGACTTCGCTTTCTGTTGGCCATTCGCCGTTTGCGTGTGCTTGCACTGCTTGTTCAAGAACGGCGTGGACAGCCTCACCAAAAAGAAGTGACGTACCGCGCGGTTCAGGGATTTTGAGAAGGTTGCGGTAGAAGTAGTACCACGGGTCTTTGAGGTAGTTGTTGAGGTGTGTGACAGAGAAGCCGCGTTTTAAGAAGAGCTCACGCACAAGCTGTGGATCGATGCGAAGACCTTGCGGCGGATTACCGAAAAGTTTTGCGGGGTCGAAGTTTTCATGAAGTTCGCTTGTAGTAATCGGCAGAAGTTTTTCGGCATCAATTTGTCCAAGGAAACGCGACGGGGCAAGGAGCTTCCCTTCGCGATTTGTTCTTGAATGTGAAAGGTGCAACATTCTCTTTGCACGCGTCATTGCCACGTACAAAAGGCGTCTCTCGTCGTCTTCCCCGTCGAGTTCTTCGGAGGATTCCTGTACGTCAAACGGTAGTTTGAAGAGGTCGCGCGATGCAGGCTTGCCCCATGCTTTGTCATGCACGTGTGGAATAATCACGACTTCAAATTCGAGACCTTTTGATTTGTGCGCAGTCATAACCTGCACTGCATCAGCATCATTGCCGATAAATGGTGCAATGAGCGGAAGTCCATGCTCGCGTCGGTATGCGAATTGCCGCACAACCGCTGAGAGTGTTGCAGTATGGTCTCGCACCACCATCGCTTCGATGTCGTCATAAATACGGCGAAGTACACGCACGCTTTCTGCGGGGTCATTTTTCACCACATGTGCAAGGAATCCAGATTCAGTAACGAGAAACTCCACAACATGATGCGGCGCATCTGTTACTTCACGCTTGCGTGCTTCCGTAAAAAGTGTAGCAACACACATTATTTTTTCTGGCTCAGCAATGTGCAGTTCGCGGAGCGCTGCTTCGTCCACCATAAGCGTTGCGAGTGGCTTTGCCCATGTTTGCCCCGCAAAAAGTCGCACGAGGTCACTGGTTGGAATATTGAAGTATCCAGCATGAAGTACCTCATACAAAGCACGAGTGTCGTCTGCTCTGACAGTGGCGCGCATAAGCACCTCCACCGCGTGCATGATTGGATGTTCAAGAATGTCGCTTTCAGCTGAAGGCCGAACCGCAATCGAATGCCGGCGCAAGAGTCCTGCGTAGTGTTCAACTTCGCTGTTTTTGCGTGCGATAATAGCAATTTCTGCAGGTGCAGTTCCCTCCCTGAGCGCATCTTGCACACGCTCAAGAACCCATTCATCTTCGATGTCTTCGTGATCGAATTCTCGTGCATCACTTGCGCCATCTGCAAGCTTTCCTGCGGCAGTGAGCGGTACACGGAGCTTTGAAAGTAGTTCATCGTCAGTTTCCACCAGCGAATGTGCGGCATCGAGAATGGTTTGTGTTGAGCGATAGTTTTCTGTGAGTGAGATTTCCTTCGTGTCCTTGAAATGCTTTGCAAAGAAAAGGAAGTTCTGCAGCGACGCACCTTGGAAGCGATAAATCGCCTGCTTTTCATCGCCCACGACAAAAATGTTTGGCGACTCGTGATAGCCAGCGAGAAGTTCGAGGATTTTATTTTGACTTTGGTTCACGTCTTGATGCTCGTCGGCGAGAAGATACTGGTAGGTCTCTTGCAGGTCACGAAGCATGTCTTCATTTTCGGAAAGCGCACGCACCGTCTCAACTATCATGTCTTCAAAATCATAGAGACGCTTTTCATCGAGCACTGCTTGATAGAGTTTGTACGCAAGGAGAAGCTCGCGGAGTTTTGCAATGCGCTTCACTGCATCGCGATATTCACCACGTTCTTTACCTTTATGTGCACCCTTCTCATGGAATTGCGGGATATCCTCAAGCTCATCTTCAAGGCGTGCGATGCGCTCCGAGAAAATGTCTGACGTGATGTATTCCTTTTTCAAATTCGAAATCGCCGACGGAATTTTCTTCACGTAGTAGAGCGGGTCGCCGTGCGGACGAAGCAGTTTAAATTGCCCTCCATTAATAATGTCTTCCATAATCGACACCTTCTCAATGTCGCTCGCGGGCCGCCCGCCTATGATCCGCGGATATGCATCAGGGTACTTACGAATACACTCCCCCGCAAACGAGTGAAAAGTATGCACGGGCACATGATACGCCGCCTCGCCAATGTATCGCGACAGACGTTCACGCATCGCATGTGAGCCAGCATCGGTAAAGGTAAGCGCCAGAATATTCTCCGGCTTTGTGTCAGTGAGCCGTAAGATATTCGCAATACGTAGCGCAAGAATCTGCGTCTTCCCCGTCCCCGGCCCCGCAATAACCATCACCGGCCCCTCAACCGTATCTACCGCCATCTTCTGCGAAGCATTTAACTTCCCATACGCCGTCAAAAACGCAGCATCATCCTTTCCTTTTTTCATCTGTTGAGTATAGCATACTACAATTGTATCTGACAAAAAATCCACTTGCGTGGATTTATGTAGCTAGAGTGAGAAACTGGTGAGGGAGTAGAGGTCGTCGTCAGTGTAGCCTTTGTTTTTTGGTTCTTCTTTCTTCTCTGGCTCAGATATAGGCACGTCTGTCGCCTGTGCGACAACTACTGGTTGTGCAACTGGTTCATTGACGTCCTGCATAGCCGGCTCTGTGATTTCTTGCGAAAGGGGTTCAGTAAGGTGCTGTTCGAGTGGTTCGGCAAACGTATGGTCGTTGGGATCGTCGACTTCGAGAGCTTGGGATGGTGGAATCACTTCAGTGTCGGGAGTGAGGCGATGTGCTTCGCCGGTATCGGACATGAACGGTGGTACCGGTGATGCAATTGGTGCGGGTTCGACGACTTCTTCTTCCATTGCTTGTGCTGAGACTGCGGGACCATCGCTCAGTTCAGGATTCTGCGCGAATTCCTTGGCGACTTCAGCAACTTCGACACCAGTTGATGCGGCAAGGGTTTTGAGTACTTCCTCGGCCCGTGCAGCTTCTTCGCCTTTAACTTGCCCCGAGGTTGCCTCGCCGCGTACAATGCGAAGGAGCTGGGAGAGGTCGTCGTTGGAGAAGTAGTCGATAACGAGACGTCCGCCGTAGTCGGTCTTGGCAATCTGCACCTTGGTGCCGAGTGTATCACTGAAGGTGCGTTCCATTTCTTTGAGTTCTGGCTCGAGGTCCTTCCATGACTTTTTACGGACTTTGTCTTCGGCGATTTGGCGGCAGAGGTGTTCGACTTCGCGGACAGAAAGCTTCTTGAGCACAGTTTCGCGGAAGACAACCTCTTGCTCTTCGGGACGGTCTTTGAGCATGAGGAGCGAGCGTGCGTGACCATCGGAAAGCTCGTTACGGCGGAGTGCGTCGAGGATGTGTTCAGGAAGCCCGAGGAGGCGGATTGAGTTCGCCACGAATGCGCGACTGCGCCCCATACGCTTGCCGATTTCTGTGTGATTGAGCCCGAATTGTGCGGCAAGCTGATTGAAGGCGAGTGCTCTGTCGACAGGGTTCAGGTCTTCGCGTTGGAGGTTTTCGATAATTGCGAGCTCGAGCTTCATGAGCTCGGTTTCTTTGCCTGAACGAATAATCACCGGCACCTGCGAAATGCCCGCAAGCTTTGATGCACGCAAACGGCGCTCACCAGCAATGAGTTCATACTCCGTACGGAATGCACCGTTGTCGAGTGTAACCTCGTTGCGTGTCACTACAAGGGGCTGCATCACGCCGTACATACGAATAGACTCTGCGAGTTCTTGCAGTTTCTGCTCATTGAATTCCTTGCGCGGCTGGTACGGATTGGGAACAATCTTCTCAACCTCTACCCAGAAAATTGAATTCGACTCGTACGCCGACTCTGCCTCCTTAGTATCGATAACATCGTGTATTTCTCCTTTCATTGCCGGAGTATATCACGACCTTGCGAGTACACAAAAAATCCTCACAAACGTAAGGATTTTTTGTGTGTGATGTAACTATGTCGCCACACTGCGTCGCGCACGTTCTGGAAGAATTGCGGATGCGAATGAGGTTCCGGGGATTTCAGTCGGCGAATTACGTTGTGTCGTGTCGCCGAGTCCGAGTTGTCCATAGCTATTGTCTCCCCACGCAAAGAACGTACCGTCTGTTTTGAGTCCAAGCGTAAAATATTCGCCTGCCGCAATCGCTTGCCAGTCTGTATCTGTGCCAACTTGCATTGGGACGGTATGCCCATTGGTGTCGCCAAGACCGAGCTGTCCAGCCCAGCCGTCACCCCACGCGTAGAGCGAGCTGTTTGTTTTTAGAGCAAGAGAGTGATCGCTTGCCGCAACAGTTTGCCAGTTGGTGTCGGTGCCTACTTGGATTGGAGTGTTGCGCGCACTGGTGTCACCGAGACCGAGTTGTCCGCCACCATTGTATCCCCATGCATAGAGCGTGCCGTTGGTTTTTACGGCGAGTGTATGATCACCTCCACCCGCAACAGTTTGCCAGTTAGTGTCGGTACCTACTTGTGTAGGAGTATCGCGAGCGCTGTTGTCACCAAGACCGAGTTGTCCAGACAGTCCTTGTCCCCATGCCCACAGCGTGCCGTTCGTCTTTACTGCAAGTGTATGGTAACGCCCTGTTGAAACTGTTTGCCAGTTTGTGTCTGTACCTACTTGGACTGGGGCGTTACGGGCAGTGATATCACCGAGACCAAGCTGCCCTGATGAATTTTGCCCCCATGCATAGAGTGTGCCATTGGTTTTTACTGCGAGGGTATGATATCCGCCGACAGCGACAGTTTGCCAGTTAGTGTCTGTGCCCACTTGCGTTGGAGTGTTGCGATCAATGCCATCACCAAGACCGAGCTGACCACTACCGTTATATCCCCACGCGTAGAGCGTGCCGTTCGTCTTCACTGCAAGTGTGTGATAACGCCCTGCCGAAACGGTTTGCCAATTTGTGTCGGAACCTATCTGATTAGGAGTGTCGCGATCATTCGTATCACCGAGCCCGAGTTGATTATCACCATTTTGACCCCACGCATAGAGTGTGCTGTTTGACTTGATTGCGAGCGAATGATTCGCTCCCGCAGCGAAGGCTAGTATCGAACCAGAAGCTCCCGCTGGCTGCGCAACAATCAAAATAGTATTTGAACCGGTACAGGTGCCCTTCACACCAGTTTGCGGAATAGCAATATTCCAGTAGAGCGTTTCGCTGAGTTCGGTGGTTTCTGAAGTACGGAGATTGATGTTTCGCTCTGTAGCAACGAAAACATCGGTAAGGGTTACTGACGAGGCCGTGTCGACATCGGTAAGTGCCCACGCCTGGGAGGACGTCGCGAGTGATCCGAGAGCAGTACAGTTCATGCGTCCGCCTTTCACCTCAACATCAGCTTTGGTATTGCCGCGCTGGGTGATTGGTGTATGAATGTTTGTTGTTGATGATGACTGTTCACCAAGTAAACGAGTGCCATAGTCGATAGCATCGGGAAGATTGAGCGCGAGGAGCGAATTAACTTCAATGGTCGCAGAAAGAGACCCCTGTGTTGCCGTGAGGTCAGCAACAGTTACATATGCAGTCCAATTGTCACTTGCTGCGATTGAAGAGGTGTCGGTTGCATCAATCCAGTATTGGATTGGGACCTCACAGTTGTATGAGACTTGTGTGTCATCTCCATCAGCGTAATTTGTATCACAGGTGGCTATTCTGTAACAATCGTTGTTGTCGGCAGTACAAGTATTTGTGCTGGTTGTTTTGTGAAAGACGAGATTAATGGTTGATGATGCAATGTCGCTTTCTCCGTTCGCATCAGAGATTTGTCCGTTCACATGAATTGTGCGAGACGTACCGACATTCGGAAGTATGCCAGAGCTTACGAGATTATCCGTACCATATGCAGTCGTGCTGAAACGAATAGTGTCGACTAATGGTGCTTCGTTTACAATTTCTGCGGATGTTGAAACATCTGCTGCCGTGGTGTATCGGACCACAACGCCAACGATGAGCATAAATGCTAGAGCAATCAGCGTACCGAATATTTGAATTGATTTCATATGCGAACAGTATACCCTGACTATGCGAAAACAGAAAATTATTTTCCGAAGCGGCGTTTTCTTGTGGCGAACTCTGTGAGAAGGGTGTCGAGCTCAACTTCATCGAATGCGGGCCAGAGGGTTTTGGTGAAGAAGAGTTCGCTGTAGGCAGATTGCCAGAGAAGAAAGCCGGAGAGACGTTCGTCGCCAGCGGTGCGTATGATCATGTCAGGCGCGGGCATGCCAGCTGTCCAGAGGTTTTCCTCAATGGTGTCTTCTGAAATTTCTTTACTGCGAGCAAGTGCTTTCTTTGCGGCATGGACGATTTCTGCATGACCGCCATATGAGAGAAGCATCCATACGGTCGTAGTTGGCTGCGCGGGGTTTCGCTCTTCGATGTCAGCCATCATATCTTGCGCATCTTGTGCGAAGCGTTCGAGCTGTCCGCAGAAACGAATTGTGGTTGTCGTGCGCCGTCCGCTTTTAATAAGCGACTGTTCAAGACGCGGCAATCCTTTGGTAAAAAGCTTCATGAGCCCACTAACCTCATCTTCGCTTCGCTTCCAGTTTTCCGTCGAAAATGCGTAACATGCAACATGTGCTACACCGCGCGAAAAAAGAGCCTCGAGAATTCGTTCAAGATTATCAAGACCTGCTTCATGTCCGCGCAGTGTTAATTGTCCGCGTTCTTCTGCGTAGCGTCGATTGCCGTCGAGGATAAGCCCGACGCATTGTGGTGTATTTGATTCATTCATATCTTATTGAGATCTTAGTATAGCAATACTGAAATTTTTTGCACTTCATATCATGCAATAGACAATAAAACGCTCCATGCGGAGCGCTTTATTTTATCTTTCAAACGAGTGAGAGTCGTAGCCAAATCGCAGCGCTAGCGGAGGCTTGGATATGACCGAACGAGAGCAGAAAGAAGCGAAGCGTCAAAGTATTTCGTCAGCTTGTGCTTTGAAGCCTTTCATTTCTTCATCGAGGATGTCGGCGAAGCGGGGGATGGTTTCTATGAGTTTTGGAAGGGCATCTGGTGCGGCAGCGTGAGCACTAAGAATTGTTTCGAGCGCTTGCACTTCTTCGTCATCAGCTTCGAGCACGAAGCGGGTAATAGCGCTCTCGAGAATCACCATACCTGCTTCTTCGGCAAAGTTCAGTTCTTCTTCAGAATCATCGACGAGGTCTACGATCTGGTTTGTTGTGTCTTCTTGCATAGATATTATTGATTACGTGACGCAGCTACTGATGCAACATAGTCGTGAAGGGTGAGGTTTGTATAAGCGGGGATTGTTGCATTTTGTTCCTGAATCCAGTTTACCCATCGAGTGAGCGCTTCCTGACTTACACCGTTTGGAAATACTTGCGCACGGAATGCTTGGTCGGTATATATTTTTTCGACATCACTGAGCGGAAGATCCTTCATGGTGTCGAAAAGTTGTCCACTAGTAGTCTGTAGTTCAGTGGTGCTGAACAAGCCGAGGAATCCTGGTTTTTCAACGTTAAAAGTCTCAATGTCTTGCACCATATTAATGATTGCAGAATCAAGTGGTAGTTCAAACTTTGCTTCGGGAGCAGAAACTGATTCGACTTCTGTGGCGACAGGAACTGATTCTGTCTGCGATGCCGGCACAACTTCTGGCGCAGACGCTTCGATTGCGGGCGCTGCTTCAGGCTGTGGCGTGATGCTTTCTGTATACTGTGCATATGCACTCTCGAGCTTCTGAAGATCAATACTATCCATGCCAGGGCGGATAATATCAGGATTGCCCGTATGAACACCTATCTCGTCGAGTACTGCTGGGTTTGATGCAAGATAATTCCTGAAGCCCATAAGGTCTGTGTCAGTCGGAGCTCCAGCTTCCGTTGTGAGATTTGTTTTAGTGAGATCCCACAATGTGTCACCCGGCTGTATCGCATATATATTCATGTCGGGAGTAAGAGGTGCAGTTGGTATCGCTTCGGGTGTCTGCAGGGGGAGTATTGCTTCTTGTGAAGGGAGCGTCATCGGCACTTCGGATGTTGCTACAGGAGTAACATCTGCCGCCTCAGGCACTGGTGTTACTGCCACTTCAGGTAGAGCCACTGGTTCTGGAGTCTCTGGCGTCGCTTGCGGAGCAGCCGCCTCTGGTGCTGCCATTGCCTCTCCAGTCGGCGCCGATGATTCGTACGTCATGCCTCCTGCGATACCGCCCGCAAGAACTGCGCCGCCAAATGCTGCGGCATTAGTATAGTTCGGATGTTTCTTAGCCATCGCTTCCTTTTCAAGAGCCTGCTCGGTTGCTGCAAGAGTGTCGTCATATGTAGCAAAACCTGCACGTTCTTTATGAAGCGCAACCCCAGCTTCTCTTCCAGCTTTTTCAGAAGCCTGTTTGAGAAGTGATTCTATCTTCCCGCCAAGGCCTTTTCGTACGGCGACACCGGCACCCATTGCAGCAAGCACTGGCAAGAAAGCGCCGGAAAGCATGGCAACACCGACGGTGCCTACCATGACTTTGTATTTATTGTTTGCAAGAATTTCCATCGCCTTTTGCATGCGCGGATGCTCTGCAACCGATGACGCTTGCTGCATGGTGCGGAGCTGCTCTTGTGCACGGGTAAGGACAAGCTTGCGTCCAAGCATACGTTCGTGACGAGCAAGTATGTTTGTAACCTTTTCATCACCAAGGTCAATATCCGCAAACTTTTTGGTGAGCGCATCACGCTTCGCTTCGGCAAGTGCTTGCGAAGCGTCACGATACAACATCGCACCTGTGGTCGCATCTGCTTTCATCGCTTCGAGTTCTGGGGAGAGCTTTTGGTTGAAACCAAACATTTTGCGCGCCGCGTACGGAATAGACTTGAGTGGATTCCAACTTTTTGCTTGTATATCAAGCTCAGTACGGAGTGCTTCGTGATATGCGTGCTCTTGTTCTTCGTAAACAGTTCGGAGTGCTTTCCAATTTTCCTTGAGTGAATCGTAGGCAGCGTCTTCTGGACCTTCGGGAAGTTCAGACTTTTCAACACCAGATTCCGCAACCACCTCTTTCTCTGACTTTTCCGTAGAGACAGCAGGAAGTACATCAGCAAACTTCGCCTGCAAACGTGCTGCATCTTTATCGAGATACTTTTTAAGGTCGCGCGTTGTATCCTGCTGCGCAAGAAGGTCAGCCTCATCAACAGTGTCGCCCGCCGCAAGAGCGAGGAGTGTTGCGTCGATGCTATTCTTCATTGCACGCTGCATCATTTCGCGTGTATGGAACTGGTCAAGCGTGCGTTCTTGTCTAGGATTTCCCGCAACGGCTACGTCGAGCGCATCGAGATTTTTCTCATGAGCCTCAATCAATGCAGTCAAATGTTCCGAGAGCTCACGTGCTGCTTCGGGAGACTTTCCGCTAAAAGCGTCAGTGAGGAGAGTCTCAAAATCACCGCCCTCAGCTTCTACGGGAAGACTTTCTGACATAGATGCGTCAGTTGATGCAACTACTTTTTCTGTGTCGGTAGATGGATCAGTAATCGTTGTTACATTGCGTCCATCTACTGTGGCGAGATACTCTGCTTCTGATACACGTTCAGTGAGTGTGGGAATATTCACCTCCTCACTAATTTTTGGGTCTGGTGCCCTGTCTTCAACTACTGGCAGCTCCGAGATTGTCGGCTCAATACGCAGCGGCGAAGAAATAGCTGACGCCTCAGCTTTCTTTTCAGGTTGTACCTGCGTGCTTGTAGTATTTTCAAGTGACCGACGACGGATATCCGCCATGAGTTCACCGACCGGCCGCACAGGCCGCACTCCTTCTCCTTTTAGGTTCATGCAAACAGTATACACCTATTTCGAGAAAACAAAAAACAGCTCGCGCTGTTTTTTGTACGACTCAATTTTAGGCGATGTAATTCTTTCTAAATTGGATGAAGTTGTGCCGGCTGGAGGAATTTTTTTGACCGAGTCGTATTCAGCATACGGTGAGCGTCGAAAAGTTCTGAAGTCGGTACAAATTCGCCAATTTTGGGAGAATTACTAGAAGGAGACTACTGATGCAATGGAGTCACCTGCGTGCAATTTCATAATGGTAACTCCCTGCGTATCACGTGAGAGTGATGGAATTGATTTGAGTGGTGTTTTGATTACCTGACCTTTCTTTGACATGACAATGAGTTCACCTCCGTCCTTGTCGGCTTCGGTAATAATTTGTGCGCCAATAATCTTTCCGGTTTTGTCAGTTACCTTTGCGGTACGGATACCACTTCCGGCACGGTTTTGGACTTTGTACTCAGAGACTTCCGTCATTTTGCCATAGCCCTTTTCCATGATAATAAGAATAGAAGAATCCTTCTCAGCACCTGCGCGGATTACTTCGGCAGAAACGATATGGTCACCCTTGGTAATTTTCATGCCGGTCACGCCACCTGCTGCACGCCCCATTTCGCGGAGGTCGCTTTCAGCGAAACGGATAGACTGCGCATTTGCGGTAATGAGCGAGATAGTGTCGCCCTTCCCGACGAATTGTGCGGCAATGAGCTCATCATCACTCTTGAGCCCAATCGCGATGAGTCCTGAGCGACGCACATCCTTGAACTGGTCGGCATCAGACTTCTTTACGACACCGGCTCTGGTTGTCATCATAAGTGACCAGTCACCATTCCAGTCTTCCTTGCGCACCGCGAGGATTGAAGTGACTCGTTCATCGCCGCTAATCGGAATGAAGTTAGCCATTGCCTTCCCCTTTGTTGCGCGCTTACCTTCAGGGATTTCGTACATCTTGGTACGATATACCTTACCGGCTGACGTAAAGAAAAGAATGTCGCTGTGTGCGGATGATGACAAGAGTTTAATCACCGCATCTTCCTCCTTGGTTGAGAGGTCGATGACGCCGATACCCCCGCGCTTCTGGGTGCGGTACTCTGACGGATTCGTACGCTTCACGTAGCCCCCCTGGGTGAGTACGAGTACACTTTCTTCATCGGGCACGAGGTCTTCTTCAGACATTGCCTTGACGCCACCTGCAACGATTTTCGTGCGACGATCATCGCCAAAGCGATTGCCAATATCGGCAAGCTCTTCCTTAATGAGCGCAAGCATTTTTGCACGGCTCTTGAGGAGACTCATGAGCTCCTTGATGAGCTTCTGCACTTCTTTGAGTTCGTCTTCGATTTTCTTACGCTCGAGGCCCGCAAGCTTTTGCAGACGCATGTCGAGAATCGCCTGTGCCTGCACGGGTGAAAACTTGAACTGCTTCATGAGGGCTGCGTGTGCGGTTGGTACGTCCTTTGCAGCACGAATAGTTTTGATGATTTCGTCGATATGGTCGAGAGCAAGCTTGAGACCGAGCAAGATATGTTCACGGTCTTGTGCTTTTGCGAGTTCGTAGGCAGTACGACGCTTCACGACTTCTTCGCGGTGACGGATAAATTCCTGGAGCAAACTCTTAAGTGAGAGTGTCTGCGGCACGCCGTCAACGAGCGCAACCATGTTGTAGTGGAAGGCTTCTTCGAGCTGCGTGAGCTTGTAGAGTTTATTGAGAACGGTTTGTGGGCTGGCACCTTGCTTGAGTTCAATCACCACACGGATGTCGGTGGTTGATTCATCGCGAAGGTCGCGGATGCCTTCTATCTTTTTATCACGTACCAAGTCCGCGATTTTCTCAATCATTGTCGCCTTAATGACGCGGTACGGGATTGAAGTGATGATAATTGAATAGTTGCCGCGCTTGTCTTCGACAATTTCAGCATTACCACGCACGGTGACACCGCCTTTACCGGTTGTGTACGCATGCGCAATATCTTTCTGATTAAACGCAATTGCGCCGAGTGGGAAGTCAGGGCCTTTTACAAACTGCATGAGGTCATGGACCGTCGCATCAGGATTTTCAATGAGATGTTCGGTCGCGCCGATGAGTTCACGGAGGTTATGTGGCGGAATGTTTGTTGCCATACCGACGGCGATGCCGAGCACACCGTTGAGGAGGAGGTTTGGCACAGCAGCCGGAAGCACGGATGGCTCTTTCTTGGTGCCGTCGAAGTTTGGATTCCAGTCGACGGTGTCTTTTTCCAAGTCGCGGAGCATTTCTTCGGCAAGCTTTGCCATTTTTGCTTCGGTATAACGGTACGCAGCGGCATTGTCACCGTCGATAGAACCAAAGTTACCCTGCCCCAAGACGAGGGGGTAGCGCATGGAGAAACTTTGCGCCATCTTTACCATCGCATCATACACAGACGAGTCGCCGTGCGGGTGGAATGAGCCGAGCACGTCACCAACCACCGTCGCCGACTTACGGAAACGTGCGCTCGCTGTCAGTCCGTTGAGGCGCATTGCGTAGAGAATACGGCGATGCACCGGCTTTAAACCGTCGCGCGCATCGGGGAGCGCACGACCAGTGATAACCGTCATTGCGTAGTCGATGTACGACTTGCGCATTTCTTCGGTGATGTTGTGTGGCTGGATGCCACGTACTGCAACGGGCGTTACCGGTGCTTCTGTCTTTTTTGCCATGTTAATTTGTTTCTCTAATAATGATGTCGGATTCTTCTTGCTTGTTACGTTCTGCCCCGTGGTCTTCGGGCGCCCGTGTCTGAGGTGGTGTGCCACTGATATCCTTGAGCTGTGTGCTTAAGTCACGGTACACTTCGGTCGTTGATGCTACGAATTCATTGAGAATTGCTGCAGCAGCTTGATTGCTTCGCGCGTTCTCCGCATCGTTTGCGGCATCGCGAACTGCCGCAGCTTGTTCATTCACCTCACGTATTTGTGCAAACTTCGTCGGTAGTGTTACTATCCAAAACCCCATCACCACAACTGACAGCACAAATGCAATCATGAACGCAATATGCGCCCGTGCGTGTGCTGGCTTTTTTTGTAGTGAACGTAACATAGGAAGTTTAAGAACTAAGTACCACAACCTCTCCCGTCAATGTCTCAAGATCCTTTTTCTTCGTGGTGAACTTTTCTACGGGTGCTACGGCGCTATCGACTTCTTTGAGGAATGCGGCGAGTGAGCCTTTGTCATAGTGTACAGGAATAATAACATGTGCCTCAAGCTTGGTTGCAAGCTTTGCGGCTGCAGGCACCTGGAGCACATCGCCGCCACCGATTGGCATGATAAGAATATCAATGTCGCCAAACTCGCCAAGGATTTTCGGGTCAATATCGGCATCTTGGAGGGCGCCGAGATGTACAATGTTGATGCCTTCAAAGTGGATTTGATAAATGGTGTTGTAACGGTCTTCGCCATCGTACGTTGTTTTAATCCCGTAGCCACGCACTCCAATATCACCGATTTCATATTCACCTGGTGTATCGATAACAAATGGTGAACCAGTGATACTGTCCGTTGCTGCAAAATCAGGGTGATGGAGAGAAACCGCTGCGACATTCGCACCAAAACGCACGCCACCAAACTGCGATTTTTTGTCATGCGGATTGAGTACAAGCGTTGTATCGCCCTGTACAAACTTGAGGCACTGCCCCCCGTGATAGGTTATAATCATGGTGAAAGTATAGCATATTTTACCGATACGGTGCCACTTGACGAATGTACGCATTGTTGCTGCGTACGCAGAAAAAACCGACACAGGTCGTTTTTCCTGCCTTTTAGACGAATGAATCGACAATGGCTAGAGAGCCATTACCTCACCGCGCGCATGTGTTTGGAAACGCTTAGGACAAGCCCCATGGTAGCAAGAACAACAATAAGGGAAGTGCCGCCTTGCGAGACAAACGGGAGCGTAAGCCCTGCGAACGGAATAACACCAATGAGTGAAGCAATGTTGATACTGATTTGCATCATGAGCATGGTCATGATGCCGACAACCACGAGCGTACCGAAGACGTCGCGTGCGTGTGACGCGATACGGAATCCTCGCATCATAAAGAAGAGATACACCAAGATAATAAAGCCAACCGTGCCGACAAACCCTTTTTCTTCTGCCCAAATGGCGAAGATCGCGTCGGATTGTGCAAAGGGTAGGTTGCCGAATTTCTGGATGCTCTGCCCATAGCCACGCCCTGTGAGTCCTCCTGAACCAATCGCAATAAGTGACTGACGCTCTTGCCAGCCGATATCGCGAACCGTCTCTTCGCTTCCATAGAACTTCTGTACGACGCGTGCGCGTAGGTCGGCATGCGAGGCAACAATGCCCGCAATACCAATAACACCGACAAGGACTACCCCAAGCACCTGCCGCCACGCAACGCCTGTTGCAAAAAACATCGCACCCGCACCAACAAGCATTACAAGAAGTCCATCCGTGTCGCGCTGGAGCACCATAATACCTGCTACCGGAAGGGTAAATAAAGCGAATGGATACAGACCGTGGCGCCAATCATTGATAACCGCCCGCTTATGCGAAAACCATGCAGCAAGCGCGAGTATGTAGCCTATTTTTAATGTTTCAGCAGGCTGGAATGACTGCCCGGCTATTTCTATCCATCGCAAGGCTCCATTGTACTCACGACCAAGCGGCGTAAAGGTGAGGAGCGCGAGAAAAATGGTGAGACCAAATACATAGTACGCACTGGCACGCCAAATACGATAGTGCACTGCAGTCATAACTGTGAGCGCAATCGTACCAATGCCAATACCGATAAAAAACTGTTTCCATATGTACGAACGCACATCAAACTGCCCAGTCCCGAGAATACCGAGCGCCGCCGACGCAAAAATAAGAAAACCGAGCAGTGTCAGTGCAATGACGATACCAAGAAATATTTTATCTACACCTTTGAACATGACGAACTTGTATTACACTAAAAGCGCGACAAGTATGCCGAGTGATGCGAGCACGAAGCCGACAATCCAGTAGCGCATGACAATCTTAGGACGCGGCCAGCCGAGTGCCTCGAAGTGATGATGCAGCGGCGCAATGAGGAATACTTTTTTACCATTGCGGAGCTTTTTTGAAAGTACCTGGATAATGTTTGAGGCAACGGTGATAACGAGAAGACCCCCGATAATTGGCAAGAGTGACACACCGACACCACCCACGAGATTATCAGTTAAAAACGCAACCGTCGCGAGCGCGAGCGTGAGTGCCATGATGCCCGTCTCGGTCATATAGAAACGTGCGGGGGGAATGTTGAACCACAAGAAGGCAAGGAGTCCGCCGACAATTGCTGCGCAGAACATTGCGATATCAGTCTGCCCCTGAATGAGCGCAACGCCCGTGTACGCGGCAAAGATAAAGAGAAAGACGCCGCCCGAAAGCCCATCAATACCATCAATAACACCACTCGCATACACCGCCGCAACGACCGCCATAAAGAAGAGTATGAAGCCAACACCGAGAGGAATGGTAGTGATGCCGAAGAATGAAATCGCAGACACACCAAGCTTTGCATAGAACCACCAGCCAATCCCCGCGGCGAGCGTCAGTACAATGCCAAGACGTAGACGAAGTGAGAGTCCTGCATCAGCAAAGTGTGTGCCTGAGCCTTTCACAATTGAATAGTCATCAATAAAGCCGACGAGCGCTCCGACTATGAATGCGGTCATTGGAATCCACGTTTGTGCACGACTGATGAAATTAAGATCCGCAAGGAGACTCTGGGGTGCAAGAAACTGCCCGAGCACAATAGCACCGAGTGCAATGAGAAGCCCAAGCCAAATCACCGCACCGCCCATGCGTGGCGTGCCTGTATCAGCATCTTTGTGCAGCTCATTAAAGAGCGGTGTGCCGCCACCGCCGTAACCGCCGCCCTTCCCTGCTTTCTTTTTCCACATTTTATGCTTGTACAGAAAATGTGTCACGAAGGGAGTCACTGCCATTGCTGCCGTGAAGGTGAGCGCCGAGATGGCGAGGATTTTAATGATTGCGTAGTGCATAAGCTAAAGTGATAGTTGCGTTTTAGTAACAAGTTCAAGGATGTCGTCGAAGCGTCCACTCCAGGTTGAGCCAAGCACGACCACCACAATAATTCGGTCGAGTCCCGCGTTGAATGCTACGGCAAGTGTGCCACCTGCACTTGTTTCAAAGCCCGTTTTCGAAGCGATGAGTCCAGGAATATTTCGTACGACACCGTTGGTATTCTTTGCCTCGTAGATAAGCTTTTTTGTGCCGACAAAGGTTTTTTCTGAAGCTTGTGTTACCGCAAGTAAGTCGGGGTAGGTTGTGGTGATGTAGGCAAGGAGTTTCGCAACATCCTCCGCGGACGATATCGCGCCAGGATTCTCGCCAATGTCGAGCCCCGTAACATTTTTGAAGGAGGTATGGGTGAGTCCGAGCGTTCGCGCACGGATATTCATGGCGCGGACGAAGTCGTCCATGGTTGCCTCATTCCCGAGTGCGGATTTTGCGGCTGTAATGGCAATTGCGCGTGCGCCTTCGTTTGAGGAAACGAGAAGCGTGTAGTCGAGGAGTTCACGTGCGGTGAATGTGTCGCCAATGGCAAGTGGAGAATATTCGTCAGTGGTTGGTGGAGGAATCGTAATCACGGTATCAAGGTCGCGCATGAGTTCATATGCAACAAGTGCAGTCATGATTTTTGTTATTGACGCAATAGGAAGTACGGTGTCAGAGCCTTGTGTATAGAGAAATTCCCCGCGAGAGACATCATACACGGCAGAAGTTTTCCCCAAGAGTGCGATATGTTCAAAGACAGAGGCATCAGGGATACTCGGAGCGCTCTCTGGAACGCGCAAGGTTGTTGCTTGTGGTGCACGCATATTTGCTGTCGCATCAGCGATAGGCGCCTTTGCTTGCGAATACAGGTATGGCAAAAAGAAAACCGAGACAAGCACGCCCGCAAGCAGTGCAAGTTCACGAAACACAGGAAAAGGCGCCGGACGAATCTCTGACGGTGGCACAGGTGTTGCTTCAAATGTTGGTGGAGTTGTTTCTTCCATGATGATTATGACTGTTTCTTTTCCAAATCTTCGGTAAATGAGGTAAGCGCGCTCATGACTTCGTGGAAGTCTGCAAGTTCGCCGCGGTTTGTGACGCCAAGATGTGCGAGGAGCTGCGGACTGGCCGCATATTCTGGTGATCTGCCTTCTCCTGCAATACGTTCGATAAGTCCACGTACCAAGAGTGAGCGGACGATTGCCGATGACTGCACGCCGCGAATCGCATCGATACGGGCCCGTGATACACGCCCGTGATACACGACAATTGCGAGCGTTTCTGCGCCAGCCTTGCCAATATCACGTGAAAGTGCGTCTTTGCGAATCGTGTCGATAGTTTCAGCAAGCTCTGGCGCCGTCACGAGCGCAACGGTATCGCCTTCGGTAAGGGTGCGAATTCCCCTGCTTGCAAAATCACTCTGCAATTCTTCAATGCCTTTGTCAAGAACTTCCCGCTCTACCGCAAGCATGCTCGCAAGCGTATCGCGCGTTATTGGCTCCGTACTGTAAAACAAAACACCAAGTATGCGGTTTGAAATATCCATTGCGCACAGTATACCGCCATTCCCCGTTTGTGTCACGGACTCGTGGAATTTCCTCTAATGCCTGGATCCCGTCAGGATGACAAATGTTAGGAGTAATGCTCAAAATTAATTTGAAGTTAAAATCGATATTAACCATCACTACACTCAAAACTTTATTCCCCTCATTTTGTCATCCTGGCGGGATCCAGGAGCTAGAGCGTATTACACTCTCTTCAGAAACGAGCGTCTGTGCTCCTTGCACATACCACGTTCCTTGATTGCTTCGTAGTGTGCTTTTGTACCGTAGCCTTTGTGTTGTGCGAAGTTGTAGTGTGGGTAGGTGTCGTGCATAGCAACCATATATCTGTCACGGGTTACCTTTGCCATAATTGATGCAAGAGCGATTACTCTTTCACTTGCATCGCCGCCGATAATTGTTTGCTGGTTCATAAATACCTCTGGCGCATGCAGAAGCCCATCGAGGAGTACTTCTGTTTTCGCAGGGTCGGGACAGAGCGCGTCAAAACCTTCGGCAATACCCGCACGTACCGCATGCGTGATGCCATGCGTGTCGACATGCTCCGCAGTAATAAGTGCAACATGGTACTGTAGTATCCCCTGCTCTGCGAGTTCGTGCGCCGCCACAAATGCCCGCTCGCGCATGCGTTCTGTTAATTTCTTTGAATCATCAATGCGTGGAAGTACATCCCAATCAAAGTCATGCGGTACCCACACCACACCCACCGAAACAGGCCCCGCTACCGGCCCCCGCCCCGCTTCATCAACACCTACAACACCATTCATCCTCACACACTACCACACCTCAAGGCAGAACAAAATCAAAAGTCTCTCCGTAGATGAAGAGACTTTTGATTGATACGCAGTTATTCAATAACTGCGCGATGTATATCATTCATATATGCACTACCACTATGTCCTCCAAAGAGATATATGTAGTCATCGATAACTGCTTTGTGGAAGTATCCAGTTCTGGGGAGCGTCAGCTCAGTATTTGTCCATGAGGTCGGATCAGTAACTGGTGCGCGATAGATGATATTTGTGAAGGCGTTACCATCATACCCTCCGAAGAGATACACATAATCTCCAACGACGGCGCTTTGCGGATACGAAAGAACGCTTGGGAGTGCCACACCCGTGTTAACCCATGCTGTAGGATTTTCGACAGGGGCCTTGTAGATCACATCGACATAACTTCCTGGACTGTCACTTCCCCCAAAGAGGTAAACGTAGTCGCCAATGATTTCTATTTGAGCAAAGGTAAGATTACCTGGGAGTGTTGCGCCAGTATCCTCCCATGCGGTTGGGTTTGTTGTTGAGGCGCGATAGATAACATTCGTGTGCGTTAAACTATCTACAATTCCACCAAAGAGATAGACGGAGTCGCCTATAATTGCCACCTGGGAGCCGCCAATGTTTCCCGGGAGTGTTGCGCCAGTATCAACCCATGCGAGCGGATTTGTTGTTGGGGCACGATATATCGCATTCGTATATACGCTGCCTGAGATACGTCCGCCAAGAAGGTAGACATAGTCGTCAATCACAATCGCCTGTGCGTAGGAGAGATTACTGGGGAGTGTTGCGCCAGTATCAACCCATGCGGTTGGGTCTGAAGTTGGTGCACGATAAATGACACTGGAATTATCAGTATTGCTGGTCTGCCCGCCAAGAAGGTAGACATAACCGTCAATGGCTACTGTTTCAGAAAAAGCAAGATTACTTGGGAGTGTTGCGCCAGTATCCACCCAACTCTCATTATCCAAAACAGGAGGACGAGCAGTAATAAGTATCGTATTCGCCCCCGTACAAAGCCCCTTCACCCCAGACTGAGGAATCGCAATGTTCCAGTAGAGATTCTTTGAAGATTCATTCTGATCATCGGTACGAAGACGAATGTTGCGGTTGGTCTTTGTGTCACTTGCGGTGAGTGCGATTGAAGTGGTAGCGGTGTAGTCAATGTCGGTCAGTGACCATTTCTGTGCATTAGTTGCAAGTGAACCGAGTCCACCATTTGCAGAGCAGTCCATAGTACCACCAGAGACAAAGACATCAGCACGAGTATTGCCACGCTGGGTGAGTACTGTTTCAACGTTGGTAGTACTACTTGATTGTTCACCAAGTGTTCTGGTGCCATAGTCAATACCATCAGGGAGGTTCAGTGCAAGGAGAGAGTTCACTTCTATTGTTGCGGTGAGTGTTGCAGGTGAACCTGCCTGGTCAGCTAGAGTGACTTCTGCAGTCCAGTTGTCGTCAGCGTATGCTCCTGCGGTGTCTGTTGCGTCTATGTAGTATGCGAGGTCGAGAGGACAGTTGTATGCGAGTTCTGTTTCGCTTGTGAGGGTATAGTCGAAGGTACAGGTAGTGGTACGGTAGCAGTCGTTTTGGTCGGTGGTACAGGTGTTTCCTTTTGTGGTTCGGTGGAAGGTGAGGGAGATTGTTGATGTGGCTATGTCTGTTTTTCCGTTGTTGTCTTGGATGAGGCCGTTTATGTGGATGGTGCGGGTGTTGCCTACGCTGGGGAGGATACCAGTGCTGGTGAGGTCGTCCGTGTTAAATGCGGTCGTGGCGAAACGGAGTGTGTTGATTGTTGGTGGTTCGTTTTGGATTTCTGCGCTGGTTGTTACGTCGGCTGCTCCTGTATAACGAATAACGAGTCCTACAATGAGAATGAAAGCGATTGCGACGAGTGCTGTAAATACTTGGGTATTTTTCATGAGGGTATTATATGTCTACCTTGCAGAAAGACCAAACTCGAAGTTGTGGATCTTTTAGTTTACTCCTACACGTTCGTTTTCCAAACGTTTTTTTGCGATGTGATCTGAGTAGATTTCTAGAAGAGCAACAAATATACTCATGATGACTGGACCAATGACGAAGCCGATAAGTCCAAATGCCGTTATACCACCGAGTGCGGAAAGGAGAATAACGAGAGGGTGAAGCGAGGTGCCGCCACGGCGCATGAGAAGCGGTCCAAGAATGTTGTCAATGGTACCAACCGCAAGGAAACCCCATACGCCAACGCCAAGCGCAACCATGTACTGCCCCGTTGCCACAAGGTAAATAGTAAGTGGCACAAAGACGAAAAGCCCAGGACCAACACCCGGAATGAGCGCTGCAAATGCAGCAATAAACCCAAAGAGTACCGCACGTTCAACACCGAAGATAGTAAGCCCAAGCATCGTCATGACAGCCTGTATAATAGCAACCATCATCACGCCAAAGATAATACCGCGGATAGCACCAACAATGCGATCGAGTACTTTGCGGTCATCAATGTCGTTGAGGGGACTCACCGAGATGAGATAGCTGATTGCCTGTTTACCATCACGCAAAAGATAGAATGAGATAAGCATTGAAAGAAACAGGAGTGCGATTGTTGTTGCAGTTGACGCAAAGAGACTGCTGATATTTGACGCAACAATCCCCGCAGTATTCCGTGCAAGATCAGCGATGTTGATGGTGAAATCAGGAATGAGCACACGCACAAGATGTTCAATGTTCTGCATATAGACACCAAACGTTTCGGTACCACCATCGTTAAATGCTGCGTAGATAGCACGTGCTTCACGGAGAATAACCGCGGCAAAAATCGCCGTCGCGCCGATAATTACTGTATAGACGCCAAGCACCGTAAGAAAAGCGTTGACACCTGGATAGTTACGCCACGGCGCTGTGTAGTGGAGGCGCTCATAGAACGGATACGCAAGCACGGTAATAACAACCGAGAGTGCGAGCACACCAACAAATGGCGCGAAGACTTTCCATGCAACATACCCTACTGCAGCAAGGAGTAGGAAGAGAAAGCCATATTCAACAAGACGTGGTATTGACATACATATAGTATACGTGGAATTTGAGAATAGCAAAGTGTACACTACCATACTGACGCTTGGTTCGACAAGCTCACCACAAGTCGCTTCTTTCTACTCTCGTTCGGTCATATCCAAATCTTCGCTAGCGCTACGACTTGGCTACGACACTCACTCGTTTGAACATGACGCTGCGCTTCTTTCTGCTCTCGTTCGGTCATATTCAAATCTTCGCTAGCGCTACGACTTGGCTACGACACTCACTCGTTTGAAAGATAAAAAAACCCGCGGATGTGCAGGTTTTGGGTGTGAGGGGAGTTTCTTAAAAACTCCCCTCACGGTGCATGACGTCCGAGGATTACACCGTATGGAATCCGGTGAGTTTTTGGTAGTCTCCTCGACGTATTTGTTGGCGCATTAGGCGAATGCCATGTTTTGCTGCCACTCGACCGAAGCGACTGAGCTGTTTGCGATAGATTTCACCGTGGAAATAAATCTGCTTTCTGTCGCCGTCGACCGAGATAGGGACGCCTGTATCCGCATGCAGCAGCTTGAGGACCTTAGGGGTCGTGGAGTTCGGCAGAACAATGTGCGCAAGCACACGCTGCCCCGAACCGAGCACGGCTTCATACGAAATATATCCATCCGCCTTCGAATCATCTTTTATGGTGAGCATTGTCACTCCTTAAGGAACAAGTTTTTGTGGAGAATTCCACAACCGGAAAATACTACACTTTTACTCATCAGTCAACACCTCTCTCAATCACACCTCACCATTACCCACACACAACAAAAAACGCCCGACATTTCTGTCGCGCGTTTTTTGCTCTGCACAACATCGTAATGTTAAGCAGATAATTCGTTCTAAATGGGATGAGATTGCGTGGGGTGGAGGACTTTTTTTGACCGAGCCGTATTCAACATACGGTGAGCGTCGAAAAAAGTCCGAACCCCATGCAAGATCGCCCATTTTGAGCGAATTATTATTTAAGGGTGACTTTTGCACCTGCAGCTTCGAGCGCCGCCTTAAGTGCCTCAGCATCTTCCTTCTTCATACCTTCCTTAACAACAGACGGTGCTGCGTCAACGAGGTCCTTAGCTTCCTTGAGGCCAAGTGCGAGAGCTTCCTTAACTGCCTTAATTACAGCAATCTTAGTTGCGCCAGCTTCGGTAAGTTCTACCGCGAATTCTGACTGTTCTTCTGCTGCAGCTGCTGGGCCTGCAACGACTGCAGTTGCTGCTGCTGACACGCCGAACTTTGCTTCGAATACCTTCACGAGCTTGTGGAGGTCGAGTACTGACATAGTCTCGATTTTCTCGACGATGTCCTTGAACTCTGCAGGAACGACAACTTCTTCAGTTGCGACTGCTGTGTTTTCTACTTCTGACATAAATATATGAATTGATTAATGGGTGAGAAGTTACGCCGTAGCCTCCTTCTTCTTCGCGATGGCATCAAGTGCAATCGCAAGCCCTTGAATTGGAGAGTTGATAACGTTGACGAACATACCGCGGAGGGTCTGGAGTGGTGGGATCTCTGCGATCTCATTCATCTGCGCCTTGTCCTGGAAGTTTCCTTCAAAGACGCCGCCGAGAATCGAGAGCTTATCCTTGAACTGCTTCGTGAACGCGAGCACTTCCTGCGCTGAGGCAAGAGGGTCTGCGCTCCATGCGACGGCAACCTGACCATCAAGTGATGGCATAGTACCTTCGAATGCAGGCGTGAGTGAACGTTCGATGAGCGTCTTCTTCGAAACGAAGTAGCCGACGCCCTTTGCGCGGAGTGCAGCACGCATTTCTGTTACTTCACCTACCGTGAGGCCGTTGAAGTTTACAAAAACGATTGACTGCGCTTCCTTTGCAACATTGTCAAACTTTCCAACGATGGCTTCCTTTTTTGATTTGGTAATCGCCATGTTTGGTTTGTTTTCCTCTCCATACTGGAGAGGGTGAATAAAATAACAGGCACACTTCCAATGAAGTATACCTGTCATATAAAATATGAGTGGGTAACCTCGGATGGATGCGCGGAGCAATTATCCCGTAGCGAATGCTTTGGGACCATCTGTCTTTGGCCTGTTACCCGAGTTTATAACATATATCCATTACCGAAGCAAGCATTACTCATGGATGTGTGTATGCGCATGAGTAGGAATGGACTCCTTCATGTTTACCGCCCGCGAATGCCACCAGTAGGCAGCAATAACGGTAGTAATTGGTACCGCGAGCATGAGTCCCATTGACCCCACAAGAAGACGAACAATTTCGTCAGCAACCATTTCTTGATTGACGAGATAGGTGAGCGGTGTGTCCATGAGCGACATAAGGAGAACGAGCGGGAAAGCGGCGCCGACGTAGGCAAAAACGAGGGTGTTGGTAAGCGCACCGATATGGTCACGACCGACACGCATTGCGGAGCGGTAGAGTTCTGTAAAGCGATACGCTGGATTTGCCGCTTTGAGCTCTTCGACAATTGCCGCCTGTGTAATAGCGACGTCGTCGAGTACGCCGAGCATACCGATAATAATACTTGCAAGAAGCACTCCCGGCAGGTCAAGAGTGCCACGTGTTGAAACATTGAGATAGACTGCCGCATCACTGCCTGTACCAGTAAATCCTGCAAGCGCCACCACGAGTGATGCAAGTGCAATACTGATACCCACCGCAATAAATGTCCCCGAAAATGCAATAGCACCGTGCGAAGAGAGCCCATGGGAAAGAAAAATAATAAGAGCAAGTACGCCTCCTGCCACCACTATCGTGAGAAATGTTGGCGGGTATCCCGCGAGAATGGCGGGGACAAGTATGAAAAAAATTGCACAGAGCGATAATACGAGCGAGAGAAGTGTCCGCCATGAACGCTTGCCAAGCATAAGTACAAAGAGTGCAACAAAGGCGAGCGCGAGCACACTGAGCACACCACGCCTGTCCCTATCTTGATACGTGAGATACACATCTCCTTCGATGGTAGTTGTACGTTTAATGATGACACTATTCCCTGCGGAAAGTTTTGGCGAGAGGTCGTATTCAAAGGTGAGGATTTCTCCTGTTCGTGTACGCGCATCAAGTGTCTGGAGTAGCACCTGAAGCTCAGTCCCGGGGACATTTACTTGCTTTTCATGTACCACACGAACCACCTCTGCACGGATGAGTTCTTGCCTATCTGTTTGAAGCTCTGCTGCAGACGCAAAAAAAGGCGTTACGCACAGATAAAGAATAGGCGTAACGACTCCGAATTTTTTCATCTTTTGAATGAGTGAGAGTCGTAGCCAAACCGCAGCGCCAGCGAAGATTTGGATATGACCGAACGAGCGAAGAAAGAAGCGGAGCGTCATACTAGCCAAGCAAAAAAATCGCCGCATAATACCCTGCCGACGCCCCGATGAAGAACGTGGGGATGATATAGATGAGTAAGTCACTAGTATCGAGTTCCATATGTATACACTATACGCGAACGCTATCGTCGTGCAACTGCGACATCGCTGCCATTGATATACGCACGAGACTCAAGGGCAACATAACCACTCTTGAGTGCATGTTCACGGGTAAGTTCTCTGATAACTGCTACCTGACGCATTTCGAGCGCGTGTGAATCACGCTCAATTTCAGTAAGCTCCGCATCCATAGCACGCAATGCAACCGCATGCATAATAGACTGCACGTTAAGATACGCAAAGAGCGCAAAGACGGCAAACATACAGGAAATAACTGCATATGAAATATACGCGCGCGGAATGTGGAATGTGTCGTTGGTACTAGTAATCATAGAACAAAATGAACAAATAAGTAGCTATCAGTTGTTAGTTGTTAGTTTTTAGTCTGTGACATTGAACACGTCTGCTAAAAACTAAGGACTAAGAACTAATCATTAAAGGCTTTTAAGAAAACTCGCAATTTTGCGCTTCGTGCGCGAGGATTTTTGGTGACTTCTTCGTCACTCGGGATGATTGGTTTTTTGGTGACAACCTCACCCTTGCCGTCAGCTGCTGCTTTGCGGAATGCGTGCTTTACGATTCTGTCTTCCAGTGAATGGAAGGTGATAATCGCAAGGCGTCCATTTGGCGCAAGCTTTTCAAGCGCTGCTTCGATGAATGTTTCGAGGACACCGAGCTCGTCGTTGACAGCAATTCGCATTGCCTGAAACGTACGTGTCGAAGGGTGAATACCACTGTGGCGATATGCAGCCGGGACAGATTCCTCAATAATTGAGGAAAGCTGTCCGGATGTTGCAATCGTGCCATTTTCACGCGCTGCGACAATAGCACGAGCAATGCGCATTGCATGACGCTCCTCCGCATAATTTTGGAGAATCGTCGCAATGGACTCTGGCTCCCAACTATTGGCGATATCGTACGCCGTGAAGGGGTATGACTCTGGGTCGCCAAAGGTCATGTGCAGTGGTTCGTCGACACGAAATGAGAAACCCTTCCCTCCTCCTTGCTCGACGTCGCCGCCAAACTGCTCTTGTCGCCAACCGAGGTCAGCGAGAATGCCATCTACTGTGTCGTAACCGATTTGTTCAAGGAGTGGGCCGAGCTCACGAAAGTTTGCATTCCAGAGACGCACGTTTGGTGCCACCTTCATGAATTTTTCGCGCGCTTGTGCAATAGCCTTTTCATCAGCATCAAGTGCAATGAGGGTTCCTGCCTTCCCTAGTCGCTCCGCTATGAGCAAACTGTGTCCGGCGCTACCTAATGTTGCATCAACGATAACTTCATTCGGTTGTACATCAAGTGCATCGACCGCTTCCTGAAGCAGTACGGTTATGTGTTTTGTGTCGTGCATATCGCTATCTATGCTCGACTTACAATCTTCTCTGCCATCTCTGCTGCATTTGATTCAATGCCTGCTGAGTAATCACGCCAGCGTGCTTCATCCCAGACTTCCACGCGATTGTGGACACCTGCGAGTACGACGGTTTTGTCGAACTTCGCAAATGTTTTGAGCACGTCTGGCACAAGCACACGCCCTGCACTGTCGACATCCACTTCAGCAGCTGCGGAAAGCATGTAACGTGCAAAGCCTCGTTCGTCTGCAGAGGCGAAGGGAGAATTGCTGAACATTGCGCTCACCTTTTCCCACTCCGGGAGGGTATATACCGTAAGGCACCCCTCAAGACCACGAGTAATGACCACCGACTTGCCGAGCTCCTGACGCCATTTAGCAGGGAGCGATACGCGGTTTTTAATATCAATCGTATGTGTATATTCACCGATAAGCATGTGGTCATGACGTGACAGGAATCATTTCAGGAGAATTCTGTGAATTCTCCACAATCTCCCACCACGCCATCAGTATACGCCACTTCAACCCACCGTCAAACACAAACCTGTGGATAAGTGGGTTGACACCACTCCAGAAAGAATGTTTACTGTGCATAAATTATGACTAGCACAGACTCGCGCGAAGAACAGTGGTTGCTTACTGAAGGTTTTAACGGTGTCGAAAGCACCGAATATTTTGCAGCGCGCGAAAAATTACGGAACGGCGAACCGCTCGCCTACTTGATTGGCACAATGCCCTTTGGACCGCTTACGATTTCGCTTGATTCAAAACCACTTATTCCACGGGCTGAAACAGAATTTTGGGTGACCAAAGTTTTGCATGAACTCCCCTTCGAGCCAAAAACAATTCTCGACCTCTGTGCCGGCTCTGGCTGTATCGGAGTACTTGCACTCCACACCTTCCCTTCCGCACATGTCGATTTTGCAGAACTTGACGAAACACATCACGAAACCATCCGAAAAAATATCGAGCACAACAATCTCCCACTTGAAAACACCTCCATTCGTGGAGGTGACCTTTTCGCAGAAATTCCTACTGATGAGAAATACGACCTCATGCTCACCAATCCACCCTACATCGACCCCGCTCTCGACCGCACACAAGATGGCGTCAAGGCCCACGAACCCCACCTCGCCCTCTACGGCGGCGCCGACGGCATGGAAATAATCGAACGAATTATTCACGACGCAAAAAAACACCTCACCAAGCAAGGCATTCTCGTCATAGAACACGAACCTGAACAGTGCAGTACCATCAAACTCCTCACACAAGCATATACTCTCAGGGCTATCCACATGCCTGACCAATATGGCACAATGCGCTATACCATCATCACACAATAAAACCGCCTGAGCGGTCTTATATATGTTATTTATCTATTCTGATTCATGGTCTACTAGACCCCGAGATGAGTATACAGGTCTTCGAGACTAACCATTTCTCCCTTTTTATTTTTATCCTTGAAATATCTAATAATGCTCTCATACTCATCACCCCAACAAGATTCATAAGGATAAGTGGTCGAGCAAGCATCTCTTGGATTAGAAGGTATAAGGCATCCCTTAATATAACTAAAGGTATCACTGCCTGTGATAGTAAGAATGTCCTCATTTATATTGTCATTAAAACTGAATATGATTGGTCTAATCTGAAGTCCATCTGTTTCAAATTTTCCATTTTTTTTAAATGTATCCTTGGCAGTTACAATTTCGTCACCCTTAATTACACCAATCCATTCAAATAACTTTTGAAGCGCTTCATTACTCGTGATTAATGCGTCATTAAACTTAGGTTTACATCTTGTATCTTTAACCTCACAAATTATGATATCAGTCTTATCGGTAGGTATCATTAGTTTTTCTGAACATTTGATTTCTCTATCTTTCTGTTCATGAAATGGAAATCTTACGCCAATTGCATCTATTTGAGTTGCATTCTTTCCTTTTTCTGACGAATGTATAATTAGACTGGTCAAAAAATAACCATTTAGTCTAAGATAGAGTTTTGCAATTTTTTCCTGCAATTCGCTTTTTCTCATTTAAAGATAGTGTCAATTAAACATTCTGTTAATTGTCATATATGATTTCTAACGCCTGAAACTCTACTTTCAAATTTTCAATTTTTCCAGCATCGCGCAAGCGATCATAGCTGTCATATCCACCAAAATCAGAATCCTTCACACTTTGCGAGGCCGATGTTTTGCCACCTGGTAACAAAGTATCTGAATGTACAATATCGATATATGTTATCTGTTCACCAAAGATATCTTTAATCTTAATTCTGCCCTTAAAAGCACGTATCGGTCTTTCAGAGATATTTGTAGCTTCTGCCTGAATTTCAAACTCGTTCTTACTCTCTGAGTTATCTTTATGTTCTAATCTAACTATTTCTATACGTAATACAGAAGCGTCCTTATAAACGGGGGCCACGTAATTTGTGGTTCTTGTATTAAGATGACCATTCATTTGTAAGTTGCTGAGTAAAAATACACATCCGAGAATAAGCCCCGTTACGGACATCCATCGTCCTGAACCAACAGCTTTTGTCCTACTAATTCCAAACAGTCCAAAAGCTATTGCTGCCAATGGGATTGCCCCAATAAAAGCAAATGGTATCGAAAGCAGTCCAAGAATAAAACTTATAATCGCAATGATATCTTTTTTAACGCTTGAATCCGTTACTTGTTTGACTTCTTTTTCCATAGATTATTTTGTTGCCCTTTAGCTTTTAAGTAATTTATTTTTGTTCTATACAATGTATTCTACACTTACGAACATATATAGCAAGCCGATAATTTTATGCGATACATTAACATCCCTTTTTGAACCTATGTGGTGATGGTGGGGTTATTTTTCATAGCCTCGATGAAGTCGTCGATGTTGCCGTTCAGGACTGCGTCAACGTTGTTTGTTTCGTGTCCGGTGCGGTGGTCTTTGACCATTTTGTAGGGGTGCTGGACGTAGCTGCGGATTTGGTTGCCCCATTCTATTTTCATGGTGCGGTCGACAGTGAGACCTTGCATTTCTCGTTTGCGCTGCTCTTCCTTGAAGGCATACACCTTACCAGCGAGGAGCGCGAGTCCGCGCTCTTTATTTTGGTGCTGGCTTCGCTCGGTGGAGACGTGGACGGAAATATTTGTCGGGATATGCACGATACGGACGGCAGTTTCGCGCTTGTTAACGTTTTGTCCGCCGGCGCCACCTGCTTTTGCGAATGAGATTTCGAGCTCGTCCTCAGGGAGCGTACCAGTTGCGGCGTCTTTGAATTCGGGAGAGACTTCCACGAGAACAAAGGATGTTTGACGCTTGTCGTTGGCGTTGAACGGCGAAATGCGAACAAGGCGATGGACCCCCGCTTCGTACTTCAGATTGCCGTAGGCATTCTTCCCTTCCACGAGCATAGTGATATTGCGGTAGCCGCCGTGGTCGTTTTCGTTTTCATGGATACGCGTGACGGAATAGTTGTGATTGTCGGCGTAACGTCCGTACATTTCGACAAGCATACGGGCAAAGTCCTCAGCATCGGCGCCGCCGGCGCCAGCAACAATAGAAAGCACCGCGTTAAAACGGTCGTATTGTTCTTTGCCTTCTTGTGCGTCTTTGAGTGATTGCAGTTCTTTAATCATTTCCTGCGCAGCTTTTGGGTCTTGCCAGAATTCAGGCAAATTCATCGCATGTTCAATCTGTGCAACACGATCGTTACTTTCCTGCTCGTTCATGAAGATGATTCAAAATTGTACGAATAACAAGATACACGACGGCAATCCATCCGAGATAGATAAGCGCGATGACAATTTCTGGCAAACGCGCAACGGGAATAACCGTAATGAGGAATGTTGCATACCAGGTGCCCGCTTGAATTGCTGGACCAAAACGCATTGGGATTTTATGATAGGTCATCATGAACGCATTCATGCAGAGCACGCCAAAGAGTGACCACTGCATCGCGTATTGCAAATCACGCGTCACCGTATGACCAAGATGTGAAAAGATAAGCGCCACGCCAATCGCGAACATTGCCACGCGGAGGATTTTGTAAATCGCTCCAAGAAGCCGCCCCTCATCTTTTGAAATAGTGCCGTCCGCCTGCGCAATAAGCCAGAGCACCAGCACTACCGTCGAAGCACCCACGCCAAGCGACGTGCCAAATTGATACAAGCCTGACGTGAAGGCAGAAAAAATATCGTACATGACGATACTATAGCATAAAATTGGAGAATGTTGCGCTTACCTTATGGTTAATCTCTAGGCGTATCCTCGCCGAGTACTGGTTGAGTTTTTAATATTCTTCGAGTGAGGGCACGATGGAGGTCGGCGAACTCGGGTGACTTAAGGAGTGCATAGGTGATAAAGATAGTGATGAGTCCAAAGATTCCTGATGTGAGACCCTGTGCGAGAATACCCCAGAGTGTAATGTGTGTGCCGAACACCAGTACGGTTACCTGGAGCATTGCGTAGGCGACTGCGCTACCTGCAAGCATTGCCGCAAAAGCGCGTGCAAATGATGTATGGAGTGGCATACGGTCGATACGAAACGTGCGTACTGTTATAAACATCAAGAAGCCTACCCCGAGAATAGTGCCGAGACTATATGCGAGTGGCAGTGCGAGGAGTTGTGTATTTGCGACATCTTCAACTCGAAGGAACCTTTCGAGGAAAGGCGCGATGATGGCATAGTGTGTGGTGAAGATATAGGCGAGCGTAATAATAACCGCGGTTGTTGCGAGTGTGGTGAAAAATGGAACGCGAGTATTCCCTGCCGCATACCACGCACGCACACAGAGCAGGTGCAGTGACTGCGCCACAAGTGACACCACAAAGACTGCAAACACGGCGGCCGTGAGGCGTGTATCGTTCCAACTAAATTCACCACTCCCGAGAATGACACGCACAAATTGTGCACGAAGGACTACGGCAAGCCCGATAATTGGAAGCGTCCAGAACATCACGTGGCGGATACCTGCGGAAACTTCGTGACGGAAGCGTTCAAAATCACCTTCAGCATGTGCACGCGCGAGAAGCGGAAATGCGGCGACAGAGTAACTCATGCCGATGATGGCGAGCGGAACGGACTGCAGGTTATACGAAAGCTGGAGCGCAGCAACGGTACCTGTACCAATAATTGTTGCAAGCGATACAAACACAAAGAGCGTCACCTGCTGCATGGAAAGTGTGAAGGCGCGAGGGAGAGAGTCACGGATAACCACACCAAGCTCCCTCCATTCAAACATGCCTGTTAGACGTGGCGCGAGCCCGCTTGCAAGGATTGATGGAATTTGCACGGCGGCATGCATGAGTGCTCCAAGCACCACACCCCACGTAAGCCCCGATATACCAAGAAGCGGATAGAGTGCAAGAATACCGAAAATAATACCAATGTTGTACAAGAGTGGACTAATCGCAAAAAGAATGAAGCGATGATGGAGTTGGGTTACGACAGCAAAAATACCCGAGACGCCAAGAAGGAACGGTTGCAGCAAAAGGATACGCACGAGCATGATGAGTTCTTGATGTTGTGCTACGGTAAAACCTGGGAAGAGCGTGTCGATATAATACGGAAGTGTTATCGCAATCGCACATGCAGCAAAAAGATATGCGACACTAAAAAGCGTGAATACTTGCGACAAGAGATGCTGCGCACGCTCTGCGGAACCTGCCATACGCTCGGACACAAACGGAATAAGTACATATGCGGAAAGTGCTGCGGAAAACACTACGAAGAGAAGGTCAGGTACGCGAAATGCTGCGAAGTAGAGGTCGAGTTCCCCGCTGAGCCCGAAGGTGTGCGTTAAAAGTCGGTCGCGTAAGAGTGCGAGAATCTGCGAACCAAAAGTGAGTACCGCAAGAACATACGCGGCTTGGTGCATGCCGCGTATTTCTTTTTGGGTAAATGCGAAGAGTTTGTTAATCATTGTTTATTTTTGCATCAGTTGATGATGCGACTTCTCTGTCGGTTGTTGATGCGGTTGAGGTACTGATTCCAAAATCAATCGGCTCAGGAGCGGGAAGTCCTGAGATACCAATGCTGGTAATGCTACCTTTTTGCATGAGTTCGTCAAGGAGTGTGCGGAGGTGCTGTGCTTCTCCTGGAGGAGCCTTACGGAGACCTTCTTCAAGAATTATCTGTGCAGCCGCCATATCTCTGTCGATTTGTGCGGCAAGTGCACTATAGATGTATACCCGCACCTCATTCGGGAATTTTGTGAGAGCGGTTCCGAGGATTTTGCGTGCAGCAGGAATATTAGTATGGATACGCGATATTGCATATGCAAGGTATGTTTCTATATTTTCGCCATTCTCCGGTTTTGCAAGTATAGCTTCGAAGCGGTCAGCTGCAGCAGCGTAGTCTTCGAGTGCCATAAGCACATAGGCAAACATACGGTCATATTCAAGTGACGATGCATCCTCAAATGCATACGCATGCTTTTCAAGAACAGCAAGCGCATCTTTCGGATTTTTTACTTCGAGTAGCACTGCTGCATAGCGAAGCGCAAATGCGGAAGATGATGGGTATTGTGCTGAGATTTTCTCAAGCACCGCAAGCGACTCGTTGACTGCACCAGAAACCCCGACCTGCGTGAGGAGCTCATAGTGCGAGAGCGCAATGAGGAGTATACGAATGTCATCAGGATATTGCTTGCGAGCCTCGGCGATACGTGTTGTTGCACTGCGTGCAAGATCGAGCATCACGCTCTCATTGCTCCTCTCTCCAAGCGCAACAGTAAATTGAAGTGAGTCCTGTGCAATTGCTCGTGCAAGGTAGTGCGGCGCAGGCGCATAATGGTATGCCTTCATGAAATCGCTATGCTGTGCCGCCATTGTTGCGGCTGCGTATCGTGCCGTGTAGTAGCCCGCAAAGAGCGCAGCCAAGACAAGTGCAGATGCACCAATGCGACGGAGTGTGTGGTATTTTGCCGTGGTGAGCATCCACACGTACGATGGAGTAAGCTTCAGAATACACACACTGAGCATGCCATACGATGTTGCTACGAGGAGCATGGCACCGATACCTATTGGAACAAACAGTGCATAGACGGTGCCAAAAAATACTATCGCTGCATTCGCTTGCAAGAAAAGATACCAAACTTTTTCGTAGTATTCTGGCTCGCGGAGAGTGCGGAATGTTCCGTAGAGAGTGGCGAGCATGAGTGCAAAGATGGCAAACATACCGAGTATGCCAGCGCCTTGTGCGAAATGAATGAGTGTGCCAACTGCTGGGTATCCATTCCCGCGATATTGCATATCGGCGAGGACAACACGGAAGTCACCATCAAATGTTACGTCGCGGAGCGCAACGAATGAACGTGTGCCTTCAGCTACGTAATCCTGCACATTGCTCTTACGTAAGTCAAACACAAACATTGCAGCAACACCGATAAAAAATACTATCGCAATAACCCCCTGTACACGGAGCGAGGGACTACGAATGAGTCGTGTCGAAACATGCTGTGAGTGACGTTCATGATAGAGCGCACGCAACATTCGGCTTATATAATAAATAAAGAAAAGTGCGAGCGGTACAATAAGCGCAGGGTACATTGGGAATGCGGTAAAGAATTCGAACATTGCCACGCTGGCAATCACTACGACAGCAAGAAAGGTACGGGGCGTCATTGTGTACAATGGCAGCATAAGCATACCAACGAGCAATGTGTACATACTGATAAAGCCCACCTCTTCCGTGCTTCCGCCGAAGAATACTACAGGGAGCGCTACAAGCGGCAATACAAAACTCGCAGAAAGAAACAGGTGGATAGTGTTTTTATCAATACGCAAGAGCGGCAGACATAAAATTGTGAGTATAAAGAGACTTATCGGCAAAAAAGCGCGAAGCGGCTCGTCATGAATGCCAAAGAACGAATCGAATGCCGGAGACGTTTGGGTAAAGACAAAAGCTGCAACAGCATGGAATATCAAAGCGGTAATTTGTACGCCAGTGAGCGGTACCTTCATTCGTTTCTCGGAGAGCCTATAGGCAAGAAAAAACACAAGTATCGCAACGATATCAAAGCCAATAAAGAGCGAGAACGAACGTTCTCCGAACGGGACAGCATCGAACAATGGCATGAACACCAAAAAAACAAGCAGCGCCCCTGAGAGGAGTGAGATCCAAGATTTTCTCAATGCTCGCGGCACGGCGGTTGTTTTGTGACGTTCTATTTTTTGCATGGATTATTGATGTGCTAATTCACGTCTTCGCGCCAGCACGAAGGTAATCATACCAACCCCCACAAGTGCTGCTGCACCCGCGCCACCGTACACCCACCAGGGCTGTACATGTGGACGGAGTGAGAAGGTAACACGATGAATGGTTGTTTGGTCGGTTTCGGGAGAGGATACTTTGAGAACGACCGAGTAGTAACCTGCTTTCCATTGCGGAATATCGAGTCCGTAAAGTTTTTTAGATTCGATACCCCCGATGATTCGTGCACGATCAGTGAAGGTGCTTATTTCAAGACCCTCCTCACTAAAGACCCGCCCTTCAAGAAGCACATCACTACTCGATGCATTTTCGAGTGAGAGTGCAACCTCAAACACAGGCACCTGCCCATACTGCCATTCGCGCTTCTGCATGGATTCCTGCACCGAAAGCTCGCCAGCGGCGAGCACGGGGGCAGCGATGAATATCGCTATACTAAAAATGATTGCGCGGAGGAATAACATATTTATTTGGTGCCTCGCGGCAAACGAACGGTTACTACGGGAGCGTCATGTTCAATGTGCACATTTACTGCGCCACCTTGTGAAGTAATGAGCTCCTGTGCAAGTAAGAGTCCCCGTGGTGAAGCTTCAAACGGTTCAAGACCGGCGAAGGCAAACTCATGTACATGCTTCCCTGCTTTGTACGAAATGATGAGTGACTCGTGTATCGCGTCATTCTGAATAAGAAACGAGAACAACTGCACAAATGCACGCTCGATAGTTTCGCGCGAGCCAACAACAGGAATATGTTCAGGCACCGCCCCGTACTCAAGGACAATACCTCGCGCATGTGCATAGAGCACAAACATTGCACGAGTGTTATCAAGGATCTCGCGAACATCAAGCATGGTACGGACATCTGGCAGAGCACGTCCACCCCGAGCTTCGCGACTATGGTCGATAACTCGACGCATCCAGTCGTCGAGCATAGTCGTCGCTTTGTCCATTGATTCGAGGAGCTCCTCACGTTTAATACCCTTCCGTTTTGCGCCTGAACGAATAAAGGACAAAGCCCACGAAAGCCCCACAATCGGCAAGCGCATATCGTGCGCAAGGAGCGCAATATATTCTTGCTCGCTCGTCAAGCGACGTACGCGGTAGCGGAGATAGAAATAGAGCACTGCGCCAAGTGCATACAAAAGCGCAAAGAGTGCGAGCGGGAGCGCCGCCGCTGAAGCGACGTGCCGTGCAAGTGGTGCGGCATCATAGCTTACGATCAGGGTCTCTCGTGTGTTGGACAACCGCACCGCAAATACAACAACGTCACCGAGACTTCCCTGCATACGGCCAAGCATTGTAACATCCCCTCGGAGAGAGACGTCACGAAGTTGTGTGGCACTTACTTTTGGATAGAGAGACGAGAGCGTATCACTCTGCGACGACACAACACCACTATCAAGGAGGGTTGCCGCGCGAAGCACGGTGACCACGCCTGCATCGTGCGTAATAACTGTTGCATGGCGCGCATGCAACGTGCTGGTAAGCGCGTCAGGCAGGTTCGTGGTGCTTCGTGCAAGTGTTCGTGTTGCATCTTCAAGTGTGCTGATTCGTCGCGAAAGTGCACCTTCATACATACCTACTGATGCGAGAACAAACACCAAAAACGCAAGTATTGTACCTACGAATACCAAGAACCGATGCGGTTGCCACGAGAGATCTTTCATAACCACAGTATACGCTACTTTTAAAAAATGTTTATGTGGATAAGATTTCTCATCTTCGTAAAACGAAGGCAAGAGAAAACGCTCAAAATTGAGTTCAGGTGCGCCGGTTGCCTACATTTTTCACCGCAGGCGTATCTGACATACGATGAGGATGAAAAATGTAGGCAACCGGCGCAGATGGACCAATTTTGAGTGTTTTCGTACCCTCTATATTGGGAGATTTGAGGGGGCTTCTCTGCGGGTAGATTCGATACGGCTGAGAGTAGGCGTCATCACGGTTGCGCTTGGAATATGCCAAAGCGTTGCGAGTTCCTCGGTCGAAAAAATCGTGTCGGCATCTTTCATACTATTCGTGCCATAGTCGTTCTCGAAGTTACGCATGCTGCGATTCTTATACATGGCAAGAATTGTTTTTTTGAGTCGATCCGTTGTTCTACCACCACGTTTTTGCCACCATGGCCAGTCGACATCGGTACGAAAACGTCCAGGGTTTATTGCGCCAAAGTTCGGTGTTTCCGTACTTCGCATACTCGCCGCGAGGAGTGCAATACGGTCACCATTAAAGCGATTACTCTCTGCTACATAAATGCCACGAATGCGTGTATTGAAAAGATATTTATTCATTTGACGAGTAAATGAGTTGTAGAGCTCCTTCTCATGATCGGTCATTTCACTCGCACGTTTCTGTTCCTCTACCTCTTTTTCATTTCCCTCTGCATCTTTCCGTTTCGTTTTTTCTACGAACACCTTCTTAAGCTCAGTACGCATATCAACCTTTGCATCAGGTACCGCGGTCAATGACCCCGTCTTCCAGTCGTAATCCTTGTTGGGGGTAATAACAAATTGTATCCACATATGTTCTCCGGGACCAACATTTGCAAGCGCGTCGAGTGTTGTTGCCATTGGGTCAATCTTGAATTCTTCCTTCGGATTGTCTGTATGCCCCCAGTCCACATAGGTACGAATTGGCGGGCCAACAGGCTTACCCCCTTTGCCAAAATGAAAACCAAAGAGACTGTACCCTTCGAGGCTTGAAGGAATTTCTGCAGTGTAATCGATGTCTAACTCACGTACTTCAATACCTGGGTAATGTGCATAGAGCTGTGTCTCTATCATGTTCTTGAACTTTTTCTTCGGTGTCACGATATAGAGATGTATCGCCCCGCCCGTGGACACAAGTTCAAAGCTAAATGAGGGAGAACTCTTCCCGTCCCATACACCCTGCACCCAGTTATCAGGACCAGCCTTTTGATAGAGCTGCATGATTACCTGCTCCATTGCCTCAGGAGATTTAAAGACTTCCCGTGGCACGAGCACCTCAAGAATTGACTGCCCTTGCGCTACGGCAAACTGTGTATGTATGAACTGCATCCACTTCTCATAAAACAATGGCAGCAGTGCAAACGGTGCAATGAACGGAAGAATAAGAAGCATGTAGGCGATAGTATTACCGTACGGAATTTCGATGCGGGTAACAAGATACACAAAGAGCGCAATCGCCGCAGGAAGAATCAGCCAATCTAAACTCACGCCGAATGACTTCGTTACCCATGAATGTACAGCAGCCAAAGCAGTAAACGGCCACTTCAGTATCGCGCCAATGAACGCACCTATGTTCTCAATAACGTTATCCATGTAGTAACATCATACCACAACACGGAAAAACATCGCACGTATGTGCGATGTTTTTTAGAGTGCGGATTTATATTTTCCGTCACTAGTTTTTGCAAAAAGATTAAGGTCTTGGAGATTTACCACAATGGTATTGTCTTTGACATAGCGTTCTTTGCGAACATGGTCGATGATTTCTGTTTTTGTAAGCGGTCCGTGCTTTTCGAGTACTGCGAGAATAACGTCCTTCACCACACCGGGAGTGTATCCCCATTCGGTGAGTGCGTAGAGTCCGCGACCAACAAGTACGAAGCGATCATCTTTGATGAGTTCGTTATGCGTCGTGGCAATGTGTGCAGCACGACTGAAGGTCTCTTCGATTGCTTGCGCAACTTCACGGAAGTGCATCGGTGAACCATGACGTTTTACGATAAGGTATGCGTAGTCACGCACACCCTTCGTACGGACATTTGAACTCTCGACAAGCCCCCATTCGCCAAGGGGATTACGGTCGAGACGCTTGGTCAGACGGAGCCAACGGTCGAGATGCTCATTGGTATGATACGTCCCAGGCACTTTGGCGAGACTTCGCTTAAACCGAGCAAAGAGTTCATTCTCGGCAACAAGGTCGTCCATTTCGACGGAGTTTGCAAGTACATGTAATGCATCTTCAACTGCTGCGGCAACACTTGTGTCAATATGCCAACGGTCAGTGAAATGCTGATTTTCTTTCGTACGTGCAAATTGTTTGCCAATAGTAAGGAGGAGGAGAATGTGTGAACGATGTTCCTTGCGTGACGCAATCGTCTCAAGGAGATGTGATTCATCAATCACTAAACCGTGGTTACGAATAATAACTTCGAGTTCATCGAAAATTGGCGCGTGTTCATCATACAGCTTTGAACGCTGGATGGTTTGCACACCATGGTTTTCAATCTGACGCACACGCTCACGGGTGATGCCGTAGAGGGCGCCAATTGATTCAAGGGTGTGGGTTTCGCCGCCATTTGTAAGACCGTAACGCTTCTCAAGAACGTCGCGTGTGCGATCGTTGAGAATCTTCAGGAACTTGCTGGTGACTTGATGTGGTTTAAACGTAAGCATAAGCATCTCTTCAAAATTACATACGTGATGTCTTTTGTAATATTGCTGTTGTATCACATTAGACAAGCTGTGTCAACACTACGCGGGAAGCATATTGACGAGCTATGCGTTTCGTGGTGTTTTCGTGTCACTCCAAGAAAACAAAATCGCACACTTCTCAATTTTGTCAATTGCTGATGCCTGCGCAATGCGCTATTATGCAAAGCATATGGAGCACATTAAATCAGACGTAGAGTCATTCGCCCGCATCCGCGTTGTTGGTGTCGGCGGATCAGGCAACAATGCCGTAAACCACATGGTCAACGCCAAAGTGAAAGGTGTAGAATTTGTCGCAATCAACAGTGATGCGCAAGACCTCCATCACTCACAGGCGAAGCGGAAAATTCATATTGGTAAGAATATTACCAAAGGTCTTGGTGCCGGCGGTAACCCTGACATGGGACGTCGTGCAGCAGAGGAAACAAAGGAGGAAATTGCAAATGCCCTCAAAGGTTCTCACATGACATTTATTACTGGCGGTATGGGCGGCGGTACGGGTACTGGCGCTGCGCCAATTGTTGCGAAGGCATCACGTGACCTCGGCGCGCTGACGATTGGGGTCGTCACCAAACCATTCCTTTTCGAAGGACAAGAGCGTATGCGCTCTGCCCTCGAAGGTATTGAAGAGCTCAAGAAAGAAGTCGACGCGCTTATTATTATTCCGAACGATCGCCTCCTTGCCATCATCGACAAGAACACAACCATTCAGCAAGCGTTCGGTATTTGTGACGAAGTGCTCCGTCAAGCAGTTGTCGGCATCTCTGATCTCATCACGATGCCGGGTATCGTAAACCTTGACTTTGCTGACATTCGTTCTGTTATGGAAAATGCTGGTTCAGCACTCATGGGTGTCGGTATCGGTGCTGGCGAGAAACGCGCCGAGGACGCTGCTCGCATGGCGATTAATTCTCCCCTTCTTGAAGTATCCATTACTGGTGCACGAGGCGTACTCTTTGCAGTCGCCGGTGGCGACGACCTCGGCATGCTTGAAGTACAGGAAGCAGCTCGCATTATTACCGAGTCTGTCGACCCGCATGCACGCATTATCTTCGGTGCATTCAAGGACGACACACTCAAGAAGAACGAGCTCAAGATTACCGTTATCGCAACAGGATTCCCCGAAAGCGATTCAGCTCTCAAACGAGCCCGCGATGCGCAGTCTGACAGGGTCATGCAGCCGATGACTGTTCGTCACGACCCGTACGAACAAGGGGCGACACGCGACCAATTTTCAGAACCTGAAGAAGAAGTCCGCCCCGCACCTCCGCGCAGTATCTTCAATACGGTCATGCCACGTCCACGCCGCGAAGAAGCTCCTGCACCAGAACCTACTAAAGCGCCAGAATTCATAGAACAGGCGCCTGCACCCGCACCACTTCGTCCTGTTCCTGAAGCAGTTGAAGAACCTGTTTCCGAGACAGAACGTCCATGGTGGCGCAACGCCTCACAGAATTCATCACCAAATACGAACTATGAGGATGATGAAAACGACGAATGGGGCGCTGTCCCCTCATTCCTCCGTCGCACCAAGGGGCAGAATGAATAATAATTTGATTCACACAAAAATAAATCCGCGGAAAGCGGATTTATTTTTGTGTGTGTGAGACACTACTAGTCGACCTTTGGTTTCATTAAAGGAAATATTTGTCCCTCGCGGATTGAAACTCCTTCAAGGAATGCGAAGAGTCGTTCTGAAACACCGAAGCCAAACATTGGCGGCATACCATACTCCATCGCTTCGACATATTCCCAGTCTGCCATCTGCGCTTCATCATCACCCTTGTCGCGGAGCGACTGCTGATGTTCGAATCGTTCGCGTTGGTCGAGAGGGTCATTAAGTTCGTTAAACGCCTTCCCTACTTCGCTGCCGCCAAGAATAATCTGGAAACGGTCAACAACGCGTGGGTCTGTCGCATTTTTCTTCGCGAGAGGCTCGAGATACACCGGCATCCCCGTGAGAATCGCAGGTCCGCCGAGAGTCTTGCGGATAAGTTTCCAGAGAGTATCAACACCTCGCCCAACATCGAGTGAATCGTCATACGTAATCCCCTCTTCATCAAGTTTTGCACGTACGACGTCGAGCGTCACGGTACGAGGATCAAATCCAAAGCGGTTTTGCATGAGTTCGTTATAATCATATGCTCCCCACTCTGCTGCAAGGTCTACCTCATGACCGTTAATGGTGAACTGCGTCGTGCCCCATGTCGCTTGTGCGGCAGTGCGGTACATATCGATAATCATCGGCACCCCCTTGCGCGCATCACTGAATGCTTCATACAATTCCATGTGCACATAGTCCTGTGCGTGTTCATGTGACATACCCTCATTGCGGAATACCTGTCCGATTTCGAACACTTTGGGAATGCCTCCTGCAATGATTTTCTTATGCCAGAGCTCATGCGAGATACGAAGGAACACATCAATGTCGAGAGCATTATGATGCGTAATAAACGGCCGCGCCTCTGCACCACCTGTCTTTGTTTCTAGAATTGGTGTATGTACTTCGGTGTAGTCACGCGCAAGAAGGAACGAGCGAATCGTATTCCAGAAAATAGAGCGGCGACGTACGCGGTTACGAACGTTTTCATCAAGAAGCATATCGAGGTAACGCTTACGATATCGCTCATCCTCATCCTTAATCCCGAAGTGTTCTGTTGGCATTGCCTGAAGTGACTTTGCGAGCATTCTCCATGTCGTAACACCAAGTGACTGTGCACCGGTTTTAGTCACCATTGCTGCGCCCTTGACCTCTATAAAGTCACCCATCTCAAGGGTTGCCATACCAAGTGCAAAATCAGACGTCGTTTCTTTATGAAAAACAACCTGCACACGATCCGTGCCGTCGAAAAGCTGCGCAAATGCAATGGCGCCAATATGTCGCATCGACATAATACGTCCGACAAGCGTTGCTTCCGCACCTTCGACAAATGTCGTAAGGAACGCTCCGTTTGTTGTTGTTGCGTTTGATTCCGCTGGAAAAGGATCCATTCCCGTTGCCTTGAGCTCTTGGAGCTTTTTGATTCTCTCTGTTCGAAGTTCTTCTACTGATGCCATAGTCCAAGCACTATAGCAGAGGCGTTGCATACAAGCAACATTTCTGCTATAGTGCCACCACCTGCGAAGAAATCCTTTGCAAGAAAATGCGCGCTTAGCTCAGTTGGAGAAGGCAGCCGCTTCGCGGACCAGGCTGCCTCGCTGCTAAAGCATCGGCCTCCGCCGACACTATCTTAAAGTGTTTGCTTCCGCAAACACTGCAGATAGAGCGTCTCGACTAATACTCGAAGGGTCCCAGGTTTCGAAGGTAAGTACATCTAACAAAATTATATTGCACATTCTGTGCGCGCTTAGCTCAGTTGGTAGAGCGCTCGACTGATACTCGAAAGGTCCTAGGTTCGACTCCTAGAGCGCGCACAGAATGCGGAATAAAAAATACTCAATGCGCTGCATTGAGTATTTTTGCTTGTGGATTTAACTATTTGTTTTTCTAAAGCACCGCACGTAACTTTTGTACCCCAGGGCAGCCTCTCTTGGTACTTCGTACCAATTCACCTCCTCATCCTGGCGGGATCCAGGCGCTAACGTAACAGACGAGATACTCCTTAATATATTTTGTAAAAATAGCACACAGATTGTGGCAACAAAAAATGCGCATGTGCGCATTTTCTTAAAAATTCTTCAATCGTCGAGCCTTTTCGTGATTGCGGATTTTTTCGAGGGTCTTCGATTCAATCTGACGAATACGTTCACGAGTGACGCCGAATTCGCGACCAACTTCTTCGAGGGTGTAGTAGGTACCATCGATGAGTCCGTGACGCATTTCAAGAATCTTACGTTCTTTATCAGAAAGTGAGTGGAGAATTTCATGCAAGTGCTTCGCAAGAATGTTGTGGGCAACCTCTTGGTCAGGTGATGAAATCTTGTCGTCGGCAATAAAGTCAGAGAGTGATGATTTGTCATCGTCGTCACCAACCGGCAGCTCGAGCGAAATCGTATCCTGACTAATCTTCTCGATTTGGTAAATCTTACTGACATCAACATTCATTTCAATTGCAACTTCGTCGGCAGTAGGCTCACGGTCAAGTTCCTGTGCAAGGCGACGCACCACATGCTTGTATTTCGCCATTGTTTCTACCATGTGGACAGGAATACGAATTGTTCGTGACTGATCAGCGAGGGCGCGAGTAATCGCCTGGCGAATCCACCATGTCGCATAGGTTGAAAACTTGAATCCTTTCGTGAAGTCAAATTTATCAACTGCCTTGAAGAGCCCGAGGTTCCCTTCCTGAATAAGGTCGAGCATGGTGAGGTCTGGCGAACGGTTTGCGTACTTCTTTGCAATCGACACCACGAGACGAAGGTTCGAACGAGCAAGCAAATTACGCGCTTCGTCATCACCATCGGCAATGCGTTTTGCGAGCATCTTTTCTTCGTCGCCTGTAAGAAGCGGGTACTGTCCGATTTCGCGGAGATACATTTGGATAGAATCGTGACCACCATCTGAACGACGTCCAGACTGCTTGCGATCAAGATAACTCTCTACCGCCGCTGTCTCACCAAGAATGCCGCTAGTGTTTTCGATAACATCAACGCCCATGATAGAAAACTTCTCATACAAGTCTTCAAGGAATGGTACGTCTCGCTCAATAGTCGGGAAACGCTGGAGAATTTCCTCATGAGTTACATAGCCACGCTTACGACCAATGTCGGTAAGCTCACGCGCACGAGCAGTCATTTCCTCACGAGTAAGACGCACAGCGAACGCCGGCTCTTTCTTTGCTTTTGCTGCAACAGGTGCTGCTGCTTTTTTTGTGGTTGTCTTTGTGGTCACGGGTTTTGTGGTCTTCTTTGCTCCTGATGTTGTTTTTGTGACAGCTTTCTTCGTCGTCGCCTTTTTTGCAGGAGACTTGGTGGTGGTAACTTTTTTAGGCGCTACCTTTTTCGGCGCGGATTTTTTCGCCGCTGGTTTTGTAACCGCTTTTTTCACAACGGTTGTTGTTTTCTTTGCGACCCGCTTCTTGACGGGGACACTTGCTTTTGAGGGTGCTACCTTCGATGATGTCTTGGTTGCCATAATAGGCGCACTATACCCCAAGTGCGCATTTTAGTCCATACCATGCATTGTAACCATTTCCTTCATGCTTGAACACGCACATAGTACACCGTCAACTTGCGAGTCCGTGTAACTATAGGCACCATTACTCATGAACCGCACCTTTTCGCTTTTGGAGACATCGTTATGAAATCTCTTCTTGCTCCCCTGTTCCTTGTCGCATGCCTACTCCAAAGTGATGCCTTTGCGCACAGGAAAAAATCGCACGTTCCCACTGTCTCTCGAGAAGCGATTATTCTTGGACTCATTACTGATTGCATCGCGAAGCGCAAAGCACCAACTGCGCGTGCGGATATCTTTACCTATTTTATACAGTCGCCACATATTCGTGGTACTCCAGAAAAGATCTCGAAAGAAATCTGTCTCGCCTCGTATGACAACCTCGGGCACTTCAACTCCCAAAAAGATATACGCAGCGCCGTCATAAAAGAAACGCTCGTTCCTGTCATGCATGTAAGTATTGCATGGCCGAATGAACTCCCTGGTGAGCGCCGCGTACTTCTCCCTTGGGCAGCAACGTACCTCGAGAACCTCGTTGCGCGAGCACACGCAAAAGGTGTCACTCTTCGTGCTACCTCGCTCGTACGCAGCACGTCACACCAAACAGCACTCGCCCGAAGCGGCGCCTCGCCCGCACACTGCAAAAGAGGTTCACTTCTCTGCAGCACGCACACAACTGGCGCCGCATTCGACATCAGTACCCGCACCTTACGTGCGGACGAAATCACCTGGCTCACCAAAGAGCTCCTTGCAGATATGAAAGCCCACCGCATCATATTCATACGTGAATATCGCGGCGCCCACTTCCACATCTTCGTCCCCCGCCCCACCCCAAAGTGAGGCAATCAGGGATACGAAACCCGTACGCAATGTACGGGTTTTTTCTGTGCTGGGCATGGGACTCGGTCACAATCGCTAAGTATTTATTGTTCGCTAGCGCTCCAAAAATACTAAGCGTTGCCCACCCCGGCTCGGCGACAAGCATTTCTCCGCTATCGCTCCGAAATCTTGTATACCGCCTCCGCCGTTCGAGTCCTATCCCAGCATGAAAACAAACAAAACAAGAGCTAGGCGCTCTTGTTTTGTTGTTTTCTGTGCTGGGCATGGGACTCGAACCCATACTCCGTTGAAGGAACACGATTTTGAGTCGTGCGCGTCTACCATTCCGCCACCCCAGCAAATAATTTCCTTATTGTAAATTACTTCCAAGGTTATACCACTACACGCAGGGCAACGCAACAAGTTGTTCTGCGTGCCTCATGATATAATTTACGTATGGATTCTGATTCTACTGAAAAGCCGAAGGCTTCTTTTGTGCATTTGCATGTACACTCGCATTATTCGCTCCTCAATGCTATTCCAAAGCCAAAGGAGCTTATTGCGGCGGCGAAGGCGGATGGACAAACGGCGCTCGCACTGACGGATTTAGGAGCGCTGTATGGGGCGGTGGATTTTTATAAGGCGTCGATGGGGTCGGGGGTGAAGCCGATTATCGGGCTTGAAGCGTTTATTGCACCGCGCTCGATGGAAGACAGAGAGGGATCACTTGACAAACCTAGGAATCGTGTGATCTTCCTAGCGAAGAATAACGAAGGATACGTGAACCTCATCAAGATGGTGACGGATAGTTTTATGCGTGGCTTCTACTACAAGCCACGCATCGACCGCGCGCTCATGGAGCAGTACAAGGAAAACTTGGTGTGTATCCTTCCCTCTTTTTCGAGTGAGCCAGTAAGCGCACTCAAGGACCATCAGGACGAAAAGGCACACGAAACACTCGACTGGTACAATGGTGTTTTTGGTGACGACCTTTACATGGAGATTACGCACCATCCTGAAATCACCGGACACATGGAAACGCAGGCACAGATAAAAGCACTTGCGAAAGAGCATGGCGTGCAGCTTATGGCAGCACACGATGTATATTACCTCACCAAAGATGACCATTATGCTCGTGAGGCGATGATTAAAATCCAATCAGGTGGTATTCTCGATATGATGGATGATGGCGAAGGGGAGCACGAAGATTTCTCGTTTATCTCGCAGGCGCAGGCACTTGAATATTTTGCTGATGAGCCGGAAGCGCTTGCGAACACGCTCAAAATCGCTGACATGTGCGGGTACACTATGACGCCAGGAGAAGTGTGGCACTTCCCGAACTTCATCATTGAATCTGGCAAAACGCCGGACGACGAACTCCACGATACTGCCTACGAAGGCTACACATGGCGTGGATATTCGCCCGATAATGCCGAAGCTATCAAGCGCCTCGACTACGAACTCGATGTCATCAAGAAAAAAGGCTACGCGAAGTACTTCCTCGCCGTAGGCGACCTTTTGCGTGAAGCACGCGAGCGTGGGATTCTCACGACCATTCGTGGTTCGGTTGCGGGCTCATTCGCCACGTATGTGCTCGGTATTACGAACGTAGACCCACTTGAATATAATCTCCCCTTCGAACGCTTCTTAAACCCCGAGCGTCCGTCTGCTCCCGACATCGACATGGACTTCGCTGACAACCGTCGCGACGAAATTATTACCTACGCGCGTGACAAATACGGCCGCGACCACGTGGCGCAGATTTGTACCTTCGGCACCATGATGGCGAAGGCGGCAGTGCGCGACATCGCGCGCGTGCTCGGCCACCCGTACTCACTCGGTGACCAGATTTCAAAAATCATTCCTGTCGGTTCGCAAGGTTCAAAAATGACCATCGACAAGGCGCTCGAGATTGAGCCCGACTTTGCAAAGATGTACAAGGAAGACGCCGCAGTCAAAGAAATTGTCGACCTTGCGAAAAAGATTGAAGGTCGTGCGCGACAGCTCGGCGTGCATGCGGCAGGTGTGGTAATTGCGCCGCACCCACTGAACCTCTACACGCCCGTTCAGCCTGATACGAAATCCGGCAAGCTCATTACGCAATACGAATCAAACTCCGTCGGTGAAGACGGTGTCGGACTTTTGAAGTTCGACTTCCTTGGTATTCGAAACCTTGCTATTCTTGCGGATGCGACGAAACTCGTAAAAGAAACTCGTGGTATCGATATCGACATTGAAAAAGTTCCGGTTGATGATGAAAAAACATTTGCCATTCTTGCAAAGGGTGAGACGATGGGCCTCTTCCAGCTCAACGGTTCGGGGATGACCGCATTCCTCAAGCAGCTCAAACCATCAACCATCCACGACATCAACGCGATGGTGGCACTCTATCGCCCAGGGCCGATGGAATGTATTCCGCAGTACATTGAGCGTAAGCATAACCCGATGCTGGTTACCTACCTCGACCCACGCCTACAACCAATTCTTGAACGCTCGTTCGGCGTGATTACCTACCAGGACGACGTGATGATGATTGCGATTAAACTCGCTGGCTACTCATGGCTCGATGCCGACAAGCTTCGCAAGGCGATGGGTAAAAAAGTTCCTGAGGTTATGGCTGCCGAAAAGGAGAAGCTCTTCAAGGGCTTTCTCGAGTTCGGCAAGCTCTCTGAAGCGAACGCGGAAGCGCTCTGGCTCCTCATTGAACCATTTGCCGCGTACGGCTTCAACAAGGCGCACGCCGCATCATACGGACGTGTCGCGTATCAAACGGCGTACATGAAGGCGAACTACCCTGTTGAGTACATGACCGCCGTGCTCACGGCGGAATCCGGCAACATGGAAACCATCACCGACGTGATTCACGAATGTGAACGCATGGGTGTACATGTGCTTCCGCCAGATGTGAATGAAAGTTCGCCAGGATTCTCTATCGTCAAAGGCGATGACGGGCTCCCTGCCCATATCCGCTTCGGACTCTCTGCCGTTAAGGGCTTCGGTGAAGGTATTGCACAGACATTGCTTGCCGAGCGCGAAGCACACGGCAAGTTCACAAGCATCAGCGACTTCCTCCGCCGTATCACCGACCGCGGCATCAACAAAAAATCGATGGAGGCACTCACCATGGCTGGCGCCTTTGATACCCTCGAAGAACGTGGCACGCTCCTGCACAACATGGAAAAGATGCTCGAATTCAACAAGGCAGAAATGCACAAAAAAGAATCCGCACAAGACGATCTCTTCGCTATGATGGGAGGGCTCACAAACGAACTCATTCTAGAACCTGCACCAGACGCAACCAAATCACAAAAGCTTGCATGGGAAAAAGAGCTCATTGGCATTTACATCAATGGACACCCTGTCGACGACTACGCGGCGAAGATGCGTACCTATCCATCGATTGGTCGCATTCTTCGTGAATGGCGTGAAGACCAAGAATGTAAAACCGCTGGCATGATAGAATCCATCCGCCCCCTCATGACAAAAAAGGGTGACAAAATGGCATTCATTAAGCTCGTCAATCGCAAAGACACCATCGAGCTCGTCATGTTCCCAAAACTCTACGAGGTCCAGCACACCCTCATAGAACCCGGCAAAGTCATTGCAGTTAAAGGCAAGGTAAATGTCCGCAACGACGAGAAATCAATTATTCTTGATGCAATAAAACCACTCTAAGGGCACAAAGGTCTGAAGTCAAACTACAAAACACCTCGTGATGAGGTGTTTTGTAGTCTAGATACTTGGTAAGGGGTGCTATATGCATCTAATAACTATATCTGTTTGAGAAAATGTTATTTCGTGTTCCGTCGTAGTTTGCCCATATCGTAATGGCATTATTACTTCCATCGATGGCGATTTGAGGAGTGAATACTCCTCCTACGTTATCAGTTTCAACAAGCTCTGCGGTGCCCCAGGTGTTGGTGCTTGCGGTGTAGCGGTTAGAGTACACACTAAAGATTGTACCGTCGAATTGACGCCATACGGCCATAGCGTTGTTGTTTGCGTCGATGGCGATTTGTGGAGTGAATATTTGACCAGCGTTATCGGTCTCAATCAGCTCTGCAGTGCCCCAGGTGTTGGTGCTTGCGGTGTAGCGGTTAGCATATACACTAAATCTGGCACCGTCATGTTGACGCCATACGGCCATGGCGTTATTGTTTGTGTCGATGGCGATTTGTGGACCAGTTGCAGCACCTGCGTCAACTTCAACAAGTTGCGCCGTACCCCAGGAGTTCGTGCTTATAGTGTAACGGTTAGAATAGATGTTATTACTAGTTCCATCGGATTGATACCATATTGCCATGGCGTTATTGTTTGCGTCGATGGCGATTTGTGGGCTATTTGCGGTACCGGCATCATCAGTTTCCAGAAGTTCAGCAGCACCCCAGGTGTTGGTGCTTGCCGTGTATCGGTTTGACCATATGTTGTCGCGGGTGCCGTCGGATTGATTCCACACAGCGATAGCATTATTGTTTCCGTCGACGGCAATTTGTGGAGCGGTTGCACCGCCTGCGTCATCTGTTTCAATCAATTCTGCAGTTCCCCAGGTGTTGGTGCTTGCGGTGTAGCGGTTTGACCACACATTGTCGCGGGCGCCATCATTTTGAGCCCATACAACCACAGCATTATTGTTTGCATCGATGGCGATTTGAGGACTACTTGCATTACCTACGTTGTCGGTCTCAATAAGCTCTGCAATGCCCCAGGTGTTGGTGCTTGCGGTGTAGCGGTTAGAATATAAGTTTGTACGTACGCCGTCGCTCTGGTACCAGACTACAATGGCGTTATTGTTGCCGTCGATGGCGATTTGAGGGACATACGCATCACCTGCATTATCGGTTTCTAGAAGCTCTGCAGTACCCCAGGTATTTGTGCTTGCGGTGTAGCGATTTGACCAAATGTTATTGCGAGTGCCGTCAGACTGGGACCATACAGCGATAGCATTATTATTGCCGTCGATGGCGATTTGAGGGTTGACTGCGTTGCCGTCATCTGTTTCGATAAGCTGCGCAATCTGCCATGACCTTAGGAGTTCAACTGCGGTAATCGAGAGGGTGTTTGAACCAGTACAGGTACCTTTCACACCTGATGCGGGGATAGCGATGTTCCAGAAGAGTGAATCAGCAAGTTCCTGGGTTTCTGAGGTACGGAGGTTTATGTTGCGACTGGTTGCACTGAGAGTATCGGTAAGTATGGTCGATGAGCTGAAGCCAACACTATCGAGCGCCCATGCCTGTGAGGATGTTGCGAGACTCCCGAGGACCGAACAATTCATCCGAGTACCCGCAGCGTATACATCAGCATTGGTGTTGCCACGTTGAGTGATGATTGTTTCAACGTTTGTTGTTGAAGACGAAACTTCACCGAGTGAACGTGTGCTGTAATCGATGGTATCAGGGAGGTTGAGAGCAAGGAGGGAGTTGACTTCGATGGTTGCTGAGAGGGTTCCTTGTGCGGTTGCCATATCTTCTACTTCTATGTATGCAGTCCATGTATCATCTACATAGATTGATGCTGCATCGGTTGCGTCTATCCAGTATGCGAGAGGTACTTCACAGTTGTATGAAATCTGTGTGTCATCGCCGTCGGTGTAGTTTGTATCACAGGTTGTGATGCGATAGCAGTCGTTGTTGTCGGCGACACATGCACTTGTTGCTGAGGTTTTATGGAAGACAAGATTGATAGTTGATGAAGCAATGTCGTTTTCTCCGTTTGCGTCAGAGATTTGTCCATTGATGTGAATAGTTCTGTCAGTACCGACATTCGGGAGAATGCCTGAGCTTGTTAAATCATCTGTACCGTAAGCGGTTGTGGCGATACGGATGGTGTCGACGGTTGGTGCAACGTTAATAATTTCTGCAGTGGTTGCGACATCGGCTGCGCCGGTGTAGCGGAGGACGATTCCTATAATGAGAAGGAATGCGACAGCGATAAGCGTGCCGAGTATTTTTATGTTTATATGCATGAGAGTATTGTACTCCGTTTTGCGAAAACGCAAAACGGATTGGTACAGATACGTATGGAAAAGAGGACTCTGATCCCCTTCATTCGACATCTGTCTTGCATTCTCTCCTATTTTACGCTATACCACTGCGTACGTGAAGCACATCGCTTCATTTTGCTTGTTCTCATCCACAAAAAGAGGTAGTCCCACGTGAACATACCCTTAGAGTTCTTCCTGTTCGGCGCAATCCTGCTTGGGATTGCTGTCTTTCACCATCAGAACGTCCGCATCGCCATCTATGGTATGGCGATTATTCTTATCTATAAGGATATGACGCAGCCGAGTTTTGAAGTCATGAACCACTTCACGCATGAGTGGCGACTTATTGCCAATCTGCTGGGGTTGCTTGTTGGCTTTGAAATCCTTACCGACCACTTCAGAACATCAAAGGTCGCTGAGCGTATTCCTGCGTTTTTGCCTGATGATTGGAAGGGTGGCTTCGTGCTCCTTTTCATTATTTGGATTATGTCGACCTTCCTCGACAACATTGCTGCCGCAATGATCGGTGCATCGATTGCAACCGTCGTCTATCGGGGCCATGTCACCGTCGGGTATCTTGCCGCGATTGTTGCCGCAAGTAATGCTGGCGGCGCGGGGAGTGTGATTGGCGATACAACCACCACTATGATGTGGATTGATGGCGTTTCTCTCTTCGATGTGATGTCGGCATTCCTGCCAGCGTTCGTTGCACTCGTGGTGTTCGGAATACCGCTCTCGATACAGCAAGACAAACATCACCGCATCACCAAAGACGCACTCATTGGTGCACCAATCGATTATGGTAGTCTTGTGGTAGTTTTTCTTCTCCTTATTGGAGCGGTCACCGCAAACATCTATTTCGATTTCCCTGCGCTCGGTGTTTGGGTTGTTATTATAGCAACCATGTGGTATCGGAAGCCAAACTGGCACCATGCCGGTAAAGCCTCCGTCGGCGCAATCTTCCTGCTCTCACTTGTTCTTGCGGCAAGCATGATGCCCGTTGAATCGCTCCCTGCCGCATCACCAGGTGTTACCTTTGGTCTTGGGTTTGTTTCGAGCGTTTTCGATAACATTCCACTCACCAAACTCGCACTCGACCAGGGCGGCTACGACTGGGGCTGGCTCGCGTATGCAGTTGGATTCGGTGGTTCAATGATGTGGTTCGGTTCGTCCGCTGGCGTTGCGGTATCGAACGACCATCCTCGCATACGGAACACAAAAGTGTTTCTGCGCGAGTCGTGGATTATCCCCATCGCCTACGCCATAGGCTTCCTCTCGCTCTACCTCATCGGCTGGGACCCACATCTGCCCCACAGATAACAAGAACGGTACCCCACAGCTCTTTTCTGGCCGATGCGCTCATGCATCGGCTTTTTCATTGCTACACTCGTGGTATACTCTTTGCATGCATCGCATCTTTTCATTTGAGCTTATCCCTCGACGATATGTGTGGGTTGTTCGGGCGGTGTATTTTCTTATTCTTGCCATCGCACTTCCCTTTGCAGCGCTTGTGGCGTATGTCGCCATGACCTTTGATGTATCGTCGCTTATTAATGGAGAGACACGCAGTGCGTTTCCTATTTCTGTCGACCCTGAACGTCGTTCTATTCGCAGTGACGATACCTTCGACACCTTCATCGCACAAGACGGCACCGCCGAGCCAGTACGCTCACTCTTCACTGATAACCCCATCACCAAATGGATCCTCGCAGCAGCACAAGATTCCGCACTTTCAATTACGATGCCGTCAAGTAAAGTTGTAGTCATCTACTCAGGACAACGGAAAGAGGAAATTGCGCGCGACATCGGCCTTGTGCTTGGATGGACAACAAACGAGCGGGCAGTATTCCTTGAAATGGTTGTCGCAAACTATCCCGAGGTTATCGATGGGCAATTCTATCCTGGTTCGTACATTGTGCCTAAAAAAGCAAAGCCAGCCATTGTTGCACAGATGGTCATTGATCAATTCAATCATGAAATACTTTTTCGGTATGAACGAATGGAGAGTAAGGCTGTCCCGCTCAAAGATGCACTTATTATAGCCTCTCTCATTGAACGCGAAGCATACGATCTCAGTGACGGACGCATTATTTCTGGCGTTATTTGGAATCGTCTCTTTGTCGACATGGCGCTGCAACTCGATGCGACCTTGCAATATCCGCGCGGCAGCACTACTGCATGGTGGCCGACACCCCGCCCCGCCGACAAAAGTATTAATTCTCCCTATAACACCTATCGCAACAAGGGCATTCCGCCAGAACCAATTGCAAACCCCACCCGAGACACTGTCCTACTTGCTCTCAATCCCGCCCAAACCGACTGTCTTTTCTACTTCCATCAGACCCGCACAAAATTTCACTGCTCAGCAACGTATGAAGAACACGTCAAAAAACTTCGAAGCATATACGGGCAAGGAAGATAGTACACGTTAAAAATCCCTCTATTCATGAGGGATTTTTAACGAATGTATTTCTTTTTATTAGCAGTGTGCTGCTCATGAGTCTGTGCGTAATAGAATGTTCCGTTGTCACCGGTGAGATAGAAGAGGTCTTTTGAAGGAATGGGGTTCAGCACCGCTTCGATTGCTTTTCGGCCGGGGTTGGCAATCGGTGTTGGCGGCAGGCCTTCATTACGGTAGGTGTTGTAAGGCGACTTCAGGGCGAGGTCGTCCTTCGTGAGCTGCGCACTTGTTTTATCGAGAAGATACGTGAGTGTTGCATCAACTTGTAGGCGCATGCCCTGCTCCAGGCGATTGTGCAAAATACCTGCGACACGCCGCATGGAATCTTCGTCGTTTGCTTCACGTTCGACAATCGAGGCGAAGATAATGACCTCTGACTCGGTGAGTCTGCTTTGTGGAATCTGATCGCGCAGTGGTGCAATTGTTGCTTCGTACTCAGCGAGCATACGATTGATAAGGTCTGTAACAGTTGTGGTTTTGTCGACAGCATAGGTATCGGGAAAAAGATATCCTATATGATTATCAAACGTTTGTGCTGTGATGCCTCCGAGTGCTTCAGGGGACATTACTTTGGCAAGAATAGCAAGAATATCTCGCCCGCGTGTGCCTTCCGGAAAGGTAATCATAGCGGCCTCATGTGTCGGTACACTCTCAAGCAGCACCTCTGCGAGTGCAAAAACTGAAGGTGTGTCGGCGGTATCGAGTGTATAGTCCCCTGCTTGCATTGCGTGACTTTTCCCTGAGAGTACAAGTGCCGTACGCATCGCAAACGTCGAACGAACCACACCATCAAGCCGCAACTGTGCTGCTACCGTACGCCCTGTCATTCCCTTTGACACATGCAGCGTGTATACGCCTATATCAAGGACACGTGTCTGTGCATAGAGAAAGCCTGTACCAAGACACACAAAAAGCACGCAAAGGAGTGCAAGCACGCTTCGAGTATTACTCAGCCGCCCCCGACGCGGACGTTGTTCCTGTTGTAAGAGTGGTGGAAGATACATGTGATTCTTTTATATATGCGGCAGGCAGGGTGATATCACCAAGCTCTGGATTGTAGTCGCGAAGTATAGCACGAAGTTCTTCAAACGTTGGCACAACACGCGGACGTGTATCAATGCGGACAAACTGATGAACGTGTGGTGCATGAGTGGTGATATAGGCACTTTGCTCAGGGCTTGTCGGCTCTGCCTCAAGGTGGGTTACCTTGCCGATACGTGCCGATGCAATACCCGGAAGCACCACCAGGGTACCAACCTCGATAGAAATATCCTGTGGGATGCGCACTCGAATAACGCCGCCGCCCATCCCTTCTGCCGAAGCAAAAAGGCGAACGCTCGGCACAAAGACGGTAGTGTGTGCACCCGGCGACGAAAAGAGTTGCACAATAGCACGGTCACTATACACCGTACGCACCATGCCAAGCGCACGACTTTCTTCGTCAAACGCATACATTCCGTCACTGAGCCCATCGCCTGTGCCACGATCAATAACCATCAGGTCATACGGGATGTACGGCGGTGCAGCGAGCACTCCCGCCAAAACAGAGTTTTGCTGCGCATCGCTGTCCTGAAGCTTCCGCAGCAATGCGTTCTCTTGCTGTAGCGCATAGTACTGAGTGCGTTCATCTTCTGTCGTATCAACAAGGGCCTGTAACGCATCACGCTCAGCACGCACAGCATCCACACCTCTAAAATACGCTGGCACAGCATGTGTCGATGTTTCGTACCATGCGCCTAGTCCTGAGAGCGGTGTTGTCACCTGTACAAGCACCCATGAAAGTGCGCGCGGATACACAAACCACAGCACAAGTGCAACACCAAAAATCCACAGAAAAACCGTCACCCACGGGCCACGTCCACGCGCACCTCTTGCGCCATCACGAATTCGATAGTTCGCCTTCTTTTTCCACCAAAAGTTCAGCATAGAAATCTAAATCTTCAAGCACCATGCCGTTGCCACGAATGACAGCACGAAGCGGGTCAGTTACCACAATCACCGGCACACCTAAACCTGCTTCAAGAAGCGGCGCAATGCCCGCAATGAGCGCACCACCCCCCGAAAGATAAATGCCACGTTGCATGATGTCGGAAATAACTTCCGGCGGTGTTAACTCGATGACACCACGGACCGTTTCGGCGATGGTATGTACGTGCACTTCGATTGCATCGCGTACATCGTGCCCCGTGAGAAGCACCTCGCGCGGAAGTCCTGTCACCATGTCGCGCCCGCGGATAGTTGTCTCTCGCTGCTCTGGCTCAGCATGAATATTTGCGAGTGCGATTTTTACATCCTCGGCAGTTTTTTCGCCAATAAGCACTTTGAACTGGTCACGTACGTAACTGATAATCGACTGATTGAGGTGGTCTCCCGCAACACGAATATTGCACGAATGTACAATGCCGTTGGTTGAAATAACTGCAATGTCCGTTGTGCCGCCGCCGATATCGACAACCATGTTCCCTCTTGCTTCGTGCACGGGGAGCTTTGCACCAATCGCTGCCGCAACCGGTTCTTCAATAAGAAACACTTCACGTGCACCGGCGTTTTTAATCGCATCGCGCACGGCACGCATTTCGACGTTCGTGACACCCGACGGCACACCGCAGAGCACTCGCGGCGGAATAAGCATGCGTGTTTCCTTACGTACTTTGTTGATAAAGTACGCAATCATTTGCTCAGTGATTTCAAAGTCAGAAATCACTCCGTCCACAAGCGGGCGGATTACCTCGATATGCTGTGGCGTACGCCCGTACATTTGTTTCGCTTCTTTCCCTACGGCGACAAGCTGCCCCGTCTTGCGATTAATCGCCACAATTGTTGGCTCAAACAACACAATACCACGCCCGCGTACATATACGAGCGTGTTTGCTGTTCCAAGATCAATAGCAATGTCAGTAGACATCGAGGCAAGGAATTTTTTATACGTATTTATGACGTTTTTAAACATGACTACTATTCAGGGACAGAATCAAAATCTCGATAGAGTTCTTCTTCTGAAAGTTTACGGACGTCGCCGGTTGCACGAGTCACGACCTCGAACGCTCCAGACTCCATAGTCTTGCGTGAGACTACTACACGATACGGGAAGCCCATGAGATCTGAATCGGCGAACTTTTCACCTGGACGCGCATCACGGTCATCGTAGAGGACGTCGATGCCATTATCCTTGAGTGATTCATACACACCATCAGCATATTCGCGGACAGCATCATCCTCAAGGTTAAGACCTACGAGATGCACCTTAAACGGAGCGACCTCATCTGGCCACACCATCCCCTTTTCATCTGAGAACTTTTCAACAATCACGCCCATTACGCGCGCAGGACCAATACCATATGAACCCATAAATACTGGAACCTTTTCACCGTCTTCACCCGTGATCATAAGTCCAAGTGCTTCCGAAAAGCGTGTGCCGAGGGTAAAGATATTGCCAACCTCTGAAGCATCGAACGCTTCGAGCTCTCCTTCAGTGACGTTCAAATCTGCACGTACTTCGTCATTGTTCACCTCTTGGTTAATGGCAAGCTTGCGACTTTTTTGAACATAAATAACGTCTTCACCTGCATCAGTAACTGTCTGAAATTCGTGCGAGTACTTCGCGAACACACCACCTGACGCAAATGTTTGGTAGGTGTCTTCCCCAATACCAAGCCGTGAGAAAATACGATGGTACGCATCGGCAACCTGCTGATATATTTTCAGATGTTCCTCTTCGTCTTTGGCGAATGAGTAGAGGTCCTTCATAATAAATTCACGCGTGCGCATGATGCCGCTTTTTGCGCGCGTCTCGTTGCGGAATTTTGTTTGGAACTGATACACAAGCTTCGGTGCATCTTTATGCGAAAGCAAATGCTCGCGCATCATGCGCGTAATCGGCTCTTCATGGGTAAAGCCGAGACCGATTTCGGTATCGTTTTTGAGTTTTGTCTTGAACCATACATCAACCACCTCATCATCGAACCGCCCCGTTGCTTCCCATACTGCAGGGTCTTGTAGACCGGTGAGTGTTACCTCCTGCCCGCCAATACCGTCCATCTCTTCACGAATCACCCCAATAACTTTATTGAGTGTCTTGAGTCCGAGCGGCAAAAATGAGTAGGCACCGGCCATTTCCTTGTGCACGAAGCCAGCCCGAATAAGGAGCTGCGCATTCTTCGAAACCTCATCCGCAGGCGCATCATGGCGCGTACGGGTAAACAAACGTGATTGTCGCATATGCACCGACTATACCACAGCATACAAGGCTCAAAAGTATGGACACACGTTATTCTGCGTGGTGCTCCCGTGCTTTTTGGAGTGCCCCACGGGTGGCGGTTTGAATGTGGGCGTAGCGATCACGCTCGAGCTTGATACCACCGAAATGGCGGGTCACTACACTGACGGCATTTGTGATGTCAGCCTTCTGCATCTCTCTGAGAATTACCTTGCCAGCGCCGGTTTCGCCATCATCGTTGCTAAATTCGTAGCGAACGCCGTCATGCACAACAATCATTGCCCAGGAGTTGTGATCAGCGGTTTTAAAGTAATCGTCGGATTGTAATTTTGAGAGGACATGCAGTAAATCCTCCTTCCCTGCCACGTGAGCGATTGTTACAGCATAACGAGAGCCACGGTCTTCGAGGATATCTTTATCGCTTTGGAAATAACCTTCGTGTAATTGGAGTGTGCTTTCGAATCCGATTTTCATGAGGTGTAGTATAACGAATTTTTACGAGTAGAGCGAGTGATGGGGTTCGGCCACAGTTGCTAACCATTTTATTTCGCTGTCGCTCATAAAATGCTAAGCACTGCCGGCCCCGCCTCACCGACAAGTCTTTGCACTGTGTTCCGCTAAAGCTCCACATCATTACAAAGCTTGTATACCGGCTCCGGCGTTCGAACCCCATCACTCGCGGCATTGGTGCAACAAAAAATCTGCTATTCGCAGATTTTTTGGCACAATGCGCGAGTGATGGGGTTCGAACCCACGACCTTCCGCGTGACAGGCGGACGCTCTAACCAGCTGAGCTACACCCGCAAAGATACCTTTACGGTGCCGACATTATACATATCCATACATAAAACGCAACCACGCAAACTAGTTGTATTTTTGAAATAGATGAGTATAATGCGGAAACGTTCACAATCAGTGACACGTAAAAACATAAGAAAAACCCATTCCCCTGTAGCTCAGCGGTAGAGCAGTCGACTGTCAAATGGCAGCTTCCGAGCGTAATCTCGGTTGACAAAGAAGGTGAATTGCTGGAAACCCAAACACATCATGGTGTGGGCAATCAGCAGCCAAGACGTGCATAGCACGTAAGGTTCAGAGACTATCCTCACGGAGTACTGCAAATCTTGCAATAAAGATTTGTGGGAAGCGCCTTCCGCCCCACTCTTTCTATCCAAGATGGACAAGAAGGGCGATGATATAGTCCATGCCCGTGGAAACACGAGGAACACATGTAATCGATTGGTCGCAAGTTCGAATCTTGCCGGGGGAGCCAAAAAGAAAATCAGAGCCGACAGGTTCTGATTTTCTTTATTCTGGTGGTATACCACCTTTGTTATGCCACAAAAAAGAATAGAGAAGCGTACGTACGCGGACCGGGCTGAGTACATGAAAGCTGCTGTTGTAAAACGACGTCGGAAAGTTCGTGATATGGCTATTGCATATGGTGGCGGTCAGTGTGTAATTTGTGGATACAAGAAATGTTCTCGAGCACTTTCTTTCCACCATAGAGATCCTAGCAAGAAGGATTTCGGTCTTTCCGAAAAAGGAATAACTAGATCATGGGAAAAGACAAAAGCAGAGCTTGATAAATGTGTGCTCCTTTGTGCAAACTGCCACATGGAAGTCCATGACAGCATGACTGTTTTATAATACACAGGCTAGAGGGGAACAAAAAACTTGAGTGCTGTGCAATAGAAAACCGGGCGGGGTGCCCGGTTTTTTGTTTTTGTTTGTGTTTTTTGTACTTACCTGTTCCTGGTGGCGGTGCGCCAGGTGCGATGGGTTTCTACGAATCCTCGCTTTTTTAGCTCGTGTGCAATGCCGTCGTAATGACTTGCGCCCCAGATGATGATGGTGTTTTCGTTGTTATCAGCATCAAAAAGATGTTTGATCACAATCGAATTTCTTTCATCTATAAAAACAGTTTTGTAGCTCTCGAACGCAAGCGGAATAATATACGGTTGCAGATCTGGATTGGTGACCCATGTTCTGCAGCCCCACTCTTCCGCGCATCGCGCAACAAGGTCTGACAGCTTCGCATCACGTATGAGGTATTTGCCTCCTCCGTAAAAAGAAGGTTGCTGCACCTCGCTACGCTCCTCTGCAACCTGCGTCGCCTTGTGATCATACTGCTCCAGTTTTGTTGTAATCGCACGCACCCTCTCTGGTGCGACCTCTATGCTTTCGGAGGCCGTATCATCTTCAACACCCTCCTCAAGAATAGTGTAGGTCGGGAATTTTGCAACCTGTGTCTCTATGTCATCATAAAAACTTGCAAGAGCGATATGCTGCATTGCGACAAATATAATTTCCCGACCTGCGGGGTTGCTGAAATGTACGATTGCAAAGTCCGTCGTGCCTGCGGAAGTTCTCATGACTTCCGAGCCGACACGTTGTATGAGCATTAGTGAGACATATGCGTACGCAAGAACGAATATAAGAATGCCTATCCTAATTTTTCCAGTGAAGGAAGTTGGGATAACTTTCATGTCGACACCTCATGGAGTAACAGTCTGTTTGTGTTATACCCCTCCTATCTTCAAAGTCAAATGGAGGTGCGGGTGCGGCGGAGTTTTTTGCGGTGTAGGCCTATGCTGAAGCGGTGGGCTTCGGCGTTGACGCGGATGATGGTGTCGTGGTGCCTCCGGATTATATTTGCAGGGCCTATGAGGCGTTTTGGTTTGTGGTGTTCGTCTTTAACGACGCCGACGACGGGGATAACAACACCAGCGTCGCGAAGGACTTTTTCGGCGGCGTTTTTCTGGGCGGTGGAGCCATCGACAACGATGACGTGCGGGTACTGCCACTCGGGATGTTCAAGGCGGCGAGAGAGAACTTCGCGGAGAGCGGCGGGGTCATTAGAAGCTTTGAGTGAACGAATAGTGAACGAGCGGTATTCGCTCGGCACCGGTTCCCCTCCCTCGCAGACGGTCATGACACCAATCATTGCTTCGCCTTGGAGATGGGCGACATCATACCCTTCTACACGTAGACGCTTTTCGTCGTGGTAGCCACGGAATTCTTTTTTCATGAGAGCAACATCATGAATATGTGTGAGTGCAAAAATCTTACGCTTCACTGCTGCCGCTTCCTCGAACCGTTCGAGCTTGGCGAGGCGAAGCATTTCCTGCTCAAGCTCATCGAGAATTACCTGCTTCTTCCCTTCAAAGAAGAGTGCAAGGTGACGGACTGTCTGCATATATGCTTCCCTGCCGACATCTTTTGGGTAGAGTCCGATTTGGCGATTAAAATCAACAACCCCGCGTGTGTACGATGAGTGTGCGCCGAGTCGTGCGCGGTCGTCATAAAACTGAAAGAGCTCGCGAATAATTTTGAGAGCTTCTTTGAACAGTGTACCTTGCGGGAATGGCCCAAAGGTATACAAACGTTCATCTTCGGGATACTTCACTAAGTCTTTGCCGCGCACGACCAGCACCCGAGGAAATTCCTCATTGGTAATAATGAGATGATTGTAACTTTTATCATCCTTTGAGAGCGTGTTGTACTTTGGCTTGTGCGTGCGAATGAGGTTCGTTTCAAGGAGGAGTGCTTCAAGCACGGAGCCGGTGACTGTCGTTTCAATGCGTACCGCCTCCTGTATCATTTGCGCAATGAGTGGACTACGAACCTCTGCGATGTCGCTCGAAAAATAACTGCGAACACGGTCCCGAAGAGAGGTCGCCTTCCCGATATATAAAATCTCCCGGCGCTTCCCCATGAAAAAATACACGCCAGGCGCTTCCGAGAGTTTCTCGAATTTGACATCTTCGCGAGTCATGGTGCTACTATACACGATTTTATTTCTCATGCTAGAATACGTGCATGAATCTGGAAAAACCAACATCGCCCGAGAACAATGAGCTTTCACCTGAAGCAAAGATTGCACAGATGCAAGAACGTATTAATGCACTCGAAGCAAAAAATCATGAACTCAAACTTGAGAATCAAAAACTCGAGCGTATTGCAACACTCGACCCCCTCACCGAAACACTCAATCGTCGTGGACTTGAAATGCAATTTGAAAAATTCCTCCGTAACGCCGAGCGCAATAAAGTTCCTGCTGATTACAGTGTTGTATTTATTGACCTCAAGGGACTTAAGGCAATCAACGATACACGGGGGCATGAAGCAGGAGATATTCTCATTCAAAATGCCGCCGAAACACTCAAGTCACACCTACGACCGAGCGACCTCTGCGCACGTTGGGGTGGTGATGAGTTTGTGCTCGTTCTCCCGAAAACGGATGAAGCTGGGGCCCGTGTACTCACCGAACGCATTACTACACACCTTCCCGAAGGTCTCTACTTCCGCAGTGGTATTGCATCATCAACAGATCTCGAGCACACTTATGGACGCGCGCCAACACTTGACGAAGTCATCACCACTGCCGACGATCTTTCGAATGATGCTCGCGGGGCCGAGTCACGCACTAACTTCAAAATGCAGAGCGACACGATGAATCTAGGCGACGTACTGAAGAGTTAAAAAAATCGATACCGTACGGTATCGATTTTTTTGTAAATTATATACCCCGAGTACCGAGCGACTCCACCTGTGCAAGCCACTTTTTGCGGCATGTATCAGTAGTGCGCTCACATGGACCGAATGCGGTGACTTTAGTGTCGAGTCCTGCAAATTCGAGAATGCTGTGACGGATTTCGTTCGTGTAGTCGCCGTACTTCCACCAAGTTTGAAGCGGTGAGAGGGTGCCAGCGACAACGATAACGCGAGCGGACTTCCCGCGCAGGTGCTGGATGATTTTATGTGTTGTTTTGTCGAAGTTGAATGCAAACCCCGGAAGCCAGAAACGGTCGAAAAGACCCTTGAGAATTGCAGGCATGGTATTCCACCAGTTCGGGTACAAAATCACGATATGATCAGCCTCCCTGAAACGCTCTTGGAGCGCAAGAAGGTCTTGCTCAAGTGGCTGGATTTCTTTGTATCCTTTATGGAGGATTGGGTCGAAATTAAGGTCGCTAATATTAACCCGCACCACCTCGTGCCCCGCGTTTTCTGCGGCGCTTTGATACGCGTTTGCAAGCTGTGCCGTGTATGAAGTGATGTCAGTATGTGCTAAAAGAACAAGTATTTTTCTCATAATAATGTAATCGCGATTGGTTAGCGATGCACTGAACCATCGGCTTTAAAAGCGACGCCAGACCCTTTCTGCGGTGCTGTGTCGCCCATGAGTCCGCGAAGCTCGTTTGCATACTTTGGAAGTACGGCGAGCGCTGCGGCTTGCTGTCCTTTGCCTTTCTTTACTTCTGCTTCGATTTCTTTGGTGATTTGCTCAAAGAGTTTTGGGTTCTTTTCCATCAACGCAAAAATCATCTGCGCCTGCTGCCCAGCCGCGGCCTGCTGCTGCGGGGGTAGCTTTTTAATCTGCTGCTCAATGAGTTTCTTAGCAGCGAAACTTTTCAATTTTCCAAACATATGCAGAGTATACACGAAAATGAAGCAAAAGAAAACGCCACCAAGGTGACGTTTATGGTTGCATGTGGACGTTTTACCACGCCGCAGCAGCGGTGCCGATAACGCTGGCAATATACGGCACGCGAATGCCAGCACCGAGCATCCATGCGAGCGCGAGTGCCGCACTGCCGTAGGAGCGCGCCTGCACGGCATGCATACCCGTCACGACTGCGGCGAGAGATGACACAAGCACGAAGAGCATGTCACCATGCATTTGCTTCCACAACGGCATGGTGGAGGCAATCAGTACGGCGATAATGGTAACGATTTGAGTAACACGAGCTGAAATCATGAGAAACCCCTTTTAGAAAGAACGGAAACAAAACAGGACAGAACAAAAAAACCATACAATATATATGGAGTTTTTGCAAGCACTCGTGCACTATATCTTAAGTGCTGTGCAAATATTCTTCTGAATTTCTTCAATCGTACCTGTACCGTCGATATCGAGAATTTGCGTGTGTGCACGGTCGCGGTAATAGGTGAGGAGTTTCTCAGTGTCTTCATGGTACCAGCGGAGACGTGCCTCGATGGATTCAGGCGTGTCGTCTTTGCGCGCACGTGATTCCATGCGCTTACGAACAACTTCGTCGGGAGTAACGAGATGCACCACGATGACGTTTTCACGCTTGTAGAAATCGAGCGCACTTTCAAGAACCGCTGCTTCATGAACGGTTCTCGGGAAGCCGTCGATAAGAAGGTGGTCATTGGGAGTGAGGTGTGTACGCATTGCGTCGCCCCACAACGTGACAGAAAGGAAAAGTGGCTGGAGTGCGCCAGTATCGAGCGTCTCGGTAAGTGACGTCTCAGTATACCCTTCTCCACGTGCGGCAAGCCCACGAAAACGTCGACCTGTTTGGATATTCAGAACCTGCCGAGCTGGATCTGCAGCGCGCAAGTTTGCTTCAAGGAGCGCAATCTGCGTCCCCTTTCCTGAGCCTTGTGGGCCGAAGAAGATAATAGTGAATGGTTTTTCTAGTGAAGGCATTGTGTTAGTTGCTTAGTTATTAGTTGCTTAGTGTTAGGATTACAATGAGCGCAATGGTGCGCTTCAAAATTGGATGAAATTGCGTTGGTTGGAGTAAATTTTTACCGGAGCCGTAGATAACCTACGGTGAGGATAAAAATTTGCAAAACCAATGCAAGTTCGCCAATTTTGGAGTGTGCTATCCGCGGAGCATGTCGCTGGCGTATAGTACGCGCCGATACGCTTCCGCCGTACCGAGGATTTCAATGAGCGTAAATGGGTCGACTGAGCGTTCGCGCCCTGAGAGTGCGACACGTAGTGGCCAAAGCACTTCCCCGCGTCCGACTTCTTCGGCGTACGGCATGATGGTTGCTTCGATGGTTTCGCGATCTACCGTTTCGGGAAGTGCTGCGAGGATTTCCGCGAGGTAACGTAGGCGAGGGAGCGCATCGTGTGCGGATTCGTCCTTCTTCCACTTCAACATTTTCGGGTCGAGTATGATTGGTGCAAAGCAATAATCATACTCGCCTTCTTCGGCGTGTTCACGGAATTCACCCGCAGTTGCAATGCGTTCGCGGATTGAGGGGAGAAGTGCATCGAAACGCTCCTCGCTCCATTGTGGCAGGTCAGTCAAGCGCTTCGGTGCGAATGCTCGCACAAATGCACGGTAGTCGTCGCGAGAAAGCTTCATCATGTGCTCACGGTTAATCCAATCAAATTTGTCTTCATTGAGTACTGCGCCGCCAGACTGGATACCGTCGAGTGCGAATGTCTGCACGAGTTCGTCCATGGTAAAAATTTCCTGGTCAGTGCCTGGATTCCAACCCGTGAGCGCAAGGAAGTTCACAACGGCCGATGGTAGGTAGCCGTTCTCACGATATTCGAGTGCGTCTTCGGCGCCGTCGCGCTTGCCCATTTTCTTTTTTCGGTCAGCACGAAGAATTGGGGGGAGCGTCACGAATTTTGGCGGCACGATATCAAGCGCCTCGTAAATAGTAAGGAACTTTGGTGTTGACGCAATGAATTCATCAGCACGCATAATGTGCGTAACACCCATGGTGTGGTCGTCGACAATATGAGCGAAGTTATAGGTCGGGAAGCCATCTGCTTTGATGATAATAATATCATCAACAACTTCGGGGCCAGCTTCAAGCTCGCCGCGGACTTCATCAAACCACTCCATTCGGCGCGGATTTTCAACTTTTAAGCGAAGTGGTTTGGTACCGTCCCACGCTTCAAATGTTTTCGGGCGATGCTCACGATACAAAAACGGGCGATGTTCGCGCTTGGCATCTTCGCGAAGTGCCTCAAGCTCAGTCTGCGTGTATGGGTCGGGATATGCAAGGCCTTTGTCGATAAGTTTTTGTGCGTATTCTTTATAGATAGGCAAACGCTCAGACTGAATGACTGAGCCAAACGGATTTTCATTCGCAGGAGTGTCAGGACCAATATCCCACGAAATACCCGCCCATTGCAAGGTTTCCATAATGTGTTCGATTGCACCTTCAGTGAGTCGTTCACGGTCAGTGTCTTCAATACGTAAAATAAACGTACCCTTATGCTTCCTCGCAAAAAGGTACGCAAAGAGCGCGGTGCGTACACCGCCCACATGCATAAACCCCGTCGGCGACGGCGCAAAACGAGTGACTACTTTTTCTGGTGATTTTCTTCCGAACATGTGTGTATATATTTTATAGGTACGTGACTAATGCTTTTTTGCAATAGCAATTAGCGCGTGAGCTACTTTCTCTGCCGCATCAGGCTTTGCAAATGCTCGTGCTGCCTCGCTCATTTGGATATACGTTGTAGCATTTTGTAGCAAATCGTCAAGCAGTGAGCCAAGAATGTGTTCTCGAGCATTTTCTTCCTCGAGAACGTAGGCGGCGCCAGTATTCGCGTAGGAGTAGGCATTCGTGAGCTGGTCGTGCGAGACGCTTTCAGGAATCGGCACAAGGATTGACGGCTTGCCGTGGAGGGCTATTTCGGAAATTGCGCCTGAGCCTGCACGGGAAATAATGACATCGGCGATTTCCATCGCGGCATGCATTTCTTCTGCAGAGAGATAGTCACGCATAATGTAACGTGGCGTAAGACGCGGGTCAATAATGAGTTCTCGCGCCATTCCTGCAACAACATCGCCATGTACGCGCCCTGTTTGATGGAGAATCGTATATTTCGGCAAGAGCGTATCGAGCGAATTCATCATGAGTAAGTTGAGGTTTTCGGCACCGAGTGAACCGCCGAGCACAAGTATGACGGGCACTTGCGTATCAGTAATGCCGAACATCTCATATGCTGCTGCTTCGCTTGTCTCGCCCGCGCGAACTCCCGCACGCGCGGGAATACCGACAAATGCTGTTTTTTCCTTCGGCAGGTTTTCGAGCATGTGCGGATACGATACCGCAATATATTTCGCGTACCCAGCAGCAAGCTCATTTGCACGTCCCATGCGCGCATCGGATTCATGAATGACAACTGGGACACGCAAGATACGTGCCGCCAGAATAACCGGCACCGCCGTGTAGCCCCCCTTTGAAAGAATCACATCGGGATATGCCGCGAGCAGTTTGAAAAACGCAACAAGGACTCCGAATAGTGTTTTGAAGAGGTCTGTGATATTCAGAATGGAAACATACCGGCGCACCTTCCCTGCCGGACACCACACATAGCGAATCCCGACACGGTCAAGCTCCGACTGCTCAAAAGCATCCGGACCGATATACGCCATTTGTAGCTCTCCTGCCGGTACCTGCGTTTTGAGCGCCTCAGCAACCGCAATCAAAGGATAGAAATGTCCACCCGTACCGCCGCCAACCAAAAAGATTTTCATATGCCAACTATACCACGCTCCTGCACTCGTCTCAATCAAAAAAGCCTCGCATGTGCGAGGCTTCGGTATGAGAACAATGAGTAAATAAGAACGTTAGTGCCCGAGGCCTTTTATTGCCGGCACCGAAAGCCACATCGCGCTCCGTTCCCTGTCTTCGAGATGTTCACTGCCGCGCCACTGCACGAAGGTAAGTATCTCGTCTTTGCAGACATAGACGAAGTCGAGCGCAACCTTATAGCCCGTGAGCGCCTTACCGACATAGACCGCATTCGAGAGATATGCACTCTTCCGTGAAGACTCTAGCGGAATGGTGACTCCGCAGAGCTTTTCGGTGTAGAGGCGCAGCTTTTCTGCCTCCTCGAACGAGGATACCTTCGTCTCGCCATACAGCAGACGACGAATTTCGTCGACGCCAAGCCGTACTTGTGACGCGTCCTCAGGGATACCCATAGCAGCAAATGCCGCCTTACGCGTCATGCCCGGAGCAAGCCGAGCATACCGCGCCTTGAATTCTTCCTTGAGCGAGCCATCTTTTGCAACCGCGTGTTTCAGGACCTTCTCGTTCACCTGTTTGGTGGAATATTTGATGGGCGCACCCGAGCAACCGACAAGCAGTGTGCACGCAAGTGCGAGTAGAACAGCAACCAATGAGTGTGCATGCGTTTTCATCGCAGTCTCCTTAGTATCAAAGGTACAACCCTAAAAGCCTAGCACATGCAATTTTTTTGTCCAGAGATGCTATACTGCCGCTATGCTTGGCATTCTTATTGTCGTTCTCGGTTCGCTTCTTGATGAAGCGACTGCCGTGACGAACAAAATTACCCTTAAACAACACACCCTCACAGTGCTCGACACTGCACTACTTATTCTTGTTGCGGGGACTATCCCTTTTGCACTCATTGCATTTGTTGCGCCACAAACGTTTGTGTTTACCGCGGCGGCGCTGCCTACCTTTTCGCTACGCTTTCTCCTTGAAATCGCCATCATACTTGTTGGCGGCTATGCGCTCCTACGTGCCGACAGGTCAACCTTCGCGCTCTTGCGTACCCTTACGATACCACTTCTACTTATTATTGACCTCATGCTCGTCTACCCTGTTACGGGGCCACAAATAGCTGGTGCACTGATTATTACTGTCGCACTTGCCGCGACGGCGTTCGGAAAGATCTCACGTAATGGCATATTTCTCTGCATATGCTCAGCAGTACTCGCGACCGCGACCATTTCACTTTTTAAGATAGACATTCAGCACAACTCCGTCGTTGCTGAACAGCTCGTCATGCATACACTCCTTATCATGGCGTTCATTCCCCTCAAAGTCGCACTCCGTGAACCATGGCCACTCCACGTACTCAGGCGAGGCCGCGAGGCACACAGCACCATGGTTACCGCTGCACTCGGCAGCATGCTTGGATCCTACGCCTATGCGCTCGTGCCAGGCACTGCGCTCGTAACCGCAGGCAAACGTGGCATCAGTGTCCTCTTTGCACTCGGTAGTGGCAAGATCGTTTTCCATGAACAGCACTTCGGCAAACGCCTCGCTCTCGGCACTGCCGTCATAACCGGCATCGCCCTCATGGCAACTCCCGAAACATTCTTCACAGAAGGCTACCAACTCGCCGCCACCTTCTTGAGTTATTAAAAAGAAAAATCCACCTCTGGTGCAGAAGGTGGATTTTTGCGGTGTGAAAATGTTATCTTTCAAACGAGTGAGCAAGCGGGAGCCGTAGCGGAGCGAAGGTTCACATTTGAGAACGAGAGCAGAAAGAAGCGGAGCGTCATTCGATTTCTGCGCGATAGATCGTATCCACATAAACAGGGTCATTAGTATTACCACCAAAAAGATAGAGATACTCCCCGACAGCAACAGCTTGTGACATTGAGAGCGGTGTTGGCAATGTTTCGTCCGCCACCTCCCATACAAGTGGGCTAGAGACAGGAGCACGATAAATAGTATTGATGCGACTACCGTTATAACCGCCCAGAAGATATATATCATCCCCTACAGTAACCAACTGCGAGAATCCAAAAGCACTTGGTAATGTCGCCCCCGTATTGACCCACGTTGTTGGATCTGTTACAGATGCACGGTAAATGGTGTTCATATAAGTACTACCACCCCCAACACCACCAAAGAGATACACATAGTCTCCAATAATCGCTGATTGTGAAGACCAAAGCACACTCGGAAGTACTTGCCCTGTATTACTCCAAACAAGCGGCGCTGAAAGATCAGCACTGAAAATAGTATCCACACGTAGCGACGGCCCACTACGCCCACCGAAGAGGTACACTTTATCATTCACAATCTCGAGCTGTGATGCATAAAGCGTAGCAGGTAATACAGCTCCTGTATCCTCCCAGAGAAGCGGATTTGTGACGGGTGCGCGATAGATACTTGCAGTGGCAACACCTGCAGCAACACCTCCAAAGAGATACACATACTCTCCTATAATGACAGCCTGTGACGAATTAAGTGTGGCAGGGAGCACGGCACCTGTATCAACCCATGAAGTCGGATTATTGAGAGATGCTCGATAGATCTGACTCGTTGAGGTACCTGAAATGATTCCGCCAAAGAGATAGATGTATTCACCAATAACTGCACTTTGTGAATGTGAAAGTGCACCAGGTATGGTTGCCCCCGCATCCACCCAACTCTCGTTCACAAGCACCGGAGGACGAGCAGTAATAAGTATCGTATTCGCACCCGTACAAAGCCCCTTCACCCCAGACTGAGGAATCGCAATGTTCCAGTAGAGATTCTTCGAAGATTCATTCTGATCATCGGTACGAAGACGAATGTTGCGATTGGTCTTTGTGTCACTTTCGGTGAGT
>Ga0209542_10000347_pt1 | contig 113087 bp, 115 predicted proteins | sample RifCSPhighO2_01_FD_184028 | JGI IMG/M metagenome (GOLD analysis project Ga0209542, IMG submission 184028) | Soil microbial communities from Rifle, Colorado - Rifle CSP2_plank highO2_0.1 (SPAdes) (version 2) | ecosystem: Environmental > Terrestrial > Deep subsurface > Rock core/Sediment ...
CGATTCTCCCTACCCGAAGCGTGTATACTACCGCTGTACTACAGCCCGGTGCGGGTAGGGAGAATCGAACTCCCGCCAGCTGATTGGCAACCAACTGTTCTACCACTAAACCATACCCGCTTAGTCCGCCCGAAGCTTTATGCGAAGGAGGACAAGTGAAAAGATAATAGCGTAATCAAGGAAAAAAATCGAGTTTTGAGGTACGATATCGATGCTGCCCCCATAGCTTAACGGATAAAGTATCTGTCTTCGGAACAGATGATGTGGGTTCGATTCCTGCTGGGGGCACCAGAAAGGAAGCTGTGTTATAATCGCCCATAACACCGCTCAAAACCGCAAAAGAACCCGGAGAAAAACATCGGTGCAAACCATATTTTAATTCGGGGGGAAGAAAATTTTTAATCCTATGAACAAGAAAGTTATCATCATTGGTGTTGTAATTTTGATACTTGCTGGAGTAGTGCTCTATTTTGCTTCGCAAAAGACAACACCAACCACAAACCAATCCGTCAATCAAAATATTGTTCCTACTCAAAAGCTGTCCACTGGAAGCGACGTTAAAATTGTTGGCACGGTTGTAGAAAACATAACAGAATACGCTTCTGTTGATGGCCCTGCATATCTCAATGTACGTACTGATGATGGAGCGCAGATTCGCGTAACCTATAGTCCAGGTGAGGCAGAATGTAGAAATATGGGAATGGCTAGCACAGGTTTTTCTGTGAAGGCAGGCGCTCGAGTGGAAGTTTACGCGAAAGTAATCTCCGAAAAAGAACTTTTTACTTGTGATTCTACCGCCTATTACATCAAAACCCTTACTACGACTAGCGGCCAACAAAATTCCGGAAACAATCAAACTCAAAGCGCCGCCCTTGCTCTCGACTTCTTTGCTGGCGGAAGTATTTTCGGAAGCTCGTTTGAAGTTAAAATTTCTGGTGCTCATATTACTTATCGAGAAACAACGCAGGGCGGCGCAAAAGAAGCGAATAAAATTGAACGCTCATTGCTTCCAGTAGAGTTAGACGGTATTCGCAAAACTATTTCGGATGTTGGTCTCGTAAATTTGCAATCGCAAGATTTTACTAAAGAACCGCTTGTACCGGACCAAGCGTCATATCGAATTACCGTATCGCTTGATGACAAAGAAAATAAAATCAGTTGCGGTATTCCTCCGTCTGGCACAGAACCGACCACAAAGTGCCAAAAGCAAATTGATAAATTGAGATTGAAACTTAACAACATATTGGGTGTGAACATCTATTGATTTTAAAATGCCGCCAAAGAAAAACTTGCTTGCCCGTCCGTAGCTGAAAGCGTAGGAGGGAAATTGTCATCTGCCTTCGTTAAAACTTCGGCGGGACAAGTCGGCGCGGCCCCCCGCCTGCTTTTGCGCGCTTTATTAGTAGAATTTTTTTACACCGTCGTCTCCTTCTCCGAAGAATATAACTCCTCGCTCATTTCGGTTCAGTCGGTAGAGCACTTCGCCATTTGGCGCGATGACCGCCGAAACGCCCGTTTTGTAAGCTCGAAAAATCCACACATCCGCCTCGGTGGCGCGCAGACGCGCCATGCGAAGCGTGCCATTAAATATCAAATCGCTTAAAAACGGTCTGTCGCTTCCGGAAACCACCAGTATCGGGGCGCCTAGTCGTCTGATGCGCCGAACCGTCTCTCGCGAGAATGGTTCATTACAAATAGCGGCGGTCACAAAGCCATCAGGCGTCAGAAGACCATTGGTCTCTTTTGAAGACACTTTGTCAAAAGCGGAAATAGTGTAGCTAGGTTCTCCAAAAAGATATTTATAGAAGCCGGCGGGACGATAATCAGACACTGGAAAGAGGACTTCTTTCCGGTATTGCCCTATGACTTCGCCTCTTTTAATCGCAAACATTGTCTGGTACGTAACACCATCCTCTGTTTTTATGGGAATATAAAAAATAACCGTTACATTTGAGTCGACAAGTGAGCGCCCAATGAGACGTACCCAGAGATCCTTCGAGATTTCCTCTCCGAGCGTTACCGTCGAGAGGATTTGGGCGGGGAAAATAATGATCTCGGGATTGCGGGTAAGGGCTTCTCTGATGAGAGTACCGTAGTATGCATCATTCTCGACCGGATACACGTCGGGAAATTTTACGTTTGGCTGAAGAATTGCCACCGGTGGAAGGTATTCCGGATACCGAATCGTCTCCACCCGGAACAGGATAATGCCATACAAGAAAAAAGCTATGAGCGCTGATGCGAGTAAACAAATACTGATTGTGACGCGCTGTATCAAGGGACGAAAACTGTACGCCGCATAGAGCAGACTGCCTGAAAGAACCACAACGAGACTCAAGACAGGCACACCGCCCATAGTTGCCAGTTCGCGAAACGGGCCAGCAGCGATAAGCGGAATGCCGACAAGCCACCAATCGAATCCGAAAGTAAAATAACGAATCACAAGTTCAGCTCCGACCCACAAAACAGGAAACACAAAGAGGACTAAAGAGGGAGCGGATATTTTCTCTTTAGCAAATTTTAGTAATGCAAAAAGGAGGCCAAATACGCCACCGTACACGAGAGAGGCCGCCGCGAAAAAACCGGCTAACCCGGCATAAAACATCAATCCGGCAGCAGGTGCTGTCTGGAAAACTTCTGACTCAACGACCAGAAGCGGCGGAAGCCCCAAAATAAGAAAAAGCGCTCCAGCCAACATTCCCCAGAGCAGTATTTTTATCATGCTGCCTTCTAAGACTTTTCTCACTCCATGGATGAAAGGAGGGAAGGCAAAGAAGACAAGCACCCACAATGGTTCGACCCAGTAGGAGAACCCGAGGATTACTGTTGAGATTGTGAAAAGAAAAAAAATTTGCATCCTGCACGGAAACTTTTTCTGATGATCTAGATATCCTTTGGGTGCGTTTTCTTCCACCAGCGAATCACTAACACTCGCAGACCATATGCCAAGAGGAGCGGCGCGATAATGAAAATAAGTGCGATGATGACTCTCATATATTTTTTCAGTCTATATTAATATCGAGTAATGTCAAAATATTTTATGCTTATATCATTTGCCTCCATCACCACCGCCATCGCCACCGCTCCCATCGCCAGGGGCGCCCGGGCCGCCCGGACCTTCGCCACCGGTACCCGGATCACCGCTTGCGCCAGACCCAACACCCGTGCCAGACCCAACACCCGCGGATGAGCCAGGTGTGCCTGGAGCAGACTCGCCAAGTCCATAGCCTGGCTCACCCACAGGTGTCCCTTCATCCCCAAAGAGGCCCCCAAAGAAACCCGTGACTGCATTTGCCACACCTATAACCGCGTTCCCAATAGCGCTAAATAGACCCCCCGTCACGGCGTCGACTGAGTTACTCACCTGGCCATCTGTCACAGCATCTGCAATGGCCAGTCCAATCGCTACCGCCATTCCAACAGGACCAAGCCCCATCGAAAGTCCCAGACCGACGGCGCTCATCCCCACCGCCGCAGGACTGGAAGGAGCTGGACCTATTCCTATGGCACTCGCGACGGCACCCGTAACCGAGTTACTGATACCAAAACCCACGGCATCACTGACAGAAACACTGCTGGATGACTCGCTCGATGGCGCCACTCCAGTCTCACCCGTGCTTTCTCCTACAGTTCCGACGTCTCCTGGAGTCGCGCTGCTCTGTCCCGGATCTCCAGGATCGCTACCACCTGTTAAGCTTCCTCCTCCCGTCGTTGGAGACCCACTACCACCACCACTTGACGGAACCGATTCATAAGCGGGGACTGGCGTGACATTTTTAAATGCGACATAGTGATAGACGTTGCCATTCGTATTATCCGCCAATCCAACGGTAAAACTCCCTACTACATTCGAAGCCGTCGAGGTACTAGAGTTTCCCACAGAAATAGTCCGCGAAGCCGTGCCATCACCCGTATACAGACCGACACACAGCATGCCTTCCGGCGAACAGCCAGAACCGGCGAGCGCAAAGTACGTGTAGTGGATATTGACGGTATTGGTTTCCGGGACTGGCGACACCGTAAACCCATCTGCGCTCAAGGCGATTCCGGATCCCGTGTTGTCCGCGGTGACAATGCCTAGATACGTAGCGGTAGTTCCGGACGCGGCTGACGATTGCCATATTGAGCTTAGCGCGGCATCAGATCTGACAATGACTGCCTCTGGCGTAAACCCAAGTCCAGAGATAGAGAGGCTCGCGCCGTTACCGTAATAGCCACCTGCCTTGATCGAAAAAGTGGTCAGTGCCTCTACGCTTGGAACGGTAATGAACGAGTAAACACCCGTTGAGGCTACGGCGAATGCAAAAATCATCCAAGGCACGAATGCCATTCGCAGCAGTCTAAACTGAAACATGGTTTATATTGTACCCCTTTTTTGATAAAGTGGACAAGTCCTAACTGTGAAAAAGACCAGACATAAATTTGAGATTCCGGAAGAGGTGAAAGATATTTCACGAGTTCTTAGCGTTGCCGGATTTGAGAATTTTCTGGTGGGCGGATGTGTGCGCGATTTGGTGCGTAGAGCCGTTTATGGTGAGCTTATCGAACCAAGGGACTGGGATATCGCCACAAATGCGGAGCCCGAGGTCATTATTAAACTTTTCCCAAAGACATTTTACGAAAACGAATATGGTACAGTCGGGGTAGTCAATGAGAAAACGGGTAAAGAATCTCTGAGGGTGGTTGAAATTACTCCTTACAGACTTGAGTCAGGATACTCTGACTTCCGCCGACCGGACAAAGTGGAGTGGGGCAAGACCATAGAAAACGACTTGGCGCGCAGGGACTTCACTATGAACGCGCTAGCTTATCATATTGAGACAGGGGAATTACTTGACCCGTTTGGAGGCGAAGTCGACATTGAGAAAAAACTCATCCGCACCGTAGGCAACGCAGAGGAAAGATTTGGTGAAGACGCTCTGCGTATGTTTCGGGCACTCCGCTTGGCGAGCGAACTAAACTTCGCTATAGAACATGAAACTCAAATGGCAATAACGAAATACGCCGGACTTCTGGAACATATCTCCCGCGAGCGCGTGCGTGATGAGTTTACAAAAATTATTATGTCGAATACGCCGGCACATGCTCTTGACCTAGCCGCCCGTCTGGGACTCTTGAATTTCATTTCGCCAGAGTTTGAAAAGGGGATAGGAGTGGAACAAAACCAAGCGCACGCCTACACTGTTTGGGAACATTTGCTTCGCACTCTCAATCACGCCGCTAAGAAGAACTTCCCGCTCCATGTGCGCCTGGCCGCGTTCGCTCACGACGTGGCCAAACCTCATACGAGGAAGTGGCTCAAAGGTCAGTGGACCTTCTACAACCATGAGGTTCTGGGAGCGCGGCTAGCCAGAGCCATTTTCACAGACCTGCGATTCCCAAAAGAAATGACCGAAAAGGCGGTTAAGCTTGTACGTTGGCATATGTTTTTTTCCGATACCGAAAAGATTACTCTAAGCGCCGTACGTCGTATCGTGCGTAATGTCGGAGTTGATCTCATCTGGGATCTTGTCGACCTGCGCATCTGTGATCGCATCGGCACCGGCCGACCCAAAGAAACCCCCTTCCGTCTGCGAAAATATAAATCCATGATTGAAGAGGTCCTGCGTGATCCCATTTCAGTTAGACAACTCATGATAAAGGGGAACGATATCATGAGTATAACTCGAACGGGACCTGGTCCACACATCGGTTTCATCCTGGAAATTCTTCTCTCCGAAGTGCTCGAGAACCCGAAACTCAACACGCATGAGTATTTAGAGAAAAGAATCAAAGAGTTACACGTTCTCAAACCAAAAGAATTAGTTGATCTCGGGAAAACCGCCCGCGCCAAAAACGAAAGCGAGGAAGAAAAAGAAATAGAAAAAATCCGAGAGGAATACAAAGTCCAGTAGTTGTTTGATAGTTTCATACATTTTGTATTGTATCTTGTGTCAACCTCTTACATCTAATTAATGCTATAGCATATTATAAATGTATAACGAATATGCTGTTTACGAGAGATCAAATTCTTCGCGTAAATGTCTATCATTTTCAATTTCGTCAACAATCATATAAAGGAGATCTCTTCCAACCCCAAGATCTGTTTTTAATAGCCCTACAATATCTTCGCAATCATATGGATAGACCCAGACACTATCTTGCAGGCGGAAAAGGCCCGCGGAGATAAAAAGGTTACGAATTTGATTTCGTACTTTTTTCTTCTTCTCTGGGATATCAAAGATGATGACCCGCCATTTCTTGTCCCATTGATACGGGTGCTTAAATTTATATTCCTGTAGCTCCCACTGTCTTAACCTTTTGTCTCCTGCCTCGGTCAGTTCGTATCTGCCGTCTTGGTATACGAGCAGCCCCTTTTTCGCTAATTTGCTTGCTGAAGAACGTACAATTTCTTCCTGGCGTTTGTTAGGGAGAAGACCAAGTTTCCCCATGGCGCCGATCACTTGAGGGGCAACTAAGCCGACGCTTAAAATTCCTGCGATTTTTACCGAATTTAAAATTAACTTCTGAATTTCCCCGCGCTTTACTCTTTTCTTATTTTCTTCTTCAAGTTTCCCCATACATCTATAATATGCTATAGCATACTATAAGTGTATTGAGAAAAGTTGTGATTATTGAGGAAGTGTTTTTTGTGTATTGTTCCCGAGAGCGGGTTCTTCACGAGACTTCCAGACCATTTCAAAAATCTGCCGCATTCTTTATGAATTTCTTCCGGCTATATTCCAGAGCATCATGAAAAACTGTTTGTAGTTATCAGCCACCGTTTCAGATTTAATGACATAGACCAGCGGAGGAGTGAGAAAGCTGTAGAATAACACAGAACCTTTTCTGATAACCATATGAGTTACTCCTTGAGGCAAATCATTCATAAAACGGCGTTCTTGATTTGAGTGAGACAAAACAGTGTCTTCATATAAACTTTTTTCACTTTCACTTCCTAAATAAAAAACTTTTATTTCTTTCTTCTCCTTCTCTTCCAAATATTCTTTAAGCTCATCACCCATAAGATCAACAAATCCTTTAGAGTGCCCGCCGATAATAAATTCTTCACTGCCTTTCTCGCTCTCATACGCATAATCCATTTCAAATTGTTGTATCTGTTTGGCTCCTTGCAGCACTTCAAAGTCCTGGTCATTGTGAACGGCGCTAATCTTATTTAATTCATAAACTAAATCACTCGCGGCAACGCTGCGTTTGCGAGTAATCTTTTCTATCTCGATAGGAGAGCGGGCTTTATATTTTTTATGCTTGCCAAAAGGAACAGATTCTACCATATTCATATCCAGGAGTTTTTCTAGCGCGACATAAACATACTGTCTATGTAGCCCCGTACCAATTGCAATCTTAGACCCGCCACTTTCACCGCTCTTTTGCAGTAAATACAGATATACTTCTGCTTCCGACCTTGAAAGACCCCAATCTGTAAGGGTGCCGAGCAGAGGATTAGTTTCTCTATGAGATTTTCTATTTGTCATAATATATGTAACAGTATATCATATTCTACTTATTTTGCAATATATTATGTCATAAATTAACGTCATATTTTATATTGACACTAACTCTCCAAAGTGCTATTATATACGCAAAAAGTTCATCCATAAGCCCTTACCCGCAAGGGAAGGCAGGATAAGGAGATGCCATGGATATAAAGATCATCACTTCAGGCTACTCGTGCGGACACAAGCATCTGGTTGCCTGCATAGACAACATCCCCTGTCCGCTTTGTCACCGCGTTATGAAGCTATACAACCCAGGCTTCACGGAGACGGGGTGGCGGTGCAAGTCCTGCGGGCAATTTCTCCGGATCGGAGCAAATAAAATCCAGAGAGGCTTCTGGGTGAAACTCCCGGAGCCATTCATGCTGCTGGACGAGTGCGTCAAGCTGCGAACCGAAAGGGAGGAGGGCCGCCTGCGAATCCACGCCTTGAATCTTGCGCTAAGAAGGGGAATCAAATACTCTGTCGCGGAGGAAAAGGCGCTCCGTCGGCGAAAGGAGACGAATACCCTCAACGCTCTCCCTCTTCCGTAGTCTACCGATAGCGAGTGTAATGCTCGCACCGCCGAATGAACTTCATTCGGCGGTTTTTGTTTTTATACCATCAAAAAATCCCCTTCGACTATGCTCGGGGGATTTTTTGATTTTCCAGCTGGAAAATTACTTAACGGCTTCTTTGAGTGCTTTGGCTGGGCGAAACTTGGGTACTCGCATTGAGGGGACCGAGATGGCTTGACCGGTACGAGGGTTCCGAGCCTGACGTGCGGCACGGACTTTAGTCGAGAAGATACCGAGACCGGCGATTGAGACCTCGCCGCCTTTCTTGAGAGTAGAGACGATTGAATCAATGACAATATCGACCACTTCTTCCGCTTGCACTTTCGTGCCGCCAAGTTTAGCGTGCACCGCGTTTGCAATATCTACCTTATTCATTATTTATTATCTACTATTTTATTTGATAAATCTGAACTTGTAACACGTTCGATTATATACTAAGCCATTTTTTTCCGCTAGCGCGCGAACTCTATGGCTCTATTCTCGCGGATGACATTGACCTTAATCTCACCAGGATATTTAAGCTCATCTTCGATGCGAATAGCTATATCTCTGGCCATTTTTTGGGCTTCTAGGTCGGAGACTTTATCCGGCAAGACGAAGACGCGAACCTCACGGCCCGCGGCCAGAGCATACGCTTTCTCCACACCCTCGAAGGAAAGGGCAATCGCTTCCAAGTCCCCAAGACGTTTGAGATAGCGTTCGGCGGTATCTCGGCGAGCGCCGGGTCTCGAGCCCGAGATGGCATCTGCCGTCTGCACGATAATGGATTCAACGGTTTCATACGGATACTCCTCGTGATGCGACTGCATGGCCTTGATAATGTCTTCAGAAATATTAAATTTAGCTAAAATTCTGCGACCAATATCAACGTGCGTGCCGGAGACCTCATGGTCTAGAGCTTTACCAATATCATGGAGCAGGGCACCGGCTCTCGCCGTCGGGACATCCGCCCCAAGTTCACGAGCAATCATGCCGGCCAGGTGACTCATTTCTATCGAGTGGTCGAGTACGTTCTGGCCGTAACTAGAGCGGAAGTAGAGACGCCCTAGAATCGAGACTAGCTTCGGGTCCAGATTGTAGATTTCGCATTCAATGGCCGCTTGCTCGCCCTTCTCTTTGATAATCTTATTTATTTCGGTCGAGGCTTTCTCTACGAACTCTTCAATTTTAGCCGGTTGAATGCGCCCGTCGAGAATTAAATTATCCAACGCTAGCTTGGCCACCACTCTGCGCACCGGGTCGAAAGAGGAGAGAGTGATGGAGTTGGGTGTGTCATCCACTATCACTTCCACGCCAGTAGCGCGTTCAAACGCTTTAATGTTTCTACCTTCTTTGCCGATAATTTTGCCCTTGAGTTCATCCGATGGTAAGGAAACCGTCGTGCCCATCATCGCGCTTGCTGTTGATACCGCCAATCTCTGAATCGCGGTGGAGAGAATTTCCTTGGCCCGCGTCTGAAAACGCTCTTCTCCTTCGGTTTCAAGTCTTTGCATGCGTATGAGTAGATCTTCTTCGGCCTCCTTTTGTATGGTTCTCAAGAGCTCATTTTTGGCATCGCTAGCGGATAGGCCAGCCACTTTAGAGAGCTTGGTCTGATGTGCCTCAACAAGCGTCTCTGCCTTCTCCCGGAGAGAAATTATCTCCGCGGCCTTTTCCTTAACATGTTCGGCTTCTTTGTCCAGATCAAGCGTACGCTTGTCGAGAAATTCCTCTTTCTTCACGAGACGATCTTCGGTTTTCTTTACCCGATCCTCACGTTCTTTAGCCTCTTTTTGGATCTTCTGGATGATTCCTTCCGCCTGAGTCTCCGCTTCCGAAAGAATCCTCTGGGCTTCCTCTTTAGAGGAAAGTTCCATCTGCTTGATATCAAGCTCTAATGAACCCTTCTTGCCGAGGGAGATTAAGAGGCGCAGTAAATAACCGAAGCCGATACCGGCAGACGCGGCAAGTAAGGCTAAAAGTAGCGCTAATTTAAGAGACATGATTGGCTGAATCGGGCAGACAGGGCGGTCAAGCAGGAACTAAGAAACGTTTCGAATTATTTTTAAAGCGAGAACAGAGGAAGTGTATCACAATTACAAAATCTTGTCGATTATTCCGTACTTTTTGGCCTCTTCGGCGTTCATAAAGAAATCTCTATCAATATCTTTTTGAATTTGGGCTAAACTCTGACCGGTATTCTTAGCCATCATCTTAGCCAAACTTTCCCGTAATTTCAGAATCTGTTTGGCGCGAATTTCGATATCAGAGGCTTGGCCTTCGGCACCTCCTAACGGCTGATGAATCATTATTTCTGCATTGGGCAGAGCAAATCTTTTCCCCTTAGCCCCCGCAGAAAGAAGCCAGGCGCCGCCCGAGGCAGCCATGCCAATGCAGACAGTGGAGACATCCGGCTTAATGTGATTCATGGTATCAATCATGGCCAGAGTGGCCGAAGCCGATCCGCCCGGAGAATTGACGTAAAGAGAGATATCTTTCTTAGGATCCTCGAACTGGAGAAAGAGAAGCTGGGCAATGACAATATTAGCCACATCGTCATCGATCGTTCCGCCGAGAAACACGACTCGCTCACGCAGAAGCCGTGAGTAAATATCATATGCTCGTTCTCCGAACTGACTTTTTTCTATAACGGTTGGAATTAAATAACCCATAACGGGTCTAGAGTATAACAAAGGACCCGATAGCGCAACTTTATGAGGCGTTTAGTTTAATTCCGAATCTAAACTTTCAATGTCGAACGTGTCCAGGTCAGCTTCAATGGCGGCGGTTTCATCAGAGCCGCCTTCTGTACTGGTTTCATCAATCATCGCATCGTCGCTGGCACGCTGGCCCCAGAAGTAGAGGCCTCCCAAAATAATAACCGCGAGAATCACTATCACACCGATAAGCGGACCACTCAATCCTCCGCCTTCTTCTATACCCGCATTGACGTTGTTTTGTTCTTCTTCCATGGTCAGGGTTAATTAAGAATAAAATTATTCTGCAGAGATGCCGGCCTCTAGATTCATCTCAACCGAGCTGAGTGAACGCACTGCCATCATTAGATTGCGATGGGCGGCCCGGATATGCTCTCGAGTCTCTGCCGCCGTAGCGCGAATTCTCTGAAAGTTTTCAAGAGCCCTCTCGCTTGAAAGATCGATACTGACGAAAGCATCAACGGCTAGCCGGGCATCTGAAAGATTCGCCCTAGCGGCAGCCACAAACGTTTCGCTTTCGGAGGTCACACCGCCTTGAGCTTTAATTTTAGCCATTCTTGATTCAAGTCGAACGATAATATTCTCCAGACGCTCAATAGTGGCTAAAATAACTCTGGCGGTATTTTCTACTTGGCGCTTGGCGACCGCCTGCTGAAACTCCACTCGTTTACTTTGAGCTTCGGCTCTTCTAGCTTCGGCTTCAATTCTGGCGGCTTCTCTTCTCTCGTCTGCTTGAGCTCTTCTAGCTTCTATCTCCGCTCTCATTTGTGCTTGCACCTGAATAGCCTCGGTATTTACAGACGTGTTGAGAGAAGCCTCTTGCGCAGATACCGAAGAAAATGCTCCGAAGACAAGTGCCAGAAAAAGTAGGGTGGACAAATATTGTTTTGCCATTCTAGATCGATTTAATGTAACGCTAACAACACCCCGATTATAGCATATGACAACAGGTTTTATTTGTCTCCGTATTGTTTGGTGTATAACTTGAGACTCTCTTCAAACGCGTTCTGGGCCTCTGCTTTTCCCTTGAAACCCTTGACTTCCACTTCTTTATTTTGCAACTTCTTATAAGTAGAGTAAAAATGCTCAATTTCTTTAAGGGTGTGCGGATTAATATCGTTGAGATCTTGCATTTTATCAAAGCGAGGGTCATCCACGGGCACCGCAATAATTTTGTCATCTCTATCACCCGAATCTATTATGTTCATAAGCGCGATAGGACGCGCGCGTACCAGAATCCCCGGCAAGAGCGGGTGAGTAGTAAGCATCACTACATCCAGAGCATCTTGGTCATACCAAAGACTACGCGGAACGAAACCGTAGTCGAAAGGAAAGTCTTGCGCGGTATGAGCCACACGGTCAAGAGCAATCAGGCCGGTTTTTTTATCTATTTCGTATTTATTCTTCGAACCCTTATTAATTTCAATGATGACATGCATCGTCTCTTTCGTACCGGGTTCTATATCGTGCCAAAGATTCATAGAATTATTATAACCTATTATCTCCTGCCTGCGCAGGCAGGTCCAGAACATCAGCGACTGCAAGCTCAACGCCCTTGGCAGACTGGATGTCAATCCTCCAGCCGGTGAGCTTGGCCGCCAAACGCACATTTTGCCCACCCTTACCGATAGCAAGCGACTGCTGGTCTTCGGAGACATTGACTACCGCCGACAAGAGCGCTTCGTTAATTTCAATATTAAGAATTTTGGCCGGCGAGAGGGCCTCTTCGATAAATTTCTTGGGCTCGGCTGACCATTCGATGATATCAATCTTCTCACCACGCAGTTCAGACATGACCGTCGAGACTCGCACTCCCCGCTGGCCCACCAGTGCGCCGACAGGATCAATGTGATTATCCAGAGCGAGAGCGGCAATCTTAGAACGATAGCCAGCTTCCCGGGCAATAGCTTTAATTACTACCGAACCACTCGCCAACTCCGGCGCCTCGGCTTCAAAAAGCTTTTCGAGAAATTTGGGATGTGAACGCGAGAGACGGAGGAACACTCCTCTGGGACTTTCCTCCACCCTATAGAGATAAGCGCGCACACGTTCCCCCTGGCTGAATCGCTCGCCGGGAATCTGTTCTTCGTAAGGCAGGAGGCCGGTGGCCCTGCCCATGTCTACAAAGATATTGCCACGCTCGATACGTTGCACTGTGCCATTCACAATTTCTCCCTCGCGCTTGCCAAATTCAGCCACTACCGAAGTCTTCTCTGCTTCACGAATTTTCTGCATGATGACTTGCTTGGCAGTCTGAGCGGCAATACGACCATAGTCACCCTTACTCTCGATAGGGAAGACGATTTCCTCGTCGAGTTGAGCATCTTTTTTAATCTTACGAGCATCTTCGAGCAGAATGTGATGCTCGGCGTTATAGACAACACGTTCGTCCTTCTCCTTGGGCTCTGCTTCGTCGAAGATCACACGTGAGTCATCTATGACAATCTTCACTTGGAAAAAATTGGTTTCGCCAGTATTCGGATCGAAGGTGGTGCGAATGATTTGTCCCTTCTTGCCATATTCTTTCTTGTACGCGGTGGCCAGGGCCGCTTCTATCGCCTCGATAATGGAGGCGCGCGGAATACCGCGCACTTCTTCGAGTTCGCCGAGTACGGAATTGATGACTTTTAGATCAAACATGTTTTTGTATTTATGAAAGAAGTCCGCCTTCCGGCGAACTTCTCTCGACAACCCATTACTTCTCAAGTATAGCAAGTCCATCAATTTTTTGCAAGACCTGTGCCTTATGCTTTCCTTGAATGGAACTTCTTATGTGTCTCTCTAAGAGCTTTATCTGTGACATGTGTATAGATCTGGGTCGTAGCAATATTGGCGTGACCGAGAAGCATCTGGACGCTACGCAGGTCGGCGCCATTACTTAAAAGATCAGTGGCAAAGCTGTGGCGGATAACATGAGGAGTTACTTTTTTTGAAATACCAGCTTTGATGGCATAGTGTTTCACAATTCTTTCTATAGAGCGACGGGTGAGAGGGGCAGCGTCTTTAGATTTAGTCTCTCTGCCCACTTGGACAAAGAGAGCGTCATTCATATCCTTGCGAGCCTTGAGATAATTGGATACGGCCCTTCTCGCCTCATCAGAGACAAAGACCACCCTCACTTTGCCACCCTTGCCTCTGATCGAAAATTCTCCGAGAGAAAGATCTGTGTCGCTATTTAACGAACAGAGTTCGGATACGCGTAGACCTGTCGAGAAAAGTAGTTCGAGAATCGCTTTGTCGCGAAGTTCTTTAATTCCGTGTCCTTCCGGCCTGCCTGCGCAGGCAGGTGCCTCAAGTAAGCGGGAGAGTTCGGCGGGAGAGATAAGATCAAGAGAACGCTCCGAGACTTTAGCCAATTCAATACGCTCGGATGGTAAACTTGTTATCCCTTGCCGAGCCAGATATTTAAGAAACGCACGCAAGGCGATAAGATAATAATTCTGGGTTTTCTTCGACATAGTCTCTCCAGTCTGTCTGTTGTTACCGGTCGACTGGCGGTTGAGCCACATTCTAAATTCTCTGACTACCTCGTCAGTAATATCTTTCGGGTTCTTGATCTCCGTATGTTTTAGAAAAACGGCCAGATAATGATCATAGTTCTCAATAGTCTTTAGCGCCCGACCTTTCTCAATTTCCGTATATTCCAGAAATTCTCTCTTTAATCTCTCCAGTTCGCTGGCATTACCCATATTGTGCGACATTATAACATGACCTTGTAAATAAGACTTGGATGTGCTATATTTAGGAGGTGATTTCGAAGACCAGAAAACTTAAGCTCATCAAGGAAGTAGCTATCCACGAAAAGGACACCGGCTCTCCTGAAGTGCAAATTTCCATACTGACAAAGCGTATTGAGGAGCTCGCCCGGCACCTCAAGACGCATGCCAATGACAATCACTCGCGCCGAGGGTTACTGGCCATGGTGGCAGACCGTCAAGCGCACATGAAGTATTTGGAAAAAAGAAGTCCCAAGCGCGCTTCGGCTTTGCAAAAGAAACTTGGTCTCAAGAAATAGTTTATAAGTTTTATAAGTTAATAAGTTTAATAAGTTATGACTGTTATTAAGCATAAGGCTCAAAGGGTCGGCATTTTTATAGACACGCAAAACATTTATCATAGTGCCAAAAATCTCCATCACGCCAAAGCAAACTTCGGCGCGATAGTTAAAGATGTTCTCGACGGGCGGGTCCTTATCCGCGCCTTAGCCTATGTGGTCACAACCGAATCCGGTGAAGAGAACGCTTTTTTCGGCGCGCTTGAAAAAGCGGGCATCGAAATACGTTCGAAGCCGTTACAAATCTTTCTTGGCGGAGCCAAGAAAGCGGACTGGGATGTCGGACTCGCCATAGACGCCGTCACCATGGCGCCCAAGCTTGACAGTATCATCTTGATCTCCGGCGATGGAGACTTCGTATCTTTAGTGGAATACCTCCAAAACACTCACGGCTGTCAGGTAGAGGTGGTAGCCTTTGGCAAATCGTCTTCAGCCCGCCTCATTGAAGCAGCCGACGACTTTATTGACCTCGACCAGAATCCTAAGAAATATCTTCTTAACATCAACAACATAAAAACTCGTGAAGGAATTTCTAGATGATAGAATAGAGCGATGACCCCAGATGAGACTCCCTTAAAGCAAATTCGCACCTTTCAAGGAGATGTGGCGGAAGCTCTCCGCAGAGAACAGAGATCTCTGGTGTCGATTCAGCAAGCGGAGCATCTCAAAAAGGGTGCTACCTCATCTGCTACTGGTACACCTTCAGAAGATACTAAAAGAAGAACAGAAATTTTTTTCCTCTTCTTAGGAAGCCTCGCCCTTTTTGTCCTAGGAACAGTCGGGGCTTGGTACGCCTATAATGAATTCGTCAGGAGGACCGTTACTCCCATCATGACCGCGCCGGCCAACAGGTTCGTCTCTACCAATACTGAAATTAATCTTACTCTGACGGCTACCTCTCGTGAGGCTCTGATCGATACTCTTTCCAATGCTGTCCGAGGCGCACCCAGTGGGGAACTGATACATATAAACTTTCCTCTTTCGACCATTACGTTTTTAGAAACGCTTGGGACTCGAGCGCCTGGCAGCCTCATACGAGCATTCGATCCACTTTTCATGTTTGGCGCTTTCGGGGAAAGCACTTTTCTTATCATTAAATTAACCTCTTTTGAAAATGCCTTTGCGGGCATGCTCGCGTGGGAGGAAAACTTAAACCAAGATATCGGCCCTCTGTTTGCCACAGCTGAGCTCTCCAAAAATATAGCGCCTGAATCCACCTTTACGGACGTCACGGACAAAAACAAAGATATTCGTATGCTTGCGCTCGGGGACCAACCCGTCCTCCTTTACTCTTTTTTCGACAATAATATGCTTATCATTACAGACCATATTGAAACCTTAAGGATTTTGATGGACCGTCTGACGCGAGAAAAACTTTCTCGCTAGTCTCCTTTCTGCTAAAATGATGATATGACTATAGACATTGAGCACTTCAAAAAGAAACTGGAAGCGGAAGAAAAACTTCTGGAAAAAGAACTGGAAGCGGTGGGCAGGAGAAACCCGGACAACCTCTCAGATTGGGAAGCTACTCCGACCGACAAAGATGTCTCTCAAGCGGACGAAAATACTGTCGCTGACGGCGTTGAAGACTATGAAGAAAATGTCGCCATTGTTGACACTCTAGAGACCCGTTACCAAGACCTTAAAAACGCTTTAGACAAAATTAAGAATGGTACTTATGGTCTCTGCCAAGTCTGTGGAGAAGAAATAGATACGGAACGGCTCGAAGCCAATCCCTCGGCCCGCACTTGCCGCCAACATATGGGATGAGTTTTTCCAAAGTCTACAGTGCGCAGACAAATCTTCTTTCTGTCATACCTGTTTCCGTCGAGACGGATATTTCGCATGGAACACTGTTCGCTTTCGCCATTGTCGGTTTACCGGATAAAGCGGTAGAGGAAGCGCGTGACAGGGTTAGCGCTGCTATCAAAAACTCCGGCTTCAAATCGCCCAAAGCCAATAACCACAAGATTGTCGTCTCACTGGCACCAGCTGAGATTAAGAAAGAGGGGACGTCCTTCGACCTCGCCATTGCCCTCTCGTTTCTAATGGCAAACAGCGAGATCAAATTTGATCCGGAGAAAAAATTATTTTTAGGCGAACTATCTCTCGACGGTAAATTACGCCCGGTCCACGGGATTCTGCCTGTCGCCAGATTCGCCCAAAAATACGGCTTCAAAGAACTTTATGTGCCGATGGAGAATGTGCGCGAAGCAGCCATCATCGATGAATTAAGCATCTTTGGCGTCTCCTCCCTTCCCACTTTAATTGAACACCTCTCGGGTGTTGTCAAAATTCCAAAAGCGAAACTGACCATCGTCGATAAAGTGAAGCTCGTCTCGAGTATCGATTTCTCTGACATCAGAGGACAAGAGAGGGCAAAGCGCGGGCTCCTCATCGCGGCCGCGGGTGGACATAATGTGGCCATGTACGGACCGCCCGGCACCGGTAAAACGATGCTCGCCAAAGCTTTCGCCGGCATTCTACCGGAACTCTCGTTTGAAGAAGCGCTTGAGACTACGAGTATCCACTCCGTAGCCGGCACACTTTCCGAAACTTTTATCACCAACCCCCCTTTTCGAGCCCCACACCATACCGCCTCTTATGTCTCATTAGTCGGTGGCGGAGCAACACCTCGGCCCGGAGAAATTACTCTTGCTCACTATGGGGTACTTTTCATGGACGAATTTCCGGAATTTGACAGAAGAGTGATAGAGAGTCTGCGCCAACCACTTGAAGACAAGACGATATCCGTTTCCCGCGCCAAAGGTACAGCACATTTCCCAGCGAACGTACTACTGGTGGCTGCTATGAATCCTTGTCCTTGTGGGAATTTCGGCTTCCGAGGCAAATCCTGCATCTGCACACCCTCCGCGCTTTCCCGGTATAGACGAAAAATGTCCGGCCCCATCATGGACCGCATCGACATCTGGCTCGAAGTAGATAGAGTCCTGCCGAGCAGTCTTTCTGGTGATTCGGAAGGGGATAAGAGTGAGACTTTCCGAAATAGAGTAGAAAAAGCTCGTACGGCTCAAAAAGAACGTTTCAATAAAAAAGGAAGGAAGTTGTCGCGTAATTCAGAAATGAGTGCGAGAGATATGGTCACACTTGTCACTCTCGATAAAGAATCACGAAAGACGCTGGATCTTGCCGCCCTACGACTCGGTTTCTCCCCGCGCGTCTATCATCGGATGATTAAGGTGGCGCGTACTATCGCTGACCTTGAGAGAAGCGAAGAAATCACCAACGCCCATATTCTCGAAGCGGTTGAGTACCGCCCAAAAAAGTTCGATGTTTAAAAAGGGTTCTTGGCACCGCAGACTTGTTAAACACCGAGTGTTGAACATGTTGCTAAACACTATGATATATCATAGTGTTTTAGTTTTGTTGCAATTTGGCTCTATTTTAAAGCATGATAGGATGAATCATGATTCTTATTCTAAACTTCGGCAGCCAGTTTGCTCATCTTATTGCTCGTAGAGTTCGTGATTTGGGGGTAAAAGCTGAGATTGTTCCCTTCAACATTTCTGCCACACAGATCCAAAAGCTTGACCCTTCTGGAATCATTCTATCTGGAGGTCCAGCCTCTGTTTTAGACAAAAATAGCCCCAGACCAGATAAAAGAATTTTTGCTCTCGGTCTGCCTATTCTTGGTATATGCTACGGCCACCAAGTAATGGTTCAAATGTTAAAGGGAAAAGTTATTAAGGGACAATATCGAGAGTTTGGAAAAGAAATTTTAAATATTTCTAAACTTAGTAATATATTTTCCTCACTCTCACCAAAAGAAACTGTTTAGTTTTCTCATGGAGATCAGGTGAGAACTCTTCCGAAAGGATTCATTAAATCTGCTTCTACTACTACATGCCTTAATGCTGGTTTTTTTGATAATAAAAAGAAGTTGTACGGCATACAGTTTCATCCGGAAGTTACTCATACCAAGAAAGGTAAGAAGGTTTTAGAGAACTTCGTATTATCAATATGCAAAGCTAAAAAAGACTGGCGAATAGATTCGATTACTGAAAATATCATTTCTAACATTAAACAAGAGGTTGGTAAAGAACATGTAGTCGTAGGTATTTCTGGAGGAGTTGACTCTTTAGTAGCAGCGACATTAATACATCGGGCTATAGGTAGCCAGACTCATGCTGTATTTGTAGATAACGGTTTAATGCGCAAAGACGAAGTAGGCCAAGTGTCTTCTTATCTTAAAAAACACGGTTTCAAAAAACTTTATGTTGTAGATGCAAGAAAAACTTTTCTTAATCACCTTAAAAGTGTTGACGACCCGGAGCAAAAGCGAAAAATTATCGGTCATACCTTTATCGAAGTGTTCGAGAAAGCAATTCGTCAAGAATTAAGACAGCATTCTATTAAATATCTTGCTCAAGGAACAATATACCCAGACAGAATTGAATCTGCTTCAAATTCTAAAACTGCTTCAAAGATAAAAAGTCACCACAATCTTACTCTTCCCGACAAACTCGGTTTTAAGATTCTTGAGCCAATCAAAGATTTATATAAAGATGAGGTAAGAAAGGTTGGATTAAGTTTAGGCTTACCAAAAGAACTTCTCTATAGACATCCTTTCCCAGGACCAGGACTGGCTGTGAGAATCGTAGGTGAAGTCACCAAAGATAGGCTTCGTATTTTACGTGAAGCTGATGCTGTATTTATTGAAGAACTTAAGAAATTTGGTGAGTATGAAAGGATCTGGCAGGCATTTGCAGCGCTATTACCTGTGAAAGTAGTTGGAGTAATGGGAGACGCGAGAACTTACGAATATGTTATTGCTCTTCGAGCTGTTGATTCCATAGATGGTATGAGTGCTGACTGGCACAAGATGTCTGCGGCACTTCTAGAAAAAATTTCAAGCACAATCATAGGGAAAGTAAGAGGTGTCAATCGTGTCCTCTATGATATAACCCAAAAACCTCCCGCGACTATCGAGTACGAGTAATTTAGAAAGGATTCTTGGCGCCACGGACTTCAAAATGGACATGGGGGCCGGTGGACTTACCGGTACTACCGACAGCCCCGATGACTTGACCTCGCTCGACGCTCTGCCCAACCGAGACATTATCTTTGCTCATGTGAGCATAGAGTGTCTGGGTACCATTAGCGTGGCTAATGACTACATATGTCCCATAACCACCATTGTATCCGGTGCGGGAGATAATCACTTTTCCATCGGCTGAAGCAAATATAGGGTCCCCAACACAGCGACAACTTGGCGCCAAATCTACACCATTATAGCCGTGAATACCTTGAGTCTTTCTCCCGCCGACTATCGGTCGGAGATAGAAGCCCGAATACACGGGATAAGTCTGCGATCCAGAGGTTTTGGCCAAAGAGGTTTGAGTGGCGCTGATGACACCATCAGGAATAACAACAATATCGCCGGGCTTAATTTTGGCATCGGCAGCAAGGCCGTTATACGAGAGAATTTCGTCGAAATCTGCTTTATACTTGGTCGCGAGAGATTTGACGGTATCGCCAGACTTAACGACGTGGCGCACACCCGAGATTGGCAGAATGACCAGTTCTTGTCCTTCTTTTATTGAACTTGCTTTTATATTGTTAGCCCAGACAATAGTGTTAGTGGAGACGCCGAACATTTCGGCAATCTCACCTAGAGTGTCACCCTTACGCACGACGTAGACACTAATCTGGCCAGTGCCTGATTTACCCAGATCAACGAAGACCTCGCTCTCTCCTCTATTAGATTCAAGAGCAACACTGTCAACAATGGCAATTTCCGCACCGCCCGTACTAGTAGGATTAATATTTAAAAAGCCCTCCAAAAGGTTCATAGTTTGGGAATTACCGGCGTCACGCACTTCCAGCATACGCAGGATTTCTTCCCCCTGACTACGCGCGTAGACAAAAAAGGGCAGAGCAGTTAGGGCAAGGAATATATATTTGACCGTTTTTTTACTAATAGAATATGGCTAAACTGCTCATGCTACGTCTTTCGGTCTCAACCCACCATTATACCCCCATATGTTATAGTGTCCAACATGTCAAAACTCTCCAATCCGCCGGCTGGCGGACTTAATTCTCGACAGAAAAAAGCGGTCGTATCCACTCAGGGACCGGTCTTGGTTTTGGCGGGTGCCGGTGCAGGCAAGACCAAGACCATCGCAGAGCGAATCCGCCACCTTGTTGAGACGGGGGTGTCCCCTTCAGCTATTCTGGCTATCACTTTCACCAACAAAGCAGCTAAAGAAATGCGTGAACGGATAGCGCAAGGGCTTCGAAGTGCCTCCGAGCACCCTTTTGTAAGCACCTTCCACTCGCTCGGGGTCTATATCTTGCGAGAGCAGTCGGCACAAGCGGGCATCAAGAGACACTTTACTATTTTTGACCGAGATGACAGCAAGAAAGCGGTGAGGGAAGCGCTTCTAACCATGGGTTTTGATCCCAAAACACATGACCCCGACCGCATTACAAGCATCATTTCCAGAGAGAAAGGCCAGGGTCTCGGTGTGGAAGATTACGGTGGCAGGGGGGAGTATGGGTATTTTTCGGGCGTAGTGGAACAAGTCTGGCCAGAATACGAGAAGATCTTGAAACGAGACAACGCGCTCGATTTCGATGATCTCTTACTCAAGACTATGAACCTCCTGAACGACAACCAGACCGTGCGCGAGTTTTACCAAAATATCTGGCAATATATTCACATAGACGAATACCAGGATACCAACCGTGTCCAATACAAGATAACACAGATGTTGGTGGGGAAAAACAAGAATATCTGCGTGGTCGGGGATGTAGACCAGAATATCTATTCTTGGCGTGGAGCTGATATCAAAAATATTCTCGACTTCGAGAAGGACTATCCCGATGCCAAAGTCATCACTTTGGAAGAAAATTATCGCTCCACCCAAACTATCTTGGAAGCGGCCAATAGAGTGATAGAAAAAAATAAAATCAGGCTTAAAAAAAATCTTTTCACAACCAACTCCGAGGGCGAGAGAATCTCTCTTTTTAGAGGATTCAATGAGGCCGACGAGGCGGAATTTATCACGAGCAGAGTGGCGGAACTTATAAGAAAAGGGGGTTCGCCGGCAGAGATCGCGGTGCTTTTCCGAGCCAACTTCCAGTCGCGAGTGCTTGAGGAAGCATTCATGAACTCTGCGATCCCTTATCAACTGCTCGGCACACGTTTTTTCGAACGCAAAGAGGTCAAAGATATCGTTTCGTACCTGCGAGCCGCCATTAATTCTGATAGCCTCTCGGATATGAAACGCGTTGTCAACACACCAGCACGCGGTATAGGCAAAACCACGGTGCTTAAAATATTTTCGAACAACGAGTCTTCGCTTCCCTCGGCCACGAAGGCAAAACTCTCAAGCTTTAGAACCTTGCTTGGAGAAATTGAGAGAGCTTCTAGACAAAAGAGGCCAAGCGAGACGATCTCTTTTATCATTAAAGTATCCGGACTGGAAAAAAAGTGGAAGGATGGCAGAGACGAAGGTCGGGCCCGGCTTGAGAATGCTTACGAGCTGTCAAATTTTGCTTCTCGATATGATAACGAATCTCCGGCAGAAGGGATCCTACATTTCCTCTCGGACGCAGCTCTTCAGAGCGACCAGGACGAAATGAAAGATGAAGAAAAAGCGGTACGTCTCATGACCGTACATGCTTCGAAAGGACTGGAGTTCGACACGGTCTTCGTCAGTGGGCTTGAAGACGGGCTTTTCCCTCACCGAAGAACGAGCGAGGAGATGACCAAACCTGAAGAAAGAGAGGAGGAGAGACGACTTTTTTATGTCGCGCTCACTCGCGCGCGCAAGAAAGTGTTCCTTTCATACGCCGAAACCCGCACCCTCTTTGGCAGGAGACAAACCAACATCCCTTCCGAATTTATCTACGACATCCCTGAAGCATTAGTGGAAGAAGAAATTTTCGACAAGTACAGTCTTTCCAAAAGACCGCTTCTCGAAATCGAATTCTAAAGGGCTAAGGGCCCCTTGGAGGCTCAGCCTCCAAGGGGTAGAATGGGACTATGACTATTAGAAAAGTTGCTTTCGTAGAAAACGAGTTTTACCATATCTACAACCGAGGAGTAGATAAGCGACCTATATTCTCTGATAAACATGACCTACAGAGATTTTTTCAAAGCATGCACGCATTCAACACTATCAATCCGATTGGGAGCATATTTGAAAAGTCATTTAATAAAGATAAGAAAGGGAAACCTGATTCACCGCTGGTGCAATTCATTGCGTATGGCCTAAATCCAAACCATTTCCATTTCATTCTTAAACAACTTGAGGAACGCGGCATTGAGAAGTTGATGCATAGACTCGGTACTGGCTACACAATGTACTTCAATGAAAAACGTGGGAGAAGCGGCTCCTTGTTTCAGGGAAGATTCAAAGCTAATCACATTAATTCCAATGAATATCTCTTGTATGCAAGTGCCTATGTAAATTTAAACAATAAGGTACATAAATACAATAGCGAGGCACTTACGAAATCAAGTTGGAAAGAGTATATTGGTGCGAAAAGTGATTTCGGATTCTGCAATAAAGATTTAACTTTAGGACAATTTAAAAATAGGAAGAATTATAAAACTTTTGCCTTGGAGTCCCTTCAAAATATGCTCAGAAGAAAAGAATTCCTAAAAGAACTGGAAAATAGCCACTTGGAGGCTCAGCCTCCAAGTGGGAGAAAAAGAGTATGAGAGCAAAGAAATCACTGGGGCAACATTTTTTAAAAAGTGAGAAGGCGCTCACAACGATTGTCAAAGCTGGTGATGTTGGTGCGAAGGATACTATTCTTGAGATAGGACCGGGAACTGGAGTCCTGACAGAAAAGCTGCTAGCCGCCAGCTGTCAGGTGCTAGCCATAGAAAAGGACGATAAATTGTATGAATTTTTAAAAACAAAATTTGAGAAAGAAATAAAAAATGAGAAACTTAGACTGATACATGATGACATTCTCGAGTTTGATTTATCCAAGCTAGAAGCTAAAACCTATAAGCTGGTAGCTAACATACCGTACAACATCACAGGAGCAATCTTGAAAAAATTTCTCGAGGCAGATTATCAGCCAGAGAAAATAGTGTTTCTAGTACAAAAAGAAGTGGCCAAAAGGATCGTTGGAAGGCCACTTGGAGGCTCAGCCTCCAAGTGGGAAAAGGAGAGTGTTTTGTCTATTTCGGTAAAGGCTTACGGGGTGCCGAGATATGTAGAGACTGTTAAGGCCGGTTCATTCGTACCCGTGCCCAAAGTAGATTCGGCCATTATTGTCATAGAAAATATTTCCAAAAACTTTTTTCAATCCGCCAGCCAGCGGATCACAGAAAAAGAATTTTTCCATACAGTGCGTACCGGCTTTAAATCCAAACGCAAGAAACTTTCTTCCAATCTCTTGACGATAGTCGCTAAGAACAAGGTTCAAGAAGCGTTTCAGAAACTTAATCTGGATAATAACCTGCGGGCCGAGGATATCGGAATTGAGATTTGGAGAAAACTCGCTTACTCGCTTAGTAGTTAGTACCTACCTTACTCATGAGACCAATCGCGGGAAGAGGAAAACAAAAAAACTTAGCAGATATCCAACAGGCCTGGACCCCGGGAATATAATCACCCAGATGCCACTTACCTGGAACGCCAATCATGTAATAGCCGTAGAGAATAGTTGAAAAAGGGGAATAAATCATAGGACCCGCAATATTTATCGGCCCTCCTAAATAAAGCGGGGTAAACCATATCCAGATATTGCCGGGAGAACACGTACAAGTAACTGGAGAAGAAACAAGCCCGCCGAAAGGTAGTAATCCGGTCTGGGCCCTAGTCTGCGAGGTTGGTAGAAATAATCCGACAAGAGCTAGGGAGACAATGAGCGTAATGAATTGCTTCTTTCTCATATTATTATTTCAAGTCTATATGGGTCTTTATTGATACCGTGCTCATTCTGGACGTAAATCCAGAGCGACGCCTGATACTTTCCCATAGTAAATTGTTTAATTTGATCGTATCGGGAAAGGTCGGCGACACGAAACGTGAGAGTGGTGCCATTGGAAGATACCGGACCGGAAGAGTCGCCGAGAGTGGTAAAAAGGTTGTTGAGAGACGTGAAGCCCTTGCCAATAAGAGTGACCGTATCACCGACAATCGAGGCGCTCTCAATAGCCGGTCCCGGCTGGGGGTTATTTGTAACTTTGACGAGAATCCTGATATCTGGATTGTCAGAAGAGCCCAATACATTGGAAACAGAGAGACTGTACTCACCCTCGGCAAGATTGGTCGGTACGGATATATCGAGGGTTATGCCATTCGTGGAGGTAGCAGTGACCGGAGTACCACCATTAAAATAAACCTTGTTCAAAGTTTTACTGAAACCAGAACCGTCAAGCGTGACGAGATCGCCAGGACGCGCTTCAAAGGGAAAGGCTCGAAAAAGCATTACCCGATTGATTCTCATGCCAAGCACAGAAGGGGTGTCTATCTCAATACTTGGCGAGAGGTTGGGGTTAGAGGGGGCAGGTACTGGTGGAACAGGAGACGCCGCCATCTGCGAGGCAATGGCCGCGCGCGAAATAGGACCAAAGTATCCTACCGCCGGCGAAATGCCGTTGGTCGCCTGCCATCGTGCTAAAGCCCTTTTAGTCAAAGGACCGAAGTAGCCAAAAGGCACACCAAGCGGCATCTGAAGATAGCCCTTTAGAACCAGAAACTGCTGAAGAGTCGTGACATCAGAACCTCTGCTTCCCACCGTGAGGTTAGTATCGAACGACTCGGCGCTTACCGAAGTGGCCAGAACACCCGAAACGAATACTGTGGATAGTACTACGAGTAGAGAAAGAAATCGCATATCTTCAATTATACACAAAAAGGTGAGATAATTTCTGATATACTAAATGTAATGTCGCCGATTCGACTGACCATCGCGCTTACTGTTTCTGTCGCTCTTATCAGCGGAGCCATGTGGTTTAGATTCGTCCGCATTCCTCCCTACTCTGCCCAGCTTGTTTCGGTCAAGGCAATTGAGCAACTGCCACCCGAAGAAGCTTTTTTAGAAGGCCTCTCTAAGACAGACGCCTCTCTTTACGCGACGTCTACCGCCACGCTTTCCCAGACGGACTTAATCGGCAGAAAGCTTTTTTTAGACTTTATGGCGCTTAAATCGCAAGGCCAAGCTACTCCAGAAAATATCAAGGCTCTCGCCGACAGATACGCCGAGGAGATCAAGAATTTTGAGATATCGATACCTAAAGTGAATCTGGATCAAATCATTGTTCTTCTGGATTCAGAAGAGAATCTAGCTAAGTACGGCAACACTATGGCCAGTATCCGCAATAAGTATAAAAACCTCGTAGCCACTCAAGTCGAAAATAGTGGAGGCGACATTAAAGACACTGGCAGCCAGGCTTTTTCAACATTTATGGGCGCGGTGGGCAAGTTGTATCAGGCTTCTGCCAATGAACTCGTCCTAGTCGGAGTGCCAGCTACGCTTGCCTCAAACCATCTAGACCTCATCAATAATCATTTGGAAAGCGCCGAGGTTATGGCATCCATCAGTAATACTTCCCAAGATCCGGTACGAGCTTATGCGGCGCTAAACATTTACGCCCAACACACCGAGAAAGAAGCGGGGCTATTTCTGAATATTCAAAAAGTCATGATGGCCAATGGTATAATTCTTGAGAGCGGCGTATGAATGGCAAAAAACTTTTAGCTCTTGTTCTTATCCTCACTTTCACCTTCACTCTCCCGGTCTCAATACGGGCGGTGGATTCCGTCCCTCCGATCCCGGTATCAGATTCTATCCTCCGTGACAAAGAGGCGGGTTTAACTATTTTCGGTTACACCATCCCCGGCCTAACTTGGGACTCTATAGCAATAGCTATCGCTAAAGTGGCCTTGGAGCAAATACTACAGGATACCACTGACTGGGTCAGAAACGGTTTTGAGGGTAACCCGGCTTATGCAACCGACCCGGCACAATTTTTCACTGATATCGCAGATAACATCGCGGGAGAATTTATAGCAGGTTCTGATCTGGGGTTTTTATGTTCGCCGTTTCAGACAAAAATTAGACTTGCTTTGCAGGGATATTATACTCAAAGACGACAATTCCGATGTAGTTTGACAGACGTAGTCGCAAATATTGACGCGTTCTACGTCGACTTCAGCGAAGGGGGATGGGACGGCTGGTTTGCCATGACCCAAAATGACTCTAATAATCCCTATGGAGCATATCTGGAGGCTCAAATCGAACTCGATGCCCGCATTGCCAAAGCTTTAGGTATCCAGAGTCAACAGCTCAATTGGAACAGCGGATTCTTAAGCTGGTCTGAATGTAGAAAGGTACATGAGGGTACAGGAAAATGTCTCGAGCGTGGACCAGTACAGACACCGGGAAAAGTGATAGAGAGCCAACTTGAGGGTGTATTGGGAAGCGGAGTGAGACAGCTTGAACTAGCGGATGAGTTCGACGAGTTGGTCAGCGCCTTATTCGTCCAGCTCTTGAAACAAGTGGTGTTTGGCGTCAAAGGATTATTCTAATGAAAAAATATATTCCGCACATTTCAGCCTTCATCCTCACTCTTGTACTCGTCTTTACGTTGAGCGGATTATTTTCCCCGCAGACTGCAAATGCGCAGTCTCAACCGTCCGACTCGCCTGCGCCAAGTATTATTAGCAAGATCTTAGGCTTTGGTACTGATATCCTGCTCGCGCCTCTGGGATGGCTGGCTATTCTCATCCTTCAGTTGGCCAGTCTCCTTACTTATCTAAGCGGCATCATCCTAAACTTCGTCGTCCAATTCACCATCGTTGATATGAAGGATCATCTTTTCCCGGCAGGCGGTGGTGATCCAATCAATAAAGCTTGGAAAGTTATCCGCGACGTTGCCAACATGGGCTTTATCTTCGTTCTCTTATACGCGGCCATACGGACCATTCTGGGCATAGGTAGCGACACCAAGAAACTGATCGTCAACATTGTCGTCGTCGCGATTCTGATCAACTTCAGCCTCTTCTTCACTAAGACAGTCATTGACGCTTCCAATGTCTTGGCCGTGACTTTCTACGATGCTATCGCGCCAAGCGCGCTTAGAAGTAACTTGAGTCTCGGACTATCCAGCAGTCTGATGGAGCCGTTAAATATTACGTCGCTTTGGAAGACTGAAACAATTAAGAGTTATGAAGGGAAACAGCTTATCATCATAGGAATAATGGGCACCGTCGTTGCCCTAATCGCGGCTTTTGTTTTCTTCGCCGTGGCGATTATGTTTGTGATCCGTTTTGTAGTGCTGATATTCATTCTGATTTTATCTCCCCTGGCATTTATGGGATTCATCTTGCCCCAATTAAATAAATACAAAGACCAATGGTTGGATGCCCTCCTTGGCCAAGCTTTCTTCGCACCTATCTATTTCATGCTCACGTGGATAGTAATAATTGTCTCCCGTGGATTGCTCATTAACACAGGAGGCGATATGGCTACGGCTTTTATTGGCGCAGTCGGGTCAGACGGTAACACGGTGACAAGTCCGCCGTTGGCATCAATAGAACTCTTGGTGAACTTTATCATCATGATTGTGCTTCTGATTGCTTCGCTTACTATCGCCAAACAATGGGCCGATAAGGCCGGGCACGGCGTCCCCGGTCTTACCAAGTGGGCCATGGGCGCGGCGGGGGGAGCAACGTTAGGCATGGTTGGTAGAGGAGGAAGAAATATTATCGGAAGTAGAGCTGCTGCCATGGCAGATGATGAGAACCTGAAGAAAAGAGCGGCGGAAGGAAATATCCGAGCAAGATTACAACTTGCAGCTGCTAGCAAGGCGGCCAAATCTAGTTTTGATCTTCGGGGGACACCTCTTAGCGGCCAGTTAGATGCTGGTAAAGCAAAAAAAGGTGGCTTTATACAAGACCAAAAAGATAGGGCGAAAGCTTACGAGAAATATAAGCCAAGCAAAGATGCTACTGATAAAGCATCGGAGGAAGAAGCGAAAACCCAAAGAGAACTCGACCAAGCTGCCGAAAGAGCAATTCCTAAGTCTGTCCCTCATATTGATGCCGAAACAAGACTAAAAGACTTGAGAAGAACTTCTACGGCAGGATTTAGCACTCAACAGGCACTAGCTCATAAAGCAAAGCTAGACGCAACTCGAGAAGAAATAGAACAACATGATGAAGAGCTTACTGAAAAGAAAAGGGTATATATAACCACCGCCCCTGAACTAGAAGGCGTAAGGGCAAGACATGCTGAAAATAAAGAAAATCGTGAAAAACTGGGAGGCAGGATGGAGTCAATGGCTAAACGTGCAGAAAGACCTATTATTAAATTTGGACCGATTGTGATATCTGGAACAAATATTTCTGGCAAGCAAAAAGCTAATGCTATTCGCGCAGCTTCAAAAGGCAAATCAAGGGCTAAGCGTATTACTGAATTGGCGATCGAAGAAGCGAAAGAGCAGGAAAGGGAGGAGTCTGGAGGAAGTGGTGCTACGCCAACAACACCACTGGCTGGAAGCGCACCAACAACAACATGAATGAAACAGATAAACTTATAGAAGAACAGCTCAAGACTCTGCCACCGAATTTGCGGCAGGCAATTGATGCTGTGCCGTGGAAAGCGCTTGTGCAGGATATCGGTAAGGCAAATGCATTAGACGCAGAACAAATTGCTTCACTCGAACAAGAAACGATGTTCATCATTTATGCGTTCGAGAATCCTAATGATTACGTCTCAAATATTATCAAGGAAGTGGGGGTGTCTGAAGAGAGCGCGTACACGATCGCGGAATCTGTCGCCGATAAAATTTTCGACCCAATTTCGCAAAAAAGCGAGAGCGGGGAAGCAACAGAAGAACCAATAGTCATTACCGCGGAAACAAAAGAGGAGGCCTTGAAAGAACTTTCTCGTAGATCAATGAAAAATCAAAACCCTCCAGCCCTCGTACCAGAACTCGCCCCCTCTAATCTCCCCATGATCGAACCCCCCTCCGCACAGATAGAGCCTAAGGCTCTATCTCAAGAGGCAAAATCTGAACCAAAGGTATCTCTGCCAGATTATCGCTACGAGGGAGACAATGACCCTTATAGAGAACCTTTAGTGTAAAATAGAAAGATGCGTTTCCAGGTGCCACAATTTATTGAGGTTGAAGATAAGCTCTTCGGGCCTTTGACCTTCAAACAATTCGTCTATGTCGCGGGCGGAGTCGGCTTCTCGGTCATCCTTTTTCTCTTTCTGCCGACATTTCTAGGGATTATCATGGCCCTGCCGATAATGCTCTTCGCCGCCGCCCTTGCCTTCTATAAGGTGAACAGTAAGCCGTTCGTAAACGTGGTCGAGGCTTTCGTGAAGTACACCCTCACCAACAAACTATACATTTGGAAAAAGGAGCCGCTTTCGCTCAAGAGCTCCGGCGAGCCGAGGGAAAAGAAAATCGAGCAGGTTTATGTGCCGAAACTTTCCAGCTCAAAGCTCAAAGAACTCACTTGGAGCCTCGACATTAAAGAAAACAGAAATCCTGTTACTCAAGACGATACAAAGGTCTGACCTTAAATACGATTCCCAAGGTCAGATCTTTGTATCTCATGTATAATTAAAGAATGGCTCCGACTACTAGCGCTACTCAAGAATTTGTTCCCATCAAGGAAGTGCGCGACGGCGTCGTTCTCTTAAAGGACGGCGGGATGCGCTTGATTATTTTGTGTTCGTCTCTGAACTTCGCGCTTAAATCAGAGGACGAAAGACGGGCGATTCTGCTCCAGTTTCAAGACTTTCTCAACTCTCTGGATTTTTCGATTGAGATAGTCATCCAGTCCCGCAAGCTCGATATCCGGCCCTACATAGCTCTCCTCGAAGGACAAGAGAAGGCGCAGACAAATAGTCTTATGAAAATACAGGTGCGAGAATATATTGAATTTATCAGGAGTTTCACCGAAAACACGAACATTATGAGCAAAAACTTTTTCATCGTGGTGCCATACAGCCCGGCCATTTTAACCACTAGTCAGTCAAGGATCACTTCACGCTTGGGATTTGGTACCAAGAGGGAGCGAGTAGCCGCCACGGAAGCCAGTTTCGATGAGAATCGTAGCCAGCTTGAAGAGCGCCTGTCGGTAGTAGAACAAGGACTCATTCGCACGGGCATTCGCGTGGCTCGTCTTGGTACCGAAGAAGTGATTGAACTTTTCTACAAGGCATTTAATCCAGGAGAAACCGAAAAGCCCCTAAAAATAAGCTGAGTATGAGCATTCTTGATAAATTATTTGGTAAAAAGAGCGAGAAGCCGGATATTTCCTCAATCCTGCCTCAAGAAATCTTCGAGGCCGGGATACTTGAACTGAAAGATATTATCGCCCCATCAGCTCTTAAGGTCACACCTAGAGAGATCAACCTGGGCGAAAAAATTTTGCGAAGTTTCTTCGTCATTTCGTACCCACGCTTCCTTTCTGAAGGTTGGTTCTCGCCTATTATCAATATGGACAAGGTTTTCGATGTCTCCATCTTCGTCCATCCTATTGAGACCTCCAGGATCTTGCGCCAATTCCAGAGAAAAGTGGCGGAGGTCCAGAGCCAAATCCACAGCCGAGAAGAAAAAGGATTGGTGCGCGATCCCATACTTGATGTCGCTTATCAAGACCTGGAGAATTTGCGTGACCAGCTCCAACAAGCGCAAGAGAAACTTTTTGATGTCGGCCTCTACATCACTATTTACGGCGAGAGCGACTCCGAACTTGATAAAGTGGAGTCAGAGGTTAAGTCCATTCTCGAAGCTAAACTCATTTATGTCAAACCCGCGCTTTTCCAACAGGAGCAAGGATACAAGAGCACCCTGCCTCTTGGTAACGACCTCTTGGAGGTGCACTCCAAACTGAATTCGTCTCCGCTCTCCTCTCTTTTTCCCTTTACTTCCTTCGACCTCACTTCCGACAAAGGCATTCTCTACGGTATCAATAGACACAACTCATCTCTGGTGCTCTTCGATCGCTTCTCACTTGAAAATTATAATTCTGTCACGTTTGCCAAAGCCGGCGCGGGTAAATCTTACGCCGCCAAACTTGAAATCTTGCGTACGCTAATGTTTGATGCAGACGTGATAGTAATAGACCCCGAGCGGGAATATGAGTACATGGCGGAAGCCACTGGCGGGAGATATTTCAAAATCTCCCTCAACTCCGAGCATCATATCAACCCGTTCGATTTGCCGGTGCCCAGACCGGATGAAAGCGCCGCTAATGTGCTGCGCTCAAACATCATCAATTTAGTTGGTCTCTTCCGCCTGATGATGGGCGGCTTGACAGCTGAGGAAGATGCCATCATTGACCGAGCCATTACTGAAACTTATGCCCTCAAGGATATTACAGTGGAATCAGATTTCCGAACGATCGAACCTCCACTCATGTCCGACTTCGAACTGGTACTGACCGGTATGGAGGGCGGGGAGTCTCTGGCCCAACGCCTTTCCAAATACACTAAAGGGACTTGGTCAGGCTTTATCAACAGGCCATCGAATGTCGACATCAACAGAAAGTTCGTGGTCTTTTCCCTGCGTGACATGGAAGACGAACTTAAGCCCATTGCCATGTACATCGTCACCCACTACATCTGGAATGCCATTAGGAAAGACCTGAAGAAACGCCTCTTGGTTATCGACGAGGCCTGGTGGATGATGAAATCGGAAGACACCGCCTCATTTCTCATGGGTTTGGTCAAGCGCGGACGCAAATACTTCCTCGGTGTCGCGACCATCACTCAAGACGTCAGTGACTTCTTGAAGTCACCTTACGGCATTCCCATTATCACCAACTCTTCTATTCAGATTCTCTTGAAACAGTCGCCAACGACTATAGATGAACTCCAGAAAACCTTTAACCTCACAGATGAGGAGAAGTTTCTCTTGCTCGAATCAGATGTGGGAGAGGGGATCTTCTTCGCCGGACTTAAACACGTGGCTATTAAAAATATCGCCTCATATACGGAAGACCAGATTATCACTTCTGACCCCTCACAAGTTTTGGCTATTAAGAAGGCCAAACAAGAAGCTATGGAAGACAGAGAAGTGGCCCAAGAAACTGCAAAAACAGAGATAAAAGAAGCTAGTAGCACTAATAAATAATGCCTGAAGAAAAGAAAGAAAAAAGATTAAAAACTACGACTGTATGGCTCATGATAGGAACTGCACTATTTTCCGACGCTCTCCAAATACTGCTCGACTTTCTACTCATGGGTTGGTTGGTCACTATTTTTGCCTCAATGACTTTTTGGTTGTGGTTTAAATTTCATGGTATCAGTTTTATGAAACCTAAGAGATTGACTGGAGCAATTGTGACAATACTTATAGACGTTGTTCCAATATTAGGATGGTTTGCTTGGACAATTTCTATAACTTCATTCGCATTAAGTATGAAGATACAAGAAATTGTCCCTGGGGCGAATATCACAAAAGTAGGTATAATAAAGAAATGAGAAAGTTCTATTGGATCTTAACCATCACTCTACTTATTCTGCCTATTCTACATTTGCGGGCGCAGGAAGTGGATATTCTCTGGCAGGGAGAGACGTATACCCCACCTTTCTATAAAGGTAGGGCACTCTGGTCTAGCCAGTCCAGGATTACTTTCTTGGCGATACCACATGGCGCAGGTATCGGTAACCCGGCAAATCTAACTTACAGATGGACGCAAAACGGCACGGTGCTCGGCAATATCAATGGCATCGGCAAAAATACTCTCTCTTTCACTGACTCTGTCCTCTCGAAACCGCAGACTATAAAGATAGACGTTCTCTCCGGACAAGATACTGTTTTGGCAAGCGCCTCTGTCATCGTTACCCCGATATTCCCAATGCTTGCGATTTATGAAAAGAACCCGTTATACGGATTCATGTTCCACAGAGAAACGAGCGGGATACACGAACTAGAAGACAAGGAAGTTACTTTCACAGCCTTCCCTCTCTTCTTCAGCGCTCTCAATCGCAATGACAATAGGACGAGCTACGCATGGCTCACTAATATTGGCGGAGAAGCAGAGACCAAAAATTCGGTGACCTATCGGGCGCCGGATGATACTACCGGCTCGTCGCAAGTAGAGGTGCGCGCCTCAAGCAAAGACAAGATTTTGCAGAGTGCTCATAAAAGCTTCTTGATAAAATTTGAAAACCTGACCGGAATATGAAATTCTTTCTTGCCATAACTATGCTTGGGATAATCTTTGGTACAAGTTTTGCCTCGTATGGAGTCTTGGCTCAAGAAGCCACCGAATACAAACTGCTTCAACCTATTCCTCTGGACGGCGCCAATTCCGCGCCCACCGATACCACCACTGCCGAGCCGTATATCAAAGGTATCTTTACGTTAATCATTGCCATAGCCGGAGGGCTCGCGGTGGTTAGAATAATTTTCGGTGGCATTCAATATATGTCCACTGACGCTTTTGAAGGAAAAAGCGAGGCCAAGACTATTATTCAAAACGCCATATGGGGACTCTTACTCGCCATCGGTGCGTGGCTCATCCTTTTCACCATTAATCCAGATTTGATAAAATTTGATTTGACGATTCCTCCGCCTCAATGAAAAAAATACTAATAATTTCGCTAGTCGTTATCTCTATAGCCCTGATCGCTTTCTTGGGATGGTATGTTCTAATGAGAGACCCGGGGACCCCACTCGGCGAAGCGATCAGTAACTCTCTGCCATTCGGTTCAGAGGGTAAGACTCTGCCGGCTGCCGGCAGCCGGCAACCGACAGATGAAACTCCCGAGTTAGTTGATAAATTTAGTAGCCCGACTGCCAATCTCTTTCGCCTTTCTAATACTCCCGTAGCGGGCGCCGTGGCCCTCAACAGAGGAAACCAAACAGTGGTTCGATATGTTGACCGTGCCACGGGACATATATACGACGTGAACTTAGCGACACTCGAGAAAACGAAGGTGACTAACAATACCTTGCCCAAAATTTATGAGGCTTATTTCAGGACAGACGGCAACGCAGTTCTTCTAAGATACCTAAAAGATGATTCTGACGTAGTAGAAAACCTTTCTCTCACTCTCAGTCCTCCTCAAGCGACGGTTTCGACAAGCTCACCGCAAGCCAACGCTCTCTATACTGTCGCAGCCACCGTTCTACGCGGGGAGATAAGTGCTGTCGCTACAGGTCCCGGCAACGCTCTATTCTATGCCCTAAAAGACACCTTTTCTATAGTCACATCAACATTTAACGGCACATCAGTTAGAACCATTTTGACCTCTCCTTTCACAGATTGGCGCCTGGCGGCAGCTGGAAATCGTCTGATTGTATACACAAAAGCGAGCGCTCGTGTAGCGGGTTATGCCTACACCCTTAACACTTCAAATAGGACTTTGGCAAAAATTCTTGGCCCGTTGAATGGACTTGTAGCGGTTCCTAACACTTCCGGCACTCAGGTGCTGTATTCATATGTCGAAGGCGACAAGACAAAATTATTTGCCAAAAACCTCACGAAGAACACTTTTTCTGAAATACTGCCCACGGCACTCGCGGAGAAGTGCGTCTGGAGCATAAAAAATACGGGCGTTCTTTTCTGCGGCGCACCGGCCGACAACCCAGGGTCCGGAGAGCCAGATGATTGGTACAGAGGAGCCACGCATTTCTCCGACGATATCTGGCTCTTCAATACCAATGGCGGTGCGGCTCAAGTTTTGGCAGAACCAGAGCAGAGCTTACGTATCGATATTGATGTGATGGAACCCAAACTTTCCCCCAACGAAGACTACCTCGTTTTCTTAAACAAAAACGACCTGTCTCTCTGGGCGCTTAGATTGGAAGCTTTGTAGCTTGGCTGCCCTTAATGTTTTTCCTAACGAAAAGTTCTTGAGCGATACTGAAAAGATTAGTGGTAAACCAATAGAGAGCAATCACTCCAGAAATCTTATACGAGATGAAGAAAACAATTACCGGGAAAAAATATTTCATTTGGGTCTGCATACTGCGGGTAAGATTGTCACCAAATGAATTCCCTTTAGGTTGAGTTTGCCCTTTCATAGATATTTGGAATTGGAAAAAGGTGGAGACAGCAGCCAAAAGAGCAATGGTAATACTCTTCGCCGTGATATCCAAAAGACCCAGAAAGAGAGTGTTGATATGGTCAGGCGGCGTCACAAATGGATATAGGAGAGTAGAGTTAACTTCGGGGAAATGCAGGAAAATTTGATACAGGGCAAAAATAATAGGAATTTGGATAATAACAACTAATATACCGGAGAAGGGATTAACCCCCTTTTCTTTGTAGAGAGCGAGAGTTAGCTTTGCTTGCTCCTCGGCTTTATCCTTGTATTTTTCTTTTATTTGAGCCAGATCTGGACCAATTTCAGCCATCTTTACTTGAGTAAGCACCGCCTTTCTAGAAAGCGGGAACATAATCAATCGAACTAAAACAGTGAGAATGATGACAATGATACCGGCGTCAGCCCAGGGCAAGAAGCTAAATAAAAGTACGAGAATGTTGTAGAGCGGATCGAAAAAGAAAGTATGGTAGAGAAAAGACATTAGATTATCATAAGTGATTTTAATTCTTTTTCCAAGGTTTCCCCCTTAATTTCTTCGGCTCCTGGCTTGGCAATAATAAAATAAGTGGCTGGTTTAAGAGAAGAAATAAATTTTTGCAGTATTGGGCGAACACGCCGACGAATCCTGTTACGGATAACCGCCTTCTTAGAAACCTTTTTTGAAACAGAGACTACTAGCATAACTCTATCGGCCGGAGTAACGCGCAAATAAAAATGGGTCATTAGACCGACAGACGCGCTCGTCCTTTTCTTCGTCTATTTCTAATCGTCCTTCTACCAGTGGACGTTTTTTGCCGCTCGAGAAAACCGTGGGTTCTAGCTCGCTTGCGCCTTTTTGGTTTGTATGTTACAGACATTTTTTCTTAACAGGTTATAAACACATTATAAACATTATTTGAGTCTTTAACAAGTTTTTAACTAACTCTAAAAAGATATACTATGGTACCTAACAGCTTCTATCATGGACTACAAACAACTTTGGCAAAGCGTTCTGATAGAGATAGAGTTGAGCCTCTCAAGTACCAACTTCACCACATGGTTCAAAGACACCCGCATCATCAAAGAAGACAGCGGGGTGGTAGTGCTTTCCGTGCCAAATGCTTTTGTTAAAGAGTGGCTCCTGACTAAGTACCACAACACCATTCTTAGAAGCTTGAGGGGTCTCGAGAACTCCATCCATACCATCGAGTACGTGGTCAGCAAAGAGGGAGCTCGCAAGAGAGAGGAGAAGCCGAGTCAAGAGCTTCATACCAAAGAACTCCCTCTGCCGGAGACGGCCGTAAACAAAGACGATAATTTAAACCCGCGCTATACTTTCGAAACCTTTGTCATCGGCCCCTTCAACGAACTGGCTCATGCCGCCGCTCAAGCCGTGATTAAAAAACCCGGCATCATGTACAACCCGCTTTTCATACACGGGTCTACCGGCCACGGCAAAACTCACTTGATTCAAGCGATCGGCAATCACATCAAGGCAACTAGCCCCGGCAAGAAAATTTATTACATGACTTCCGAGCAATTTGGACAAGATTGTATGAACGCGCTCCAAAACCAGAAAATGACCGTTTTTAAGGAGAAATATCGCAAGTATGACGTTTTGATTGTCGACGATATTCAATTCTTCTCAGATAAACAGAAATTCCAGGAAGAATTATTTCATCTGTTCAACACTCTCTACGACAATAATAGACAAATCATCTTTTCTTCCGACAAACATCCTTATTTTATTACTGGCCTTGAGGAGAGGCTCAAATCTAGACTCTCCGCCGGTATGACAGTTGACATTCCAGCACCCGATAAAGAATCAAGAATGGCTATTATTTCGGCAAAAGCGCAACGACAAAACATTGCTCTGTCGCCAGAAATCATAGACTATCTTGCCCATACCATCAACGGTAATATTAGGGATCTTGAAGGGGCGGTTAATACTCTGCTTTGCCACGCCCAACTCAAAAATAGAGAGATATCAATGATCGATGTCAGAAACTACATAAAGAACAACGTCAAACCCAAGAAAACTATCGCCGTTAAGGACGTTGTGAGAATTGTCTCTGACTTTTATAACATCAAAGAAGACAGTATTTACGAAAAAACGAGACATAAAGAAGTGATACGGCCGCGGCAAATCGTTATGTATATCCTACGTGAGGACTTCAATATCTCTTACCCATCAATTGGTCAAAAATTAGGCGGAAGAGACCACACCACGGTTATTTATTCGTGTGAAAAAATCAAGACCGATATTAAAGTGGATCAATCGTTACTGGAAGAGGTCGGCCAGATTAGAAATTTACTGACGGTGTAGTAGTATGGGGAAAAATAACAGAAACAATGTTAGTAAGATGTTTAAACAAGAACCAAAAAGTATGGCTACCACGATTTCATCTAAATGTTTTATGACTTATCCTCAAATAAACCACAAACCAAAAAATAAAATGTTTTTTATTAGAAGCCTTAAACAGACTATACACATATCCACACCTCTAATAGTATTAATAAATTTTTATATATGAAAATAGAGTGTATTAAAGACCAATTAGAGGAAGTGCTCAATAAGGCCGATAAAATAGCCGGTAAGAATATTAACTTACCAGTGTTAGCTGGTTTTTATTTAGATGCACGCCAACATTCTCTTACAATCAGAGCCACTAATTTAGATATTGGTATCTCTATTACTTTACCAGTTAAAGTTATTGAAGCGGGGATTGTGGTAGTTCCCGCTCATATCATTTCTTCATTCATCTCGTCTTTATCGAAAGATAGAAATATTACTATCAATACTAAAGGTCAGGTATTAGAGGTAAAAACTTCAAGTACTAAAACGAGTATTAAGACTCTCTCGAGTGAAGATTTTCCAGTTATCCCGGAAATAGACGAAGATAAGGCCTTCTCGATGCCTACAAGGGATCTTATTTTCGGTATAAGATCGGTTATTTATGCCGCGGCGATAGGGAGTATTAAACCAGAGCTCTCCTCCGTCTCCATAACATACGAAGGGGAGTTTCTAGTTTTCGCCGCCACAGATTCGTTTAGACTGGCGGAGAAAAAAATAAGGGTAAAAAAGATTCCGCACTTTAAGCAAATTCTTATCCCCCAAAAAAATGCTGTGGAAATAATAAAAATTTTTGATAAGGGCGACGAGGAAGTATCGATCTCTATAGAAGAACATCAAATAGCCTTGCGTTCGCAAAATATTTATCTGACGTCGCGTATCGTGGAAGGAACTTTTCCGGACTACCGACAAATTATCCCCCAGGAAACCACTGCCAAAGCAGTTTTGCTTAAACAGGACCTCGTGAACTCACTGAAAACGAGTCTTATTTTCTCTGATACCTTCAATCAACTGACTCTGAAACTCTCTCCCAAAGCCAAGAGTTTTGAGATCGAGTCAAAAAATGCCACCATAGGAGAGAGTATTTATACTGTTGAGTCTGTGCTTGAGGGAGAGAACATTTCCATTAACGTCAATCACCGCTACTTTACAGACTGTTTTCAGTCCATTAACACGGATAGTGTCTCCCTTCGCTTCAGTGGCCAGGCCAAACCAATTATTATCCAAGGTGTGGGGGATACCAGTTTTCTCTATCTCGTGATGCCGATGAATCAATCTTAATTAGTTTGCGGGCCCAAATTGTTGAGAGCCGCCCAACGCCCTACACTGTATTCCCAATTTAAAAATTGCGGATCATTCGAGGGGTTTTGAGGTACGGGGCCGCGGGGGTTGTCTTTTTCTGCCCAATAGAGAACGGAGTGAACACCGCCGGTAGACCAGTCACCACGTAAAATAGGTTTCAAATCACTAAGGTCCTCTGGTTCCGGTGGCATGAAAGTTTCAACGGGAAATTGAGGTAAAATCTGTTCCATATATTCGCGCCAGAGAGGTGCGACGACGAGGCCGGAAACCTTCTTCTCCATTGGGCGGTTGTCATTGTTGCCTACCCACGCGCCCACAGTCAGATTAGGGGTATAGCCGATAATCCAAGCATCGCGGTAGTCATTTGACGTACCTGTTTTGACCGCGACAGGTCGAGAGGGTATGTAGAGTGCCGAATTCGCGCCGAAACCTGGCGTTCGTGCAGCATTGTCAGAAAGAATACTTGTAATAAGGCGTGAGACTTTTTCTGGTAGTACTCGGCGAGGGGACGGAGAATACCTGTCTACGACGTTACCGTCGGAGTCTTCCACCCAGAGCACTGGATTGTAGGAATTACGGACGCCGTCATTGGCGAATACAGAGTATGCCGAAGTCATATCGAGGAGAGAGACTTCCCCGCCTCCCAAGACCAAGGACAAACCATATCGCCTAGGGTCGTTGAGGGTTTCTATGCCCATACTCTTGGCGGTGGCTATCGAGTCGCTAATCCCGGCAAGATAGAGTCCCTGAACCGCGGGGATATTTACCGACTGAGCAAGGGCGTTCCTGATAGTGATGGGACCGCGGAACCGATCGTCATAGTTGTTTGGGGCGTAACAGGTATCATCTGTAATGAAGTTATCGGGCGCACAGCTAGCGGCGAATTGGATTGGAGTGTCATAGAGAATTGTTTGATCAGTATATCCCTTCTTAAACATTGTCGCGTAGACGAATGGTTTAAAAGTGGAGCCGGGTTGGCGAAACCCAGTGGTAACGTTGAAGTTGCCGTCAATCTCTTTATCAAAGTAGCCACGCGAACCAACCATCATCAAAATATCGCCGCTTTTAGGGTCAATGGCTACCATGCCATTATTCTCGCCATTAAATTTTTCTTTGTTTATCGCGCCATACTTTTTTGATATCGCTTCAGCTTCCAACTGGAGTGAATAGTCGAGAGTGGTGATCACTTTAAAACTGCTATCCGCCAGCATGCTCTCGCCGTACTTTTTTGTTAAGTAGTCAATGACGAAAAAAACAAAATGTGGCGCCTTAATACTACCGGTATTTCCTCTAGGCTTGAACTCCACCTTCTCTTTCACGGCATCCCCGTATTCCTCTTCTCTGATAAAGTTGCTGGCGAGCATCTCATGAAGAACCAAATTTTTTCTTGTCTCTAACTCCGACAGATTAAGGCCGTAAGGAGAATAATAAGTTGGCGCTTTTGGCAGGGAAGCGAGATAAGCTGATTCGGCCAAGGTGAGTAGAGAGGCCGGTTTGCCAAAGAAGTTCTGTGCCGCCTCCCCTATACCATAAACAGTTCCTCCATAAGGAATTTCGTTTAAGTAGAGAGCCAGAATCTCATCTTTGGTCAGTACTTTTTCGAGTTTGATAGCCAGAATTAACTCCTTTAACTTCCTGGTCGGGGTTTTATCCTTAGTCAGAATAGAGTTTTTGATCACTTGCTGGGTAATGGTTGAGCCACCTTGGCTGAAAGAGAAGGTGCTGACGTTCACAAGCACCGCCCTGAGAAACGAAGTCCACTGGAATCCGTTGTGCGAGTAGAAATTCTTATCCTCGATAGCGAGAGTTGCCGCTTTGGCATAAGGAGAAATATCTTCGAAAGGAACCAGCGCACGTCTAGTGTCGCTCGACATATCGTAAAGCAGAATTTCCCCGGTGCGATCGTAGATCTTGGTGGATTGGTCTATTCTGCGCTCGGAGATGTCCTCAAGGGCCGGAATACGAAGCGAGGCCATCCACAAGATGAATATGCCTGAGACAAATAGCCCCAAAGCCAGAATAGCCAAGAAGTGGTTTGAATGGCGGAATTTCCTAGTCATTTCTTAAGAGAAAGCTCATTTTAACATATGTTAATATACTTTTATGGATAAAGACGTAGAAGAGCTTCTAAGCCGTTCCGTTAAAGAAATCATTCCCTCAAAAGAGTCTTTGAAAGAAGTCCTGCTCTCAGGGAAAAAACTAAGAATTTACATAGGCACAGACGCCACAGGAGAATCTTTACACCTAGGTCATGCAACTAACTACATGATTCTGGAGAAATTCAGAAAGTTAGGACACGAAGTGATTTTTCTTATCGGGGACTTTACTGCCCGTATTGGTGATCCAACGGATAAAAGTGAATCAGCAAGAAAGCCGCTTAGTCGAGAGGAGGTCGTGGCCAATACCAAAACCTGGCTTGCTCAAGTGAAGCCTCTGATAGGTGTTGAGAATATCAAGATTATGTATAACCATGATTGGTTCTCTAAATTCACTTTCGAAGATTTCATAAACCTATCCTCAAATTTCACTGTTCAGCAGATGATTGAAAGAGATATGTTCCAGCAGAGAATTAAAGATGGTAACCCGCTTTATATTCCGGAACTTTTCTATCCGATAATGCAAGGATACGACTCCGTAGTCATGGATGTAGATATGGAAATGTGCGGCAATGACCAAAAGTTCAATGCTCTTGCTGGGCGCACGCTACTGAAAAAGCTGAAGAATAAAGAAAAGTTCGTATTTATAACAACTTTGCTGGAAAATCCGGTGACAGGAGAGAAAATGATGTCTAAATCAAAAGGTGCGGGAGTATTTCTTGATTGGAACGCAAACCAGATGCTTGGCGCCGTTATGGCCGAACCAGACGAAAATATGGAGCAGTTGTTCATAGACTGCACGTGGCTAGAATTAAATGAGATTAATGCAATTATGAAAAGCCATCCCAAGGAAGCCAAGATGCGTTTGGCCTACGAGATTACTAAGATTTATCATGGCGAGGAAACGGCGAAGAAAGCTCGGGAGAACTTTGATGAGACGTTTTCAAAAGGCGGTGTGCCGAAAGATATCCCGATAGTAAAAGTCAAAGCCGGTACGCCCCTCGTCGAGATTCTTCTCGAGCAGGGTTTGGTGGCATCTAAATCAGAATTCAATAGACTAGAGAAAGCCGGGGCAATCAAAGAAATTGAAAACGGCGTTTACCGTGTTGGCAAACACCGTTTCTTAAGAATTGAGCAAATTTAGATTGGATTGACGTCGTCGAACGGTTCTACCTCTTCGTCGTCTTCCTCCTCTGCTAATACCTCGACACTTTCAGGATCTTCATCTAGGATGTCCCCGCTCTTTTCAATGTCGTGAGGGAGCTTGAGATCAAGGTCATCGTCCTCGTCTTTAAGAATGTCATCTTCCATGTTGCAAATAATATAATTATTTCTAATTTCGAATGCACTTATTTGTACCAGATACCTTTTTTCGTTGCAAGGTGAGTTATACCCAGGGCAATAGCGTCAACTTCATCGTCAAGCCTTTTTGAGGATTTCTTGGGCAAAGGGACTAATTTCTTGACCATGTTTGCCATCTGAGTTTTGTCTGCTTGACCGTAACCTGTCACGGCCATCTTGATTGTTTGCGGGCCGTATTCGAAAATTTCCATATCTCTGTTCCTCGCTTCGTAAATAATAATACCCCTGGCCTCTGCTACACCGATGGCGCTCGTGGCGTTGGTGTTGAAAAAGAGGGTTTCTATGGCAAGAGTTTCCGGTTGCCATTTTTTAATAACATCTTTTATTCTTCTCCCTATGGAGAAAAGTCGCTCGGGCCGCGCTTTTTTCGAATCAGTTTCGAAGCATTGTGAAAACAAAAGTTTCGGTCCATCTCGCTCAAGTTTCATCACAGCTAAACCCACCCGGTCAAACCCCGGGTCAACAGCCAAAACAGTTTTAGACAGCATTGGTATAAACGTCTTGGACTTCATCATTGTCTTCGAGTTCTTCAATCAGAGCTTCTAAAATTTTTCCATCAGTTTCTGAAAGAGGAATAACGGTCTTGGGTTTCCACACACCGCTCTCTTTGGCAAAGGCCCAAGTGGCCGAACCGGGTGTGGCTAAAGCGAAACCGTGTTTGGAAAGAATAAATTTTATTTCTTGAGCGGCTTTGTTGCGGTTGGTGGTCAAGGTCTCGATGATTAAAGCCGAGCCAGCGGGACCATAAGTCTCGTAAATAATAGCCTCGAGTGCCTCGGCATCCGAGCTGACACCCGATTTCACCGCCCGCTCGATATTGAGGGCGGGCATGTTGTATTCTCGCGCCTTTTCTATCGCCGCTCGCAAGACAGGGGAAGTCGTGTCTCCTCCCACTTGTTTTGAGGCAGTGGCGATCAGCTTGGCCATCTTTGAGAAAATCTTTGACTTGGCCGCGTCCGTCACCGCCTTTTTATTTTTAATCTTCGACCACTTGTTATGTCCAGACATGACACTAGCTTATAGCTCCTAGACGTAAAATAGCAACCCAGAAATCCTTGACATAGAACTTGTTTGGGTGTATAATTTCAGTTAAATAGTAAATGGCGACATTGGGTTGTTCTTTGCAATAAACAATGGCGAAACCCTAAGAAAGGAAAAAACGCCATGTTTGACCGATTCATCATCCGCGTAGACAGATCGGTTCGCCCGGTCTACCCAGACTGGATGAAGAAGGTCATGCACTCCGAGCTAGAAGGCACGGGTCCCGCCGAGTACGACCTGTCCAGCGGCGTGGAGCAGTGGCTCCACAACGACCAGAAAACGGGCGTGACGCGCGGCCAGGTGATCTACGATTACCTGAAGACGAGTAACGAACTCGCCGACCAGCTCGAGCTTGCTGACCTCTTGGCCATTCAGGCTAAGGGTATCAAGATCTTCCGTAAGCTCTTCAAGGGGAAGGCGGTGTACGGCTGGAAGTCAGTCGTGCAGTACCGCGGCATCAGCGGCGACCTCAGCGTTCCGTGCCTTTGCGTGGACGTTGGCCGGATGATGCTGTACTGGCACTGGCTGAGCCTCGACTGGGACTCCCGCCGCCCAGCTCTGCGCTTCGGAAAGTAAGTTCTCTGGACTTGGCCACTGGGTGCTAACTTAGATCCTTTGACCTTTGTCCCCGGGCCCCCGCAATTCATCGCGTGGGGCCTTTTGTTTTGGTAAAATATTTGTCGGTAGTAGGTTAATCTGTCGGCGATTAAGGTTTCCGGCGACCGAATCCAGTATCCGTACACTGAGAGCGTCTGCGACTACGGTTTCAAACGGAGGGTGTACGCAGAAACTTCAATAAAAAATGAAGATACTTGGTATAAGGTGCTCTGGCATTCTAGATGCCAAATGATATACAGCTCTGAGAGCATTCAAAGGGCAGTGGTACAGATGAAATTCCATACATTTCGTTGAGAACCGCAACGGCAACCTGAAGGTTCCGTATCTTAAGTGTTCGTAAGAACGGTTCTTGCGAACTTCCAACACGCCTTTTTGCTTGGCTAAATTTAGATACGCTATCAATTGCCTATAGGCAACAAGTAACGTATTCAATTTGTAACGATATATCGTAGTAAATTGAGCTGCTCTAATTATTTTTTAATTCAGAGTAACTTTTTTTGTAAATTTGCAGGAGGAATTTTGCCAAGGTGGGTATAGGCATGGAGGGTGAGTGAGCGGCCGCGCGCGGTGCGTTCGATGAGGCCGAGCTGTAAGAGATAGGGCTCGTTGAATTCCTCAATGGTAGCTTCTTCTTCCGAGAGCGCGGCCGCTAGGGTTGAGAGGCCGACGGGGCCGCCGGCAAATTTGTCGGCAATGACTTCCAAGAGTCTACGATCGGAAGGAGAAAGTCCTTTCTCATCTATACCTAAAAGTTTCAGAGCCGACTCCACCGTTTCTCTATTAAGCGTTTTCCCTTCCACTTGGGCGAAATCGCGGGCACGTTTGAGAAAATAGTTGGCGGTACGCGGAGTGAAACGTGAACGCTTGGCAATTTCTTTCTCCGCCCCATCTACTATCTTGACGCCGATAATTTTTGCCGACCGACGCAGGATTTCCGCGATCTCGTCTTCAGTATAGAATTCCAGACGAAACACTCCGCCCGAGAAGCGGCTGCGCAAGGGCGAAGAGATCATCGCCACGCGGGTGGTGGCTGCGAGCAAGGTAAAGGGCGGCAATTCCAACTGAATAGTGCGCGCCGACGGGCCCTTGCCGATGATGATATCAAGCACGCCGGACTCCATCGCTGGATAAAGCACCTCCTCGACGGTTTTGTTCAGGCGGTGGATCTCATCTATGAAGAGAATGTCGCCGGCGGCAAGATTAGTTAAGACAGAAGCAAGGTCGCCGACTCTCTCTACGGCCGGTCCCGAGGTAATTTTAATGGCTCGGCCGGTCTCCTTGGCCACTAGGTGGGCGAGGGTGGTCTTGCCGAGACCGGGTGGACCGTAGAATAGGACGTGCTCGGGAGGAGCACCACGTTCCGTGGCCGCTTGAATGAGAATTTTAAGGTTATCTTTGACTGCTTTTTGACCGATATAGTCCTGCCAGTTTGAAGGTCTAAGTTTATTGTCTAAAAACGATGCGTATCCGTTTTCTAAGGTCAGACCTTGGGAATCAGTACTTAAGGTCTGACCTTTTCCTTTTTTGGGTAGTTTACTTGACATAGAAAGTATTATGTGCTAGACTGGTGATGGGAAAATTAGTTCTTATCCAGATTATAAATCTCTAAGCAACGTGCCCTTCGGGGCATTCGGACCATTCTTTAAGGACGCCCTTGGTATCTTTGCGGGTTTCTGAGGCTATCCTCGAAAGATTCGTTTAGTCCCGACGCAAGTCGGGGTGTTGCTTGGAGATTCATGTGCTGGATTCCCAATCTCTCTCCATTATTCACGAAATTGATGAAAGGTCTACCACGCGGTCCAGTTCTTCGAGTGCAGTCACGCCGGAGAGCACCTTAATCACACCGTCTTCAGCCAGAGTGAGAAACTTTTGGCTCCTGGCTGCTTCGCGGATGTCACGCTCGGAGGGATTGATGAGCACCGCTTTTTCTATCTTGTCGTTGACTAAGATGGCCTCAAAGATACCGATTCGACCTTTAAATCCAAGACCGCTGCACTCTGGACAGCCCACGGCGGTCCAGAGGTGCTCTTTCTGGATGCCGTCGAGATAAATGGGATCTGTGATCTCTCTCAGCACTTTTAGAACCACCTCCTTATTTCTACCTTCGAGAGGAATTTCTTTCTTGCACGCTTGGCAAAGTGTCCGAACAAGGCGTTGAGCAATGGCGACGTTCAGAGCGGAACTGATCACTTTGGGGTTAACACCAAGGTCAAGGAGTCGCGGGAAAGAACCGGCGGCGTTATTGGTATGAAGCGTGGAGAGCACCAAGTGGCCAGTTAAAGCGGCATTAACAGCCACCGCGGCAGTTTCGTCGTCGCGAATTTCTCCCACCATGATTACGTCTGGGTCCTGGCGTAGGGCGCTTCTCAACCCTTCGGCGAAACTGTAACCTTTCTCCGCCTCCGCTTGTGTTTGCACGATACCCTCGATGTGATACTCAATCGGATCCTCGATAGTGACCACCTTGATGTCTGGAGTGTCAATCTTTTTGAGAAACGCATAGAGCGTCGTAGTCTTGCCCGAGCCGGTCGGGCCAGTAGTGAGAATCATGCCGTTCGGTTTTCTGATTTCTTTCTTGAGCACTCCCAGGAGGCGTGGGTGAATCCCAAGTACTTCCAGTTCGACGGCGATCGTGTCCGGATTGAGCACACGCAGGACCACTGATTCGCCGTAAGGGCCGGGCAAGAGTGAGGTACGTACTTCAATCTCGGTCTCGGCAAGCTTGATGGAGAAGCGTCCGTCTTGAGCTTTTTCTCTGACGTTGAGTCGGAGCTCGCTTATCAGTTTGATGCGGGATAGTAAGAGTTCAAATGTCTCGGAATCGAAATGCAGAATATCAGTTAAGACACCGTCCAGCCGGTAACGTAGGCGTAAATTTTTCTCCTCTGGCTCAAGATGTACGTCAGAGGCCTTTAAGCTAATCGCGCCGGCTAGAATAATTTCTAAAATTTTCGAGATACGATAAGCGCGTTTCATCGAAAGAACCTCCTCGATTAATTTTTTCACATCTGCAAGCGAGGCGACCTTCTTGGTCATTTCGAGCACTTCTTCGTTCGATATATCAAGGGCGCCGGACTTAGTCTCAAACGAGTACGAAAGGTCCTTATACCTCTCCCAGACTTTCTCGAGACTTTGGTGCGAGACCATAAAGATTTCCGGTATGTAACCACGCCGCTTCAAGTCCTCAATAGCCTCCACGGTTTGCCCGTTTTGGGGTGAGAGAACTGCTACATCGATTCTTTTGTCTGTGGCGTTGAAGACTGCGAGCTCGGCGGCGCGAGCGTCTTGCTCTTTAATCACGCGTAGAGCATCAATGTTTATGGGGTGTGTCGAGAGGTCAAGATATGGGATGCCGTGGCGGCGGGAAAGGGTGGAGGCGAGCTCCTCCTCCTCTTTCTTGAGGAGAGCATTGACACGTTCGTCCTGTTTTTCTTCATCGAAGATAACCATTACTGTATTATAAAGCTTCTAGCTTCTAGGTACTAGCTTCTAGCTTTAAAATTGGGGCTATTTGGGGTGCTTGACTTTCTGGTGTTAGTTATGGTATAATTGAAATAGACAAATGACCTGGAATCTAGCCCAGAATCAGGAGGATATCATGAAAAAGCTCTTTGTTGTGGTGCTAGTAGCACTGGTGGTGGGCGGGTGCGTGGCCTATCCCATCGGCGGGTCCGATGGGACCCTTCTGTATGTGCCGTATCAGGTCGGTGTGTTCGCACGCGTGGTGAACAACTGCGCGCCACTGCTCGATCTGGAGACGGTGAATGGGGTCGTCGTGCAAGGGTTACCGTATGGCAACTCTGTTACAGTCCCGCTCATCTCCATGCCCTTCGGCGGTAGTAACAGAAGGATGTCGCTGACTGCCAAGGGATACACCGTGGAGCGGCAGTACCTCGGGTCGCTCACGGCGCAGTTTTACGTGAGCACTTACCAGGGGTCGAGGTCGGAAGTCTGGGAGGTCAACCGATTGTACCTCCCAAACGGACGCGGTGGTTGCCAGTAGTGGTCGAGGCCAGGCCTCGACCAAGGGGCGGGGACACAGGTTCCCGCCCTTTTTGTATAATACAAGGATGAAAGCTACAGTGGTCGGGCTTCAAGGAGAACTGGGTTCCGGCAAAACTGCTTTTGCTAAAGCATTAGGGAAGATGATGGGCATCGACGAACATATCGTCAGTCCGACTTTTGTGATAATGAAAAGCTACGATATTAACTGGAGAGGATTTAGAAAGCTCATACACATAGATGCCTACCGGATAGAAAGTGAATCAGAGCTTCTCAATCTAGGCTGGGACACGCTAGTCGAAAATCCTCAGTATCTGATTCTTGTCGAATGGCCCGAAAGAGTGGAAGGTATTTTGCCGAAAGATACCAGAAGAATTTTCTTCAAACATGAAATCTAAAAAACTTATTCTTTTTGATGCCCATGCGATTATTCACCGTGCTTATCACGCTCTGCCGGAGTTTAGGACGTCTAGTGGTGAGCCGACCGGGGCGCTCTACGGCCTCTCTGCGATGCTTTTGAAAATTATCGGTGAGCTCAAGCCGGATTTTATGGTCGCTTGTTTCGATTTGCCCGGACCTACTTATCGCCACGGGGTGTATGAGGCCTACAAAGCTGGTAGGGCTAAGATAGATGACAATCTGGTGCTCCAACTTGAACGTGCCAAAGACGTTTTCACCGCCTTTGGCATTCCCATCTATTCTAGTCCCGGTTTTGAGGCAGACGATATCATCGGCACTGTTGTTTCTGAAACAAAAAAATTGGAAATTGGAAATTGGAAATTGGAAATTATCATAGCCTCCGGTGATATGGACACCCTGCAGCTGGTCGATGACAAAAGAGTCCAGGTCTATACCTTGAAGAAGGGTATTAGTGACACCATTCTTTATGATGAGAAAAGAGTAGTGGGACGCTTTGGCTTCCCGCCGAAGCTTCTGGTAGATTACAAAGGTTTGCGCGGGGATCCTTCGGATAATATTATCGGGGTCAAAGGTATCGGGGAGAAAACCGCGACGGCACTCATACAAGAGTGCGGCACTATCGAAAATATTTACAAAAATCTCAATCAAGTTAAATTAAGCGATCGTATAAAAAATCTACTTAAAAAAAATGAGAAAGAGGCGCTCTTTTCGAAAACTCTGGCGACTATCCGCACTGACGCGCCCATTCACTTCACCTTGCCACCGGAGTGGAGGCAAAATTTGGAGCTTGATAAACTCCTCGACCTTTTTAGCAAGCTTGAATTTAGAACCATGGGGGAGAGGGTTAAAAACCTATTAGCTTCGACGAAGACAGGCAATCCTCGCGTCCTGCAGAGAGAATCGGAAGATTCTCAAGAAACCAGAGAACTTCGTCTAGCACTTTGGGTCATAGATTCAAATATGACCAATCCGAGCATGGAGGATGTCTTGCGTTTTACTGGGGCCAAGAGTGTCAAGGAAGCTAAAAAAGTGATTGAGTCGGAGCTTGATAAACGAAAAGTTAGAAAAGTTTTCGAGGAGATTGAGAGGCCGATTATGAAGGTGGTCGAGGAAATGAACGAGAGAGGAGTCAAGATTGATCGGAAGGTCTTAAAAGATCTTTCCTCGAAATATCACGCAGAGCTCACGCGTCTCGAAGAGGCCATTTGGAAGGAGGCTGGAGAAGAATTCAATATTAACTCGCCCAAAGTTCTCTCTGACATCCTCTTCAATAAACTGCAATTAGCTGAAAAGCGCCAGAAGAAGACGCCAACAGGCGCTCTCTCGACCAGGGAGTCAGAGCTGGAAAAACTGCGAGACAAACATCCGGTGATCGCTCTGATTCTCGAGTACCGCGAGCTTGCTAAATTACTCTCCACTTATATTGATGCTATCCCGCCTCTTTTAGATAAAAATTCTCACCTGCATTCCACCTTTCTCCAAGCAGGTACTACAACTGGTCGCATGGCCTCTAACAATCCTAATTTGCAAAATATTCCCAATAAAACTCTCTTGGGTAGAGCCATCCGTCATGCCTTCGTGGCAGAACAAGGGTCGAAGCTAGTCTCGTTCGACTACTCACAAATCGAATTACGCATCGCGGCTATCCTCTCGAACGACCAGAAACTTATTGAGATATTTAAAAATGGAGAAGACGTGCATTCGGGCGTGGCCATGCGCGTTTTCAAGGTTCCCAAGGAGTCAGTGGATAAAGGTATGCGCACGAGAGCCAAGACTATCAACTTCGGTATTCTCTATGGTATGGGAGTCAATGCTCTTAAAGCCAATCTTGGTGTGGAGCGTAGAGAAGCACAAGAGTTCTATGACCAGTACTTCCAAACCTTCGTTGGTCTTGCTAGGTATTTGGATAAAATAAAGACCGAAGCCAAGCGGAGAGGATACACAGAAACTCTCTTTGGTCGGAGACGATACTTTGCGGAGCTTGGCTCGCCTCTGCCCTACCTGCGAGCATCGGCCGAGAGGATGGCTACGAACGCGCCCATCCAGGGTACCCAAGCAGACCTGATTAAAATTGCCATGAAAAGAATCGATCGACACATTAAGTCCGCAAAACATGAGGACGATATAGGCCTCATTCTCCAAGTGCACGATGAGCTAGTCTATGAGGTGAAAGACTCTTTGGTCAATGAAGTTCTCAAACACTTCAAACCATTGATGGAGACAGTTCTACCTGAAGAAAAAACTCTCGGTGTACCCATCATGGCTGAGGTTAATGTTGGTAATAACTGGGGCGAGATGAAAAAAATATGACCGAAGAATTTTACCACAAAGACATTTTCGGCACAGTAGTTGATATGAACTTGACCGGCGAAGAAAGGTCAGACCTTAATACTCGTTCCCAAGGTCTGACCTTGGTGAGCCGTCGAGAGTTCAATATCTTTGCTCTGACCGATGCTCTAGGCGCTCGGCAGAGGAAAGAAGCTTGGATTCTTTATCAGCAGGCGCTGGAAGCGGGCTTAACTCCTGAAGAGATTTTCTTCAAGATAGTCTGGCAGGTGAAGTCTATGCTCATCGCGTCGAGAACGAGAAATGTCGGAGAGACAGAGATGAAAGCTTTTCCATACAACAAAGCTAAGAGTTTTCTCAAGAACTTTAAATCCGGCGAGCTTAAGAAACTCTCAGAATCTTTAGTAGTCGGCTACCATCGTGCTCGCAGAGGAGAGGTCGAGATTGAAACGCTTGTTGAAAAGCTACTGCTCGGCCTGTAGGGAGTGCGCTTCAAGTAAATTCTGGAAAAGAGAAGCCACAGTCATTGGGCCGACACCGCCCGGTACCGGCGTAATGGCTTTCACCATTTTCTGCACATTCTGGAAGTCCACGTCCCCCACAATTTTTTTATTTTTTGTGATATTGATGCCGATGTCCACTACAATCTGATTTTTGGAAACGTGTTTTTTAGTAATTAAGTTAAAATGCCCCACGGCCGTGATCAGGATATCGGCGCGTTTAGTTTCCTTTTCCAGCTTCTTCGTATTTTTATGGCACATAGTGACTGTAGCGCCCTTGTTTAATAGGGCCAGCATGGCTGGTCTACCCACCAATGATGATTGCCCCACTATCACGACCTTAGTTCCCGCCAGTTTGATTTTGTACTCCTCGAGTAGGCCGATGATGCCTTTGGCTGTAGCGGGGATGAATGCTTCATTATTATCAAAGAGATGTTTGGTATTGATTGATGTCAGCCCGTCTACGTCTTTCTTGGGATCAATAGACTCAAGCACCTGCTCTATGTCGAAGTGTCTCGGTGCGGGGAGTTGTACCATGATACCATGAACAGAAGAATCACGGTTACACTTTGAAATATCAGAAATTATTTGTGATTCCTGCACATTGCTCGGGTATTTTTTATGCAGAGCTACAGCGCCAATCTTTTCGGCAAAAGCTTTCTTATTTTTGATATAAGTGTTTGATTCCGCGAGATCACCTATTTGTATGATGACAAGCTTCGGCTTTGCCTGGAGTTTCTTGATTTTCTTGGCGAGTGAAAGCGCTAGCGATTGACTCAGTTTCTTGCCGTCTAGAATTTTTGCCATGGCGTATGAAATTTGTCCCCCCACCAGGAATCGAACCTGGATCAGCGGATTAAAAGTCCGTTGCTCTACCACTGAGCTATGGAGGGTAGCTTAAAAACATATAACAATTAGAGTGGGATGTCTATGGCGTAGGCGCCAGCGCCGGTCAGTAAGAGAGCTAGAGAGATAGTGAAAATGAGAAGATAGAAAACCATGTCGCGCTTGAGAATGTCACGCGCTTGCCATTCGACATAGAGTTCAATACCGGAAAAGATGACAAAAGCGAGAGCCGCCACTTGCGTCCAGAGGCCGGCCAGCAAAAGAAGCCCACCTATTATCTGGAGCAGGGCATAAAGTGGCACAAATAAATCTGCCGGGTATAGGCCAAGTGTTTCAAAAGAAGAAAGCCATCGGTCTTTCTCACTCCGGAATTTTAAGAATCCAAGGTCAATAAAGATGAGACCTAAAAGTATGCGCAAGATAAAGGGGCCAAGAAGCGAGTACATCAGGAGCTCTGGAAACGGATTAAGCATAGTTTTTATGATAGCATTTTATTGCCTGATATGCCCCCAGAGATACGCGCCGTTGCCGGTTTTTTCGCATGGCCTTTCCATATCGAGATCCCATGAGGTCACGCCGATAATCTCGGAGATGTCTTGAGGATGTTTCCTGTCCTCGGCCCCCTTGAGTTTCAGAATATAATAATCTTGCAGTGATTGGTGATCGCACGGCCGCCACCACTGCTTGTCCTTGCAGTGAGTATAAACGTGTCCCTCAAGTTCCTCGGTGATCATCTTGGGGTCAATCGGATAACGGTTTACCTTTTGGGCGGCAAGCAGGAGCTCCATGGCTCCGCTGTATCCATAAGAGACGTATCCGGAGGGGACTCCATCGAAATGCCGGCTGTAAAGCGAAACGAAGTTTTTCGCTTCGGGAAGCATGTCCTTGAGTCCCCAATAGAAATGGGCTCCCCAATAAAGCCCCGTGGCCTTTTCTGGCGGGATGCGTTCCATCACAGGAAGCTCGGAAAGGGTATTGACGATACTCATTTTTCTTTGAAGTCCGGCGGCGTTTACATCCTCAATAAATTTAAGTTGATCCGCGCCGAAATTCGCTCCGATGAGCACTTCGGGCTCGGCTTTTAAAATGGCCGGGAAATGTTTAGAAAAATCGTCGGGAGCTTTGGCTGGAAACGGTATTTTGGCTACCCCTATTATTTGGGCGCCCATCTCTTTGGCGAGCAGCTCATACGCCTTTAAGACCTGCTGTCCCCATTCGTAATCAGACATCAAAATAAACACTTTCTTTCCAAGATTTTCAAAAACCCATCTGCCCATTCCCTGGACCGTCATGTGGGGAGTCATCGCTTCATGGAAAGTATAGGGTCCGAGATTGGAAGCCGTCGTAATCTCATTTGACTGGCCGATGCTCATAAAAAGGATACCAGCTTTCTTCGCTTCCTCATTGATAAAAAGTTGGGTACCAGCAGAAAGTCCTCCAACCAAAAAATCAATTTTTTCTTTTTCAATGAGCTCCCGCGTTCCCTCGGCGGCTTTTTTAGGGTCGCTCGTATCGTCTCGCGTGCTAAGCTCCACTTTCTTGCCGGCAATGCCTCCTTGGCCGTTAATCTCTTCTGTGGCTAATGTTACGCCGCGCAATTGGTCTTGCGCCGACCAGCCGTATACCCCGGAGAGTCCCGAGATAAATCCGAGCTTAATAGTTTCTTTCATAGGACATTCTAGATATAATACTTCTTATAGTAACAAAAACGAATGATAATAGAAAACGATGGTTCATCAGCGTAAGATACCAGCCGCACCGCGTTGGTTGCGGCTGGTAAATAATTTATCCAGATCTTTTAATCTGGCCTCCCGAGATATTGAGGAAGTTTTGAAGTCTCTTTTAAAAGAGTTACTGAAGGAGCTGGGCGCTAATGCTGTGGCAATCTGGACGGTTGAGGAAAAAACTCAATTTATGAAGATTGAAGCGTCTGCCGGACTCGATAGTCTCTACGTCCGCTATTTCAATAAGACCGACCGGGTAAAAATTGGTCAAGGAGTGGTGGGGAAGGTGATGGTTCAAAGAAAGACTCATTACGTCGCTTCGAGCAAAAGAAATTCCCTCAATCTCCCGCGATGGAGTGCTATCGATCGAGACGCAGGATTTAGCGCGTCAGTCGTGGCCCCGATGTTTATCGGTACAAACATTGTGGGGGCGTTTGAGGTGTTTTACAGAAAACAGAAACCATCATTTCTTGCAGGCGAATTGCAATTTATAGAAATTACCGCCGATCAGGTCGCCGTGACGATTGAAAATATCAAGAATTATGAAACCATCGTGCGTTCCGAGAGGAATCTTCTCGATCAGGTCGAGCGGCTTTCCGAGCTCCAAAAGACAACCCAATCGCTTAGCTTAAGCGCCAACAAATCGATTGACGAGCCTCTGAAAGTTTTTAACAAGTATCTCGAAAAGCGATTTAACATCAAGGGATTGATAATATTTCAAAGAGAAGAATCAAGCGGTATTTTGAAGCTTGCCACTTCATTGGGGGTATCAGAACAGTTGAATGATTATTTGGCGACCCATCTTCAACGTCCGGGTCCGGGAACTTTATCCGGGTTGGCATTTCGGGACAGAGAGATAAAAACTTCATCAAAAGTATTTGTCGACGAGCGATTCATGAAACCGTCGCGGATCATGCTCTCTATTGAAGGACGGTCCGCCATGATCGCGCTACCGCTTGTGGTTAGAGATGAGGCCATCGGAGTCATGGTTGCACTTTATCCCAAGCCGCATGTATTTTCGCAGGAGGAGATCGCAATTTTGGATATGGCCGCGCGATTTTTAGGAGTCACACTTCTCAATATTAACTTCTTCGAATCTCTGGTGTCGGAAAAGCAAAAAACGGCTAACATTATCGGTAGCTTAAATGAAGGCATCATCTTATACGGCAACGACAGCAAGATTCTACTTTTGAATCCTAAGGCCGAGGAATTATTGCTGGTGCGGACAGAAGACGTTATCGGACGAGTCGTCACGCGGGAAATTTCTGAAGAAAACATTTTCTTGAAGAATATATATAACATCAGCAATTTATCGCTTGGCGACAACGACAAAACCGAATATACTACCGAAGGATCCGAGCGTATCATACTCGAAGTCTCTTCGGTGCCAGTTTACGGTGCGGGGCACGAAAAAACCGGTTTTATGCATACCCTTCGGGATATAACCAAGGAAAAAGAGATAGAAATGCTTAAATCTAAATTTTTGGTTACCGCTTCGCATCAGTTGCGCACCCCCATCTCTGGCTTGCGGTGGGCACTAGATATTTTGGAAAAAGGGGAAAAGGGGGCCTTGAATCCGGCCCAGCAAGAATTAGTCAAAAAGACTGCCATGGTTGCCACAGACTTAAACGATTTATTGAATGATCTTCTGACTATTACTAAAGCGGAAGAAGAAGGGCTTCTCTACGATTTTAAAAAGCAGGACATTGTACCCGTCCTTGAGAAAATCATCGCGGACTTTGAACTGTTGAGCAAAGAGTACGATGTGACACTGTCTTTTATTAAGCCGCTAGAGCCGCTGCCGCCGGTGAATGTCGATTCCAACGCCGTTTCTCAGGCGATTCGAAATGTTATTGATAATGCCTTGTGCTATTCATTGTCCAAAAGTACCGTGAAAGTTTCTTTAGGCGTGGCGGAAGACAATATTGTCATCAGAGTAAAAGATTCCGGCATCGGTATATCCCAAGAAGATCAAAAATTTATTTTTACTAAGTTTTATCGCGCTAAAAACGCACCGGCCCAACGAACCAGAGGTTCCGGACTGGGTCTTTACCTAAGCAAAAACATCATTGAAAGACACAAGGGGCGTGTAACTTTCAGTTCAAAAGAAGGCGAGGGGACGGAATTTTTTATTTATCTGCCGACGGCGACCCCGTAGAATCGCTGATCATTTCGCTTCCTTGTCGAAGACAGTTTCTTGGGCGGAGCCGAAGACCCCTTCTTTTTCTAGAATCGTTGTCCGCAGATAGGCGCTGACATAGCCGAATGCCAGTCCTATCATAGTGGCTAGCCAGAAGGGCCAGAGCGAGTTTTCTGGTGTAGTCAGTCCTACTCCTCCGAAGCCTCCGAATACGTAAGCAAAGTACCCGGCGAAGGAAAAGAAATAAGCGGGAGCCAGCTCGAACCAGTCAGTAAGTTCAAGCAACACAATGACGAAACACACGACGAAAACTGTCGCCGGCAGTCCAAAGGTCGCTCCAAAGACGTTCGTGAAATAAGGCATGGCCCAAAGAGTGACATATCCGAAAGCAATGCCTCCAGTCAGTCCGATAACTTCTTTAGGGAGTCGCGAGGGCTTGGCGCCGGCTATGAAGTAAAGCGCCCAACTTATAAATATCGCCCAAACCGGTACGCTTAACCAGTTTGCAACAAACAAGGAGAACCCAGCTAGGAGTCCAATAATAACTGGGATTGGTAGAAACTTAGTAAATGTCATTTAAATTTATTATGTTTATAAACACAACCTCCTCGTTAATTATAGGGTATAGGTCTTGCATAGCAAATCAGTTTGTGGATATCTTCAAGTAAACAACTTTTGGTGAATAGAACAGAAGTGGGCGCTGCGCGTGCCTACGACAATACGCCTGATAACACCCTTACACCCTTTCTTAATACAAATGTGGCCTGTCTGCCGGTAGGCACAATGATGATCCTGGAACTGACCCCGTTCTCCTTTGATGTTTCGGTAGTCGGACATGGAGTCTCCGCCTAAACCAATGCCCTTTCTCAGCGTCTCTTTAATCGCCTTAAACATCGCTTGAAGATTTTTCTCCGGTATCTGGTCTGGGCATGAGAGGGGATGGACTCCGGAGCGCCAAAGGATTTCATCGGAGTAGATATTGCCAATACCGGCGATGAGCGACTGATCCATAAGTACTTGCTTTATTTTTCCCCTCGGCCTTTTCTTTAATTGAGAACTGAAAATTGAAAATTGAAAATTTTTCTCTAAGGGTTCTGGTCCTAAGTGTTCAAGATGCAGAGATTTTTCTAGTTCGGAAGTTTTTGCGAGCGTCACCTTTGCAAATTTACGCATATCGGAGAGCACCAGATGCTTACCATTATCAAGCTTGAAATCGAGTCGGACGAATCGAGTTTCCGGACGATCATAAACGAAGTGGCCAGTCATCTTCATATGGACAATGATTGTGTGTTCACCCGAGAGATGTATAAGCACATTTTTTGCCCTTCTTTCTGCTTTGAGAATCTTTCGGCCGGCCACTCCTTTCTTAAATCTTCTGAAGAATTCTGGATTCTTAATTTCCTCTTTGTTTTTGTAAAATTTACTGTTGTAAGTGGTTGAGATCGCGACAATCCTCTTGCCTTTGACCGTTTTATTTAAACCATTAACAGTCGTTTGGACTTCCGGCAGTTCAGGCATGTTGCGATAAAACTTTCAGGGCGGCTTTGACACGCTCGCCTGCGCCTTTTGTTTCTTTAGGCACTCGTTTTAGAGCTTCGCGGGCGTCACGCTCGTTGTAACCGAGTGAGACAAGTGCTTCCAGCGCATCGCCCTCGGAGCGCATATCTAGACCTCGATCTTCTTTGGTAATTTTAAGTTTATCTTTGAGTTCGAGCACAATTTTCTCGGCGTTCTTCTTGCCGATGCCGGAGACTCGCGTCAGATAGGTCGTGTCTTCACTAGCGACTGCTTGCCGAAGCATTGAGGGAGTAGCGACATTTAAGATACCAAGAGCACTTTTCGGCCCGATGCCGGGGATGGTAATCAGAAGCTCAAAGACGTCGAGGGTTTCTTTGTCCAGAAAACCGAAGAGTTCAAGAGAAGTCTCTCTGACCACGAGATGTGTCCAGAGGAAAATGGGAGAGCTCGGCGCGACGTCGAGCGCCGTCTCGGTGGTGACCAAAACTTTGTAACCGACGCCGGAGATGTCTATTACTAGATAATGAAGATCTTTATGTCGGACTGTTCCAGAGAGGCAGGCAATCATGATATTGCCATTATAATGCAAAGTTTGCTAAGATGCTCCCATGGCAATTACCCGAGGAGCCAAGAAGGCCCACAGAAGTTCTCAACGCAAGCGAGAGTTTAATCTGCGTCGCAAGGACAAGGTTTCTCGGGCTATCAAATCTCTCAAGAAACTCGTTGTTTCTGGTAAGAAAAAAGAGGCCGAGGCAATGATGCGTGAAGTCCAAAGCGCACTCGACAAGGCGGTTAAAGGCAAGACTTTAAAGAAAAATACTGCTGCCCGCGAAAAGTCCCGCCTTTCGAAGTTGGTCAAAAAGATTTAAGCTGTAGTTGTTTCTAGCTCTCATCGTTCAAAGCCGACGTTGCAGTCGGCTCCCCGACAAAATCGTCGGGGTGGATAAGACATCAAATTATGCAAGCATACGTGTATATACTTCAAGACAAGAATAAAAAGTTTTATATAGGCAGTACTCCAAATCTTGAAAAAAGATTGAAACAACATGCTAGCGGCTACACTCAGACGACTAGAAACATGGTTAACCCGAAATTAGTATTAAAGCAAGAGGTCTCGTCTCTGCTGATTGCTAGAAGAATAGAAAATAAATTGAAGAGGATGAAAAGAAAAGACTACATTGAAAAAATAGTTGCCGACGGCTATATTAAAGTTGTTGAATAAACTTGCCCCCGTAGTTTAATGGATAGAATGCTAGATTGCGGATCTGGCGATCCAGGTCCGATTCCTGGCGGGAGCACCAAAATCTGACTTTGCTATCGCGTCGTGCAGGGTGGAGGAGGGTCAGGATGTGCTCCGCCTCATGGACGATCTATGGGGGCACACTGGAAGCGACGGCTTCCGTCCAGTTAGTGGCACGCTAACGGGCTTTCAAACGGCCAAAACGATCGTAGTTACACCGGCACAGCTCGATCAGAAACCTAGGTATTCGAGAATTCTTTCAATGAGAGGTAGGGAATGGAATTCTTCGGGTAGGAATTGTGAAAGATTTTCATAAAGTTGTTCCACTTCGACTTCATCACCGAGCGGCACAATGACGAGCGGCATCAATAACTTCTCGGACCGCAAGATGATTTTTTTGTGTGAATGTTCCGTATCTATCCAGAAAGATTGGAGGGTTTGGTACGGGTAACGAACTTTGCCCCGACTGATACCTTTCTCATCTACAATGACATGTAGTGTGCTGGGTGGGCGGCTGGCGAAGAGCGAAAGCGTGAAGACGCTAATGAGTATCAAGATTCCCAAAATGATATTGCCGAAGATCACAGCTGCAATAGCTACAGAGACGGAGATAATACCTACAGCCCAGAACCAGTCCGCACTTCTTTCCTTGTGTTCATACTCATGGGCATCCCACTCTATTTTGAAAGATGGTTGTGGCATGGACACTAAAATTGTATCATAACCTTCACGTCTATATTCCAGAATGATTGAAATACTCTTGTACTCGTCTCTCATTATGCTCGCTTCTCTCGTTGGAGTCTTCTCTCTATGGCACAAGGTGGGGCAGGTCATTGAGCGCAACCTCAGTCTCTTAGTCAGTTTTTCCGCGGGAGTCTTTATCGTCGTGGCCTACCAATTGGGGATAGAAGCATTGGAGCATGCAGAGACTCTTGGCTCTGGGCTAATCTGGATAACGAGCGGAATACTCGCCGTCTGGCTCTTGTTTAAATTTCTACCATCCTCACACCACCATCATGATCAGGCGCTCGAGACGCACCTTCATTCAAGACTTGATGCTAGGCGCATTATGGCGAGTGATGCTTTTCACAATATGGGGGACGGCATCCTTTTAGCGGCATCTTTTGCCGTAAGTTCTTCGCTTGGGGTGCTGACTGCTTTAAGTATTTTTGTCCACGAGTTGGTGCAAGAGGTATCCGAGTTTTTTGTTCTCCGACAGGCTGGTTATTCTACTAAGCAAACTCTGGTCTTAAATTTTGCGATTTCCGCCTCGATCCTTCTGGGGGTGCTCGGAGGGTTCTTCTTGTTGGAAAGTTTCGAAATATTTGAAGTGCCTCTCTTAGGACTAGCCTCCGGAGCATTTCTGGTTGTTGTTTTCCACGACCTTATTCCTCATTCTGTCAGAGCTTTGAAACAGAAAAATCTTTATCGGAAACATTTACTCTGGTTTCTAATAGGAGTGGTTCTAATGTTTGTCTTAAATATTCTTGCCGTGCATTAAAAATTGGCGGAGGGGGTGAGATTCTCCGCCTTCCGGATTGGCGGACCCGCCTCTGGCGGGGAACTCTCAATTATTTAGATCCCGATAAAGGCTCTACTTTCAGCGCGGAGGGGGCGAGATTCGAACTCGCGGTGCCTTGCGGCACAATGGTTTTCAAGACCACCGCACTAGACCTCTATGCGACCCCTCCGCGCTGGAAACAAAGTCATCTTATTTTTACACTATTTTTAATCCAATTCCTACCAGCACCAGTTTTTAAGAATAATTCTCTTTTTCTCGCTTCATTATATGTAAGGAAATCTTCTTTATGTATTAATTTCCATGGTTTTCCAAACTTTGTTGAACGAACTTTGCCAGCGTTATGAGACTTTAATCTAACAGAAAAATCGTTTTCATGGCTTGAGCCGGTATAAATTTTGTTAGTCGTTTCACTGAATAGGATATATACAATTGCCATATGTTTTTCCGCCAAAGGCGGACCCGACTTTGGCGGGCAAGACCGGTGCCATACCATTAGGCGAACCCTCCCGGAATACAGTTATCAAAACATTTTAAACCCGACAAATCAATTGACTGATTTCGGCGGATTTGCTAGCATTGTAACATAAGTTATTACAGAACATGAGAAATGTCATAAACATATCGCTTCCTCAGGAATTGACCAAAACGGTTAAAAAGGAAGTAAAGGCCGGTAATTACGCTAGCGTAAGCGAATTCTTCCGCTATCTTCTGCGTACTCATAGACTGGCTGAAGAATTAAATCAAGCCAAAAGAGATTTTGATAAAAGAAGAAAGTGGAAGATACTCAAGTCTCTGGGAGATTTGAAGTAAGATGGTTATATTTTATCATTCTAAATTCAAACAGCAGTTCAGAAAATTGCCTAAAGAAGTTAAATCGGCGGCTATAAAAAGAGAGAAAATCTTCCGCCAGAATCCCTTTGACCCACGCTTAAAGACGCATAAACTTCATGGAGAGTTAAGTGAATTTTGGTCATTCTCAATAAATTACCAGTGTAGAGTTATTTTTGATTTTGTAGATGAAAACACCGTGAGATTCTATAATATTGGCAAACACGATATCTATTAAGATATCTACTCAGTTTTCTCAACCACCACCGCTTATAGCGGGGTCTCGCCTTCGGCGATGACTTCCACTTTATAGTTTTTGGCCACGAGAAAAAGATAAATGATTTCTAAAATACCAAGAGTGTTTACGAGTAAAATAGCGATAAACCAGTACCTTTGTCTAAGTTCGGCCGATCTCCAGAGGGCGAACCCTTTCCAGACAAGAGTCCACACAATCGCTAGAGCTATGAGAAGAGGGCTTACTCCGGCCCATTGGGCCAGCATATTTATTGGTTCCATCATTACGGACCAATTATACTACAGCCCTACCCAACAGTAATTGTGATACGATTAGAGTATGCCAGTGGCCAGAACATCCAAACCCGACGCATACTAATAACAAAAATTATAAATGGACCAACCTCAACCAAGTCCACAAAACGACACAGATTTACCGGCGCACCAAAATCAAAATTGGTTGTACATCATAATAGGTATAATGTTATTACTCTTTCTTGGCGCGGGCATGTGGTGGTATTTTCCTTCGAAAATCCAGTCTCTAAGTCCACAATCGGAAGAAATTTCCGTGTCAGAACTGCAGCCCTTTCTTAACGCGGTTGGTGAGGTGCGATGTGTTACTATTGGCCCTTACGGTATCTCATCTATAGGAAGCGGGTCTCTCTGGGATTTTGGCGGAGATCCTCCTTTTGCAGTTCTTACTAACGAACATGTTATTGCCACGCGGGATTGCTTGTTATATACAGATCCGGAGCCTTTGCCTGGCGAAACTCCTGATTCTTTTGCCCGAACAACGTTTAGAAGTATTCATACGCTTGAATTGGTTAGGGTGGGAAGCGATCTTTCGCAGGTTGATGCCGCAGTTATGCGAATTATCCCTAAAGATTATGACACTATCCCGGTATCAAAGTTGAATTTTGCTTTCTCCCCATCTTTGGCGTGTCCCTCATTGATGCCGTTGGGTAGCAATGTTACGGTAATAGGTTTCCCAAGTTTTAGTCATTTTTATGGTGAATTTGATACTGTTACTTCCAAGACAATAACTAAAGGCTCGATAAGTGCATATCAGCGAGATCCGCTTAAGGATCAGGTAGATTATTTTATTTCCGCAGAGATTGATGCGGGGAGTTCTGGGGGGATAGCACTTGCCCGATCAGAGAAGGGAGTATGTGTGCTTGGCATTCCAACTTGGATTTTCTTCGGAGAATATGCAAGTCAAGGTGTGGTTCAAAATATTCATAACGTACTCAATAAATGGCGGAATGTTGATCTTGCAACATATCAATTTTCTATCCCTGATCAGTTTTCTACCCATGAGGATGAATTTATTTTACTAGATTCGTATCGCATTAGTGATATACTACAAATTCAGATTGGCCTTGAACTTTATTTTGATTCTAATGGATTTTATCCAGCCCAGCTCTCTGAACTCGAAGGAGAATTCATACCATTCCTCCCGCGAGATCCGCAAACAGACTCCCTCTATCTTTATGGATTTTCTGCCGATAGACAGAATAGCGTGGTAGGCGCCGTCCTCGAGGACCCTAACAGCCCTGCATTTACGACCGATTCGGACGGGACAGTTTATGGTGTTGATTGTGACGATCCTACTTACTGTAGATCCATATAGTTATTAATTTATGTCTTTTTACGAGTAGTTATATTGTACGAACTCAATAAGATTCAACGATATCTCCTATGAGACTCATGGCTATAGACTACGGTAAGAAGCGCGTCGGTATTGCCTCTACGGATGAGACTGGAGACTTTGCTCTGCCGCGCGCCGTCTGGCCGAATGACGAGACTCTGGTAGAGAAGATTTTGAAACTCCAAGTTGGGGAACAAATCGAGAAAATTATCATTGGCGAATCGAGAAACTTGGACGGCAGTCCTAACCCAATTCAGAAGGATATAGACAACTTGAAAAATGAGCTTGCCAAACATGGTGTTGAAATCGTTTCCCATCCGGAAGTTTTCACTACCCTCGAGGCTCGGCGACTTCAGCCCCGACGCTTACGGTCGGGGTCCCGACTGAAACGTCGGGAGTCAAAAAATAGGATGACTGACGCTTCCGCCGCCACCCTGATTCTTAAGAGTTTCATTGATACCATGTATAATAGAGAAGTATGATTGCACTCTTGAAGCAAAAAACTTTTCTCGATCTTTTCCCCGCGCCCGAATTCCTTCTGCTCTCGACTACTGGTATTGACATCACAGATACCGATATCAAGTTTGTACAGTTGCGGAGAAAAGTTTTTGGAGATGGATTCGAGTTGGCGCATGCGAGTAAAGTAGGTAATCCTAGAGAAGCGGTGGAATCTGGACCGATTAATAATTCTAACGAACTTGTCTCCGTCTTGAAGCAACTGGCCTCGCACTACAATATCCGCTATGCCAGAGCCAGCCTACCGGAGGAGAAAGCCTACCTCTTTACAGCGAGCATCGACTGGGTACCCCCTCTGGGACTCCGAGACGCGGTAGCCTTTATTATTGAAGAGAATGCTCCCGTGTCTCTGGCTGAATCAGTTTTCGACTTTGAAATTGTGAGCGAAGATGAGGGCGCCGGGGAGATTAAGTTAGCTGTCTCCGTTGTGCCCGCAAATGTCGTCAATGCCTATGTGGGACTCTTTGAATCTGCTCTCATCACTCCCGTCTCTTTCGCTCTTGAGTCGCAAGCTATCGCCCGAGCAGTCATTCATCATGGAGACAGGCGGCCGCAGCTCATCGTCAATCTCTCTTTGAAGAAAACGGGTTTCTATGTAGTTGAGAAAGAGGTGGTACAGTTCAGCACGACATCAACTTATGGTGTTGGAGACGATGACTCATATTCGGATCTCAATGATTTGAAAGCAGAAATGCGTAAGGTCTTTGCCTTCTGGAATGCCCGGACTGACAGGTCGGGCAAATCAGGAAAGAAAATTGAACAAGTCATCTTGTGCGGACTCGGAGGAAGCAAGGTAGACTTTGTTGAGAAACTGATGGGCGAAAGTGAAGTCCCCTACGCCCTTGCGGATGTCTGGCTGAATATGTCTCCCTCACGTAGTCATGTTTCCGCGATACCATTTGAAGAATCTCTTGGCTACGCCTCTGCTATAGGCTTGGTTCTACCTCGCGACAGCTAAAATATGTTTAAACTACTCACAGAAGAAGAGAGACGAAAGGTAGCACATGAATATGCTATCCATCGGGCTATTGTCATGCTCTTGGCGCTGATCGGGGTATTCGTGGTAGGGATCGTAGGACTCTTGCCGTCCTATGTTCTCTCGAATGCCCGCGAGAATGAAGCGCTTGAGCGTACCAGAATCGTGAGTGGTTCCGTAGAGAGAGAGGATGACGCACTCCTTCAAGCCTGGCTTGAAGAAACTAACCGCAAACTCCAAGTCCTCTCCCCGACACTTGATACCGATCGGCCGTCAGATTTTATCGAGAAGATCCTAGACCAGAGAGTGGCCGGTATAATCATCACCGGCTTCTCGTGGGTGAAGGTGAAAGACAAGATCACTCTCTCGGCGAGTGGTGTGGCTACTAGTCGTCAGTCTCTCATCACGTTTGGAAACCGTATTAATGCCTCGAAGGATTTCTCAGAAGTGGCTTTGCCGATATCTAACTTGGCCAAAGATAGAGACATCGATTTCCAAATTAAATTCTCGCAATGACTTCCCATAATTCCACATTACCGCTCGTCACACTCGCATTTATCTCGGTTGTCCTTCTTGTTGTCCTCGTTCTGGGGGCCTACAATATACAATCCAAAAATCAGAAGATTCTCAAACTTCTCGATCTAGCGGACAAGGTCGCCGAGTCGAGGGCTCTGGCTCAGTCTATCAGAGTGCTGCAAAACAATGCCGCCGAGGATCTGGTGATTTTTGATAGCCTGACTCTTTCTGACGATAAGCTAGTACCTCTCATCGAGAATATTGAAGGAATGAGCCGTGCGCTTGGTCTCGACACCAGTATTGTCTCTGTCAGTAAGATAGAAGATAAAAAGTCTGTCGAGCCGGATATCATTCGCATAGTGATGGAGACTCGAGGTTCTTGGGTCCAGACGTTTTCTTTTCTTAGTGCTATCGAGAGTTTGCCTCACCGGGTTATGATAGAAGAGTTAGGCCTCTCGAGAGTGGAGGCCAGTCCCGCCGGCAACGGGGCAAGCTGGCGCTTGAGAATTGTCTTATCGCTTTACTCATTTGATTAAGCTATGGAAGATCCGCAAGCATCTCTGAAAAAGTCTGGATGGAAGGTTCGTGGCAGGCTTGGTTTCGGCACTAGTCCCGAGGCTGATTGGAAAATTATTGTAATCTCCACAATGGTTCTGACCGTCTTAGTGGTTGCGTTAAGCATTTGGATATTTATAAAAGTCAATGAAAGAGAGTTCTTCACAGTGGAGCCACTGGAAGAAGAAAGGGGCAAGACCCTAGACACTCTTCTCTTAAGAAAAACTGTTTTATATTACCAAAATAAGGCGCTTGAGTTCGATAGAATCAAGAATGCTGGGACCTCAACAGTCGCCGACCCTTCGCTGTAATGTGCTCCCGGTAAGAATCGAACTTACATAACTGGCTTAGAAGTCCAGTGTTCTGTCCATTGAACTACGGGAGCATGACGAAGTACCCTCTAAAATTAGCAGTATGGCGGTTAAGTGGCAAGTTTTTTCACGGCGTTAGAAACAGCCAGCACCACTTTCTTATCAAAAAGATCGGGAATGATTCGCTCCGCGTTTGGCCTCTCGACCACGGCCGCGAGCGCTTCGGCCGCCGCGATTTTCATTTCGTCGGTGATTTGGGACGTACGTGATTCTATCGCGCCTTTGAAAATTCCCGGGTAGACAAGGACATTATTGATTTGGTTTGGGAAATCGGAACGGCCGGAAGCGACGATAGCCGCTCCGGCGCGTAGAGCCTCGTTTGGCATAATTTCGGGCGTAGGATTGGCCATGGCGAAAATTATCGCTTTCTTCGTCATGGTCTTAATATCAGAGGCTTTAAGCAGGTTGCCCTTCGAGACTCCAATAAAGACGTCAGAGCCTTTGAGAGCGTCATAAAGGGAGCCAGTAATATTTTCTCTGTTGGTAATTTTGAGAATCTCCTTTTTAATAGCGGTCAAGTCACGCCTTCTCTTACTTACTATTCCCTGGCTGTCGCAGACCACGAGGCCACGTACGCCGTAATGGTGAAGCAATTTCGTGACAGCCACTCCGGCCGCGCCTGCGCCGTTTACGACCACGCGTATAGACTTCTTATCTTTGTGGACCACTTTCAGTGCATTGATTAGCCCCGCGAGTACCACAATCGCTGTGCCATGCTGGTCGTCGTGCATCACAGGTATAGAGAGCTCTTTTTTCAAACGTGCTTCTATCTCGAAACAGCGCGGCGCGGAAATATCTTCCAAGTTAATGCCGCCAAATGTTGGAGCAACGGCCTTAACTGCGGCTACTATTTCATCGGTATCTTGCGTAGAGAGCACGATAGGAAAACCATCGATGTTGGCAAAACGTTTGAAGAGCACGGCCTTGCCTTCCATGATGGGGAGTGCTGCTTCGGGACCGATATTGCCGAGCCCGAGCACCGCCGAGCCGTCCGAGACAATAGCCACGCCGTTTTTAGTGGCGGTGAGATCATATGCAAGCTTCCTGTTTCCTGCTATAGCGAGAGCTGGTCCGGCCACGCCCGGTGTATAAGCGATAGACAAATCCTCGCGGTTATTGATCGGTAGTTTAGCAATGACCGAGATTTTCCCGCGAGCTTTTCGGTGAGCCTCGATGCTTAATTGCTGGTAGTTTTTTTTCATAAGTCATTCATTGTAGCACTTTTGTCGCGTTGACTTTTCGTTTGAGTGATGTGATCATGCATCCAGAAGTTCACGATATCATCAATGGAGGGTCTGGCATGCAAGAACTTGGCCTCGCGATACTCATTTTTGTCCTACTTGTGCTTGAAGTGCCAGCTGGGAGTTGTCGCAGGGTAGTCATCCAGTTAGCGATCCTACTGATGATGTATGCTACTAGTACGGTGGGGGCTAGTCTCGCTGGCTGGGGCGGCAGTATCTTCGGATGCCTAGCTCTTTATGTTGGCCTATCTCTGACCGGGGTGCTTGATTTGACCCGAGAGCCGTATCCTTAATGAGGAACGGCTCTTTTCCAACAAAGTTAATTGTGGTGGGCGGTAGAGGACTTGAACCCCTGGCATCCTCAGTGTAAATGAGGCGCTCTACCAACTGAGCTAACCGCCCGTTGGCACGATGTTATCATATATTGTATTGTCTCTCTACGGCTTCGCCCTGCGGAGCCTTGGCGAAGTAGGGGCACATGGCGGAACTGGCATACGCGCAGCGTTCAGAACGCTGTTCCCGCAAGGGATTGGAGGTTCAAATCCTCTCGTGCCCACTCGACAAGCTCGTGGTAAACCACCCATGATTGATTTATCGAAAAATATTCTCTATGAAGACAATGATATTGTCGTGCTCGACAAGCCAGCTGGATTGGTGGTGCACCCCGTACCACAGCGAGCTGGGTACGGGGCAGGTCCAGACGGGCGTACTATTGAATCGAGCGTATCAGAGTGGTTTGGGGAGAAATATCCAGAGTCTAGAGATGTGGGCGAGAAGCTTGGAAATATCGAACGTCCGGGTATAGTGCATAGGATAGATCGAGAAACTTCAGGAGTACTTCTCCTCGCTAAGACTCAGACCGGCTACCAAGTGCTCAAAGAGCAATTCCAGAAAAGAGAGATTGAAAAAATTTATCATCTCTTTGTCTACGGTAATCTCAAAGATGACCAGGGCACTATTGATTTGCCGATAGCGAGGAGTGCCAGTAATTTTCGCAAATGGTCGGCCCAAAGGGGGGCGAGGGGGAAGAGAAGAGAGGCAGTCACATATTATCGGGTAATCAAACGGTCAGGTGATGAAAGTTCCACTTTTGTTGAAGCTAAACCAAAGACAGGTAGGACTCACCAGATTCGAGTGCACTTCAAGGTGCTCCATCACCCGGTTGTCTGCGACAGACTCTACGCGCCTAACAAACCGTGCCTCTTTGGCTTCAATCGCCTCGCTCTCCACGCCCGCGCCATCACTTTCAAAACCGTAAGCGGCAAAAAAGTAACAATCGAAGCCCCGTATCCAGAAGATTTCCAAAAGGCGTTTAAAAGTCTTATTTAGAGCCATGAATCAAGACATCGAAAAGTCCTTGACAAGTAATCTAATAGGGTGTACAATATAAGTAGATAGTTCGTTGAGAGTTATTTGCGAGATTCGCCATAGCTTTGAGTGTGCAAGGTCTTGCCTTGTATTTTCGGAGCTATGGCGACAACTGCGTCGCTTAGTCCCCACAACCTCGGATAGAGGAAAGATTTTGGCTTTCAGCCGAAAGGGAGATTATCATGGCCAAGTACAGCAACGTGACCGCAGGTCAGACAGAAGCCTGCATCAACCGCATGGGTGGCTGGAGTAACTTCCTCCGCTTCATTGGTGGAGAGGGTAAGGTCGTCTTCGAGACGATTCTCACTCTGGTTCGTACCGTGCTGATCCCAGCCCAGCCTGCGGTCACTACCTCGGAGAAGTATTTCGAGGAAGCGGGAGTGGTCCGGATGGGAGACGACTTCAAGGCCCAGTCCTTGGACCTCGAAGTCGGAGCGACCGAAGAAGTCGAGCTTGCCGTTCGCAAGCTCAAATGTGCGTCGCTTAACGCTCCAATCCTCACCGAGCTTGGCAACAAGGCTGAGCTCACAGTCTCCCAGTTCCGAGCGTTTCTCGCGGCCAACCGCGGGAGCTTCGAGTGGTTCGTCTCCTACCTTAAGGGTAAAGATGGAAACCTCTGGGCCGTGCACGCGCGCCGGCACGTTGACGGTTGGAGCGTCTACGCTCGCTCGGTGGAGAGTCCGTACGAGTGGCACGCAAGTAACCATATCGTTTCCCGCAACTAGACCCTTTGACTCTCCGCCTACGGCGGAGACGATTCTCTGAAAGGAGGTCACGGGCGCCTCGATTCACATCGGAGCGCCTTTTCGTTTGCCATAAATTTGATAGCGTGTTAAATTGTCTGCTACCAATATGACAGCAAATATGGTAATCAGCCCGGTAAATATCGAGGAGAGGCGGGGACTTGATCTGCGGTCGGGAGATACTGTGCGCGTCTGGCAGAAAATTATCGAGAAGGACAAAACTCGCTTACAGGCCTTTGAAGGATTGGTACTGGCGCGTAAACACGGCAGGGAAGCGGGCGCCACTTTCACTGTCCGCAATGTTTCTTCCGGTGTGGGCGTAGAAAAGATTTTTCCACTTTACTCTCCTGTGATAGATAAGATTGAAGTGATTAAACGCTCGTCGGTCCGCCGCGCTAAGCTCTACCATATCCGAGAAAAAGTGGCCAAGGAAATCAGTCGTCAGATGAGAAACATTAGAACAGCGAAAGAAGAAGTGGGGGTAGAAGAAACAAAGTGAATTTCATAGAAAAAGTAATCGCCGAATAGCGGTTTTCTTGTGGATAAATAGGTAGACGCTATAGCTTGAGTAATATATAATTATGACTATGGGGAAGAGGGGCCCGAAACCCAAAATAATTGTAAATACTAAGTGGTCAGCTAATTTAGCTTATGCTTTAGGGCTTTTAGCTACAGATGGTTGCTTAATAAAAGAAGGGTCGTGGATAGATTTAACCTCTAAAGATAAGGAACAACTAGAAAATTTTAATAAATGTCTTGGTGTTAATATAAAAATTGGCATTAAAAACAGAGGATCAGATAACAGGGCATGGAGGGTGCAAATGAAAAATATAATTTTTTATGATTTTCTGGTCTCACTGGGATTTACTCCTAGAAAATCCATGACGATTGAAAAGATAATCATTCCTGATAAATATTTCTTCGATTTTTTGCGTGGATGTTTAGACGGAGATGGTTACACATTTTCTTATTGGGATCCAAGATGGAGATCTAGCTTCATGATCTATACGGGATTTGTATCAGCGAGCAAAGCATTTCTGCTTTGGCTGAGAGAGGAAATAGGGAACAGACTAGAAATACAAGGCCATCTTACTAGTACTAAAAAGAAAAATATTTACTACCAATTAAAGTATGCTAAATATGACTCTTTGAAACTTCTAAAAAGAATCTACTTACATAAAAACAGTATTTATTTAAAAAGGAAAAAGTTGAAAATTGATAAAGCTTTAGCTACTATAGGGTGGTCAATCTAAATTCTTTAGGTTAGGGTAATTGACAAAATAATGCTCGGGTGGTGTAATTTAGTAAACACGTACGCTTGAGGTGCGTATGCCGTAAGGCGTGGAGGTGCAAGTCCTCTCCCGAGCACCAAGTTTAGTGAGCGCTTTCTGAATCTATCCACATTCTTTTCGGAGCCTTTTGAGTAGAACTAAAATTCCTAAGAAGTGCAGATTATGTAAAACCGGGGATATTAGAGTTCTCGCTGTCCATCATATGGACGAAAACAGGAGCAATAACAAAGTAGAAAACTTGATATGGTTATGCCATAATTGCCACCACCTTGTACACAGGTATAAGGGGGTAAGAGAAAAATTGATGGTGCCTATGGTGTAATAGCAGCACTAGAGTTTGTGGAACTCTCAGATCCGGAGCATAACCGGATAGGCACCCCCCTAAGTTTACTATTATGAAAAAAATATTATTGATATTTGCTACGGCTTTTATTTTGAACGCAGTTTGGGAAAATCTTCATGCTTTTTTATATGATAATTATATGGGTGATAAAATCACCGAACTGGTCCTTTTGAGAGCCACTCTGGCTGACGCCGTCATGATCACCGTCATCACTTTGCCTTTCGTATTGTTTCCATCGTGGAGAAGACAAAATTGGATTATAATTTTTGTCGGGCTTGTACTCGCCATTGGTATTGAGCGGTATGCGCTTCTGACAGATAAATGGGCATACAACGTTTATATGCCCATAGTCCCGTTTCTCTCGGTGGGTCTAACGCCCACTATACAACTTGGTTTACTAGGGTTTCTTTCCTTCCGAATACAGGAATATGCGAGCTCGTCAGTTTGGTATAATAGAACTGATGAAAAAAGGTTTCAAAGAGAATATTGAAAAGGCGACGCTTGATAATAGTGATTTTAGAAGAGTGCTGTATACCGGGGGACATTCTCAACTGGTTCTCATGGCCCTTCTACCGGAGGAAGAGATTGGATTAGAGGTGCATCCAGACAACGATCAATTTTTCCGCTTTGAAATGGGTCAAGGACGAGTGTTTATTGACGATACTGTCTACGACGTAGGCGATGGTGATGCTGTCATTGTACCCGCTGGCGCAGAGCATAATATTGTTAATGTCTCTAGCATCGAGCCACTCAAGTTCTATACTCTCTACTCACCGGCTCATCACCAGGATGGAATCATCATGAAAACAAAATCGGAGGCAGAACAGAGTAAAGAGGAATTTGATGGTAAGACTACTGAATAAGAGATGAGGACAGTTCTTATCACTGGCATAGGGAAAGGAATCGGTCAGGCCCTTAGAGAGAAGTTTCTTTCCGAAGGTTGGTTGGTACTGGGAACATACCATACGACTAAACCGGCTCCCGAAGCAAATCTTTTATCTTTTCCCCTTGATTTGTCTTCGCCGCCCAGTATTTCAGAGTGCGTTCAAGCCATCCAAGAGACTGACAGAAAAATTTCAGTTCTCGTCAACAATGCGGGAGTATTGATTGATGAAGAAGAGACTAATGTGATAGTAAAGAAGTTGAGAGAAACACTTGAAGTGAATCTTATAGGCACCATTGATTTCACCGAACGCATCATTCCTCTCATTGAAGACGGTGGCCATATCATGAATATTTCATCCACCGCCGGCTCGCTTGAGCTTGTCACAAATGATCAAGCGAGTCATTATCCGTACCACTATCCAGCCTATAAAATTTCAAAAGCGGCTCTGAACATGTATACCAAAACTCTCTCGGCAAGAATGAGCAATCAAGGCATCATTGTTTCGTCGGTCCATCCTGGATGGGTTAAGACGGAAATGGGTGGACTCGAGGCCGACATTTCCCCGGAAGAGGCAGGAAAGTATATTTACGAATTTGCTATGACCCGTCCAGAGACAGGAGGATTTTGGTTTCGAGGCGAGAAGCTGCCGTGGTAGATATTTTATGAAGAAATTTAAATTAATCGCTTTTGATATTGATGGGACACTGACGCAGAGTAAGTTGCCGCTCAATGTAGAGATGGCGGGCCTCCTCTGTCGGCTCTTGGAGAAATACAAGGTGGCGATTATCTCTGGTGCCCACCACGAACAGTTTAAGTGGCAGATTCTCGATCCTCTGACATGTCGATCAGAGATAATGAAAAATCTCTATCTTTTGCCGGTAGATGGCACCGTTTTCTGCTACGATCGCGATGGTTGGCAGTGTCAGAATGACGCCCCGCTCTCGCCAGAAGAGCGAGGGCGCATCAAGGCAGCCTTTGGAAATATTTTTGAAGAATCGGGATTCGTAAAACCTGACAAAATCTACGGAGAGTTGGTGGAAGACCGGGGAGCTCAATTTAATTTCTCTGCCTTGGGGCAGGAGGCGCCCATCGAACTGAAGGAAAAGTGGGATCCTGACAACAAGAAACGCGAACGGATGGTAGAGATACTGAAGCATACCCTGCCAGATTTCTCAATACGTATTGGTGGGACTACTTCCATAGAAGTTACGAAGGCTGGGATAGACAAAGCGTACGGACTGAATAAACTCGTGGAGCTCGCAGGTGTTTCAAAAGGGGAAGTACTTTATGTTGGGGATAAACTCTTTAAAGGCGGTAACGACGAGCCTGCTCTAACCTTGGGGATAGAATCGAGGGCAGTCGAGAATCCAGAGGAAACAAAAAAGGTCATACTGGAGATGTTGGAATAAAGCCGCCGATGCTATAATAAAAAACAAATATGGCCGCGCCTAAGAAGAAAAAGACTGTTACCAAGAAAAGATCTAGAGCCACTGCCAAAAAGGTTTTGAGAAAGCGAGTGTCTGGGCGAGCGCGGAAAGGAAAAAAACTAAGAGCTCTGGATCTTCGCCGATCCGCACATAATCCTATCATTAGCCCAGCGTCAGGTTCTTATTGGGAATCAGAAGCGGTCTTTAATCCTGGAGCAGTGATCCACGGAGGACGTGTTCATCTTTTTTATCGCGCTCTTGGTCCTGACGGTGTCTCTCGTGTTGGCTATGCCTCAAGTCGGGACGGCATTCATTTCGACAAGAGATCTTCTCACCCAGTCTACATGCCTGAGACAGTGACTGAATCCGCTAGGCATCGCCCGTATACTTCGCCAGCCAGACTCGCGTATCACACGGGACTCTATATTTCCGGCGGTGGGTGGGGTGGATGTGAGGATCCCCGAGCGGTCAAAATTGATGGTCGCGTCTATCTGACATTTAACATCTTTAATGGCTGGCATTCCATTCGCGTCGGGCTGACCTCCATCAGTGAATCCGATCTCGAACAAGGTCGATGGGATTGGCGCCGTTTCGTCTTCCTTTCTCCTCCCAACGAGAGACATAAGAATTGGGCACTCTTTTCCGAAAAGATAGACGGTAAGTATGCTCTCCTGCATAATCTTTATGACGATAATCCAACGCGGATACGTGTCGAGTATCTCGATGATCTCGAGGGCCACGTACCGCCTTTTGATAGTCCCGATCCTCATCTCATGCCGGACCGGGAACTGGCTTGGCATAATCGTACCCGCAGTGTTGGTCCGCCACCTGTTAAGACTCGCTACGGATGGCTCCTGTTCTATCATGCTATGGACAAGTCGGATCCTGGTCGTTACAAACTAGGGGCCCTACTGCTTGATCTCAAAGATCCGAGGAAAATTCTCTACCGTTCGCATTACCCGATACTGGAGCCCGATCTATGGTACGAAAATGACTGGAAGCCAGGCATCATTTATGCTTCTGGAGCAGTCATCAAAGACAGCACTCTCTTCATATATTACGGTGGCGGAGATAAATATATCGGTGTAGCCTCTGCTAACTTAGACGACTTCGTCAGTAAGCTTATGAGAAATGAGCACGCCGTTTTGTCAGTCAGATCCGCCAAGGTGGCATAATCATCATGTTTGTAATCAAGCGGACAGAGGATAATCCCATCCTAGTTCCTACTCGGGATCATCACTGGGAAGCGTCGGCCACATTTAACATGTCTCCGGTGAAGCGGGGCAGGAGTATCTACGGCCTGTATCGAGCAATCTCAAGTAAGGACTCGCTAAGAACTCCCGATCAAATATCTACTATTGGGATAGCCAAAAGTTCGGACGGTCTGCATTTCGAGGATCGTAGACAATTTATTAAACCGTCGGAGGGATGGGAAAGGTTCGGTTGCGAAGATCCGCGCGTCACCTTTTTTGAAGGGCGTTACTATATTTTCTATACCGCTCTGTCGATGTACCCTTTCCGTGCCGAGGGTATTAAAGTAGCTGTAGCGGTAACTCGCGACCTTAAATCAGTAAATGAACGGCATCTGGTCACCCCTTTCAACGCCAAGGCTATGACCCTTTTCCCGGAACGAATAGATGGCAAAGTGACAGCTATTTTCAGTGCCCATACGGATAGCCCGCCAGCGAAAATGGCTATTGTCCAGACAAAAAGTGTGAATGATTTATGGTCGCCTGCCTTCTGGGAGAAGTGGCATGGCGAGATTGATAAACATGTCGTAGATCCACGCCGGACACCACAAGACCATGTCGAAGTGGGAGCGGCGCCTATCAAGACCAAGCACGGTTGGCTTCTTATTTATTCGCATATCGAGCACTACTTCTCGTCAGAAAATGCTAGACCCCAGTTCGGTATCGAAGCCGTTCTTCTCGACCTGAAAGATCCACGCAAAATTATTGGACGTACTAGGGGACCCTTCTTGGTGCCTGAAGAGCCTTATGAGCTCTCCGGCCACGTTCCAAATATTGTGTTCCCATCCGGCGCGCTTCTCGAAGACGAGACTCTAACTATTTATTATGGAGCTTCCGACACTACTACCTGCTCGGCTCGCGTTAATGTGAGCGATCTAGTCTCGACGATCTCGGTTGCGACAGGGTCGCGTTACCGTTTCCAACGCTTCGAGGGTAATCCAATCATCACGCCCGACCGTAATCATTCTTGGGAGTCGAAAGCGACATTCAATCCCGCCGCTGTTCAGCTTGGAGGTAGGATTCATATTCTCTATCGCGCCCTTTCCAATGATAACACTTCTACTATTGGCTATGCCGCCAGTGTCGACGGCGTAAAAATAACGGAGCGCCTGAGTGAACCCGTTTATGTTCCGCGCGAAGATTTTGAAACCAAGAAAATAGAGGGAGTCAATTCAGGTTGCGAAGACCCGCGTATTAGCAAAATCGGACGCGACTTATACATGTGCTACACCGCATACGACGGCGTTGGTCCACCGCGAGTGGCTGTCACTTCTATCAGAGAAAAGGATTTTCTCTCGCGCCGTTGGAGTTGGTCGAAAGCTGAGCTCATCACTCCCAAGGGTATTGATGATAAGGACGCCTGTATTTTCCCGGAGAAAATTGGAGGAAAGTATCTCATCTTTCATCGTATTGGGACAGATATTTGCGCTGACTTTCTTAAATCCCTTGATTTTAAAAAGGAAGTGGTCAATAAATGTATCCGCGTCTTCGGGCCGAGGCTCGGTATGTGGGATAGTAGTAAAGTGGGCATTACTGCTCCTCCTGTCCGGACCAAACGAGGCTGGATTCTCTTGTATCATGCTATCTCGAAAGACCACCATACCTATCGTATCGGAGCTGTGCTCTTGGATCTCAAAGATCCGACAGTAGTCCTGTCACGCTCGGCTGATCCGATATTGGAACCAGAACAGCCGTATGAGAAAGAAGGGATAGTGCCGAACGTTGTGTTTCCTTGCGGTATGATCGTACGTGATGGACTCGTCTACATATATTATGGAGGCGCGGACAAAGTCGTCGGGGTGGCTACTATGGAGCTCGATATCCTTATGTTAGGCTTAAGAACATGATGTTTCCCAATTGGGCAAAGAATATTCTTTTTCTCTTGGTCTATATGATTTCTGGACTGGTGCTCGTGGTTATTATTGAAGGCTTACTCTCTGGTACGGAACTCACGCCTCTGAATACTGTCATAGAACGGGCAGTAGTACATATGCGTACGCCCTTTCTGACAACTATTATGGTGGCTGTGACTAGAATGGGTGACCCCTTTGTCCTTGCCTCTGCCGCTCTATTAACGGCCGTCCTCCTTTTCATGCGCGGTCGCCGTTATGATGCCGCGCTCTTCATCGCGGCTCTGATTGTGACCATGATTTCTCTGACCGTGCTCAAAAATACTTTCCAGATCGTGCGGCCGGCCTCTCCTATCTACGAAGCCAACGGCTGGAGTTTCCCCTCTGGGCATGCCACGATTGCCACCGCCTTCTTTTTCATGTTGGCTTACTCTTTCTTTGAAAAGATGAAAACGTTGGAAAGTAAGACTATCTTGATACTGGGCTCAATCTTCGGCGCGGCTCTCATTTACTTTTCTCGACTTTACCTCGGAGCGCATTGGACACTCGATATTTTGGCGGGCATCGCTCTCGGTCTCTTGTCTGTAAGCTTCACGGTGCTCATTTTCAGCGTCTTTATTGGGGATAGGCGTTCATTGAGAAATAGGCTTAGTTAGTGATATAATGGTTCGACAAGCTCACCATAAATAAAGATGGATACAAACACAGAAGAAGTTAAAAAAGTTTTAAAGTGGGTCTGGGTCGCGCTCGTTGTCCTGGCCATTTTTCTGGCGGTGGAGACTCTTGGAGCGCTCAAAAATTTACGTAGTATTGACCCAACGTACAACTCCATTTCGGTCTCGGGCGAGGGAGAGGCGATCTCTGTGCCCGATATTGCTGTTTTTTCCTTTACCGTTTCGAGAGATGCTAAAGTGGCGAGCGATGCTCAAGGTCAAGTGACGAAGTCGATGGATGTGATCTTGGCCGAACTTAAAGCGCTGGGCATTGAAGAGAAAGATATTAAGACAACCGATTATTCTCTCTGGCCGAAATATGCTTCGGAGCCGATTATCTGCTCACCGACATTTTGTCCACCGTCTAGGCAAGTTCAAGATGGTTACACTGCTAGCCATAACGTTTCTGTGAAAGTGAGATCGACTGAAGACGTAGGGGAGGCGCTTCGTGTCACGGGAGAGAACGGCGCTACCGGTCTTTCGAACATCTCCTTTACCGTCGACGATCCTGACAAGATACTGGATGAAGCTCGAGCAAAAGCGATTAAAGACGCAAGAGAAAAAGCCAAGCTGCTTTCTCGAGAGCTGGGAGTCCGGTTGGTGCGAGTAGTGAGTTTCTACGACAATACCGGCGGGGGAGTGACGCCTTATTACGCCGAGGGTTTAGGGAGTGATGCCATGGTTAAGACAGCTGTCGCTCCAGCCCCGACTATTCCAGTAGGAGAAAACAAAGTAACTGTCAATGTCACGATTGTCTACGAGATCAGGTAATTTTAAAGTTGACGACGGAGACCCAACTATAGTATAATGGAAGAACGCCCACGGGGGTGTTTTTTCTAAAAGAATGATGAATAGATTCCTAAACTACATCAGAGATACGCGCGGGGAACTTCAATATGTCTCCTGGCCGACACGGCGACAATCCATCATCTTCACGGTAGTGGTTATCGCCATCTCCATTTTAGTTTCTGTTTTTCTGGGTTTCTTCGACTATCTTTTCTCTCTGCTACTTCAGAAGTTTATTCTATAAAGATATGGCTAAGCAAAAGATTTCCGAAGGCAGACATTGGTATGTTGTTCATACCTATGCCGGGTATGAAAACGCGGTGATGCGCAACCTGAAACAGCGCATCGAGTCTCTAGGCATGGAGGATAAAATCTTTAACGTCATTGTGCCGACCGAGAAGAAAATTAAGATTAAGAGTGGTAAACGAGTCGAAGAGGAAGAAAAGATCTATCCTGGCTATATCTTGGTAGATATGATCGTGACCGATGATTCTTGGTATGTGGTTCGCAATACCCCGAGGGTGACAGGTTTCGTGGGCTCAGGGGTCTACCCAGTGCCGATTGATCAATCGGAAGTGGAGGCGCTTTTCGCTAGAATGTCTGCCGACAAAGTGACGCACACCATCAATCTCTTGGAGAACGATGCCGTCGTCATTATCGACGGTCCGTTTAAGGAGCTTGAGGGTAAAGTCTCCGAAATTGACGAAGAGCGTGGCAAAGTTAAAGTTTTAGTCAATATGTTCGGAAGAGAGACGCCAGTTGAGCTCGATTTCTTGCAAGTTAAGAAGGCTTAATATACTCTAACGCTCTATCATGGCAAAAAAAATTACCAAAGTATTGAAATTACAGATTCCCGGTGGGCAGGCGGTGCCGGGTCAGCAGCTCGGGCCGGTACTCGGCGCCGCCGGTATTCCCATTGGCGAATTTGTCAAACGTTTTAATGAAGAGACCAAAAACCGTAAGGGCGAGACGGTGCCTACCGTAGTCCAAATTTTCGAAGACAAAAGTTATGCTCTGACTTACAAGACCGAACCAGCTTCGGCTTTGATTCTCAAGGCTTTGGGCAAGGAGAAAGGCTCGGGCACGAACGCGACTCTCAAAGTCGGGACATTGACCAAGGCCCAGCTGAAAGAAATTGCCGAAAAGAAGATGGCCGATTTGAATGCCAATGATCTTGAAGCCGCGTCCAAAATTATCGCGGGCACGGCGAGGTCAATGGGCGTAGAAGTGAAGGGGTAACGTTGTATATATTCCAGACATTACCATCCCATGCGAGTATCCAGTCAACAACCTGATCCCAAGATTTTTTTGCAATTGGTTGAAAGGACAGCCGGGACGTTTCGGTGACTCCGATTTTCAGCCAAGTCGCAGGTGTTTCAGATAAAAAGCGATCATACCAACCCCCGCCTTTCCCGTGTCTTGTTCCGTAAATGTCAAAACTAGTGCCTGGCACTAATACATACGGTATGTCTTTTTTAAAATACCCCACACATTTATTCGCCCAAGCAAATGGATCCTCATTTCTGTTGTTCGGTAGCACTATCCGGTTGGGGCATAAATCCATTGGGAACCCGGGTTCAGTGTAGTCAATTTCACCAGGAAGCGGCTTATATAAGATTGCTCCGTTATACGTGGCAGTTATATTATTAAATTCTTGAAGTGAAATACTCATGGTAGAGGTAAAGTATATAGAAAATGCTGGGGCGGTGAAACCCCAGCATTGTGTGGCCGCTTCTCTAGCGCTCTAGGTGCTTCAGCACTTCGAGGTAGAGGGTCTCAACGATCTTCTCCTGCGCTTTGCCCATCCGCGCGTAGTGATCGAGACCGGGAGCGGCGTTTACTTCAAGGACCCAGAATACATCCGGCTTCTGGCTGATATCGCCATCGACCATGAGATCAACGCCGCAGAGACGTAGTCCCATATTGCGAGTGAGCTTCACAGCCAGTTTTTTGAACGCAGGATGTATCCTCTTGGTTACGTCCACTGCATCGCCCCCGGTGGACAGGTTGGCATTGTCCAGCAGGTAAACCCTTTGCCCTTTGGCGGGAACGGATCGGAAGGTTAAGTTCTGATGCGCGAGTTTCATCTTGATTCGCGGATCGCTCGTATTGATCCGCGTGTCACGGCTCGATGCGATGAACCTCCCTTGCTTTATTTCCAAGAGCTTTCCGATCGATGATTTCCCATCGCCGACGACATTGAGCGGGATGCGCTCGTAGGCCGAAATTACCCTCTTGTCGAGAACAACGAGTCGATAGTCCTTGCCGCGTACCGGTTGTTGAACTAGGACCACCCTGTCGCACTTGAATGCGACTCGCGCGAACCTGTAGAATTCGCGCTTGTTGTGAACGAGCGAGACCGCCGTACCCTGACTGCCACTGTTTGGCTTGATGATGACAGGGAAGCCAAGCCTTTGCGCGTACCTATAGGCAGCGTCAATATTTCGGCGAGGCGAGCCAATAGCTCTAGCCCATTCGTTGGAAAAGAACGTTTTGCTTCCCGGGACGGTCGGATATCCCATCCTCCTCATGAAGAAGTTCGCGTAGTCTTTATCCTTGGCGATATCCGAGGCGCCTACTGGATTTAGATCAAGGGTATTGTATCTGAAGTACGATCGCCGGTCGCTTTTGAAGGTAATTTGTCCGACGACTCTCCATTTGGGCTCCAAGATGACCGTTGCCCCGATCCGAGGGGCGATTTTCTGCAATATACGGCCGAGGAGTAAAGATTCCATCTTTTTCTTCTTCATGATTTTCTCCTTTGTGTGATTTCGCCGTGTATGTTAGCTGAAGAACCTGGGCGGGTCGCGTTTCTTCTCTCTGGCAGTACCATAGCTTAGTTTTCTTAATATATCAAGAGTATGTACTATTAGTGTTAAACACATGGAAGAATGTAAGATATATATCATGATCGTAAGACCAATAAAAACCAAAGTTTTTGAAGAGGGCGAGAGTCTCCTTGCTTTTACTGCACGTTATTTTAACAGTCTTACAGAAAAATCGATCGCAGTTGTAACTTCTAAGATTGTCGCTCTGGCGGAAAATCGGACAGCCATTGCTGGAGACGTCAAAGCGAAAGAAAAATTAATAAGGAAAGAAAGCGACGTTGCTTTGCCAACGAAGCACGTCTGGATGACGTTAAAAAATGGAATGATCATGGCTTCTGCGGGTATTGATGAATCCAATGCTTGTGGTAAGTTTATACTTCTGCCTAAAAATAGTTTCAAGACGGCTCGATTACTTCGAAAAAAGTTACAACAAAAATACGGCATTAAAAATCTGGGCGTTTTAATCACTGATAGTCGGACAGTGCCGCTACGGTCCGGGGTAACCGGAGTCGCACTTGGCTACGCCGGTTTTAGAGGTATTAAAGATTATAAAGGACAAAAGGATATCTTTGGCAGAGAATTTAAATTTTCTAGTGTTGATGTCGCCGATAGTCTTGCTACTGCAGCGGTTCTCGTAATGGGTGAGGGCAGAGAACAGCAGCCCCTAGCTATTATTAAAGGCGCTCCGATCGAGTTTTCCAATAAAACCTATCATAAAGAGTTGGAAATCGCTATCCGAGACGACATGTATCTTCCCTTATTCTCCAAATTGTCTAAATTTAGATGAGGTAAAATCACTTATCCTTCTCTAGCACTATGTAGGAATATTTCAGTCCTTCAAATTCACCGGGTTCCTCTGAAATCTTTTTGCTAAATTTATTTGAATATTCTGGGAAAAAGGCGTCGCCGTCTACGTACATGTCTACTACTGTCACATAGAGCCTATCTGCTAGAGGCAGAGTCTCTTTATAAATCTCCGCTCCGCCGATAATAAAAATTTCTTCTTGATCAAACTCTTGAGCCTTCTTTATCGCTTCAGCCGCGGAGTGAACAACTACGCACCCGGGAATTTCTAAGCCCATGTCTCTGGTGACCACGATGTTTGTCCTGTCTGGTAGAGGTCTATTGATAGATTGATAGGTCTTTCTCCCCATGATTATGGGGTGGCCAGTGGTCAGTTTTTTGAACCTCTTGAGGTCATCCGGCAGGCGCCAAGGCAAGCTATTAGCTTTACCTATAGCCATATTTTTTGAGTGGGCCACTATAATGTTAATGTGTGGTAACATAATGCCATCAATTATGTCTCAATACGAAATCGAAATCAAAAGTCTCCTGGGTAGCTCCGAAAGGGCTGCCAAATTGAAGGAAAAGATTAGAAAAAAGGGCGGTGTGCTTCTCAATAGTAACAAACAGCTCAATCACTATTTTATAATCAACGATGTTGGTAGACTCAAACAGAAACTAGGTTCACGCATTGCTCGACGGGATCAGACTTCGTTCAACAAAATTTTGAAAGAAGGCAGTAATTTCTCGGTTCGTACTCGTGATACTGATGGCAAAGTTCTCTTGGTCATCAAGGCATCGATTGGTCAAGATACAAGCGCCAACGGCATATCACGTATGGAATTCGAATCAGAAATGAAAATGACCTTAGACGATTTAGACCAACTCCTCTTGGATCTCGGCCTCAAGTATCAAGCCAAGTGGTCGCGTGAGCGTGAAGAGTATAGATTGGATGATACCAATATCTGTCTTGATAAAAACGCTGGTTACGGCTACCTGGCGGAGTTTGAGAAAGTAGTCACAGATCGTGCCCTGGCTCCGAGTGCCAAAAAGGCATTACTGGGCATGATGAAAAATTTCGAAGTTGAAGAATTGCCCCAAAATCGCCTGGAGCGGATGTTTGCTCACTACAATGAAAATTGGCGTGATTATTATGGGACGGATAGAATATTTAACATATCCTAAAATGTTTTTATCAGATCGAGACATCAAGAAAGCGATCAGAAGTGGCAAGATCTCGCTCAAACCTTTTAACGTGCATAGATTGCAACCCGCGAGTTATGATATCTCGCTTGGCAATAAGTTCGTGGTGAACGACGCGCACACCACCAGTTTCATCGATCCGGCCAATAAAGTTTTTCCTAAAACTCATGAGCTTAATATCAAGGATGGAGAAGCTTTTGTACTCCACCCCGGAGTCAGTATTCTCGGTTATTCTAAAGAACATTTTGGCTCCGACCATTACCTTATAGAAATAAACGGTAAAAGTTCTTTGGCGCGCATCGGACTTTTAGTACATAACAGCGCCGCTTTGATAAACCCCGGCCATTTCCTGCACGTTGCTCTCGAGCTTTGTAATCTTAACAACGTGCCAGTCATTCTCCGACCCGGTATGGCTATTGCCCAACTCACTTTCTCGACACTCTCGAGCGAGACCGAACAGAATTATCGCCAGAAAGGTCGTTATGCGAGAAACAACGTTGCCGGTTATATTCCACCGAAGTTGGTCAAAAAGAGGCCGGCTAAAAGGCAGAAAAAATGATATGGAGATAAAAGATCAAAGACACCCGGAATATCAATACCTAGATTTGTTGCGGAACATTTTAGACCATGGAGTTGAAAAACACGATCATAATACCGGCATGGGTTTGACGAGCGTTTTCGGCAGGCAGATGCGCTTCGATCTCTCGAAAGGTTTTCCGCTTTTAACCACCAAGAAAGTGCCGTGGAACAGTATTATGCACGAATTGTTTTGGTTTATGTCTGGCCAGACCAACATCAAGTATTTGGTTGATAATAAAGTCCCGATTTGGAACGATTATCCATACAAAATATACAGAGATAAAGCGGGAAAAGGGAAATACCCCGAATTATCTAAAGAAGATTTTGTCGAGAAAATCAAAACTGATGAAGAGTTTGCCAAGGCGCATGGCGAACTGCCCCGTATCTATGGAGAGCAATGGCGCGCATGGCCAGCAAGTGATGGCAGAAAAATAGACCAACTGGCGTGGGTCATTGATACTCTAAAAAATTTTCCGGACAGGAAACATGCGGTCCTGTCGACTTGGAATCCGCAATTTCTTTACGCTATGGCGAAACCCGGGGAAGCTCTCTCTTTCCCGCTCTGCCACATCCTTTTTCACTTTAATGTCTCCGGCAATAAACTTTCGTGCCTGCTTTACCAGAGGAGTTGTGATACTTTCCTTGGGGTGCCATTTAATATTGCCAGTTACGCCGCTCTGACGATGATTATCGCCAAGATCGCCGGTTATGAGCCGGGAGAATTTATCCATACTTTGGGTGATGTTCATATTTATCATGATCATCTAGAACAAGTGAAAGAGCAGCTGACTCGCGAGCCCAGACCTTTCCCTCGGCTGGTGTTAAGCAATGAAATAGTAAACCTAGAAAGTTTCAGACCGGAGATGGTGACTCTTGAGGGTTACGACCCGCACCCGCCCTTAAGAGCGTCGATGACGGTGGCGGGAGGGTTTGATGAGAGAGATAGGGCTAAGTTTGCTAAAAACGATAAATGAAAGATAAAGAAATCGGGAAGTTAATCAAAGAAGAGAAGAAGCGCCAGAAGAGTGTCATCAATCTCATCGCTTCAGAAAATTACGTTTCGCGAGATGTACTGGATGCACTGGGTTCAGAGTTAACCAATAAATATGCGGAAGGTTATCCCGGACATCGCTACTATGGCGGCAATGAAATCTCCGACAAGGTTGAAAATCTGTGCAAAACCCGCGCGTTGAAACTTTTTAAACTCTCTCCTCCAAGATGGCATGTTAATGTGCAAGCATTGTCTGGTTCTCCGGCGAATCTCGCTGTTTATCTCGCGCTTGTGCCGCCAGGCGGCACCATTATGGGGATGTCCTTAACCGAGGGTGGACACTTGACGCATGGCCATAAAGTATCGGCAACCGGGAAATTCTGGAAAGCAGTCCAGTACGGAGTCAATCCCAAGACAGAGAAAATTGACTACGAAGCGGTGGAAAGACTGGCTAAGAAAGAGAAACCAAACATCATCGTCGCTGGCTTTACTGCTTACCCAAGAGTGGTTGATTTTAAAAAGTTTAGGAAAATCGCCGACGCTTGCGACGCGTACCTGATGGTGGACTTGTCTCATACCGCGGGACTGGTGGCTGGCGGCGTCTGTCCATCCCCTTTTCCATATGCCGACGTAGTCACTACCACCACGCACAAGACATTACGTGGGCCAAGGAGTGCCCTGATATTTTCAAGAATAGATGATCGTGAATTGCATAAAAAGATAGATAAAGCGATCTTTCCCGGGCTCCAGGGTGGTCCGCATTTAAATCAAATCGCGGCTATAGCGGTGGCTCTTAAGGAAGCCGCGGCTCCCGCCTTTCGGGCATATGCGAGACAAGTTATAAAAAACACTAAAGCTCTGGCCGATGAATTGAGCGGCGTTGGTTGGAGAATCGTGTCGGGAGGCACTGACACTCATCTTGCTCTGGTGGACACTTGGATGAATGGCAAAGGAATTCCCGGTAAAGAGGCGAGCGATAGACTGGAAAGATCTGGAATTATCGTAAATAAGAATACCATCCCGGGAGAAAGAAGAAGTCCCGTGGATCCTTCCGGTATTCGCATCGGCACCGCGGCCGAGACTACGCGAGGCAAAAAAGAGAAGAATATGAAGACAATCGCTCGAAAGATCGATTCTATTTTAAGAAAATGATATGGCTACACGAGACATAGATTTTTTATTTGAGATTGGGTCACTACGGAATGTGCCGAGGGCTTGGCAGCAGGTGTTGACCGGAAAAGTTCAAAATATATCCGAACACATATTTCGGACCGCGATAATCGGCTGGATTATTGCTGCCAGAGAAGGGGCAGATGTAAACAAAGTTCTGAAAATGTGTCTTATTCACGATGTGGCGGAATCCAGAACGGGCGATATCGCCTTTATGCACAGAGACTATGTTACGAGACACGAAGAGCTGGCCGAAACTCATATTTTCCAAAATACTATTCTCGAGAAAGAAGCACGGGTCCTTCTTAAAGAATATAATGCCAGAAAATCTCTTGAGGCAAAAATTGTGAAAGATGCAGACAATTTAGACATTGACCTTGAATTAAAGGAACTGGCCAGAATCGGTGATTCCGCAGCCGTTGGGTATCAAAAAAATCATCGGCCGGTAATTAGGACAAAGAAGCTGTATACCAAAAGCGCTAAAAAGATGTGGGACGAAATTAAGAAGGCCAACATCAATTCCTGGCATCTGGACCTGACTAGCAAGTGGATAAAAAATAGCAAAGGGGCGAAATAATGTAAATGAAAGAAAAGCTCGAGAATTTAATAAAAGGAGCTCTCAAGTCACTAGGTTTGGAGGCGGGAAATTTTGTCGTAGAGCATCCTACCGACTTAAAGATGGGTGATTACTCGACCAACATAGGGATCAAAACAGGTAAAGCTAAAGAAATTTTCACCCACTTGGAGGCTCAGCCTCCAAGTGGTGTGGAAAGGGTCGAATTAGCTGGACCTGGGTTTATTAATTTTTATTTATCAAAAGAATTTTTCAAGAAAAGTTTAGGAGAAATTATTGATAAGGGAAATGAATTCGGTCAGAATGAAAATCTGAAAGGCGAGAAAGTGATTGTCGAACATACTGACCCCAATCCATTTAAAGAATTTCATGTTGGTCATCTTATGCCCAATATTATCGGCTCGACCATCGCAAAGATTCTTGAATGGAATGGTGCAGAAGTTAAACAGGCCTGTTACCAGGGAGATGTTGGAATCCATGTGGCCAAGGCAATCTGGGGAATACTAAGAGGAGAGCAGGAACCGTATCCGGCCGGGGCAAAAGCGTATGAGGAGGATGACCAGTCGAAGAAAGAGATTCAAGACATAAATAAAAAGATATACGAACGATCTGATAATAAAATCAACAAAATTTATGATGAAGGTAAAAGATTAAGTCTTGAATACTTCGATTCAATTTACAAAAGACTTGGTACAAAGTTCGATTTCTTCTTTTTTGAGAGCGACGGCGGCAAAATGGGTAAGGAAGTTGTGGCAGAAAATAAGGGCAAAGTATTTGAAGAAAGTAATGGCGCCGTTGTTTTCCATGCGGGAAAATACGATCCCTCCCTTCACACTCGTGTCTTTATCAACTCTGCCGGTTTGCCGACATATGAAGCTAAAGAATTAGGTCTGGCAAAAATCAAGTTCGACGAGTATCCATACACTCGATCAATTGTCGTGACTGGTAATGAAATCACTGACTATTTTAGGGTTATTCTTACCACTCTGGAATTAATCTTCCCCGAACTAGCGATGAAAACTAAACATCTCTCTCACGGTATGCTGCGCTTGCCTACAGGCAAAATGTCTTCTCGCACCGGTGATGTGATTACCGCTGAAGCATTGATTGAAGAGGTAAAGAAAAAAGTCAAAGATGATGAGGCCGTGGCCATAGGCGCTATCAAATATATGATTCTGCGTCAGGCCATCGGTAATGACATTGTCTTTGATATAGGAAAGTCTGTTTCGACAGAAGGAGATTCTGGAGTCTATCTCCAGTATGCCTATGTGCGCACCAGCTCTCTTTTAGGAAAAGCTGGCGAAATAAGTAAGTCTGACTTAATTAAAAAATTAAGTCAGACTTACTTACGGGAGACGCACGAAATTGAAAGACTGCTGTACCGATTCCCAGAGGTAGTGGAGAGAGCGGGTCAAGAATACGCTCCGCACTACATCACCACATATCTCACGAAGCTTGCGGGGAGCTTCAATAATTTTTACGCGCACGAGCAAGTGATTGGCGATTCTCCGGAATCTGGATATCGTCTCGCGATTGTTCAAGCTTTCAATATAGTGATTAAAAATGGTCTAACCATTCTCGGTATCCCGACTCCCAAAAGGATGTAAAAGTCCCTAATTTGAGGCTCTAACATGGGCAACGAGAAGTCCTTGACATAAAAGTTGTTTAGCTGTACAACACGAGCAGACAGTGAAGCGAGCGACATTGGGTCGCTCTTTGCAATAAACAATGGCAAAACCCTAAGAAAGGGAAAAACGCCATAGCTATCGACAAGCAGACCGCGAAGCTCGGGGCTCGCATTCTCGAGAATCTCCCCACCGACCTGGACGACGACATCATGCAGGGCTGGATCGACAACCCGAAGGAATTGCAGAAGTTCCTTCGCGGTCTCTGTCCTCCTCCGGTCGTCGCCCCTACCCCCGAACCCCCGCTCGACTTCCTCGTCCGTGTGGATCGCTCGGTCAAGCCAACCTACCCCAACTGGATGAAGAAGGTCATGCACCCCGAGCTGGAAGGCACGGGGCCGGCCGAGTACAACCTCGAGACGCAGGTCGAGGAGTGGCTCCACGATGATCAGAAGTCAGAAGTTATCCACGGTCAGGTGATCTACGACTATCTGAAGAAGCGTGACATGCTCGCCGACCAGCTCGGTCTCGCGGATCTCTTGGCCATCCAGGCCAAGGGCATCAAGGTTTTCCGCAATCTCTTCAAGAGCTTCAAGAGCAAGGCGGTGTTCGGCTGGAGGTCCGTCGTTGAGGTCCGCAACGGCCACCTCGACGTTCCGTGTCTCTACGAGGATGGCGACTGGGTGGTGCTGAGCTGGCGCTGGCTGGACAACGGCTGGGACTCCCGCCGCCCAGCTCTGCGCTTCGGCAAGTAAGTTCTCTGGACTTGGCCACTGGGTGCTAACTTAGACCCTTTGGCCTCTGTCCTCCGGGCCCCATGCGTTCCTTCGGGAATGCATGGGGCCTTTTGTTTTGTCAAAATTATTGCGGTAAATAATAGAAATAATGTTAAAATAGCCAAAATATGGCTGAAAAATCTGAAAGAGCTCAGAGAGAGGAGAAAATTCTCCAATTCTGGAAAGAGCATAAAATATTTGAGAAAAGCGTCGAAAAAGATTCTCCGAGAGGTGAGTTCGTGTTTTATGATGGCCCGCCATTTGCTACGGGTCTGCCTCACTACGGCAGCCTGCTTTCTTCCATCATCAAAGATGTGATTCCTCGCTACAAGACTATGCGAGGTTTTCGTGTCCGACGTCGCTGGGGGTGGGATTGTCACGGGCTACCCATCGAAAATATGGTGGAGCAAGAGTTAGGTATCAAGAACAAAAAGGAGATTGAAGAAATGGGCGCGGCCAAATTTAACGCCGCCTGTCGCAACTCTGTTCTTAGATTCTTAGACGAGTGGAAACGCTTTATTGATCGAATTGGCAGGTTTGTCGACTATGACAATTCCTACAAGACGATGAATAACACCTATATCGAGAGTGTCTGGTGGGCACTGAAAAATATCCATAAAAATGGTCTGCTCTACGAGGGTCGTAAAGTGCTCCTGTATTGTCCGCATTGCGAGACTCCTCTGGCTAAAGCGGAAGTTGCCATGGACCACAGTTATAAGAATGTTACAGAAGAATCTGTAACAGTGGAATTTCGGGTAAAGGGAGAGGACAACAGATCGTTTCTCGCCTGGACTACTACCCCATGGACTCTGCCCGGCAATGTGGCGCTGGCGGTGAATCCGGATATCGATTATGTAGAGATCGAAAAGAAAGATATGGGAGCGGGGGCATTAGTCCGCTTTATTCTTGCTAAAGATCGTCTGCAAAACATCTTTGCTAATGAAGAGTATAAAATAGTCAAAGAAATGAAGGGATCTGAGCTTGTCGGTCTTGAATATGAACCCCTTTATGAAATTCCTGCCGTGAAAGATACTGGCAAAAAAGCTTGGTATGTCACTCGCGCAGACTTCGTTACTACAGATGAAGGCACTGGGATAGTTCATACCGCTGTCATTTATGGTGAAAATGACTACGACCTGGGACTGAAACTTGATTTGCCAATGGTGCCGCTTCTAGATTCTTCCGCCAATTTTAATAATCAGGCTCCCGACTTTATTCGGGGGCAATATTTTAAGAAAGCCGAGAAAGTTATCAAGGAAGATTTAGAGAAAAGGGGATTGCTCTTTAGGCGTGAGATGAATACGCACTCATATCCGCACTGTCATCGTTGTGACACGGCCCTTTTATATAACGCTTTAAGTTCCTGGTTTATTAATATCCAGCAAGTCAAAAAGCGGATGATAAAGCTTAACGAAAAAATTAACTGGATACCAGAACATCTAAAACATGGAAGATTTCTCAATATCGTAGAGAACGCTCCCGATTGGACAATTTCGCGCAATCGTTACTGGGCCTCTCCCTTGCCGATTTGGAAAGATGAAGACGGAAAGATATATGTGATTGGTTCCATTGATGAACTGAAAAAGATGACCAGAAAAAGCGGCAATAAATATTTTGTAATGCGCCATGGTGAGGCAGAAAATAATGTCAAACGAGTAGTCAGTGCTAGTAATGTGCCCCACCATCTCACAGCTCTGGGTAAGGAACAGACACGGCAAGCTGCCAAAAAGCTCTTGTCAGAGAAAATCGATATAATCGTTGCTTCCCCGATGACACGTGTCCGTGAGACGACAGAGCTCGTCTCGGAGATCCTTAAATTGAATCCCGGGTCAGTCAAATTTGACGAACGACTCAGGGAGTTTGATGCCGGAGAATTTGACGGGCGGAGTGAAGATGAAATCAAAGCTTATTTCTCCAAGCACAATATCTTTACCGAAGGTGTTCCTGGTGGGGAAACCTTCATCACGACTAAGCGTCGAGTAGGAACTACTCTTCAAGATTTAGAAGCGACATACCAAGGTAAAAATATTCTTATCATTACTCACAAAATCTGTGCGTGGCTACTTGTAGCTGCCGCCAAACGCCTCGACAACCCAGGAGCGGAAGGACTTTCCATATACATGAAGAATGGAGAGGTCATCACTCTTGACACACCATCCTTGCCTTGCAACGAAGACTTTGAGTTAGACTTACATCGTCCTTACATAGATGAAGTTGCACTAATTTCCGAGGAAGGTGAACCGCTCAAAAGAATCCCAGAAGTGATAGATGGCTGGGTCGAGTCTGGTTCTATGCCGTTTGCCGAATATCATTATCCATTTGAGGATGAAAAAACATTCAAAAAACATTTTCCGGCTGATTTCATTGCCGAATACATTGCCCAGACCAGAACATGGTTTTACTATATGCACGCCGTCGCCACCCTACTCTTTGATAACATAAGTTTCCGAAACGTATTGACTACTGGCACTATTCTAGCCGAAGACGGTAGCAAGATGAGTAAGTCAAAGGGTAATTATACCGACCCCATAGTAAACCTCGACCTCTTTGGCGCCGACGCCCTTCGTTACTATCTCATGTCCTCTGTTGTGATGCAGGCTGAAGACATTCGTTTTATTAACGACGAAGTCAGGCAAGTTCACAATCAGGTATTGAATATCATTTGGAATTCTTTTAAATTCTACGAGCTCTATGCCGATGACGAATATTCTAATACACCCCATGCCAGCAAGTGCGTTCTAGATAGATGGATCCTCTCGAGACTTGACGAATTAACCGAGACTGTTACTCAAGGGATGGATGCATATGATACGGTGCGGGCTACTAGGCCAATGAAAGAATTTATCTCTGATTTCTCTACTTGGTATATCAGGCGCTCGCGAGAGAGATTTAAAGGTGATGATCAAGAAGACAAAGCTTTTGCCATTGTTACAACAAGATATGTACTTCTCGAACTCTCAAAGCTCTTGGCTCCCATCACGCCGTTTATCGCCGAAGATATTTATCAAAAAATCAGAAGACCTGGCGATAGAGAAAGCGTACATCTTGAAGATTGGCCGACCGTGAAAAAATCTTCATCGAATGATAAAAAGATCATCAAAGATATGGCAGAGACGCGGCGCATCGCCTCTCTTGCCCTGGAAGCTCGCTCGAGAGTTGATATTAAGGTAAGACAGTCTCTCAATGAGTTAAAAATAAGGAGTAAAGAATTGGGAGAAGAATTTCTCTCTCTCATCGCTCGCGAGCTCAATGTCAAAAGAGTTACGATCGAAGACAATCTCGCGACAGAAGTCGAGCTTGATACGCGCATCACTCCGGAGCTTGAAGAAGAAGGCAAACTCCGTGATGTCATCCGCATGATTCAAGATTTTCGGAAGGAAAAGGATCTTAGTCCTAAAGATAAAATAAAGTACGAAGTCCCTGATAATCTTAAAGAACTTTTTGCCAAATATGCCGAAGACATTAAAAAAGCAACCAACATAGAATTTTAAGTGTCCTATCACATCTACACAACCCGAGGGATAGTGCTTTCCGAAAGGCCAGTGCGGGAAGCCGACAGAATTTATACTATTATAACTCGTGATCTTGGTCTGGTGCAGGCCACCGCCTTGGGTGTCCGCAAAGAAGCATCAAAGCTTCGGGGGGCTCTTGAGCCGTTTGTACTCTCGAAGATTTCTCTAGTCCGAGGCAAAGAGCATTGGCGGATCACTTCCGCGGAATGCATCCGCAGTATTTCTCCGTCGCCGACTGTCGCAAGGCCCCTGGCCCTGCTTGAAAAACTGGTTCAGGGTGAAGTGCCCAATCAAGAACTCTTCGACGCTGTAGAAAAAGAAGTGTTGTTCCAGGAACCATACGACGAAATGTTTGAAACTAAAATGGTCTCCAAAATTCTGTTTTATCTGGGTTATCTCAAAAAATCAGATATGGTTCTGGACAAAAAATCTCTGGTCAAAGCCATAAACGAAGGCATCCAAGCCAGCCATCTGTAGAGATGTTATAATCAGCGAATATGGATGAAAAAGAGAAGGGTAAAATCGAGGGACTTAATGACACACTCTATTCGAGAACGCGCTACCGCAACCCTCTAGACAAGCGCAGTCCGGTCAAAGAGTTTGAGTTATCGGAAGTCGAGGAGAAGTGGCAGACTCCGGAACTTGACGAGATGCTCAAACACGAGCGCATTCCTCATAAAATTAGCCCCCTGATGAAAAAAGTTTTTATTCTCGCACTTCTATTTTTTATAGCCACTGTCGGAGTCGCTGGTTTCGTCTTCTTGGGAGGCGCTAACTTTGTGTCTTCCAAGAATGTGGGTATCGGCGTGCTTGGCCCGACTACAGTATCGGCTGGAGAAGTGCTGGAACTGGGTGTCACTATTTCAAACACGAACAATGCCGACCTCGAATTTGCCAACCTCTCAATACAGTATCCGCAAGGTAGCCGCAATCCGGATAATACTGCCGAGCCTCTGACTTATACCAAAGATAACTTGGGGGTCATCGGGGCTGGCGCGGAGACTGTGCGCAATGTACGCATGGTTCTCTTGGGCCCCTCCGGAGAAATCAAAGAGATCAAACTTTCGGTCGAGTATAAAGTCAAGGGTTCCAATGCTACTTTCTATAAAGACAAAGTATTTGAAATCACTATTGGTAATGCCCCGATTACCTTCACCGTCGAGAACCCTCCTTCCACCACTTCAGGAGAGATCTTCACGACCACAGTCTCGATCACCTTGAATTCTACAGATGTCTTGAAAAATGTTGTCTTGAAAGCGGAATATCCTTACGGATACAGCGTCATCGATGCCACCCCAGCTGCCGTCGCCGATAGTAATATTTGGGCACTGGGAGATTTGTCCCCGAGGGACAAGAAAACGATCTTAATTCGCGGGCAACTTACGGGAGAAAATAAGGAGGAGCGAACTTTTCGGTTTTACGTTGGTGTTTCAGATGGAAGCAGTGCCGCCTCTAATCTGAAAATTGTGATCGTGTCTCAATTGGATACTGTTGTCATAGACCGACCGTCCATCGGTCTCGACGTTTTATTCAACGGGGAGAACGTTCCTACTTATATAGCGCCAGCCGCTCGAGTCATCTCCACTTATATCAAGTTCCAAAATAATCTTCCGGATAAACTGCTTAACCCTCATCTGGAAGTCAGTCTCTCGGGCGCAGCTCTGGACAAGCTCTCTGTCACGCCTGGAGACAATGGCCTCTACGATCCCGGCAGTTCGAAAATTGTCTGGAATTTGGGGAATACTCTCGGACTACCGGAACTGGCTCCCGGAGAAGGCGGACAAGTAATCCTGAGATTTTCCTCTCTATCGAGTCTCTCCCTGCCGGGAGGCAACAATGATATCGCCCTTGGTCTATCGATTACGGGTATGCAAGTTGATGTTGTTGGACGCCCGGTGGTGGTGAAAGAAACTCGTACCGTGAGGGTATCATCACAAATCAATTTCTCTTCGAGAATACTTCGCTCATTAGGCCCGTTCGCCAATCAGGGTCCTATCCCGCCCAAGGTAGGGGAAGAAACTACCTACACCGTCGCCTTTAGTATCGGCAATACCCAAGGTGCTTTAACAGATGCGAAAGTGACGGCCAGCCTGGGGCAGGGTGTCAGCTGGCTCGGGGCTTCGAGCTTCACGAATGAAGATATTTCTTATGACTCTTCATCCAATACCATTACTTGGAATATGGGTCTCTTACCGTCTAACACAGGATTCTCTTCTGCCGCAAGGGAACTGGCTTTCCAAATCGCTCTCACCCCGTTTCTCGGCCAGATTGGTACGACACCGAGTTTAGTCACCGGCATCGTTTTCTCCGGTCGGGACACTCTGACTGGGAATATGGTCACGGTCAATAATCCTCCCTTGACCACCCGCCTGACAGCCGACCCGGTGTTTATCCAGGGGGATGATATAGTGGTGAAGTAATGAATAAAAAAGTTCCAGACTTGATGGAAAAGATAGTCTCGCTGTGCAAAAGGCGAGGGTTTGTCTATCCCAGTTCAGAAATTTATGGCGGGTTGTCTGGCTTCTGGGACTACGGACCATATGGAGCTGAATTGGCTCACAATATAAAAGATTTGTGGTGGAAACGGTTTGTAAAATCACGAGAGGATATGTATGGTATTTCGAGTTCTATAATCATGCCGGGATCCGTGTGGCAGGCAAGCGGACATTTGAAAAACTTTACTGATCCTCTTGTTGAATGTAAAAAATGTCACCATCGTTTTAGAGCCGATCACCTAGAAGATAAGAAAAAATGTCCAGATTGTGGAGGAGAATTTGGTGAACAAAAAGCTTTCAATATGATGTTTTCTATTGAAACAGGCTCACTTGGAGGCTCAACCTCCAAGTCATACTTGAGAGGGGAACTAGCTCAAGGAATGTTTGTTAATTTCAAAAATATTTTAGACACTTTCCATCCAGATATTCCATTCGGTATAGCTCAAATAGGCAGAGCTTTTCGGAACGAAATATCTCCACGCGATTTTATTTATCGTGTGCGAGAATTTGAGATTGCGGAATTCGAATATTTCATCAAAGAATCAGACTGGGAAAAGTATTTCGAATATTGGAGAAAGGAAATGCTAGAGTGGTTAGATGAAATAGGAATTGATAGAAAAAATGTTAAGGAAAATGATTTGAAAGAAGATGAAAGGGCGCATTATTCAAAACGAACTATTGATTTCGAATACCAAGGACCAATTGGAGACATGGAGATACAGGCTATAGCTTATAGAACTGATTATGATCTGAAGAATCATATAGAAGGATCTGGCGTGGATTTAAGTTATCGAGATGAAGTTCAGAATAAGAGATTCGTGCCTCATGTTATAGAGCCTACTTTCGGGCTGGGGAGGTTACTTTTAGTTGTTCTTTTGTCAGCTTATACTGAAGATGAACTTGGTGGCGAACCCCGCACATATCTGAAACTCCACAAAAATATTGCTCCAGTGCGGGCGGCAGTTTTCCCGCTTTTGAAAAACAAACCGGAACTGGTCGCTAAAGCTAGTGAGATTTACGCAATGCTCAAAAAGGAGATTCCTAACATTGAATTTGACGACAATGGCAATATCGGCAAGCGCTACAGAAGACAAGATGAGATCGGTACGCCTTATTGCATCACCATAGACTTCGATACTCTCACAGACGACACCGTCACTCTCCGCGACCGCGATACGGGGGAGCAGAAGCGTGTTATTATCACAGATTTGAAAAAAGCTATTGTTTAGGGTATTCTATCTTCCTTATGAATTTTAAGAAGACCATGCTTCCCAATGGTTTGAGGGTTATTACCGTGCCTGTTGGTGGTAACCCATCGGTCATAGTCCTAGTGACAGTTGAGACTGGTTCAAATTACGAATCTAAGTCTGAAAATGGCCTAGCACATTTCCTAGAGCATATGTGCTTCAAAGGTACAGTGAATAGACCTGGAGTGAGCGACGTGGTTAAAGAGCTAGAGGGCCTTGGCGCGCAAAATAACGCTTTTACCGTTAATGAGTCTACTAACTATTACGCTAGGGGGGCTAGGAAGCATTTCTCTAAGATGTTCGAAATTGTTTCCGATCTTTACCTAAATCCTACCCTACCGGTGCCGGACATAGAGAAGGAGAAAGGTGTGATCTTGGAAGAAATCAATATGTACGAAGATCTGCCGCAAAGAAAAGTTTGGGATGTTCTATCAATAGTGATGTACGGCGACGTGCCAGCTGGCAGGAGTATTCTCGGCTCTAAAGAAAATATAAAAAAATTTACCCGGCCAGATTTTGTTAATTATAGAAATAAACACTATGTGGCATCTAAAACTATTATAGTTGTAGCGGGGGATGTGGAGGAACAGATGGTACTCAAAGAAGCAAAGAAATATTTCAGAAATATCCCGAGCGGTAAAAGGGTTTCCAAACCAGCTGTTATAGAAAAACAAAGGTTACCACAACTTCTTACTCATAAAAAGAAAACCGACCAGACCCACATGGTCATGGCCTTTCGTACCTATGGCGCAGATGACAAAAGAGTCCCCACTCTCTCTGTACTTGCCGAGATATTGGGCGGTGGTTTATCGTCGCGTCTTTTTGTTAAATTGCGTGATGAGATGGGGACTTCTTATTATGTTCACGCTGGCAATTATGAGTGTACAGATCACGGCGCCTTTTATATTGCCACGGGCATCAATGTCTCGCGTACTAGAGAGGTGGTAAAGGTACTTCTCGATGAATGTAAAAAAATCATCAAAGTCCTCGTTCCCGAAACAGAGTTACAAAAAGCCAAAGAACATCTCATTGGTGCTCTTTACATGGGGCTTGAAACGACTGATTCAATCGCCGAATTTTATGCTAGCCAGGAAGTTAATACCGGCAAATTAAAAAATCCTCACGAACTCGAGAAAATGATACGAAGAGTCACAGCCAGAGATGTAATGAAGATAGCCAAGGAAATATTCAGAGATAATAGACTCAACTTAGCCATTGTCGGTAACATAGATGATGGAAGCGGAGTAAAGAAAGCGCTTTCACTCAAGTAGTGCTATCATATTTTTATGATTGAGGATAAACAGAAGTGGGAGATCACGACTGCCAGCTGGGTGCGGGGCGTGGTTGTCTTGGCCATAGCCTATGCGCTCTATCTCATTACTGAATTCGTCCTAGTGGTCATTGCTTCTGTCGTCATCGCTTCGGCTATAGAACCGATAGTCGGCTGGGCGAAGAAGCGCAACATCCCTCGTCTGCCCGTGGTTTTCTCGGTTTACTTGGTCTCGGCATTGGTGCTCGCCGGCCTTTTTTATTTCCTTCTTTTGCCTCTGGTCGGCGAGATATCGAGTTTCATCAAGACTCTGACGATCTATTCTAACTCCGTCACGAATGGCGGGGTTCTCTCTGAAATGTTTCGAACCCAGAACCTCTTTGGAGGCTTCGACACTCCCATTTTAATCAGGGAATTAAGCTCCCAACTAAATGCTTTAGCCAGCTTTCTTTCGCAGGGAATATTCTCAAGCGTCTCCTCAATTTTCGGCGGGGTCTTAAATTTCGTCCTTATTCTGGTGCTCTCTTTCTATTTGGTAGCTCAAGAAGACGGTATCAGCAAGTTTCTGAAAATGATTACACCCATTGAGCATGAATCCTATGTCATCGGACTCTGGCGGCGTTCACAGCATAAAATTGGCCTCTGGATGCAGGGTCAGCTTCTCTCATCGGCTCTAGTGATGGTCCTTGTCTATATGGCGCTTCTTCTCGTGGGCGTGCCGCATGCCTTACTACTCGGGGTCTTAGCCGGGGTCTTCGAGCTCATCCCGCTTTTCGGCGCGACTCTGGCGGCCATCCCGACTTTATTTGTGGCCTATACTTGGGGTGGCATGAGCATTACGCTCATCGTAGCCGGCATCTACATCGTGATTCAACAGCTTGAGGGTAATCTTATCTATCCTCTAGTGGTCAAGAAGATAATTGGGATGCCACCTATGATTTCAATCATCGCTCTAGTCATTGGCGGGACTCTAGCCGGTTTCCTGGGCGTTCTTATCTCGGTGCCGGTAGCGGCCGCGATCATAGAGCTTGTTTCTGACTTTGAGGAGCGCAAGATTGCTCAGATGTCGGGAACAAAGTCCTCTTCATAGCTTCGTGTGAAATCATTTTATATAACAACCACCCTACCCTACGTCAATGCGGAACCGCATATCGGTTTTGCTATGGAGATAGTTCGTGCGGATGTGATTGCGAGATGGAAGAAATTAAATGGATTTGATGTCTTTTTTAATACTGGTACGGATGAGCACGGTTTGAAGATTTATAAGAAGGCACAAGAGGAAGGTATAGATGTAAAAAAATTTGTAGACAAACACTCAGAAAAATTTAAGGATCTAATAAATTTGCTAGGCATAAACAAAGACGTTCATTTTATTCGCACGACAGATGAAAAGCATATAGATGCGGCACAGGAATTGTGGAAAAGATGTAAGACTAACGGTGATATAGAAAAGAAGATATATAAAACCAAATACTGTATTGGATGTGAACTTGAGAAAACCGATTCAGAGCTTATGGATGGCGGGTGCCCAATACATCCCAATATAGAGATAGAGACTAGAGAGGAAGAGAATTATTTCTTTAAATTTTCAAAGTATCAAAAGAAACTTCTTGAATTATATAAATCTAATCCGAATTTTGTTGTTCCAGACTCAAGGTTTAATGAAATCAAGTCATTTGTTGAGAGGGGATTAGAAGACTTTTCAATATCTCGGTTGAAGGAGAAAATGTCTTGGGGTGTGCCTGTACCGGATGATCCGAAGCACGTGATGTTTGTGTGGTTTGATGCTCTCGTGAGTTATGTTTCTACACTCGGGTGGCCTTCTGATGAGGAGAATTTTAAAAAGTTCTGGGTGGAAGGGACCCCCACTCAATATGCAGGTAAGGACAATTTACGCCAACAGTCTGCTATGTGGCAGGCCATGCTTATGTCCACAGGACTTCCCAATTCTCACCGGATAGTCATAAATGGCTTCATAAATTCTGGTGGGCAAAAGATGTCCAAATCTCTAGGCAATGTAATTAATCCGACGGAAATGGTCAATAAATATGGTGTCGATGGCACTCGCTATATACTGCTTAGACACATAAATTCTTTTGAAGATACTGATGTGACTTGGGAAAGATTAAATAAGTGGTACGAAGCTGATTTGGTGAATGGACTTGGAAATCTTGTGGCGCGTATTATGCAAATGGCAACACAATATTTAAATGGTTATGTAGGCACTTCTGATGCGCGGGAAATGTTAGAGATTGGTAGATTTATTGAAAATTTTGAATTAAATCGTGCCATATTTAGCATATGGTCTTACATAACTGATCTTGATGAGATGATACAAGAAGAAAAACCATTCGAATTAATAAAAACAGATAAAATAAAAGCACAAAAACAAGTCACTTTTTTAGTTAAAGAGCTTGAAAGAATTGCAAGAAATCTCAAATTATTTATGCCAGAAACTGCGGAGAAGATATTAAAGGCAATTAAGGAAAATAAAAAACCAGAAAATCTATTTCCTCGTAAAGACTAAATGCCTAAATATTTTGACGTACATTCTCATCTGAATGCCACTGAATATTCAGAGGATATTAATGAGGTGATAAAGAGATTAGAAGAGACCGAAACTCACACTATAGCAGTGGGAACGGATCTCGAATCTTCTAAAATAGCCGTAGAGTTGGCAGAAAAGCACGAAGAAATTTACGCCTGTGTGGGAGTACACCCCGTAGACAATAAAAATGAGCACTATGATATATCAAAGTATCGAGAATTGGCACAACATCCGAAAGTAGTGGCGGTAGGAGAGTGCGGATTCGATTTCTATCATGCTGACAAAGCTCGAGATTATAAACGGCAGAAGAAATTATTTTTAGACCAACTCCGTTTTGCTGTTGCCCACGACAAACCCATCATGATTCACGCGCGTGATGCCTATGAAGAGTTATTGGAGATTCTTGAGCTACAGAAGAGAAAGTATGGCACGAGACTCAGAGGCAACGTGCATTTCTTCGCTGGTAGCGTGGCGGTCGCCCAAAGATTGTTTGATCTGGGGTTCAGCATTTCTTTCACCGGGGTAATCACGTTTACTAGAGACTACGACGAAGTTATTAAAGCCGCTCCACTTGACATGATTATGTCAGAAACGGACGCGCCTTATGTGACCCCGGTGCCGTATCGAGGTAAACGTAATGAGCCCAGTTTTGTTGTCGAGGTAGTCAAGAAAATAGCAGAGATTAGAGAGGAAGACGAAGAGAGGGTGAGAGTTGCCCTTGTCAATAACGCGCTCTCCATGATAGGCTAGTTCGGTTATGGTGAATGCAAAAACTCCGATGGATGAGCAGACGATCTACGAGATCGGCTACCTTATCTTGCCAAGTATCCCGGAAGATAAACTCTCTCTGGTAACGAATGTTATTAGAAAAGTGATTACCAAAGAGGGTGGTGTGGAAATCGATGCCGAAGAGCCTCTCAAAGAGTCCTTGGCCTACTCGATGTCCAAAACTATTGGTGCCAGCCGCTACGTGCTCTCTGATGCTTATCTGGGTTGGATTAAGTTTGAGGTTGATAGAGCTAAAGCTCCGGCCATCAAAGTCGGTGTGGGAAAAATAGAAGAAGTTCTGCGATTTCTCTTGGTTAAAGCTCCGCGCGAAACGACCTTTACTTTTGCCCAGGCGAGAGCCGCCATGGCAGAGAAAAGGGAGGCTACATCTGGCGCTACCGAAGAAGCGATGGTAAAATCATAAGATAATGAATATAAACAAAGTCATCATCTATGGCAATCTCACCAGAGATCCAGAACTTAAATCTCTACCGGGTGGTTCAACTGTGGTTAATTTTTCCGTAGCTACTAATCGCGTGTGGAAAGATAAAAATGGCCAGCGCCAAGATAGCGTAGAATATCACAATGTGGTGGCTTTTGGGCGCACGGCAGAGACCATCAATCAATACATGAAGAGAGGCTCAAGCATCTTTGTCGAAGGTCGCATCCAAACGCGGAATTGGGAAGGTGCCGATGGTAAAAAGAACTATCGTACCGAGATCATAGTTGATAAGGTCCAGTTCGGTCCCAAGAGGGATAGTTCTCTACCGTCGGCCGCGCCCGCTCCCAAGGTTGATAACCAAGAAGCTCCCCCCGAGGGTGCCATTGAGTATCCTGAAGATAATGTTAACGTGGACGACATTCCGTTCTAGTTCGACGAGCTCACTACAAGTAAAATGAGAAAACAAAATTATTTCAAAGAACACAAAATTGAGCATATCGACTATAAAGATGTAGAGACTCTGAAGAAATTTCTGACGCCACATGCTCGCATTCAATCTCGCAAGCGCTCTCTCATCCCTGCTAAGTTCGGACGGGAGCTTGCCACCGCTGTCAAACGAGCGCGCTTCCTCGGTCTTTTGCCATACGTTTCTCGTTGACCCCGACGCCTAGGGTCGGGGAGCCGACTAAAACGTCGGCTTTGAGTTATAATTTAGGAATGCGTATACCGTACTCCATTCAGGGAGCGCTCTTTGGACCGGCGCTCATCGGACTGACTCTTGTCTTGAAAGTAATGTGCCCGGCGCCTCTGGGCGCCGGTTGTTTCGCGGACTCTCTTGCCGTCCCTATTTTCCTGCCTTTAATATTTGTCTATAAGATTATCGGTAGGGGCCTCGTTATGTACCACGAACTATGGTTTGTCGTCCTGTATTGGAGTCTTGTCGGGCTCTTGGCCGGCCTTATCTTCGATCTACGTACTCCCCGGTCTCCGTATTGACCCTCACGGTGTCGCCCTCTTTAATAAACATTGGTACCTGAATGAGAACTCCCGTCTCAAGCTTCACCGTCTTAGTCGCTCCTTGGGTGGTGTTGCCTTTGGTCGCCGGGTGAGCTTCGGTCACTTTCAAGTCCATTTTGATGGGTAGTTTCAAGCCAATAATTTTTTTATTAAAGAGTATGGCATCTACTAGAATGCTTGGCTTTAGAAACTTAGCGGCTGGACCGATTATCTCTTCTGACAATTTAAATCGTTTCGATGCTTCATTTGCTTCGGCAAACCAATATTCTCCCTTATTTGTGTATAAATATTTTACTTCTTTTTTATCAATTTCTGCTTCACTGACTTTGTCAGAAGCGTGGAAAGAATGCTCGATAATTCTCCCGGTCAAAAGACTCTTGAGCTTGGCGGCGTTGACGGGTTTTCTCTGTTGTTTACGAAAAACATGCGAACCCACGACTTCATACGGCTCGCCTTCAAAGACCACATATTTACCCTCCTTGATTTCACTGTATTCGAGCATAGAACGCCATTTTACGCGTCCTTCAATTTTTGTCGAATCTCTTTGAGAATCTGGTCGGAAACTTTTTTATTTTCGCGCAGGAACTGACGGGTGGCGTCGTAGCCACGACCGAGTTTAACCTCTCCATACTCGTAAGAATTGCCTGACTTTTTCATAATGCCGAATTTTTCACCGAGCGCTATTATCTCTCCCTCTCGTGAGATACCTTCGTTATACATCAGATCAAATTCTGTTTGTCGGAAGGGCGCCGCTACTTTATTCTTGACCACTTTGACCCGCGTGCGTCCGCCCATGACCTCTTCCCCTTTCTTAATCTGGGCGATGCGACGAATGTCGAGACGTACGGAAGTATAAAATTTGAGTGCCTTGCCGCCGGGGGTAGTTTCCGGATTGCCGAACATCACACCTATCTGCATGCGGATCTGGTTGATGAAAATGACAATAGTCTTGGACTTTGCCACGATGGCAGTGAGCTTGCGCAAGGCCTGACTCATCAGGCGTGCCTGCTTGCCGACGTGGTAGGCTCCCATGTCACCCTCGATTTCGTCTTTGGGAGTCAGCGCTGCCACCGAGTCTATGACTATGACATCCAGTTTGCCCGAGCGCACTAAGGAGTCCACAATTTCTAGGGCCTGTTCTCCGGTATCCGGTTGGGAAATCAAAAGTTCATCAATCTTAACCCCGAGACGTTTGGAGTACTCTGGATCCATGGCATGTTCAGCGTCGATGAAAGCACAAATACCGCCCGCTTTCTGCGCTTCGGCTATGACATGGAGCGATAAAGTAGTCTTGCCCGAAGACTCTGGTCCGAAGATTTCGATAATTCTGCCTCGCGGTAGGCCGCCGACGCCGAGTGCCGCATCAAGACCGATGGAGCCGGTGGAGATGGCATCCACGCCCACTTTGGGCTTGTCCCCGAGCTTCATAATAGAGTCTTCGCCGAATTTCACTCTGATCGCATCAAGAGTGGTGTCAATATTTTTTTCTTCTTTATTCTTTGCCATTTAATTTATTTTAAAACGATCCGCACGCTCTTTTTTGTTTCGCGGCCAAAGCGGTCGTGAGCCTTCATGGTCATTATACTCAAGCCGGGAGAGACTAACACTTTCTCGCTCCATTCTCCCTTCTCATTCGTAAATATCTGGCGGTCGTTCAAACTAATCCAAGCAATGTTCTTTGACTGACCTTCCACGATGACTAAGGGGTCCTTAACCGTATCACCGTCTTGAGGATTCACAATCCAGATTTGCGGACCGACCAAGAGCGCGCGTGCTTGATACAAGGAGTAAGCGATAAGCAGTATTAATAGAATAATCAAGAATCCGTATTTTGGCTTAATATCAATTTTCATGGAGTAGAGTTGTCTGCATTTTCTTCGCCCAACTTTTCTTCTGTAGTTTCTACTTCTCTATCTATCACTTCTCGCGCTTTGGCTCCCGAGCCCGCGCCTACGACTCCGCGTTCCTCGAGCATGTCCACTAGACGGGCGGCGCGGGCGTAACCGATGCGCAGTTTGCGTTGGAGATATGAAGTCGAGGCCTTGCCTGCCTGGACAACAGTGGCTCTCGCTTCTTCATATAGCTCGTCATCGTCTCCGTCGTATGAATCATCTTCCAGTGTGGCTGTGAAGATTGCCTCGCCCATAGGCGTACGGCCGAGGGCGTTACTGGTATTTTCGCCAGAGAGATTGATGTCACTCTGAAGTTCGTCGGCGTAGGCATCGGCAAGATACTTGGTGACAGCCTTAACCTCTTTCTCCGAGATATAAGCTGACTGGATGCGCAGGGGTTTGGACATCTCCCCGGAGAGGAAGAGCATGTCCCCGGCGCCGAGAAGTTTCTCGGCGCCGGCCGAGTCGAGAATAGTGCGCGAGTCTATCTGCGAGGAGACTGCGAGAGCGATACGTGCTGGAATGTTGGCCTTGATCAATCCGGTGATGATGTTGACCGACGGCCGCTGGGTCGAGAGAATGAGGTGGATACCAACGGCGCGACTCATCTGAGCCAGGCGTACCACGGCGGCTTCCAGTTCCCTAGGATAAGACTGCATCATATCGGCTAATTCATCTATGATGATGATGATAAAAGGCATCGACTTGTCGTCTTTGGCGTGTTGGTGATACGAGTCAATATCTCGCACGCTATTCTTTTCAAGAATGTCGTAGCGGCGCTCCATCTCCTTGGCAGCCCACTTGAGAGTGAGAATCGCTTTCTTGGGGTCGGTCACCACTGGAGTCAGGAGATGCGGAATGTTGTTGTACATTGTCAGCTCAACGCGTTTCGGGTCTATCATAATGAATTTAAGATTCTCGGGCGGATTTCTGAATAAGAGTGATGTGATTATGGCGTGAATAGTTACTGACTTGCCCGAACCGGTGGCGCCGGCTATGAGGAGATGTGGCATTCTGCCCAGGTTCGCAAACTGTGTCCGGCCGGCGATATCTCGGCCGAGCGACACTAAGAGCGGCAGAGCGCTTCTGGTGTATTGTTCGTCAGAGATGAGAGAACCGAGACCGATAATAGATTTGAGAGCGTTAGGGATCTCAATGCCCACCAGAGATTTGCCCGGTATCGGCGCTTCGATGCGCACGGGATGTGCCGCGAGTGCCAATTCAAGATTATTTTGGAGCGCGAGGATTCTGGAGAGCTTGATGCCCTCAGCTGGTTTCAGGGCGTAGCGGGTGACAGATGGGCCGATGGAAATCTCGTCCATTTCAACCACGATACCGAAATTCATCAGAGTGCGTTTAATTAAGTTTGCATTGGCCTTGATGTCGCCGACGCCCGGTTTGCCGCGATCTCCTTCGAGAAGTGAAAGTGGGGGAGGAGTCCAACGCTTGCCGCTGCGACGAGCGATTACTGGCATGAACCCGTCATCAAGTCTCATTTTGTCCGCGCTCTTTAAGGTCAGACCTTGGGAATCAGTACTTAAGGTCTGACCTTTTCCCGCGAAGCTTGCTGTTTCTACAGCCTTATCAATGGCGGCATTTTCCAGAGGAGCCAGAGGCGCCGTCTCCTTCTTTGAGAAAAATCTTTTGATAAACGAAATGATGTCAAACTTTATAGAGGCATTGAAAATGACTAAAATCGAGATGACCACAAGCGCCGAGAGGAACACTCCGCTGAAATAGATATGAAAGTATGAGTCCAGAGGTCTGGATATCAAGCTCCCTACGATACCGCCTGTCTCCGAGAAGAGATTAATGAGACCGAGAGACGAGAGGAACAGAACAAACGAGCCGAAAATCTGCGGCATAGCGAAATCCCTTTCCTGTTCTCGGAGAAATGATGCTGCTAATAACAGAAAGATCACTGGTAGAAGGTAGTAGCCGAAGCCAAAAAGATAGGCAAGCCAATCATAGACTAGGGTCCCAGCTCGCCCGGCGAGACCAAAAGCTCCTAAAAGAAGAAAGATAGAGAGCACTATTGAAAACACGCCGAAAATGCCATTGGCTGTTTCTCTGGAAGTAAGTTTGAATATTGACATACTACTCTCCTCCCAGTCGCGGGTGCGCTTCTTCCGATTTCTTGACATAATAATAAAAAATTATTTCTCTAATCATAACACGTCAGCACCGCTTTTTCTTCGGGGTTTACCCCGTTAGAGATAGGCCATCAAAGATGGCCGCGATTCTCTAATGGGGTTGCAAAATTTGTCTCTTAACCTCATAATAGACTTACTTGCAGTAAAGGACAAAACATGATAGGATTAAAGGACAGATTATAAGAGACACTAAAAGACCTAAATATAGCGATATGTCCGATATTACTAAATCAGAAAGACTCGCCTCTGCTCTATATTTAGTGACCAATTTTTTTGATGATAAAGAGCCATTGAAGTGGAGACTTAGGACTTTGTCTACCGACCTGGTTTCTGAAAGAATAAAAGACAAATCTAGCACAGTCATGGAGATACTCTCTCTTTTTTCTGTTGCTAAAACTGCCGGCATAGTCTCTGAAATGAACTATGATATTCTGGTCCGAGAGCTGTCTAGATTTAAGCAGGAGGTAGAAAAACCTTTAGCTCTTGCATTTCCACACGAGGTAACTCTTGATGAAAAAGCCTCGCCGCAAGCACCGCAAAGGGCTGAATATATAGGAAATACTGTTGTTGTGAAGAAGACTGATGAAAAGCCAGTCTTGAGAGAATTTGGCGCTGTCTCGGTGAAAAAAAATACTCGACAGAGCATTATTATCTCAATATTGAAGCGCAAGAAAGAGATTATGATAAAGGACGTTTCCCCTATGATTAGTGGCTGTAGCGAGAAAACCATTCAACGCGAGCTCTCGACCATGGTACAAGTCGGTATTCTCAGGAAGATTGGAGAGAAGCGTTGGAGCCGTTATAGCCTCGCCCATCCGTAGCTTTACGCGTAGGAGGGCCTTGCTTAATAATCAAAAAGCCTGTAGTATCGACTTATCCACAGTACATTTGGTACTTGGCGCAACATCCTTTATAATAAGGGCTTGCCCCGCGTAGCTTTATGCGAAGTGGGGCAAATGTTGAAAAATTAATACCCGTGACGCAACCCGAACAAATATTAGAAATTATTGGGAAGCACTCACGCATTAGAAAATAAATTAACAATGACAAAAATTAGAATTGCAAAGATGGCCGGAGTTGCCATAGGCGCGACCCTCGCTTTCGGTTCTTTAGTACCGATGGCAGGCGCTCAGACTATTGAAGAACTCCAAGCACAAATCAATGCACTCATGGCACAACTTGCCGCTCTTCAGGGTGGAAGTGTACAGACAAGTACTACTTTCACCATGGACCTGACTCTCGGTTCGAGAGGTTCAGAAGTAGTTGCTTTACAGCAAGTACTCGTGGCACAAAGCTATTTGGTTATGCCAACAGGCGTAGCTATGGGTTACTTCGGTCCTTTGACCCAAGCAGCAGTAGCTAAGTGGCAGGCAGCTAACGGAGTTTCTCCGGCAGCTGGTTACTGGGGACCAATCTCCAGAGCCAAATACGCCTCTATGAGTGGTGGTGGCGTAGTTGTTGCACCAACGCCAGGTTGTCCTGCAGGTGCGCTGTTTAATTCGATAACAGGCGCTTCATGTACAGCCGGTGGTGTTATCACCACTCCAGGTGTTGAAGGCACTATTGCCGTTTCACTTAGCCCGTCTCCGGCTAACGGGACGAAGATGTATGAAGGTGATTCGATGAAAGCCGTCCTCGGCATCAAGCTTGAGGCCAAGACTTCTGACATCAGGGTTGAGAGAATTAAACTTGATCTCGATGAAACAGGAAACACGGCCACTGCAGACTCGGCTTTCTACAACAAGGCTGTGCAGAAGATCTACATCATGGACGGTTCCACCGTTCTTGCTTCAATGGATCTCAACAGTTCAACTGTAGTTGAGGAAAGTAATGAAATCTCAATTACACTCACCGGTATGAGCTTTGTTGTTCCCAAAGATACGACAAAGGTTCTTACCGTGGCCGTTGACGCGAAGTCTAGCTGGGATTCGACATACAACACTGACACCTGGACCATTACGGTTCCGGCTGACGGTGTTCGAGGTGTAGACGGCGCTGGTGTCAACGAGTACGGTCCGTCTACAGCTCTCGCAGCACGCAGTTTCAGCACTGAAGATGACCTTATAGATTCAGCCAGTCTCGCCATCTCTCTCAACTCGAATACACCTAATACACAACAGGTAATCTGTGCATCGGGTACAGACGGTGATGAGTGTGACAATCTAGAGGTTGCTAAAATTGACTTCAAGGCAGAGAAAGATAACGTTACTGTTACCGACTTCGTCCTTGACCTCGTTCGAGGTGGTACTCTAACAACTGCCACAGCTACGACTGCTTACCTCTATGATGGAAGCACACTTGTCGGTTCTGCTTCACTTATCATGACCACTACTGCAGCAGGAACCTACACCTTCTCTGACATTGATTGGACTATTCCTCAGGACACGACCAGAACTCTGTCGGTCCAGTTCGACATTGATGATGCCGCTCTGGCCGCTGTCACCTTCGTGGCAAGTACTGATGCCAACGACACTACCGCAGAAAACTCTATTAGTGACACTGTCACTGCCACCGGTTCTGCAGACGGCAGGACGATTACCATAAGAAACGTCGGCCCTGAACTAACCTTGCTCTCCAAGCCGATTGTCACGAATGGTGTACCACAGAGTTCAGCTACTAACCTTCTCAGCACCTCCACTTTGACCGCTAAATTCAATGTTAGGGTCAAGGCGCTTGGAGCTGACCTCTACCTTGGTAAAGTGGCTTCCACCACGGATGCCACGCAGGGTCCGGCGTTCAATGATACTGGCACTACCAACAGCTTCACGCTGTATAAAGAAGGCGCAGCAAGTAGCGTAAACAATGCTACTTCGACTTCTTACACCATTCCTTCGACCTGTGTTGACTCCACTCCGGCGCAAACCTGTACCTTGGCAGAAGGTAGTTCCGTTGATATTGAAGTCACATACTTGGTGCCTGGAAGAACAGCGGCTGGTGTTGTTGTTACTTCAGGTCTCTACGCTGTAGGACTTGAGAAGTTCAACTGGGCTCCCGCCTCTACTGGGGCAATTCAATCCACGACCTTCATGGCCGGATTGACTGACTGGAGAACTGCTGACGTTTCCTTCCCGTAATCCCAAATTACGGATCGCAAATCCCATCCGGCTTCGGCTAGGGTAGGATAAGCAAGCCCTCGAAGCTTTGCTTCTCGGGCACAAAAAACCGCCTTCTGGCGGTTTTTTGTTTGCAACTATACCTACTACCGGGAAGAGCCAACCGCTGCCAAAGTTGAACATCTAACTATATTGGCAATTAAGTCTGACTTGATTATAATGAAAGTATGAGAGTTGAGACTCATTCTGTTGATTCTATTCTTCACGTCGTAAAACGTGGTGCGAGAGGTATGGATATCACATTAGATAATGCCGATCGATGGAAGTTTATAAAATCCCTATTTCTGTTAAATGATACCCATAGCAGTACTAACTGGTATACAGAAACGGCTCATCTTAAGCTTTTCGAACGACCGTCTCAATGGCCAGAGCGAGAACCGCTTACTAAGATTCTAGCCTGGGTGCTTATGTCAAATCATTTTCATCTTCTTTTACAAGAAAAGATTGAAGGAGGTGTAGCTAAGTTCATGCAACGGCTCTGCGGTAGCATGTCTCTTTGTTTTAATCTTAAATATAAGAGTAAGGGAAGTATATTTCAGGGAGCTTATAAGGGTAAATTGGTAGATGACGATTCATATTTGAAACATTTGGCTTTCTATATTCAGGTGAAGAATGTGCTCGAACTGTATCCGGGCGGGCTCGTGGCGGCATTAGAAAATTTCGACCAAGCATGGAATTGGGCCTTGAAATATAACTTTTCTAGCTTGCCAGCCTATGCGCTCGGTATTGGTTCTCCGATTCTCGATGATGCTGAAGGTTTGATTAAAAATATTCATAAGCAAGCGCTTTCAAAACAGGATGCTTATGAAATGCTCGAATTATATGTTAGAAAATCTGATATTTGGTCCGGTAACGACAGGCTTGAAGAATTAGTTTTGGAATAACTAAGTCTGACTTAATTGACTATCCACATGATTGGGTTGAGTTATTTTACTTGCCTAATATAATGAAGTGATGCGTTATTTTGACAAGGCTTTTTTCAAATTCCTTTTTGGATTCCTTTGTCTAGTCTCTCTGAGTATTGCGGTAATTGCCTACACTCGTGGGTATTTATAGGAAATATTTTTTTATCATACTGTTGGCACTCTTGCCTGCGATTTCGCACGCTCAGGTTTCGAAAATCGTATTTACAACTGAGCCACAGGTCATCAAACCAGGTGAAATTTCTGGCACCATTACTATTCAACTCCAAGATTCGACAGGCAGTTCGTATCAGACTGCCGAAACAGTAGATGTCGAATTTCTATCCACCTCCACTTCAGGAGAATTTTTAAGCCCAAATAGCGAGAGCACAGTCACAAAAACTATCTCGATGGGTAGTGCCAACAAGAATTTCCGATATAGAGATTCTATGAATGGAACGTTTGTCATGACTGTCAAGGCCACAGGCAGGACCAGTGGTGATATCTGGAGCGCTAATCAAACCATTACCATTTCAGACTCTGCGTCCACTTCCGCTACGACGGCCGCTACTACTGAAGAGACTGCCGCTACTAGCCCCCCTTCTTCCAATCAGGGATCGTCATCTTCTGGATCCTCCTCCGCCCACTATAGTGCCGCTCCCCTAAGTAGTCTAAAAATTTTACCGGGATTTGAAGTGAATGTAGGTCGGGACCGCTTGGGTACTGTCGGTAGTCCGCTCGAATTCAAGGTAGAGACAAATATCGAATATACGAAGAACAGCATTTTCGTCTGGAACTTCGGCGACGGCCGCGAAGGGGGCGGGGAAGTAGTTAGTCACACTTACATGTATCCTGGTGAATATGTGCTGATGCTCAATGTCGCCGGACCTAGAGGTAAAGCAGTGTCTAGAATAAATATTAAGATCGTAAGTCCTGAACTTGCTATTACTAATGTTTCAAGGGAGAGGATAGAGATCGCTAATAATTCAAAGAGCGAAGTTAGTCTTTTTGGTAGGGCGCTGGTTACCAAAGATAAAGTTTTTGCCTTCCCTCGAGATACCATTATTAAAGCGGGACAAAAAATATCTTTTGGCACGAATGTGACGGGGTTGGATACGTCGGGTCAATCGAGTGTCTCTCTGGTGGTCGTGGGGACAGAAGTCCGACCGCAAGAAGTGATTACCAAGATGGAGAAAGAAAGACAGGAAGAAATCAGGCGTCTTTCGTCAGAACTCGATGTTCTCCGTGATAAATTAGCAAGATTAGAAGCCGAAAAACGCTCCTCGAATTTGACTCAAGAACCGGTACAGAACCCCACGGCTATTGCCAGTGAGGTGCCAAACCCCGTTGGAAACGGTGAGTTTCAAACCGCGTTAATTCTCGAATCTACCAATGCTATCCAGCCAACAGTACTAAGTGGCTGGCTCGATACACTCAAACGCTTTTTCTTTGGAACGCAATGATGAAGAAATTAATCATCAGTAGACGACACTCTGATAGACAATAACACGGCTGGTATTGTCTTCGAAGGAATGGTGGAAGCTGGCAACAACAGTTAGTATTGGGGTGGTTGACACCAAATTGGAGAGGGTATAGAATGGCGGTTACCTAGAAATGTTAAGAAATTCAAAACTTTATTCCAAGCGGTTACGGTAACCTGTGGTTATCGTTATGTCGAAAGACCCCGCCTTGGAGGAGGCGGGGTCTTTCTTTCATCTGTAGGCTTGCACTTTAACAATTGAATGCCATCATGTGCAGTGTTAGACGGGGGTCTTTTATGCATATAGGTGGAACAAAGATTGGCACTCTCTGATTGTAGGAGGGTGTTAATGTGCTAAATGAAATTGATTTCATTTAGCAGGACAGAGCAGGAGTCTCGTCGCGCCTGGACGGGGCGATGAGAGACTCAACAAATTAAGTAAGTGGTTTTTAAGTTTCCTAATAGGAAATTTAAGGGCGTACGGTGGATGCCTTGACTAGAAGATGGTGATGAAGGACGTGGCTTGGCGGCGATACGCTTCGGGGAGGTGCCTAGCAACCTTTGATCCGGAGATGTCCGAATGGGGGAACCCGTCCCGATGTAATGTCAGGACACCCCGCCAATTAGACGGGGAACGCACCCAGTGAAGTAAAACATTTCAGTAACTGGAGGAAAATAGAACAATTGTTATTTCGTTAGTAGCGGCGAGCGAAAACGAAACAGCCCAAACTTAGTTTCAATTTTTGGCTTTAAAAAGTCACAAAAGTCAGACTTTAGAATCAATTCTCAAAGTCTGACTTTAGAATCCGTGGCTTTAGAATCCGAAGCCAAAAATTGATACTGAGGGTCATAAGGTGGTAATGTCTCCCGACGTTACGTCGGGAGAGGAGAGTTAAAAAATATCTGGTTAGGTGAAGCTTCTGGAAAGTAACACCCTAGAGGGTAATAGTCCCGTAACCGAAAATCAGATACCTCTTCCGTTACCGTTCTTGAGTATCTCGAGACATGAATAGCTCGGGAGAATTTGCCGGGACTAACCGGTAAGGCTAAATACACTTCTAGATCGATAGTGAACTAGTACCGTGAGGGAAAGGTGAAAAGCAGCCCGAAAGGGCGGTGAAATAGACCTGAAACCGTATGTTTACAAGGAGTCAACGTCCCGATTCGCAAGAATCGTGGACTATGGCGTGCCTATTGAAGAATGAGCCAACGAGTTTTAGCATGCTGCGCGGCTAAGCGCCTGTAAAGCGTGGAGCCATAGGGAAACCGAGTGTGAATAGCGCGTTTATCCCGCCTTTGGCGGGATTGGTAGTATGCTAAAGACCCGAAGCCAGAGCGAGCTTGTCATGAGCAGGGTGAACCCCGACGAAAGTCGGGGGGAGGCCCGAACCGTTGAGCCGTGCAATACTCTC